>Ga0307515_10000033_pt1 | contig 357826 bp, 332 predicted proteins | sample 17_EM_MG_FD_194513 | JGI IMG/M metagenome (GOLD analysis project Ga0307515, IMG submission 194513) | Populus trichocarpa ectomycorrhiza microbial communities from riparian zone in the Pacific Northwest, United States - 17_EM | ecosystem: Host-associated > Plants > Roots > Unclassified...
TTGCCGGCCAACTCGCAAACGTAGATGCTGCCGTCGGGAGCGGTCGTCAGGCCGGAGGGGTTGCTAAAGGTGGCGGACGTTCCAAAGCCATCCACATTGCCTGAGGCTCCGCTTCCGGCAAGCGTACTCACCGTGTAACTGTTCGACGATGTGCGATCGTTTCCGGTGTAGACGATCTTTCGAATTCGATTACCGCTGATATCGGCGACATAGATGGTGCCGCTGGTATCGACGGCGATGCCGACCGGTCCGTTAAACGTAGCGGAGGTCCCGACACCGTCCGCGGAGCCCGGGGTAGTGCTTCCCGCAACCTTTGTCACCCGTCCGTCCGTGGTGATGCGGCGAACCATGTTGTTCAGCAGGTCCGTTACGAAAAGCGCATTGTCGACCGGGTTATAGGCGATGCCAAACGGTCCGTTGAAGCGGGCTGTGGCTCCCTGTCCATTGGTGCTACCGCTCGCCGCGGCGCCCGCGAGAACCGAAACGCCGCCGCCCGAAATCTTCCGGATGGTGTTGCCCATCCGGTCGCAGACGTAAAACACGCCACCTCCCACCGCCACGATGCCCGTTGGCCCGTTGAACGAGGCGTTCTGCAAATCGCCGTTCGTTACCGCAGCCGTGCCATTTCCGGCATACGTCGAGACGGTCGTGCGCGGTCGGAGATCCGAGAAGGCGCTGACGTTGGAGAAGCTGCCGAAAATGACCTTCAGCCCGCTGGCGGTGCCGTTGGGCGTCTCCCCGATCGGGAGGCCGAAATTGTTAGTGATCGAGACGGCGAGCGTTTTGAGTCCGACGGTGCCGGGCTGATCGAGAAGCAGCCCACTGTTGAAAGTGACTGCCGATCCGGAGAAGATGGCCCTCCCGGTCGATTTGTTCGGGATGACCGTTACCGCGCCCGTCGCGACGTCAACATGGAAAGTCGCGGTGGTCGCCGAACGGGCAGGAGATTCTCCATCCCCAATAACCGCTCCGGACGAGGCGGACGAACCGCCGCCACAGCCGATCGAAAAAACGACGATTCCGGCAAGCGCAACTGCGCGTATTGCCGGAGCAAAATTCTTGGACTTCATGGTCTCTCGCTTCGTTTCGGCAGGCCATTTTTGGAGGACCTACAGCAACATAAAACAACCTAACTGCCGCATTGTACAGTCCATTTCGCAGCACAGGGCTGGCAAGTACCAAAGAACCGGGAGCATTTACCCGCCAGCAACACGATGGACGCTGAAATCGAGCTTCTGATCGGTACTTTGCTCTTGATCCACGATGCCGTCGCCGGGCGCGATGAGCGTCACGAGTTCGACGGTGTGGCCGTCGACCCTCATGGTAACGACGGTGCGAACGAGTTTTCGTTTGCGGCCGGCGATGGTCTGCTTTTCTTCGGTGGCGACAATGTCTGCCTTGCCCGGTTTCCGCCCTCCCGGCAGGGTGAGCCAGCCTTCCCATTTCGTCTTTGTGCCTATCGGAATACCGATGGGGAGGGGACGGGAGAGGAAGGCGCCGCTGAGTTGGTCGGCCACGAGATGATCGCCGACGTAGCCGAGACGCGAGACGCCCATCGGGCTGGCCAGTTCCCAGCCGGTGCCGCCGGCGACGGGGACTTCGCGGACGACTTCGAGTCGTCCCGTTTGCTGCTGGACGCCCCAGCGGAAGACGTAGTCCCACTTCTGGCCGACGGAGAGAGGTACGAGCTGGTTGGTTCGGCTGCAGCCGGCGAGGAGGGATGCGCCTACGATGGCTAGCGATGGCTTACTGTTGCTTACGATGGCTCGGAAGAGGCGATCGTAGGCCATGGTTAGCCATTGTAAGCCATTGCTCGCCATCGTCCCTACACTTTCTCCAGCTTGGCCAGCTTCTGCACAAGTTTCTTGACGCCGACGACACCCGGGAAGGCGACGGTGACTTCGACGTCGCCGACGATGGGGTTGCAGGCGACGACGACGCCGACGCCGAATTTGGGGTGTTGGACGCGCTGGCCCACGTCGAAAGGGGCCTTGAAGTCTGGCTTGGGAGCGGCGGCGACCGGAACTACACGCGCTTCGTCGACTCGGTATGCGCCAGTTCTCTCCTGGTAGACCTGCCGCATACCGACCGGGGTGTAGGTGCCTTGGCCCTGCACGTCCAACAGCGTGTCCGGGATGTCTTCCAGGAAGCGGGAGCGGCGGTTAAAGTTGGGGGTGCCGAACATCGCGCGGCGGTGGGCGTGCATGAGATGCAGTTCTTCCCGGGCGCGGGTCATGCCGACATAGGCGAGGCGGCGTTCTTCTTCCAGTTCAGTGTCGCTACTGAGCGAGCGGGAGTGGGGGAAGACACCTTCTTCCATGCCGGAGATGAAGACCACCGGGAACTCCAGGCCCTTGGCGGAGTGCATGGTCATGAGCGTGACGGCGTCTCCGTTGCCGGTCATGGCGTCGACGTCCGCGACGAGGGAGACACTTTCCAGGAAGCCGACGAGGCTCGGCTCGTCGCTGGTCGAGTCGTATTCGGAAGTGACGTTGAGCAGTTCCTGGAGGTTCTCCAGGCGAGCGAGGGACTCTTGGGAATGCTCTGCCCGGAGCATGTCTACGTAGCCGCTGGAGGTGAGCAGCTCGCGCATGATCGGGGTGACGGGGCCTCGCTCGGCGATCTCTTGGGCTTCGGTGATCGCGCCGCCGAAGGCGCGAAGGGCTCCGGCCGCCTTTTTGGGCAGGTTCGACTGGAGTTCTTGGTCGTAACAGATCTGGAGGAAGGAGAGGTCCCGTGAAAGGGCCGCCTCTTCGATCTTCGCCAGGGCTCCGGGGCCGATGCCGCGAGGGGGCGTATTCACGGCACGGCGGAAGGCAGCATCGTCTCGGGGGTTGAAGACGAGGCGGAGGTAGGACAGCATGTCCTTGACCTCTTTGCGCTCATAGAACCGTTGGCCGCCCACGAGGATGTGGGGGATGCGGGTCGTGAGGAACGATTCTTCCATCGTTCGGCTCTGGGCGTTGGTTCGGTAAAGGACGGCGAAGTCGCGGTATTTGCGACGGCCCGAGCGGACGTCGAGGTTGATCCGCTCGGCGATACGCAGGCCTTCGTCTTGCTCGGTGCCGGCCTGGGTGAGGGTGATGGGCACGCCTTCCGGGTTCTCGGTCCAGAGGGCCTTGCTTGCGCGGGAGCGGTTGTGCTTGATGACCTCGTTGGCGGCGGCGAGGATAGTTTTGGTGGAGCGGTAGTTTCGCTCCAACTTGATGATCTTGGCGTCGGGGTAGTCGGAGCCGAACCGGAGGATCAGTTTGACGTCGGCGCCGCGCCACGCGTAGATCGACTGGTCGTCGTCGCCGACCACGACGATGTTTTGGTGCTTGCCTGCGATGGCGTGGACGATGGAGTATTGGGCGAAGTTGACGTCTTGATACTCATCGACCAGGACGTGCAGGAATCGCTCCTGATACTTTTCCAAAACCTCTTTCCGCTGTTCGAACAGGCGGTTGACGTAGTAGAGGATGTCGTCGAAGTCCAACGCATTGGCTCTTTGCAGGAGCGCGTTATAAGACTTGTACACGTCGCCGACGATCCGCTCGAAAAAGCCAGTGGCGTTCTCGATGTACTTCTCGGGGGAGGTCAGCTTTTCCTTGGCGTTGGAAATCTCGCTTAAGACAGCGCGGGGCTGGATCGACTTGTCGTCGATGTTCTTGGATTTGAACACCTCACGGATGAGGCTGAGTTGGTCGGAGTCGTCGTAGATGACGAAGTTCGGATCGAGGCCGATGAACTTACCGTCAATTCGGAGGATGCGGGCGCACAGGGAGTGGAAGGTGCCGACCCACATCTTCTTCGCCTCTCCGCCGACCAGACCTTCGAGCCGCTCCCGCATTTCGCGGGCGGCTTTGTTCGTGAAGGTGACGGCGAGGATGCGGGAGCCCCAGACGCCGCTTTGGAGAAGATTGGCGATGCGGAAGGTGATGACCCGGGTTTTGCCCGATCCCGCGCCCGCGAAAATCAGCATTGGGCCGCCCGGATGGACCACCGCTTCGCGCTGTTCGGGGTTTAGGGAATCGAGGTCCAGAGGCTCCATGGAGTCCCTCTATTGTGGCACCCCGGGGTAACGCCGTGGCGTGGGCGGTTCGCCCGCGCGCTTCTCAAATCTTTACAACTTTTGGCCGGAAGTTGGTAGAGATTGAGAGGTAACGCGGGGGCACGATACAATCTGGCCGTGGCGCTCGTTTTCGGCCTGCTTCTTGTTTTCGCGGTTCTTTTCGACGCCTTTGGAACGATTGTCTTGCCGCGCAGCGTTCGGCGCACTTATCGCCTAAGCGTAGTTTTCCTTTCCGCGGGATGGCATCTAGCCCGGGCGATTGGAAACAAGAGCACGCGGCTTCGAAACGCGCTTTTCGCCGGGTTTGCCCCGGCGGCCCTTCTTGCGCTCGTCGTGTTGTGGGCGCTACTACTCATTCTTGGTCTCGCGCTCGTACAGTTTGGGCTTCAGAGCCCGCTTTCGAAGGCGGACGAGACGGGGAATTTCTTCAGCTACCTTTATCTCTCCGGTACTACCTTCCTCACCCTCGGCTACGGTGACCTGACCCCAACCCAGGGCGTCGGGCGAGTTCTGGCCGTGGGCGAGGCGATGACCGGCTTTATCTTCCTCGCGCTCATCATCGGCTACGTACCGGTGCTGTACGGCCCCTTCGCCCGACGGGAGCAGACCATGCTCCGACTGGACGCCCGTGCGGGAGGCGAACCGACCGGGTTGGAGTTGATTCTGCGACACCGGGAATGCCCCGATCTTCTTATTTCGTTCCTTGGCCAGTGGGAAGAGTTCGCTTCCGCCCTGCTGGAGGCGTACTTGAGCTATCCGATTCTCGCCTATTACCGGTCGCAGCACGACGAGCAGTCCTGGCTTCGGTCGCTCACCGCGGTGATGGATGCCTGCGCGGTAATCGGAGTGGCGGAGAGACCGCCTCCCTCCCTAAAGCTTCAGGCCCATGCCACCTTTGCGATGGCGCGTCATCTACTGGTGGATCTGGCGTACATCTTGAACGCCCATCCGGTGGGGGATGGGCGATTGAAGGAGGAGGGCTATATTCGTTTGCGGTTGGCGCTGGCAGATGTGATGATTCTTCCGGAGTCGCCAGAGGCGTTGGCGACGATTCGCCATTCGTACGAACCGTTTGTCGCGGCCCTCGCTCGGGATTTGGCGCTGAACGAGCCGGCTTGGGTGTTGGATTCGCACGTTCTGGATAACTGGCAGACGAGCGCATGGGATGGGGAGCATTTCTAGAGGTAGGCATTGAATTCCGCCTTTTATCGATACTTCGGCGGGACTGGCTTAGAAACCCACTCCAATCGCGTTGCGTCGGCGAAGCGCCAAGGGAACTCGTCGCCTTTGCCTTTGGCTAGTCCGATACGGGGTCCGCTCACGAGGGGGACATCCTCCCCCGTCCATTCGATTCGGAGTTCGGAATTCGGATCGAAAAGGTCAATGCCTTCATCGGCGCGGGTGATGCCGAAAGCCTTGCAGAGTTTCCCGGGGCCTCGAAGGAGTTCGTGGTCGGAGACACCGGGGCGGGCGGCTCGGAGCTCTTCCAGACCGGCTAAGGGCTCGGCGGCGCGGATCAAGACACCAGCGGCACGGCCGGGTTCGTGGGCGGAGATGTTGAGCATCCAGTGGACGCCATAGTTTAAATAGATATAGGCATGGCCCGGTTCGCCCCACATCGTCGCGTTCCGTGGGGTGCGGCCGCGATAGGCGTGGCTGGCAGGGTCGTCCTCGGCGCGGTAGGCCTCGACTTCCACGATTCGGGCTATTTTGCTTCCTCGAACGAGCTTTGCCCCGATCAAACTGGCCGAAGCTTGCAAGACGTTAAGGCTAAAGAGTTGTCTTGCAATTTGTTGCTCCATCACTAGCAATTATGAATTTCGGTTCCCACCGACCATTCGAAAGGTGGTTACATCATTATTGACTCAACACAGTTGTCGAGAGATTTTTTCTCCGCCGATTTATTCGGACGCGATCCTTGAGGTCGGGCAGAGTGTGAGGACGCGAAAAAGGATCTCTCCTATGGTCGGGCGCCCAAAGGGCCCCGGCCGTTTTTTTAGGTGAGCTTCTGGCGGCGGATGCGGACGACATCCGGCCCGATCCGATCGATCCCGATGCCGGGAACGCGGGACAGTTCCGACAATGCTCCCGAGCTTGCAGAGATCGGAAAGACGATCATGTCTTCCTGACTCCAGCCTTCGGCGGCCAAACGATCAAGTTGTTCAGCCAATCGGCTTGCCCCTTTATCGGTACTTTCAGGCACGTCAGATTTTACGGTAAAGAGCATGAAAACGGAAGTATCTTATCCAGCGGTTATTCTCGCAATTGCGTGCTACATCTCGAAAGAGCCCAACTGACCGTAGTTTCAATTTTTTCTGAAACATAGGTATTCTCTACCTATGGTCGTTCCGGCGAAAGGGTGGAGCGCAGTACGCACGTTCCTTGAGATGATCAAGTTCGAGCACTCGATCTTCGCTCTTCCCTTTGCGATGGTCGGCATGATGTGGGGCTCTCGGGCCGCGTACGGTACCCCTTGGCCCGGAGGTGTGAAGTTCCTGCTGATCGTCGTCGCGATGGTGAGCTGCCGTTCCGCAGCCATGGCCTACAACCGGATCGCCGACCGCGATGTGGACGCGTTGAACCCTCGGACAAAAATTCGTGCGATTCCTGCGGGCCTTCTTTCCTTGAGTCAGGCACAGATCTATACCGTCGTGGCGATCGTGGTGTTCCTGGGGGCGACGGCGCTGATCAATCCGCTGGCGTTTGCGCTTTCTCCGATTGCCCTGTTCGTCACGCTGTTCTACTCACGTACGAAGCGATTCACGCCACTCTGCCATCTGGTACTGGGCCTCTCTTTAGGCATCGCTCCGGCGGCAGCCTGGATAGCCGCAACGGGCCAATTGGCGATTCCGGTGGGCTACTTGACGCTCGCTGTGGCCGGTTGGACGGCCGGGTTCGACGTGATCTACGCGCTTCAGGACGTGGATTTCGACAAAGCGCACCACCTCCGCTCGATTCCAGAGACGCTTGGCCGATCCCGCGCACTCTGGGTCTCGCGGGCGCTGCATCTGTTCGCGGTGGTTTGCCTCGCCGTCGCGGGTTTCGCGGTCGGCGCGGGGCCGCTCTGGTTCGTGGGCGTCGCCTTCGCGGCGGCTCTTCTGACTTACGAGCAGAGTTTGGTCAAACCGGACGACCTGAGCCGGGTGAATCTCGCCTTCTTTACGCTGAACGGCTTTGTGAGCGTGGGGGTCTTTGTCTTTGCCTTGGCCGACCAGCTGACCCGCTAAGTCAGTTCTCGGCCATTTGGCTCGCGGAGGCTACCCGTGAGAATCAGGATGAAATCGACAAAGGCCCAGACTCCGACGGCGGCGGACGTAACGCCGCAGGTGGCGAGGCCGATCACAAACAAAACGAGCATGGCTACGCCGGTCGCGGTGTGGCCCAGGTAGAAGCGGTGGATTCCGAACCCTCCGAGGAAGAAGGCAAGCAGCGCCGCCGCGACCTTGCTCTTCGGCGGCCCAGTGTACGCCATCATGTCCGGCCGCGGATAGGCGCCGTAAGGCGTGGCTCCGTAGCCGGCGGGAGGGTATCCGGGGGCGGCGGTGGGAAACGAGCCCATGAAGGCGGGCGCTTGCTGCGCTTGGATTCGGCGGCCGTCGATGGGGTCGATGAGCTCCGTGGTGGGCACGATCCGCCCTTCGGCGATCCATCGACTCAGAGTCGCCATGTCCACAGGTCCATAAACCTGACCATCGCTCCCGACCACGCTGTACACGTCATAAGCCTATCACAGCGCTACGTAGGGTCCTAAGGCTAAGCCAGGGTCTGCCCGTTGGAGTCTCGGAAGGATCCGGCGGCGATCTGGGCGCCGTCGATGAGCGCCCAGATCGTAGTCGGGATCGCGCACATAGGAAGGGTGAGTACTCCGATGATGAGCATCGCGACCCCGGTCCAGGTGTGGCCGAGATAGAACCGGTGTCCACCGAAAGGGCCGACAAGGAAGACCAGCCAGAGTGCGGTACTCCGCTTCTTCGGTCGCGGGCCGTAGACCGGATACGGCATGGCGTAGGGGTTCGGATGCATTTGCGGCATGGGGAACGCCCCTTGCAGTTCGGGAACCATCGACGCGGGGATATGACGGCCCTGCCAGTCGATCAGGACGGTGTTCGGTACGATGCGACCCTGCCTGATCCACTCAAACAAGGCTGCCACGGGCACGGGACCATACACCACCCCGTCGGTCCCGATCACGCCGTACACAACTCATAGTAGCGGCAGTCCGACCGCCGCCAGTTCCCAAAACCCCTAAATCGCCGTAAACGAGACGTCGGTGACAAACGAATAGGGTGGCCGGTGGACGCCGACTTCCGTGACGATCGCCGAGATCAGCTTGCCGGGCGTCACGTCGAAGGCCGGGTTGAAGACCGGGGTGCCTTCCGGGGCGACCGCGATTCCTTCGCTGTGGGTTAGCTCTTCCGCGCCTCGTTCTTCGATCGGGATGGCCGCGCCGTTGGGCAGGGTCGCATCGAAAGTGGAAGTAGGGGCGGCGATGTAGAACGGGATGCCGTGCGCGTGGGCGAGGACGGCGAGCATGTAGGTGCCGATCTTGTTCGCGGTGTCTCCGTTGGCAGCGATCCGGTCGGCGCCGGCGATCACGAGATCCACCTTGCCGTCTTTCATGAGGGTGGCGGCGGCCGAATCGGCGATGCTGTGGAACGGAATACCTTCCTTGGTCAGTTCGTAGGCGGTGAGGCGGAGACCTTGCTGCCGGGGGCGGGTCTCGCAGGACCAGACGTGGATGTTCTTGCCTGCATCGTGGGCAGAGCGGATTACGCCAAGGGCGGTGCCGTGGCCAGCGGTGGCAAGGGCGCCGGTATTGCAGACGGTGAGGACGTTGGCTCCCTCCGGTACCAACTCCGCCCCATGGCGGCCGATGGCCAGGTTCATCTCAAGGTCTTCCCGCTCGATGGCTTCGGCTTCGGCGAGGATCTTGTCCGGCGAGAGATGGGCGAGTCGATCAAGGGCCCAGAAGAGGTTGACGGCGGTGGGGCGGGAGGCGGCGAGGGTTTCGCGGGCTTTCGCCAGATCGTCGCCGAGACGGGCGGCGAGGGCCATGCCGTAGCCGGCGGCGATCCCGATGGCGGGGGCGCCGCGGACCGCCATGTCTTTGATCGCCTTGGCGACTTCACCAGCGTTGTGGAGCTCCAGCCACTCCTCTCGGTGCGGCAAGACCCGCTGGTCCAGCATGCGGAGGCGGTCGCCCGCCCACTCCATGGGTCGAATGCTCATGGATATAGTTTGACGCGTTCGGTACTGACGATCGATAGGTTGTCGCCCCTCACCCCCTGCCCCCTCTCCCCCAGAGGGGCGAGGGGGTTCTGGGTGATCTACTTGGCAGGCATAACACCCTTCGCGACCTCTCCGGGGACCAACCGCAGACGGCCCTGCGTCGTTTGGAAGCGACGCATGTTGCCATTGACCATCACCACGTAATCGGCCCAGTCAGGCCTGGTTTCGATGGGGAGGAAGGTGACTTTGAACTCAAGCCATTTATCGCGGCGGGGGCTGATGAAGGGTTCGACCTCTTTGAACTGGGTGGGCCAGTGGCCGGTGGCCGTGTGCATCCGGTCGATCGCAGAGGCGATCGTGTGGGATCCCGTTCCGGGGCCGGAGTAGGCGTGGACGGGAGCGAAGACGGCGAGAAGGATGGCCACTGAGAGCAGGCCCGCCAGAAGGTTCGTTAATTTCAACTCCACCACCACCAGAAATGCTTGCTGGGAAGAACCCCCTTCGTCACAGGGGTTTTGAGATCGGTCAAGACTCCGTTCTTCGTTCGAAAGCGCCGTACGTCTTCGTTCACCGACACGACGTAATCCGCCGAGTCGGCCTTGGTCTCGATCGGAAGGAACGTGACCGCGAACTCATAGCGGGTACTTCGGCGGTTCAGATAGGGTTTGATTTCGTCGTACCGAGTCGGCCAGCGACCGCTGGCGAATCGGGCTCGATCAATCGCCTGCGCCACCCGCTCCGGGTTCACGTCGGGGCCAGATGTCGCGTATACGGGATAGAGGATGGCGGAGATAACGGCGATCGATCCGAGCAAAGCGAGGATTTCCCACAACTTCAGTCTTCTCATAGGTTTAGAATACGACGTGTTTCCATGCTGTTGACCCTTCTCATGGCCGCTTCACCGATCATCCGTTCCGAGTTCATCTATAAATCGGCGCCGTTTCCTTCCTGCCACGCATCGACCATCGTCGAAACGAAGAGCGGACTGATGGCCGCATGGTTTGGAGGTGAGCATGAAGGAGCGAAGGATGTGGCGATCTACGCGGCGCATCGAGACACCGGCGGCTGGTCGAAACCGGAGAAGGTGGCGGGCGGGGAGGGGCATCCGTGTTGGAATCCGGTGCTATTTCAGCCTGAGAAGGGGCCGTTGATCCTGTTCTATAAAGTCGCCGACCGAATTCAGGATTGGGTTGGAATGATGAAGACGTCCTCGGACAATGGACTCACTTGGAGCGCTCCGCGACAGTTGCCCGCCGGCATCCTGGGGCCCATCAAGAACAAGCCGATCCAACTGCCGGACGGCTCTATCCTATGCGGCTCGAGCGAGGAAAATGGGCGTTGGCGGGTTCATTTTGAGAAGACACCCGACCTTGGGTTGACTTGGACGCGCACGGTGCCGGTGAATGAGGCAGCCATCGGAGCGATTCAACCAAGCCTCTTGCCGATGGGCGGCCGGGAACTCCGTGCGGTGGGCCGTACGCAGCAAGGGCACCTTTTCGCGATCGATTCATCCGATGAAGGCGGTACATGGGGACCGATGCGGCTCTCCGACGTTCCAAACCCTAACTCGGGGACGGACGCTTTGCGGTTGGAGGATGGTCGCTACCTCCTTGTTTACAACGACACCCCCCATGGCCGCTCGCCGCTAAACGTCGCGGTCTCGAAGGATGCGGAGCATTGGACGCGGGTGCTGGATTTGGAGACCAAGCCGGGCGAGTATTCCTATCCGGCGGTGATTCAGGCCCGCGACGGCAAGGTCCATATCACCTACACCTGGCACCGTAAGCGCATTCGGCATGTCGTTCTCGACGCGAATCGGCTGCTTCCACTATAATTCGGCCCGTGCCCAGCCACGAGATCGTTCCGATCCCGACAAACCTGCATGGTCCATTCGATCGGTCGTTGCGGCCGATTCTTCGAGTGGCTTCGGGTGATCGGATCCTTACCGCCACGCCGGACGCGGGATGGGGACAGATTGTGCAGCCCGATCCTTTTGCTACCCCGGTTAAGATCGAAGGAATCTCGGAAGAGGTCCAGCAGGGTCATGCGCTGATTGGCCCGATCGCCATCGAAGGCGCGGAGCCAGGCGATGCGTTGGAAATTCGGCTGGAAACGATCCGACCTGGAGGCTGGGGTTGGGTCTCCTCGGGAGGATGGCCGAGCGAATTTAATAAGCGGCTCGGCCTGTACGAGGTCGAGCACTACCGGATGCAGTGGCGCATTGCGGACGGTCAGGCGACGGATGCCAACGGCCGAACCCTTACGCTTTCTCCTTTCCTTGGTTGGATCGGCCTTATGCCGGCGGCGGACGGTCCGCATTCCACCACGCCCCCTCGCCGGGTCGGCGGCAATATCGATTGCCGAGAGCTGGTGGCGGGCACAAATCTGTTCTTACCGGTGGAGGTGGAAGGAGGCATGCTCTCCTTTGGCGACGGGCACGCCGTGCAAGGAGACGGAGAGGTCGCGGGGCCTGCGCTGGAGTGTCCGATGGAGCGGGTGGAGATGACGGTGGTCCTCCATAAGGGAGTGGCGCCGGATCTACCGTTTGCCAATACACCCGCCGGTTGGGTGGCCCTCGGGTTTGGCCAGCAGTTGGACGATGCGATGTACGACGCGTTAGGGAGTCTTGTCGATCGACTGGCCGGAACGTTGGCGATCTCCCGGCAGGAGGCGTTGACACTTTGCAGCATGAAGGCGAGTCTGCGGATCACGCAGATCGTAAACGAAGTGAAGGGCGTTCATGCGCTGCTGCCGACGGAGGCACTGAAGGAGTTGGGGCTGGGCTAAAGTGGCGATGGTCTCCTGACCATCGCGTCTCTCGGCATTTCCCATGCTGTAGGCGGGGGTGACAACCCAGGAGGCACGATGGTCTGGAGACCATCGCCACGGGGTGGGTCAACGTCACAATAGAGCCGTGACCGTTTGGACCTTTGAAAACAACCTCATGTGGAGCAGCAAGATGAAGCAGTCGCTGAGGATTTTGGGGCACGAGTGTGTTTTGCTTCGGGCGATCCCGGAGGAGGGATCGGCGGACGTGGCGATCGTCAACCTCGGGGAGGGCGACCCGAAGGCGTTGATTGCCGCCCTTCGAGAACGGGGGGTTCCTTCACTGGCGCATGCCGGGCACAAAGAGACCGAGTTGCACGAGATTGGACGCGATGCGGGGGCTACGCTTCTTGCAACAAACTCTGAAATGACCCACAAATTGCCGGATCTTTTGACAAAGGTTGTTTTGGACTGAACAATCCATCTCAAGGTTTCGTCAAATTTCGTGTAAGTCCGGGACTTTCGGACTGCCTTGACCTATCTCATGGGGCAATCTCTTCGGAGGCTGCCCCGTTTTTCTTTGTGTAGCGGTGACGCCCTCGTCGCCGAATTTAGGATTCGGACGGGGACGGGGGCGTCGCCGCTACTTTAGGCGGTCAAATACCGGAAGATCGACTCTAGATCGTTGTCTGGGCTGTGGAAGGCACCTACGGGGATGCTGTCTTCCAGCATCAGAGTCCCCAGCGCATCGTAGAACGCGTCGGGCTCCTTGGTGCGGACTTCGAGGCCGGTGCCGCGGGCGTCGACCTCAACTCCTAAGACGTACGGCAGAACCACCAATCGCTCGGCGAGTTTGCGCGGCTCCGTCGTGTCGATCCGGATTCGTTGAGGGAAGCGGTCCAGGTAGCGGCGGATCACGCCCAGATCACCCTGCGCTAGCAATTGGCCCTGGGTGAGGAGGATGATTGAGCGGGTCATCTGCTCGACTTCGAAGAGGATGTGCGAGGAGACGAGGATCGTCTTGCCCCGATCGGCGAGGCCCTGGAGGACGGCGAGGAATTCGCGCCGGCCCACCGGGTCGAGGCCGTTGAGCGGCTCGTCCAGTACGATGATGTCCGGGTCCATCAGCATGGCCTGGGCCAGCTTGATGCGTTGGCGCATACCCTTCGAGTAGCCGCCGACCTTGCGTCCGGCCCGCTCCGCCATGCCGACTTCGTGGAGTACAGTCTCGGTTCGAGCCTTCGCTTCCGAAGCGGTCATGCCGGAGAAGCGGGCCATCGTGTTGACGAAGGCGCGCCCGGTTTGATGCTCGGGAAACGCGTCGATCTCCGGGCAGTAGCCGAGCCGTTTGTAGACCTCCGGGTTGGCGAACGGGGACATGCCAAACACCTTCACCTCACCGGTGGATGGTCTGATCTGGCCAGTAACCAGTTTCATGAGCGTGCTCTTCCCGGCTCCGTTCGAACCGAGGAGTGCGGTCACACCAGGGCCGAGGGTGAACGAGACATCGTTTACGGCGATGACATCGCCATACCATTTAGATGCGTGAGTGAATTCGATCATCCGACCACCTCAACCGCACGAACGCGCTTCCAAGTGATAGCGAGACTGGCAATGCCGACGAGCAGGACGATGATAAGGCAGGGTAACAGCGACGGCGCGGGTGGGGGAACCATACCCTTCATGCCAGCGGGCGTTCCAAACTGGTTCACCCCTCGAGCTCCGAGGATAGCCTTTGCCAGGCCCAGTTGAAGGCCGTCGATGGAGCAGTAGTAGAGGTTGGTGACGACGTTCGCGCCGGGGCCTGGACTGCCATTCCGGTGGCTCATCACCCACACCGCACCCATTGTCTGAGTGAAGAAATTTGAGAGGAAGTAGACGCCCGCGTAGACCGCACCTGCAAGTCGCCCCTGTTTGAACAGCGACGAGATCGCAAGGATGATCGAGGCGTTCAGCGCGGCGCAGAGCGGGATGACCGCGAGCAGCTTTGCGATGAGCCAGGGGTCTTGTTTGAAGAAGCCGAGGTCGCGGAAGCTAAGTGCGCCATAGGCATAGAAACCGAGTGATGGCACGGCGAGCGCGCCGACCAGGACCAGGAAGACTCCCACCCACTTTCCGAAGGCGTAGTCGAACCGGGTGCAGGGCTTGCTTAGGTAAACCAGCAGCGCATTGGCCCGATTATCGTTCGCAATGGCCCCCGCGCCGACGATGAGGGCGAGCACCATGCTCGGCATCTGAGCAAAGCCCATTCCGTGGAAGAACTGTTCTTTCCACTCGAGCCGACCGAGGAACGCCTGCTGAACTTGAGCGCCGCTCGGGTTGCTCTGGGCGAGCCGGTCGATCACGAACAGCTCGATGATCATGATGAAGTAGTAAGCGCCGGCTAGCAGCGACATAAACCAGAGCATCTTGTTCTTCACGCATGCCCGGATGGTTTGGCGCGCGATGATCCACCAACGGAAGGTCGGCGGCTTCATCGGGCCGTCGTAGTTGTGATACGACAGGTCGGCGATCGGGTTGAATTCGCTGTTCGCGAGGTTGCTCATTTGGGACTCGTCACCGCCTGAATAAAGGCCTCTTCAAGGCTGCGTTCGGCCGCCACATAGCCGCGGACTTGGGCGCCCGTTTCCTTTGCGGCCTCCATGGCCGCCCGCTGAATCTTTTCGTGAGAACCGTCGCCCTTCACCCGGTACACGCCGCGATGAACGGAGATCGTCTCCAACCCCCGCTTAGCCGCCGCCTCGACGAAGTTCTCGTTGGCCTCTCGAAGTTCGACGTCAACGATGGCCGCGTCCATCCGCTTCAGGTTCGCGATGGTGTCCTCGGCCCGAACTTCCCCGCCCATGACGACGATGACGCGATCGCAGACTCGCTCGATGTCCGGAAGGAGATGGGAGGAGACCAGGACGTTGATGCCTTTTCCGTGGCTCACGTCGTGGACGAGGTCCAGCATCTCTTCCCGGCCTTGCGGGTCTAGGCCGTTGGTCGGCTCGTCGAGGAGAAGCAGCTTGGGTCCGTGAACCAGGGCTTGGGCGAGCTTTAGGCGCTGCTTCATACCGGTGGAATAGGTTTCCACGTTTCGGTAGCGCGCCTCGCCCAGGCCCGCATATCGGAGGACCTTGTGGGCGCGGTCGATCGCCATGTTGTCGGGCATGCCCGCGAGTTCTCCCGCGTAGGCGACGAACTGCACGGCGGTCATGCCGGGGATGTGGCAGTCCTGCTCGGGCATGAGGCCCACCTTCTGGCGAATCTCTGGGCCGCCGAGTGGCTGGCCGAAGATCTCGACCGAACCGCTTGTTGGCGCTACAAAGCCGAGGAGGGTTTTGAGGAGAGTCGTCTTACCGGCCCCGTTCGGTCCGAGCAGCCCGGTGCAGCCTTCCGGCACCGTACAACTCAAACCTTTGAGAGCGGTAAACGACCCGTAACGCACGGTCAGGTCTCGGATCGTCGCAACGGCCATGGATCGTCGTAGGTTACACGAAGGGGCGTTGGGTCATGGGGTCGTTGGGTCTTTGGGGTCGTTTAAGGAGATGCCAATGACCCGACGACCCAGTGACCCTCCCCGGTAAACTCTTTCGACTATGGCCCTCGAGACCACCCTCGTCCTTATTAAGCCAGGCGGAGTTTCCCGCAATCTGATCGGCGAAATCACCCGCCGCATCGAAGCCCGCGGCCTCAAGGTTGCCGCCCTTCAACTCCTCCAGGCAGACCGCGCGACCGCGGAAAGCCACTACGACGAGCACCGCGAGCGTCCGTTTTTCGGCAGCGTCGTTGATTACCTGACCAGCGGCCCGATCGTGGCGATCGCCGTTTCGGGTGAGAACGCGGTGAAGGCGATCCGCGCGATGATGGGCGCCACCAACCCCGTCGAAGCCGCCCCCGGCACCGTCCGCGGCGACCTAGCCCTCTCGATCGAAGACAACCTCGTCCACAGCAGCAGCGACCCTGAGGCTGCCGCCGGCGAACTTAACCTGTGGTTCCCTAACGGCACCGTTGCCTGAGAAGGCGTTAACTGGCTTTCCTGGCGGGATCTGGGAAAGCCTTTGATAAACTGCCGCAGTTCTCCTGCGGCATGACCCCTTGGCCGAACAAGTTCTTGGGGCAGTCCTCGAAGTCCCTCGTCAATTGGGCGAGAACTTTGGAATCAGTTTGTCGCCGTTGCTTTAGGCCCTTTGCGGCAATAGAGTCTTTGACTTCTCCTCGACAGACTTTAATAAAACCTGTCGGCGTCTTGCGTTTCCCTCGTGATCTCTTCGACTCGCCGCGTGAGTAGCGGCAAACTCCAATTCTTTTGAGTAACGATTCACGTGTTCTGAGTACACCATCGAAAGTACTCAATCATTGACCTCGGAGCAATCCAGACTCTGAGATTCGCACGAAAATCGTCGTGCAGGACGAGGGGCATTTTGTTAGAGTACTAGCAAATATACGGGATATCTCGACCTCCAAAACTTCGAAAAATGTCTCTTGACTTTGAAAAAATGCAAGTTACAATGCCGATGTCTCGACCTTTCTAGTAGGCCTAAAGGCCTACTAATTGTTTACCAAAGGAAACACCGGTTATGAAAAAAGCCTTCACGCTTATCGAGCTTCTCGTCGTAATCGCCATCATTGCGATCCTTGCCGCCATTCTCTTCCCCGTTTTCGCTCAGGCAAAAGCAGCGGCCAAAAAGACCAGCGCCATTTCAAACTGCAAGCAACTCCAGATCGCGAGTGTCATGTACATGACCGAGTACGACGACATGTTGCTCTATCGCTATAATGCGTCCCCTCGCACCGGTCCGGTTGCACCGTATACCGAAGCAAACCAGATCTGGACCGGAACGCTTTATCCGTACGTTAAGAATGATGGCGTCTATCTCGACCCGGCGGCAAGCAATGCAAAGTTTACGAAGGACTGGCCAGGCCGCGGTCTTCTCCCCTTTGGAATGAACGCCACCGCGAGCGGTTGGTACATTCCCGGCGCCACCCCGGAACTAGATGATGTTCATCTCCTCAACACCAGCGTCTTTAACGACCTAACCAGGACGGTTTTCTACATGTCCTCGCCGAACGGCACCACCGAGGCGGGATACCGCGGCTACCTTGCCCAAAACGGCGCGGTCAATACGACCGGTCTTGCGGTTTCGGATCGCCATAACCAAGGCACCGTGCTCGGATTCTTCGACGGCCACGCCAAGTGGTTCAAGACGGTCGCCATCCTTGGCAACCCCAATGCACCCTTCCAGTGCGACGACTATTCGTTTTACACAGGGTCGTGGTGGCTTGATCGCAACGCAGCGAAATTGAAAATGAATCTTCAGGATACCTGCATCCAGAATCCCTAAACCTTAATGTGCGGTCCCGTATGCGACACGGGACCAAGCATTGTCATTTTAAAACCATGAAAAGCCCGCTCACGCTCTTTCCCATTCTCTCCGCCGCTTTTATCATTGTTGGATGTGGCGCAAAGGAAACTCCCGCCGATCCTGCTGCGGTCGGCTCTCCAGCAGTCTCGGCCACCAAAGTAGACGTTAAGAACGCTCCCGATGCCCAAGCCGCACCAGGCGCGGCCTATCGAATCGTGCCACCGGATCCGAACGATCCGAAGTTCAAGCCCGATCCTAAACTTGCCGGCGGAAACTAGGCAAATCGGTCGGCGATGATTTCGCCGACCCATGGCCGCCTCAGGTATGAAAACGGCGGCTTCATCTGTTTCTTAGGCGCGGGCTTCCCCTAACTCTTAGTCTCGACTCTTGATAAACCCTGCCTGCAGCACCGCCAGTTCCCACTCCCGACCGGACCCCGCGCCGTTGACTAATGTCCAGGGCCCCACGTAGCCACCGCGCACCGCCGCGTCCATTGCCAAGCCAAAGGTGCGCGTATCCAGCGTCCCGTCATCCTTCACCTCGCACTTGGCATGACAGGTTTCCGCGCGCCCCGCGATCGTCTCAATCCAGTCGCAATTCTCCGGACCGCTCCAGTTTCCGAGATCGACGTTCAAGCCGATCACATCTCCGCACAGATCCAGTAAGCCGAGAATCTGCGTTGGTGTATCCAACATCGCGAGCCAGTTTTCTGTCGTGATCCGTACCGCCGTCCCCTCTGCCAACCGCTTCAGCCGGGGTGCGGCGTCCTGAATATCCCCTTCCCGCCGCGTCCGACCCCCAACCACGCGCGCCCGCTCCGCCCCGAGGGCCTCGCCCGTCTTAAGCCACGAGGCGATCCAAGCCTCGTGCTTATCCGCCACCGCAGAATCGGGGTGGGAGAGGTTGCCGGAGTCGATGAGTAGGGTCTGCAACACTACTCCCTCTGCCGCGAGCGCCACCTTTAAGTCACCTACTACCGTGGCATCGGAACGATCGAGGTGAAAGTGGCAGAGTTCTAGCCGCCGAAACCCGTGCGCGGCGGCGATGGCCGGGAGGTCTCGGATGTCGATGGGATCGGGGCTGATCGCCTTGTAGGGCTGGGGGCCGCGCTCCGGTTCGTCTGGTACTTCAAAGCCGATGGCTTTGTGAACAGCCCAGGAGGAGAGAGCGATCGGATACAGCGCAGGATCCATTCCCCATTCTGGCAAGACCTAGGGACGCCCTGCCCCGTGCGACATAATCCCTGTCCCATGTTCGCCGTGCTACGCCACGCCCCATATCGGAATTTGTGGCTGGGCCAGGCGATCAGCGAGCTCGGTAACGCCTTCTACTTCGTCACGTTCATGTACATGGCGGGCAAGCTGACGGGTTCAAACGCCACCGTGGGTTACGTCGGCGCGGCGGAGACTTTGCCTTTTCTGCTGCTTGGACCCTATGCGGGGGTGGTTGCGGATCGGTTCGATCGCAAGCGGATCATGATGTGGAGCGATCTCGGAAGCACGGCGGTGCTTCTGATTTTCGGGATCTGCCTCTTTGCGGGGGTCGCGGCTTCGCTGACCGTCTTGATGAGCGTTGCGTTCTGCCTTAGCGCCATTCGCGTTTTCTTCAATCCAGCAAAGACGGCGGCAATTCCGGACTTGGTGGCGTCGGAGGACCTCGTCGCAGCGAACGCGCTTTCGTCCGCCACCCGAAACATCATGCAGATGGCCGGGCTGGGCCTCTCCGCAGGCATCGTCGCGATGCTCTATGCCTTATCGCCAACCGGTTTCTATGTGGGAGCGGTAGCGGTCAACGCGCTATCGTTCCTCGGGTCGGCTTACTATATTTGGCAGCTCCCGGTCCTGATGGCACCCGCTAAGGAGCCGGCGCATCCTTGGACGGAGTTCGTCGAGGGCTTGGGCTACGTGAAAGGCCGTCGCGACCTCGTGGTCCTGATTCTGCTGCTGGCGATGTTCCGGCTCTTCGTTGCACCGTTTTGGGTCTTCTATTACGCGGCGAATGAGGCCTGGTTCGGGGGACGGCCAGAGGCTTTGGCTTTCTGCGAGTTCAGCTTTGTCGTAGGCATGGTTCTGGGCAGCGCGGCGATGGGGCGCGTCAAGCCCCTGCGTCCCGGTCTCTGGTTTGCGCTCGGCCTCGGCGCCTCCGGTCTATGCGTAGTGGCGATGGCGTTTTCCCGGCAGTTCGTACCGTTCGTGCTTTGGAACTTCGTGTGCGGTCTTTTCATCCCAATGGCGGATATTCCGCTTGCCGCCTATCTGCAGCAAAGCGTGCCGTCGGCCTTCCGGGGGCGGGTGTCCAGTGTCGAGGGCACCTTCGCTACCGGCGTCATGCCGATCGGGATGGGTCTGGGAGGACGGCTCGAACAAGGGATCGGCTTGGTCGCGGGATTTTTGACGATGGGCTTCGGCATGACGATCGCCTGCCTGCTCGGCCTACTCGACCGAACCTTCCGCCGTATTCGATTGGACGCGTCCGAGCTATAATCGAACCGGTGCGAGTCCTGGTAATTGACGACGAAGAAGGCGTGAGGGCCGCCGTTACGCGACGGCTGGCACGGGCCGGCTATTCCGTCGATACCGCGGAGAGCGCCGCCGAAGGCATGGCCAAGATCGCCGAGGCGGAAAAGACTTACGATGCGATCGTCACGGACATGAGCATGGACACGCCGGAGGCAGGCCTCCAGGTGCTCCACGCTGCCTTTACTCGCGACTTGTTCGCTGAAGTGATCGTGATGACGGCCTTCGGGAATGTCGCGAACGCTGTCGAATGTATGCGGCGCGGCGCCTTCGACTATATCGAGAAGAACGCTCCGGGCGTGGACGCGTACGAGATGCTTGCCGAGAAGCTCGGCCAAGCGATGGACCGACGGCGACGCGATGTTCGGACGATCGATCTTTGGGAACGCAGCACTCGCGAAAGCGAGAACTGAGTTTGGAAGTGCGCGAACGGGTTCGCGCACTTCCAAAAGGTAACCTTCTCCGCATGCCGAACGAGCGGATTGCCGCCCTTGCCGCCGCGCTGGAAGGTGCCAGTGCCGATGCGTTTTTCGCCTGGTCTCCCGTGACGATGGGGTACCTGCACGGGCTTCATGAGAATGCACATGAGCGCTTCCTGGCGCTGGCCATCTCCAAGACCGGCGAGGTCAGGCTCATCGCTCCCGCCCTGACGGAGTCTCAGGCGCGACGGGTTGGTATTACCGACGTTCGGCCGTGGAAAGATGGCGAAGATCCGATCGTGCATGTGCTCCAGCTCGCCAAGGACTGGAACCTCGACTCCGCGATCGTGGCTGTCGATGACGAGATGCCCGCGCGGATGCTGATCGAGATTCAGGACGCGCTGCCGCGCACCCTCTTCCGTCCGGGCGGAGCCATCGCCTCTTCCCTCATGCGACAAAAGTCGGCCGAGGAGATCGACCTTCTTCTTAAGGCGGGAAAGATTGCGGACGATGCTTGGGACGCGGTACTCCCTACGATTAAGGCCGGCCAGACCGAAGTCGAGGTAATGCGAAATCTGTACGCCGCGATGGAAGAGCGAGGCGGGACGCCAACTTTCGGCATCATCGCCGCCGGGCCGAACGGGGCGGAGCCGCATCACCTGAGCGACGACACCATTCTTAAGGAGGGCGACGTCGTGATCTGCGACTTCGGCTGCTCTTACCAGGGCTACCAGAGCGACATCACCCGGACAATCGCCATCGGTTCAGCCTCGGACGAGGCGAAGAAGGTCTACGATATCGTTCTGCGAGGGCACCAGGCCGGTCGCGCGGCGATCCGTGCTGGCGTCACTGCCGGAAGCGTCGATGGCGCCGCGCGGCAAGTGATTGCTGGAGAAGGCTTCGGAGATGCGTTCTTCCACCGCCTCGGCCATGGTATCGGTCAGCGGGGACATGAAGAGCCGTACATCATCGGCACAAGCGAAGTCGTGCTACTTCCCGGCGACTGCTTTAGCATCGAGCCAGGGGTCTACTTAGCGGGCCGCTTCGGCGTCCGAATCGAGAATATCGTTTCGGCCACCGAAGGCGGACACCTCAGCATGAACGCCGAACCGGCGTCCGAGCTGATCGTCGTTTAGCGGCGATTGCGGCGGCGAATCACGCCAATCATTCCGAGAGCCAGAACCGCCATGGTCGCCGGTTCCGGCACTGGGACGACGTGAACGCCGCCACCAGACGATCCCCCGACCGCCGGGACGAGAAGCGGAAGAGCGGCCAACCAAGGAAGCCCGAAGGAACTGCCCGAGCTCACTCCGACGGTGCGCATGGGCGCTTCCGTCGCCGTCGGGGGGATGGTCGTTGGAGGCACAACCGGCGCTTCAGGCACCGGTGGCATCATCGCCATCAGCTCGGAAGTGTTTTCGACCTCAGCATCGCGCGGGGTTAGGTCAGCGATCTCTCGGGTGCCGGACTCTTCATTCGGAACGCTCGCTACCGGATTGCCACGGCGAGTTCTGCTGGCAGTTGGACCCGGTACCACTGGGTTACCGCATTTGGCGATCAGGATCGGCTTGCCGGAGCCGTCAAGGAACACCGGCTCTCCTTTTTTCAAACGGCCGATGTGCATCTTCACATGACCATCCACGGGAACGCTGTAAATGGTGAAAAGTCCGCCGTTAGCGAGTGTCCCGCGGTGGAGCGTGCTGAGATAGGCCAAAACCTCTGGTCGGCTCATCGCGAAATGACGCTGGTATCGGTCGGCCACGGCCGGCTCCTTTTTAACCTGCGAAACCAGACTGTTTGTATCGCTAACCTTGTAGTCGACGAAAGCGTTCAGGTCGGGACGAGCGGAGGCAGAGGAGGCAGCAGCGAGGATCAAGGCGCTGAAGCCAATCGTAAATGTGGAATGCCGCATGTTTTAAACACTCTCGCGGAGGTCTAAGGAAGCGACTCTGCTCCAACCCCGAATGTTCCCAGTGTACAGCAACTTTCGGTACAAAGGTATCTGAATTTTTGCACATCTCTACCCCGTCCTTGTGTTAAGCGTTCGTCGTGTAAATCGTTACCGGAAAAAAGAACGTTGACAATACCGCCGTATCGTGGCAAAATGGGCGGTTACCGGAGGGCGACTTTCGGTGATTGGGGAGTTACAGAGGATTATGAACACCACAAGGATTGGCCGCCGCTTCGTCGCGCTGGCCGGGTTGGCGGCCATCGCCGCAAGCGCGAGCGCGCTTTCCATCGACCCACAGATCAGCATCGACCGGGCTTTGAACAGCCCGACACTTGCGGTTCGCTATACCGGCGTGTCCGCAACGCTTGTCGAACTGCGGGTCAACGGCGAAAGCGTGGGAACGCGAGAGGTCTCTGGTGGCCGAAGCTTGGGGGAAACGAGCTTCACCATCGATCTCGACGCGCTCAAGAACGGCGACAACCTCGTGGAGATCCGTCTCTTCGACCGAACCGGAAAGATGGTTGCGCAGGACAAGACGAATATCTCCATGGAGAAAAGCTCCAAGGGTCCCGTCTTCGTTGCTGCCCCTAAGCCCGGCGCCACCGTCATGGGCCCGGTCGATATCAACATCGGCTTCGGCGAAAAGCTCGGCAAGAGCTACGTCAGCTTCTTCGTGGATGGCAGCTTTAAGTCCATCACGAACTACCCGCCGTTCAACTTTGTTTGGGACACCGAGAAAGAGACCAACGGCTGGCACGAAATCGAGGCTTGGGCGATCGATGAGCGAAACGACACGCACAAGACCGGCACCGTCCGCCTCTTCGTGAATAACCCGGGCGGCCGCACGAACCGTGTGGGCGCTTCCACCGCCGTCGTTCCGACCCGCAACATTCCTCGCGACCTCGGTCTCGTGGGCGCCGACGCGGGCCTTCGCGCCATCGGCGTCGCCACGAAGGCGCTCGCCACCCGCACCAAGCCCCAGGGCCTGCCTCCGGCGGTCGTCGAGCGAATGACTCCGATGTCCAACGCCGTCCGAGCCGCCGTTTCGGGTGCGAACGCAATTCGTCCGGTGACCTTAGCTAACGCATTGGCCACCGGACCCAAGTCGCTCATGCCGACAGGCCGTCGCGTCGCTCCGGTGATCGCTTCTGCCGTGACCAAGGGGCAGACCCCGGTTGCCACCGCGATTCAGGCGAACAACGCGGTTCTCAGCGGTGTGCGAATGGTTGCGATCACTCGCGGAACGACCCTTCCGAACCTCGGCGCTTTCACGATCCTTCTGGACGGTCAGCCCGTTCGGTTTGACGTTCCGACCCGCGTTGAGGACGGCATGGCGCTTGCGCCCTTCCGTTCCCTCGTTGAGAAGGCCGGCGGCAAGATCGAGTGGACCCACGCGACGAAGACGGCCCGCGCCGGCGTCGGCGGCCACACGATCGAATTGAAGATCGGCGGCGCGGTCGCTCGCATCGACGGTCACAACCTCGTTCTCGAAAAGGCGCCCGGTATCGACCGCGGCCGCACGATCGTGCCCCTTTCGCTCCTTCGTGAAGCGCTTGGGATGGACGTCGAGTACGACAAGGCGACCGGCAACGTGATCGTAAAGTCTGCGAAATAAGTTAGGGAAAAGAAAAGAAGAAAGAGGGAAAAAGAGGGAGGCGTGCCTCTCGCTTTTCCCTCTTTTCTTTTTCCCTCTTCCCTATTCCTTCCTCCCTTCCCCTCCGATACTTCTATTCGGAGTCCCCGATTTGAGCCGATTCGACCCCCAAGACCAGCGCCGATACCTTCGCTACGAAGTACTCCACTTCGCCACCGTTTATGCGGAGGGCTTCGATCCCTTCTATTGCGTGGTCATCGACATTGGCCTGGGCGGCCTCCAGTACCGCACCCGTGAGCCGCTAGCTATTGGCAGCATCGTGCAGGTCTCAGTGGGCCGGTCGGACGATGTCCCCCCGCTCTTGATCCGTGCCGAAGTTCGTCACTGCCAGACGATCGAAAAGTCCGACCTCTACGCGGTCGGCCTGCGCTTCGTCCCCGGCGACCAGGTTGAACGTATGGCTATCGCGTCCCACGTCCATGACGTGTTCCGCCGACAATGCGAACTGATGGCGATTTGAAAGGTCATTGGGCTTAGGGTCATTGGGGTCTTACCCGACGACCCCAAAGACCCAATGACCCATCACCCCGTAAACACTCCGTCCAGCGCGACCGCCAGTACCTTCCAGGAGTTGACCATCTCGACCAGGACGGTTTCGCCTTCTGGACTGATGGTGTAGACCCGGCGGGGGCGGGATCCTTCGCTGACCGTCCACTCGCCGACGATCCAACCCTTGGTTTCGAGGTTTCGTAGCGCGGGGTAGAGCGTTCCTTGGCGGAGACGTAGAAGATCCTTGCTTCGCCGGTTAATCTCTTTGGCGATCGCGTAGCCGTACGAAGGCCCGTCACGGAGAACGGCGAGCACCATCGCAGGGGTATTTCCTCGAATAAAATCGCTTTCTATCGACATCGTGCGGTAGTCAATGCGCGCAGCGTGCCAATTCGCCTGCCGAGGTATGCCGCATGGCGAAATCAAGCACCTTTGCTTGCTTACAGGTGTTAGTATACGACGGTTTTGCGGCCGTGCGTTCCGTTTCTTACCTTGGTGTGCCAAACTTTCCTAATGGCCTTGGTCCGAGTCGCCGTCACCCTTAAGCCTTCGCTCCTCGATTCGGCGGGCAGGACCGTTGCCGGTGCCCTTGAAAAGCTCGGTTACGAAGAGCTTGAGTCGGTTCGGATCGGCAAGCTCATCGAGCTCCAGGTCGAGCCGTACGACGAGGCCCGCGTTCGCGAGATGTGCGACCGTCTCCTCGCCAACCCGGTGATCGAGGACTACCGCATCGAAGAGGTCGTGGCGTGAAGGTCGCCGTCCTTCGATTTCCGGGCAGTAACTGCGACCAGGATGCCCTCTTCGCTTTGCGTGGCCTGGGCATGGAAAGCGAGTTTGTTTGGCACGAGGAGACCAGCCTGGCGGGGTTCGACGGCGTCTTTCTTCCCGGTGGCTTCTCCTACGGTGACTATCTGCGCTGCGGCGCGATGGCCAGCCGGGCGCCCATCATGGCGGAAGTCGCCCGGTTCGCTCAGGAAGGTCGGCCGGTTATTGGTGCCTGCAACGGCTTCCAAGTGCTTTGCGAAGCTGGACTCCTCCCCGGCGCGCTTCTGCTGAATGCCGGTCAAAAGTTTCTTTGCCACGACGTTCGCCTTCGCGCCGAGAACCGAACCTCGCTTTGGACCCGCGGTGTGGATCGTGAGATTAAAATCCCGATCGCGCATGGCGAGGGCCGCTACGTAGCGGACGAAGAGACGCTTCGTCAGCTTGAAGGAGAGGGGCGAATCGCTTTCCGCTACGTCGATGGCAGTCCAAATGGCTCAGTAAACGATATTGCGGGAATCCTGAACGCGGCTGGCAACGTACTAGGGTTAATGCCGCACCCCGAGCGGGCGTCCGACGCCATTCTCGGGAGTGAGGACGGCGCTTTGATTCTCGAAGGCTTTCGGCGGGTAGCGGTCACCGCATAGTTTCCGCTACACTCGAACCCTTCAGAGTTTAAAGTTTCGACCGATCCTTTAACTATTATCGCTCTCGCTTCACGGATCTCCATGCGACGCGCCTTCCTTCTCGCCCTCACCGCCCTTGCCGCTCATTCCGCGGCCGGAACCAAAGTCGTGCTTGGCCGCCTTGGCCGCGCGACCACGGCGGCGCAAATCTACGCCGCTCCTTCCGCAAAGGCTCGAGTCATCTCGCGGGCGGACAAAGGGGCTTCCCTTGTGGTCCGCAACGACGGAGGAAAGTGGCTTACCGTGGTGATGGAAAATGGCCAGCTCTGCTACATTCCCGCCCAGTCCGTCGAGATCCTGCCCTACGAAGTGACCGCGGACCAAGGCAAGACCGTCGCCAAACCCCGCTCGGTCCCGCGCCCAAGCTATCTCGCCTCTCGGGGTGGTGCGCCTCGTGGTTCGGACGCTAACCGGCAAGCCCTGGCCACATACGCAACGCAGTTTGAAGGCACGACCCCCTATAAGTGGGGCGGCAACGAAATTGGTAGCGGTATCGATTGCTCCGGTTTTGTAAAGAAGATGTACGGCCAGATCGGCGTGAGTCTCCCGCGCACGGCGGCGGAACAAGCGATGGTTGGCCAACCGATCGTCAACTACGAACAGCTGCAGCCCGGCGATCGGCTCTATTTCTGGGACGCGAAGAGAGGCAAGATCGGCCACACCGGCATCTATGTGGGTGGCGGTTACTTCACCCATTCAAGCTCAGGCCATCACGGCATTGCCCGCGACTACCTTTCGGAACGCTGGCGCAAGATTTGCGTCGCCGCCCGGCGATAGCGCAAGATACGACCATCAGACCCGGTTCTTTTGCCGGATCGGGCTCGTTCAACTCAAGGATTACCGCTCGCAGGGCCGACCTTTTTAAGGGGCCTCCATGCGAAGCGTATTCCTTTTTTGTATTTCCTCTCTTGCCGCCGTGTCGATGGCAAGCTCCCGGGTGGTCATCGGGCGGCTCGGCCGTTCTAAGGAGGCCGTACAGATCTACTCCGCTCCCTCCGGAAAGTCGGAAGTCGTGGCGCGGGTGGGGAAAGGCCTCCCCGTCGTCGTGAAAGCCACCAAAGGGAAATGGCTTTCCGTCGTCATGAAATCGGGTGAGGTCTCCTATATGCCAGCGCAGTCGGTCGAGGTTCTCCCTTTCAAGGTCACCGCCGATGCGGCTACGGTGCGTGCCCGCTCCTCAGCGATCGCTTCTCGGCGCGGGGTTTTCCGGCGCAATCTCGGTGGCCGCGCCGGGTTGGTAGCCTATGCAGAACATTTCGAAGGAACGACCCCTTACAAGTGGGGAGGCGAACAGATCGGCACGGGAATCGACTGCTCGGCCTTTGTCCGAAAGGTGTTCACCGCAATCCATGTCAAGTTGCCTCGCACCGCCGCCGAGCAGGCGCGGGTGGGCAAGCCGGTTGAGAACTTCAAAAACCTGAAACCGGGTGATCGGCTCTACTTCTGGGACAAGAAGCGGAAGATGGTCGGCCATTGCGGCATCTACGTTGGCGGCGGATATTTCACCCATTCCAGTTCCGGACGCAAGGGCATCGCCCGCGAAAATTTCACTGAGCGGTGGCGCAGGATCTGCGTCGTTGCCCGGCGATAAACTATTCCGGTGGGGCGCTACTGGATTCGAGGGACAAGCGGATCCGGGAAGACCACGCTTGCCCGGCAAGCGGGCGAACGGCTTCGCATTCCCGCCATCGATCTCGACGATCTCCACTGGCTACCGGGTTGGGAAGCACGTCCGAAAGAAGAGTTCCGCGCTCTAATCGCAGAGACCGTCTCTCGGCCCGCTTGGATCATCTCCGGGAACTACGGGTCCGTTCGTGACCTCATCGGCCCCGCGGCGGACACGATCGTATGGCTCGACTACCGCTTTCCCATCGTGTTCGGACGGGTTCTGCGCCGGACGATCGGACGAGTCATTCGCCGCGAAGTCTGCTGCAACGGAAATCGGGAGCGGATCCTTACTACGTTCTTTTCCCGTGACTCCATTCTCTGGTGGTGCATCACCACCCACCGGCGACGCCATCGGGAATGCCTTGCCTTTCTTGCCGAACCGGCTCCGGAAGGACAGGTCCGACTCCGCCACCGGCATCCCCGAGAGACGGCAGTATGGCTCGCATCCCTTGACAAGCGAAACCATTTGGAAACTTAGTGGGTTCGATGGTCGGGAGACCATCGCCACTTTGGGGGATTCACCTACTACTCGTTCGGAACTTAGCGCGATCCGCCTACGGACGTTCCGTTTCCGGCCCCCTCCCCGGTAGCCCGTGGAATAATTTCGAAGTCATGCGCTTCGCCACCCGCGCCCTCCGTGTGGGACAGAATCCTACGGGTCCCTTCCGGGCCGTGATTCCGCCGATCTACCAGTCTTCCACCTTCCAGTGGGAAGATCTGGACCACATCCCGGGCATCGATTACACCCGATGCCAGAACCCGAACCGGATGATGCTGGAGGCGGTCATCGCAAGCCTTGAGAACGGCAAGCACTGCGTGCTCTATTCCAGCGGCATGGCGGCGATCGGCTCGATCTTCGCCTATCTGAAGCAGGGCGACGGCCTGCTCATGGCGAACGACATCTACGGCGGCACCTTCCGCCTGGCGGAGCAGCATCTGCCACGCGGCGGAGTGGACACCACGTTCTTCGACGCGCATAACCTGGAATCGATCGCGGAAGCGGTCAAGCCCAATTCGAAGATGCTGATCTTCGAGACGCCGACTAACCCCAACGTACGGGTCTCGGATATTCGTGCGGTCTGCGCCGAAGCGAAGCGTCACGGTCTCATTGTGGTGTTCGACAACACCTTTGCCTCCCCGGCCCTCCAGAACCCTCTGGATATGGGTGCTGACATCGTCGTGCACTCGACGACGAAGTACATCTCCGGCCACTCCGACGTCGTCGGCGGCGCGGCGATTACGAACGACGAAGCGCTCTTCACCCACCTGTACGAGTGGAACAAGGCGTGGGGCGCGATCCCTTCGCCCTTCGACACCTGGCTTTCTCTCCGCGGCCTCAAGACGATGGCCGTCCGGATGAAGGCGCACTGTCACAACGCCCAGGCCGTCGCAGAATTTCTCTCGGGCCACTCAAGGGTGGCCCGTGTGCATTATCCAGGCCTCCCCGACCATCCCGACCATAAGACGGCGGCGTCTCAGATGACCGGCGGATTCGGCGGCATGCTCGCCATCGAACTCCCGTCCGTTGAGATCGCTCGTTGCGTTGCCGAGTCGACGAGGGTCTTCCTTCTCGCCGAATCGCTCGGCGGCGTCGAGAGCCTCATGGCTTATCCGCCTTTGATGTCTCACGCCACGATGACGGAGGCCCAGCGGTTGGATCGCGGCATCCCGCCGACGATGCTACGCATCAGCGTCGGAATCGAGGACGCGGAAGACCTGATCGAGGACTTGGATCAGGCGCTGAAGGGGTAAATCAGCTATCCCTTCTTGGTGACAATGCCCTGAGGGCCGAAGAGGCCCTTACATAGCTTCTTGCGCCTTAGCCCTCGGGGCTCACCTTGGCCTTACGCCTGGGAGAAGCCCCGGGGGCTAAGGTCTTCGCCGTCAATATTTCGTATCTTAGCGGCCCCCAGGGCATTGGCAGCAGGAAAGGGGAACGCCTACACCTTCCCGGACTGCCCCCGACTCGGATGCGGCGCTCTCCGGTAGGAGTCGGAGTCCACAAAGATCAGCAACGGCGGCAGATCGTTCGCTCCGACCGGCTTGGAAGGTTCGAGGTACGAGGGGGATTCGTATTCGATGTTCAGCACGTCGTGCTCCCCCATCTCCACCACCTCGGTCCCGGAGCCGACCCGCACTCCTCCTCTGAGGCAGTAGAAGTAGCCGAAAGTCCCTTCCTCTAGCGAGCCGGGGAGCGTTCCGAATAGTTCCAACACCGACGAGACCGTGCTGCCGGCGGCGAAGACGCCGCTGGTTAGGCGGAAGAAGGCGGTCGATAAGCCGTTCCGCCCCAGTCTCAGTCGCTCCGCTTCGTCTTGAATCGATTCCGGATCATACGGGAACGGATCCCGTTCCTCGCTCAGCCCTTGGCGGCGAAGATACCGTTGGCACTCTTCCCAAACGATGAAGTGCCACCGCGCCTCGGCGGCGGGGCGGGGGAAGGTTTTCTTCCACTCGTACCGCTGCCACAGCCGTCCCTCCGCCGTACGAAGCGCCTTGGCCAGCTTTCGCTCCACCAGAAGCGTACAACCGAGGCCTCGCTCGACGCGGCGGAGGGTGGACATACTGACGCCCGTCTCCCGGAAGAGCCGCGACATCGTCCATCCCTGCTCCTCGCGGCGGCGGCGAACGTTTTCGGCCAAAAGGATGGGGTCGCGACCCTCGCTAATTTGCTTTAAGCTTCGTCGAGACACGCCCTATTCTACAAGGAGAACGTGAATTTGCTCACGATAAATTCGTGAAAATGAGGAAATTAATTCGCGAAAAGTTGGCCTTTCGCAAAGCTACCTTATCCTTATCTTTACCCCTATGGTTTCGGCAAGGTCGCCGCGCACCGGAGGATTGCTCTCATGACTCAACCTACTTCCGTTCGCCGAGCGTTTACCCTGATCGAGCTCCTCGTCGTCATCGCCATTATCGCCATTCTGGCCGCCATCCTGTTCCCGGTCTTCGCCCAGGCAAAAGCGGCCGCGAAGAAGACGGCCTGCTTGAGCAACTTAAAGCAGATCGGCCTTGCGAACATCATGTACGCCGGCGACGCGGACGACATGGAGTTCCCGAGCACGAGTCCGTTCATCAAGAACGGGAATCAGAACTACCGATACTGGTACGCCTCGCAGGACAACGTGACGAAGAAGTTCGATTGGACTGACGGCTTCCTCACCCCCTACATGAAGAGTCAGGCGCTCACCGATTGCACGACCGCGCAAGACATTTCCGGAAAGGAGATCATCCCGGTCGCCTACGGCATGAACCAGTTCCTCAGCGTCGGCGCAAACGGTCCTATTAGCCTGACTGCACCGGAGCTTCCGGCAGAGACCTTCTTCATGGGCGACGCCGCCGGCATCCTTCCTGGCCAGCCGATCTTCCGAACCGATCAGCTGATCTACATGGCGCCGATCTTCTTCTTCCACGCGCGCCACAGCGGTGAAGGCACCAACGTGAACTGGCTGGACGGCCACGCGAAGTCGGCGAAGCTCTACACATTCACGGTGAATCCGTACGGCTTCCAGAGTGCGGCAATCATGAAGGCCAACCACCTTGGTCTGATGCTGAAGTACGGCAAGGATATGACTTCACCGAACACATCGACGGATAAGGACTACTTCTACTGGCTTATCAACAAGCCGGCTCCGTAGTTTTCTGAAACATGGAGGGAGAAAGGGGGGCCATCGGCCCCCCTTTCTCCGTGACCTTTGCCACTGTCCTGCTCCACTCTCGGTTCTAACTGCGGTATCTAACTAAGTCAGCAATCTTAGGCTCATGAGAAATAATTCGCTCATGAAAGGCATCGTATATGGATGAAATTAATTAATATGAGAGTACCCACATTTGGAGTCAGAGATCTAGCAGCCGTACAGTGGCTATGGAAATGAAACTCAACCGAATATCCATCGGGTTCTTGATGTCATTGTTCCTACTGTGCTTCGCGAGGGGCGGTAGCTATACACTTCCCACCGCTCCGCACGGCGGAGTCCTTCACACTAATCTGTACGGCTACTACGCTTACGATACGCCATATACTTGGAGTGCGGGTTCCGGCGTACTAATGGCAGTTGCTGGTGGCGGCCACACGTCAGTCAGCGGTGCGGTTCAGTTCACGTTCGTGTGGTCGGGACCAGAAGCGCCTCCGAAGAGCGTTGTTTTGAAGAAGACGGGCTTTGTCTATCGGTATTCCGACACATCGGTTTCCAACACGGTAAGCGACGGGCTGGGACACACAGAAGTCGTCGGTTCCACCGCTCCTTATGCTGGAAGCAGCACTTCGTCCGGGGACAAATACGAAGTGATCCCCAATCCGGGAAGCTCGTTTACAGTAACAATTACGCCCGCTGGAGACGTAAACGACGGATTTCTAATGTCGCAATTCTCCGTCGCTGTTACTCCTGTAACTGTTTCGGTGGGAGGCGCTCTATTGAAGGACGGTTCTTTCGAAGCTCTTATCGGTCAATATCTTTGGCCTAGCCTAAGTGCGGCCTATCAAATCTCAAATATTCATTGGTCTGTTCCAGGAAACTCGTATGAAAGCGTTACTTGGACTAACCACTGGACCACGCCAAGTGGCACCGCGGACGACCATGTCTACAACCTCCTTCCAGCGTCTGCTTTAACCCAAGACTCGCCACGTTTTTTTCATTTAGAGCCTCAGTCAGACCTTATATCGGCTTCCGCAACGGTGACCTTTCCTGACAATACGACTGCCACTATAAATGGAGAAACTGGTGTCGAGGTCACGCACCCAGACTTCGGTCTATCAACTGGCACAAGCGGTACTTCTCAGTACACCGGGCTAATTACCTTGGAGTCTGGAGATTATTTCGGGACCGGTTCAGCCGGGATGACGTTCAACTTTTATGTTTCACAAACACTCGATTTTCAACATGAAGGCAGTGAGTTTTGTGCCCCTTCTCAGCTTGTCAAAGCAAATCGGGATGTCTACCTAAGCGGATCAAGCACTAAGAGCTACAGTGTTCACAATCCAGCATTTGTTCTGGATACATCCACTTTTTACGCAGGTCCTTTTGCTGCTAGCGCTTCTGGAGGCAGTTGGCAAACAGACGATACTCCAATGCAGGGGGCGGCTTTCGGCACGGACGGCAAAATTGTGGTTGGCGATGACTTCAAGATGTTTCTGGTCTATCTGGCACCGGAGCCTACGGGAGGAACAAGCGAATGGGTGCCGCTATCGGTCAAGAACTGGAACTGGCACTGCACCGCTGAGGAATCATCACCCGGTATTTGGGGCACGCCAGTAGGCAACCCCGCAACACAAGGGGGGTCCGATTATCCGGGATTACTATGGCAATGGAACGACTACCAATCTGCGACCCACGATGTCAATTGAGGTTATGATGCAAAAATTGATGAAAGTAGCTACCCTGTCGACACTTGCCTGCCTTTCGATTCTCGCGGTTCTCGGCGGGCTCCAGACGAGTGCCAATAAAAACGGAAACGCCCATGGCAAAAGCGCAGTTACCAGAAATCCGAAGAAAAAAACCGCAGCTCAGGAGCGTGTAGAGAAGGAGTATTCGGAGGCATTCTCCACGGGAGTAGGAGCCTTCCGAAAAGGAGATCTCAAAACTGCGGAGCGTTCGCTGCTCAACGCAACCCGTCTCCGTACAAACGACGATTTCTCTGAATCGTTCTTGGCTCAAGTCTACCAACAGGAAGGTAATAAAGCCCTCGCTCTAGAGACTTATCGGTCCGCGCTCTCAACACCGAATGGCCGTAACTCGACCGTAACGCATGACCCACGCATCCTTGCCGGGTACGGCGACGCATGCGAGGAAATGGGTGACCTTCGTGAGGCTCGGCGCGCCTATGCCGCCGCCGCACTACGAGAGGATTTTGCGCGCCCGACCGTCGCCGTACGCTCGATCCTCAATGAAGATCTTCCGCTACTCAAGCGAAAGGCTCACGGGGCCGCAGCGGCGGAATGCCGAAGTGTTGGCGACCGTACCGGAGCCGAGCGACATCTACGCTTAGGACTTCAGTCAGATCCTAAGAGTTGGGAAGCACATCTCGCCCTTGCCAAGGTCCTACGCCTCGAAGGAAAAACGAATGAGGCGATGGCCTCAGGCGTTGACGCCGAGAGATTGGCCGGAAAAAGTGCCCCTTTGGTCCGTCAACAGCGAGAGCGGATGGGCTTATTAAGGAGCACAAGTACTTCGGATACGTCAACGGAAAGCTCACTGAAGTAAGCAAGCCGCCATCGGACGAGGAGGCCCTCGCCAAGCTCAAAGCCGAGGAAAGCCGACGACTTGCAAGTTCCCCGCCCCCGACGCCTTATCAACTTGAACAGGCGCTAAAAGGGATTCGGATGGCCAAGGCTCAGTTCGCCAAAGACCCAAAGCGAGTGAAAGAACTCGAAAATGCGGAGCGCAATATTCAGGGCGCGCTCGACAAAGCACGGAACGGCAAGTAGCCGGGAATCTCGTCGGCGGTTTCTCACACCGCCGACGGTTCGGGAGCGTAAGCTATGGGAGGCATGATCTCCTCTCTCGTTGCGGCGCTTACGCTCCCAGGTTCTTATCTGGCCGCACCCATCTATGGCGAGCCGACCAGCACCGTCACCGCATCTATCCAACAGGCCGAAGCCAAGTCGGGTCTCAAGCTCGATGATCTCTTTCCGCGCAAGCCGTTCTGGGGCCGAGGCGCCTCGAGTCCAGAGTGGAGCAAGGATGGCCGCTATCTCGCTTATGGCTGGCTTCCCTATGGTCTGAAGGGCGGGAGCGACCTTTACGTCTACGACGCCCAGGCGAAGAAGACGATTCGGTTGACCACTCCGGAGAACATGACGCGGTTCGACCGCGACATTACCGCCGCGGAGGCCCGTTATAAGAAGGAGACGGAGGAAGAGGAGAAGAGCCTCACCCTGAGCGATGCCGACTACCGCGTGTGGAAGCAGAAGCGGAAGGAAGATCTTGAGAAGATCAAGGAGCCGCAGCCCAACTACGGCGGCGTTGGCCAGATCGACTGGAGTCCCAAGGGCGACGAGATGCTCTTCACCTTCGACGGCGACGTGTTCCGCGCCGGTCTCGATGGCAAGATCGTCCGCCTTACGCGCACCGCGGAGAACGAGTCGGGCGTTCGCTGGCTGCCCAACGCGGATGGCTACACCTACGAGCGATCCGGCGGGGTCTACCGCACGATGTTCGGCACCGGATCGGTCGAGCAGCTCAACCCCAAGCTTCCTACCGGCGTGTCTTACACCGGCTATCGCCTCTCGCCTGACGGCACGAAGCTAATGGTCACCGGCGCCAAAAGCGGCCCACCCTCACGGCAGGTCGATTACATCACCTACCGCGACCGGTTCGCTACCGCTCGCAAGACGGATCGAGACGTGGCGGACGACGAGTTTAAGGGCGAAGCTTTTGTCTATCTCTACGATCTGACCCAAGACTCGCTGGACGATCTTAAGGGCGACGGCAAGCCGTGGGAAGTCTGGCACTGGGCGGGCGGCAAGGAGTGGCAGGAGATCGCCGTGAACGAGCAGCCCTGGTCCTCCGACTCCAAGCGCCTCGTGTTCGGTACCTGGCGCCGCTCGGCCAAAGAGCAGACCATCGTGGTGGCCGACGTCGCGGCTAAGACGACCAAAACAATCTACACCGCCAAGCCGGACGGCGAGATGAACACGCCCGGCATGGCTAACCCGTTCTTCACCCGGGACAACAAGGGCGTCATCGCCCTGCTGGACGCCAGCGGCTTCCGCCAAGCCTGGCTGCTGAACCCGGATCAAACAGGCGCGCGGGCCATCACCACCGGCAACTACGAACTCTATCCGTTGAAGCAGACGGCCGATGGTAAGAGCCTCATCGTGGCCGCGGAAAAGGAAGACACCTCGCGCTACGACCTCTACAAGGTCGATATGGCAAGCGGCGAAATGAAGCGGATCACCAAAGGTGAAGGCCGTTACAACGCGCCGGTGATCAGCGATGACGGCAAGCGGTTCGCCGCCAACTTCCAAAGCTGGACCGCCACCCCCCGCGCTTTCGTCGTCGGCGAAGAAGGTCGCGAGGAGACCGTCTTCGAGGCTCAGCGCGAGGACAAGCCGTTCGACAAGCTAAACACCCTAAAGCCGCAGCGGTTCACCTTCACGAACCGCCACGGTCAGGCGGTCCAGGGCTACATGTTCCTACCGCCCGACTATAAGAAGACGGACAAGCGGCCGCTCATGCTCTATGTCTACGGCGGCCCCTTGGGTGCCAGCAAGTCGGTCGAGAACGGTTCGTTCGGCTCGCTCGACTACCTGTACGGCATGTACCTGGCCAAGACGTTCGGCTACATCTACGCCACCATCGACCCCCGCGGCCAGAGCGGCTACGGCAACGACTTCGGCAAGGCCAACTACCAGGCGCCCGGCAAGGCGCAGGTGGAGGACCTCTCCGACGGCGTGAAGTGGATGAAGGAGAACTACAACGTCGATCCAGAGAAGGTCGGCGTCCACGGCTGGAGCTTCGGCGGCTTCCAGACCCAGATGTGCATGTACACCGCGCCCGATGTGTTCACCCTCGGCATCGCCACAGCGGGCCCGACGGAGTGGCAGAACTACAACAACTGGTACTCCACCGGCACCATCGGCCCGGTCCCGAACGCCAAGCCCGAGGACCTGGACCAGTACAGCCTGACAAACATGGCCAAGAACCTGAAATCGCCGCTCCTGCTGTTCCACGGCATGGAAGACACCAACGTGCTCTTCCAAGACACGGTGAAGGTCTACCGGAAGCTGCTACAGGCCGGAAAAGGCGACCTCGTCGAGATCGCCTTCGACCCGACAGGCGGCCACGGCATGGGCGGCGACCTTAACATGAGAGACACCCTCGCCATCTACTCGTCGTTCATCGCGAAGTGGTGGGGACCGTACAAGGGCTGAGGTGTCAGTTGGTCCTGTAGGCCGGGTGGCCTACGGGACCTTGGAGCCTCAGGGTGCGGGCGAGGCTCCGGCCCGATAAGACTTCCGCAACGCTTCGATGCGCCCGATCGTTCGCAAACCGTCCCCGGGCTTGTATCCGGAATGGAAGTCCACGAGCGGGTCCATCAACGAAGAGTAGGCGTAAATATCCGCGTCAATTTTCGGAATTTCCCGATCCAGTACATCCGCCGCGCGCATGTAGTCCGTCGGATCGGCGGGCAACAATTTCCAGAGTTGGCGCCACCGTCCAACCACTTGAATCTTTGCCCCGGCGGCAAAAGGCGCAAGTTGCCGAATGCGCTGTTCAAGGGTCACCTGCGGGCCTCGATTACGGTTTCGGGCTTCCGGTCTTCGGATCTGTTCCATGGCGTCGACCTCGTCCGCCATGAGGCCGCGGTACGCCTGGCGGAGGCTGGGGGCCGGTCCCATGGCGGCGTCAACTTCGCGGACGATGCCGAGTCGCTTGGCAAGCTTTAGCATCTGTTCGGCATATGGGTAACTCAGTGACTGGGAAATTAGCCCCGGTTCCCGCCGGGGGAAGGCGCCCAGCCGAGCCGCAGCAATGAGATTCTTCCGGGAATCGAAGCCGAGCACTGCGGCAGTCAGAAGCCGCTCAACCCCGTAGCGAAGCCGAAAGCTCTCCCAGATCCGGCCAGAGCCTTTCGACCAGTCGGTTCCGCTCGAATAGCCAGGAATCTCCGAAACTTCCCGCCACTGCTCAGCCATTTCAGGGTTGCGGACGTACCAACCGCGAACCGTCATCGTCTCCTCTTCGGTCGCCTTCCCATTGAGTACATCTCGGATGGCTAGCCCGAGTTCGTAGACCGGGGGGAAATACTTAACTTCCTTCCTCTGCTCTCGTTCAAGCTCGACCAGCGGCTTGATCGAGTCCATCGCGTTCTCCCCGGCCGGGATCTTAGGCAGATCGCGTCCGATTTCCTCAGGTGTCGCCCACATCCCTTCCCGTCGCGCCGCCGCCAGCTCCGCGTTCAAGCGCAGATCAGGTGTGAACGTCGTCGAGATCAGAATGGCGAGGAAGATCCCGAAGAAGATCCAAGTGTTCCGCCGACGCACCATGGGTTGCATTGTACGACCGACTTGTCTTGGCGCACACTCATAACGCCCGCAGAACAGGCCATTCTGTCTCTACCCCTTGGGCGTGGAGCATCTTTCGGAACTCGGCCGTCCTCTCCGACGATTCCCAAACCGCAACCGGAGTCTCGCCCGAGCGCAAACAGAACGCCGCCAACAGGCCGGCCGCCTCTCCGATATTCCACTCCACCGGGTGCAGCCGGTAGCAGCCGTTGGTAATATGCGTGGTCCCGAGGTTCTTGCAAGCGGGAAGAAGATTCTGCATCCGCTGCGGTACGAGGGATCCAAGGGAGATTTGGAAAGGGAGGGAGGAGACGTCGATGTACCGATCGCCTCCGGTCGAGAAGTGGAGGTCGATGCGGTAGGCGCCGACGCCAACGCTGTCCGCCATGCGCGGCGCCCGGTCCAACCCGGGCTGCGGAGTGACGTCCTGTTCTCGAATCGTTCGCTTGGCGCGAATTCGGCGGCTCTCGCGGATATAGGGGGTCTTGGCGAAGCCCTCAGGGGTGCCTGCCAAAGGCGAGGGGAAGAGGCCGGGCGCGCCGCCTTCCGTCTGCATCCAATAGAGCCAATTAAGGGACAGTTGGCGAGACTCCTCTAACCGTTCCGCCGCCTCGGCCGCCGTGCAGTCGGTTAGGGGGGCGACGAAGTAGTCGTTCTGCGGCCAGTTGACGATCGTCACGGGTAGGTCTCCCTTCTCGATCTGGCGATATTTGAACCAGCAGCGCCAATCGTCCGAGAACAGCGGCATCTCGCGTTCCGCGTTCGTGGCGGGCGTCAGGTCTCCGTATTGGAAGAGCAGGCCGCGCCAGCCCTGAGGCGCGTAGACCGCCCACCGCTCGTACTGCGCGGGCTTCTCGATCGTATGGTCTCCTTGGGCGTCGTAGCCCACCGCCATGCACCAGGTGAAGCCTTGTTGGTTGGCTGGCCGGGCCGGGCCGCTCGGCGCGCTGGGCTCCTCCGTCTCGTCGCGGCTCTCCGCGCCTTGGACGTACTCCGTGCCGGTCAGAGGAAGTAGGTCGCCCAACTCCGTCGCGTCTAGGAAGTATTTCGCCCGCACCAGAGTCTCTTCGCCGGTAAGCAGATCGATTAGAGGAACCGCCTCCACCCGATCTCCGCGCACTTCAGGACGATGGAGGCCGGTTTCCCGGGCAACGGTGCTGGAGAGGAGGTGCGTGCCCTGGGCGACCGTATGGAGTCGAATCTCCAGCAGCCCTTTCTCGATCGATTCCCGAACCATCTCCGAAAGCACGGCATGGCCGAGAGCGGGATGGTGGCAGAGGTTGCTGACCCAGCCACCGCCGGGGTTGAACGTCCGTGGGTTCTCGCCCTGCTTCAGACCAGACCGTCGGCGGACCTCGTCGCGGTAAGCCCGGTAGCGGGCGCTGCAACCGAACGACTCGATCCAAGGGTGCTCGTCCGGGGGAACCGCCTGCGCGGTGAGTTGCCCGCCAATCCAATCGGTCTCTTCGGTGAGAATCACGTTGAGGCCCATTGAGGTGGCCGCCAAGGCCGCCGCCGTCCCCCCGGCTCCTCCCCCCACGATCAGGACGTCGCATCGCGTCTCGCGCATCGGAAGCAGTTTAGCTCCGCCTACCGCAAGCTCTTCCGGCGCGGCTTGCCCTGCTGCTGACTGCGTCCCTCCCATAGCCCACAGAAGCAGGCGTCGAACAGCACTTCGAAAAGCCCCTCAAAGAGAAAGCCCAGAATTTCGAAGAGGCATCCGTCAAGCACATTCTCTCGACGCGGAGGCGGTGGGACGGGTTAGGCGGGTCGGAGGAAACCAGGACTAGTCCCGACCGCGACGATTTCGTGAATTGGTCCGAAAGTTCTTGTCGCCTTTGGTGCCCCAGGACGTGTCCAACATGCCGCAGAAGAGCACGTCGAAGACCATGCCAAAGAATTCACCGACGAAATCAAACACCGAAGGGCGAACGGACGGGGCGGTTAGAGGGTTGCGAGTTTTCGCGGAGAGGGGATTGTCTTAACAATGCACCGTCTCCGCTTAGTAACTAGGCGGTTAGTCGAACTTGGTATTCGAGGGAGCCCAGGCGGATGACGTCTTCGGGCGAAATCTCCGTCCGCATGTTCGGAGCCAGCTTGGCGCCGTTCAGGAACGTGCCGTTCGACGAACCGAGGTCGGTGAGGTACACGCCGTGCTCCGTAACCTCGATCTGGCCGTGGCGGCCGGAGACGTAGGAGTCGGGGACCTGGTAGTCGTTGTCGGACTTGCGGCCAAAGGTCGAGACACCTGCGCGGAGCGGATGCTCGCCGTCTGCGCCCACCAGCATCGCGGGGGCGGTCTCCTTCTTGGGCGGGGCGGCGATGGCGGCCGTGCGGTTGCTGGCGAAGACGGCGGTCGCGTTGGCGCTGGTCTGACCGGGGAGCGCAAGTTGGACCTCGACGCCACCGAGGGAAATCTTCTCTCCGCCCTTCAATACGCGCTTCTCGCCCGCGGTCAAAGCGACCCCATCGATCTTCGTGCCGTTGGTGGACCCCATGTCCTCCAAGGTCAGCTGGCCATGCTGGTTCGTCAGCTTGGCGTGGCGGCGGGAGACGCGGCCGTCCACGATGGAGATATCGGCTTCACGGCCGACGATGTTCTCGCCCGGCCGCACCGGCTGCTCCTTACCGTTGGCGTCCACGATCATCGGGAGTTTGACTACCGGCGCGCCGAAGGCGTCGTCGGGGAGGGCGCGGTCGAAGATCAAGCCGCAGTCGATGCAGAAGGCCACACCCGAGGGGTTGAAGGTCTTGCAGACCGAACACTGGACCGGCTTGATAGTCACCGTCGCATTCAAGCTGGGGGGCGAGCCCATCACCGTGCGGTTGGGATCGACGCGCGGTGGCGCGCCCATCTGGGTCCGATTGGGGTCGGTCGAAAGCACCTGGGTCCGGTTGGCGTCGCTCATGCTGTCCCTATACGGACGTGTCTGCCCGCACCTTTAGTTTATCGGCATTCGCGAGTCTGCGATTTCTCGGCAACAAGAAAGTAAGTGTTGGGCGTGCGCCAGCAGAAAATCGCCGTCGAGGCTTGCCGCTTGCCGAAGCGCGGTCAGTAATATCTCGGCTTGTTCTTTCGCCTCTTCCACCGCTCTCCCTGCGGTGATGGTAAGTAGCCGATCCATCCCGGTAAATGTACGTGGCGATCAAGGAATGTCGGCATGCCTACGCGGTATTTGCGGCGGATGCCGCAGAATCTGACACGTTTGGAAGCATTCCATTAATCGTTAAATCTGTTTCTGGTGGTATCGGGCGTGCCCGACCGTCGCGTCCAAATACGGCAAGAGCCCTAAACGGAGACGCGCATTCACCGGCGACGAAACCACAACGCCCGCCAGAACCCTCTTATCCGCGTCCTCAATAATGGCGAGAAGGTCGTCAATTGAGGATAGGCAGGCCAATTTCGCTTCCGGACCCGCTTCGGCAGGTTCAAACATGGGCGGGACGGGCAATTTGACCGACGTCTTCCCGCCGATCATCTTCACGAGCTGCCGATCGAGAAACGAGTAGCGGACGGGGTCGTCGCCATTGCGGCTGGACGTGTGGGCGAGGGCTTCCCGAAAGACCGGCACCGTTTTGTTATGAACTTTGGCCAAATGGTCCAACACCTGCGCGACCGTCCAGCCATTGCTGACCCGGCGGGATGTATCTTCGACGGAAGCAAGAGCGATCCGAACCTCGGTCAACTCATCGTATAGGCGTTGCAACTCTGGACGCACATCACGAGTTTGGCTTACGATGGCCGACAATGGCTAAGTAAAGAAAGCACGTCGGCAATGGAGAGCCTATTCCGGAACGTCTTCCAATCGGACATTCGCCGCGCCAAGGTTAGCTTCTTGGATCTGGTCGAACACTTCTTTACGGTGGACCGCGACGTCTTTGGGCGCTTTGATCCCGATGCGGACCTGCTCGCCACGAACTTCAAGAACGACGATTTCAATCCCATCGCCGATCACGATGCTCTGATGCAGTTTGCGCGTCAGCACCAACATTTACGATTGCCTTCCTTGGCCGGATAACCCCATTTCGTTCTACGAAGCGGCGCCGATTAGGCGGCTAAACGCTCCGAAGAATCGGATTGAGGAAAAACCCGATACCGCGTAGTATACGCGGCGTCTTCAAGTACCATCTGCCGTCCTCTGCGAGTTGCCGCATCCAGGACGATGGGACCGCTTAGATTTAGGGTCGTATCGTTGGGTTTTCCGGGGGGGACAGTGGCCGTCGCTAGCACGACCGCGTCCTCAATTCCGCCGCCTTTGCCAAAGATCTTCTGAGTGACGTCGTTGTCGTAGCTCGGCAAATACCGGCTCGGCTCTGTCACCAGGAAAGCCATCTCCGGGTCATCTAGGCTCTGAAGCCAAGAGAAGGCGCTCCCCGGTTTGGCCTCGAAAAGCACGAAACTGGAGAGTTCCGGGAGCCCCACGAGTCCGCCCTCGATCTGCACGACATCGCTGTCATCGAATTCAACTGTCCCGAAACGGGTTCCTACTAGCGTCGTAATCATCGGATAAAGTCCATCAGGCCCGTCGAGAACCCTTTGCTGGCAACCTGGAGGGCTGCCTGATAAGCCGTTTGTGCGGCCGTGTAATCGATCACCGCCGTCGCGTAGTCGACATCGCCGATGTCGGTCGCTCGGGCTTCGAAATCTGAATCGCGACGCTCGTGGTCGCTCCGGGTCGCCTCAATGCCGTTCATTCGGCGGCCCACGTCGGCCCGCGCGGCGATCATCCCATCGCTCGCGGTCTTGAGTTCGTCCAGTCGGTTGACGGAAAGCGCGGTAAGGTCGCCCGTCTTCAAACTATCCTGCAGCGTGGTGAGCTTCGCGAAAAGATCGCTGATCGTCGCGCCCGTCTCCCCAATCTTCGCCGATTCCCCGGGCCCGGTTTCGACCGTAGGCACGGTGGAATTGCCACCGTAGACCAGCGATCCGTCTGGGGCTACCGAAAAAGGCTTCGCATCCGTCACCTGGCCGCCGAACAGATACCGTCCGTCCGGGCCCTGGCTGTTGCCGATCGACACCAAGCGCGATTGAAGCGTCGCGATCTGGGCCGCAATGCCGTTTCGAGTTCCTTGATCGACGTTGGAAGTGGTGGCCTGAATCGTTAGTGTCTGAGCTTGTTGGACGAGGTCGCCGATATCGCTATAGGCGGATTCAGTCGAAGAAAGTGCGCCCTTCGCCACATCGAGGTTCTTGGTATAGCTGGCAATGCCCGCTCGTAAAGAACTTAAGCCGAGAAGCTGCCGGGTGCCGGACGCGTCATCGGAAGGCGTGGTGATACGCTTGCCGGTGGTGACCCGGTCCTGCGTTTCCTGGACCCGTCGCTGCGTCGACCCAATGTAGGACGAGAGCTGGTCGTATCGGAAGGCGGAGCTTACGCGCATATCTCAATCTTTCCTTCGGTACATTTCCCAGTTTCTTAAGGGCCAGGGAATCTTCTCGAGCAAGTCTTGTTTTCGTTCCAGTAGTTTTGACGGTGATGGCCGCCGAGCAAAAACACGACCCGGAGTTCGTTCTGCAGAAGGTGCAGCCCGCGCTCCTGGGTCTGATGGACGGTTCGGTGTCCACGCTCGGACCTCTCTTCGCTGCCGCCGGCCTCACCAACGATCCTCATAAGACGTTCTTCGTCGGTCTTGCCGCCTCGGTTGGCGCGGGCATCAGCATGGGCCTCGCGGAGGCGCTCTCGGACGACGGCGTAGTCACCGGGCGCGGCGCTCCCTTCTTGCGCGGAGCGATCACGGGACTTGCCACCACGCTTGGGGGCATGCTCCACACTCTTCCTTTCCTCATTCCGCACCTCGAAGCCGCGCTTCGCATCGCTTACCTCGTCGTAGTAGTTGAACTGATTGCCATCGCTTACATCCGTTTCCACTTCATGCACAGTCCGCTAGGCAAGACGATCGGTCAGGTCGTGATTGGCGGCGGCATCGTGTTCGGGATCGGGGTTTGGATGGGCGGCCTCGGCTAGAACAGGGTCAGTAGAACGCCGACGACGATCAGCCCCGCTCCGAGCGCAACCTTGGGCGTCACGGTTTCCCCAAGGAATAAGACGCCCAGCACCATCGCCACGACGAAACTCAGCTTGTCGACCGGCGCGACCTTCGTGACCGGGCCAAGCGAGAGCGCCCGGAAGTAGCAGAGCCAAGAGGTCCCCGTCGCGACCGCCGACGCGGCCAGATAGCCCCAGGCCTTAGGAGAGATCTCGGCCACTCGGGTCTGCTTAGTGCCCACAGCAATCGCGGCCGCAAAGAGGAAGACGAACGCGACCCGCACCGCCACGGCAAGATTGGCAGGAACGGTTTCGATTCCCTTCTTCGCCAAAACGGCGGTCGCCCCCGCCGATAAAGCCGAGAACAACGCCCAAATGCGGAAGTCCATACCGGTACGATAGCCTTTATGACCGGCCTCGCCGCGTTCGCGGCCTTCTTTGCCGCGCCGTTTGGACCTAGCCAAGGTCTGGCCGACCTCACGCCCTCGCCCATTGCCTTTGCTCCATGGCGTGAGGTCGACCGCGACGACACGATCGCCGAGTACGTCGAAGAGTTTCCCAGCGCCTTCGTTTCCGGCATCGTCGAGAACGACACCGTTCCTCTCCGAATTCTCGTTCCGCAGAATGCCAGCGGCCCCGTGCCGGTGGTACTCATCACCCACTACTGGGGCGCTTCCGATCTGCGCGGCGAGCGGGCTCTCGCGGAGGATCTCGTGGGGCGTGGCGTCGCCGCCGCCATCATGACGCTGCCTTATCACCTCTCTCGAACGCCTAAAGGAAGGCGATCCGGCGAGTTGGCCATCGTTCCCGACCCGATCAAGCTGCGCACGACGCTTACTCAGGCCGTGCTGGACGTGCGCCGCTCGCTCGACTTTCTCGACTCCCGCCCCGAATTCACGAAGGCCCCCCGAGGCTTGGCGGGCACTTCCCTGGGCGCGCTGGTCACCGCGCTCGGCTATGCCACCGATCCTCGGGTGACTCATGCCGCGTTCATTCTCGGCGGCGTCGATTTCGCCGGCATACTCTGGAACTCCTCCCGAGTTGTCCTTCAACGCGATTCTCTCCGCCGCCAGGGCTACACCGAAAGCCGGATGAGAACCGAACTCGCCCCGGTCGAGCCGCTCACCTATCTACCGCGCGAGGCCCCAGGAACCACCTTTGTCGTTTCGGCCAAGTACGACACCGTCGTTCCGGGCGCGAACTCCGCCGCTTTGATCCAGGCCCTTGGTGAGCCTCGGCGGCTTCAAATTGACACCGGCCACTACGGCGGCATCTTCGTTCAGCGAAAGGTTCTCCGCGAAGTCGCCCGCTTCTTCGGCGCGGAAATGACCGGAACCGCCTACGTTCCCCCGGGCCGCCTCGTGGCGCCTACCCTTCGCATTGGCCTGCTGAGCAATATCCCCAATGGGTTTGACTTAGGCGCCGGCATTGACGTCTTCCACTTGGATCCCCGCGGCACTACGTTCGGCTCTCTCCTGCTCACCGCCCGCGGTCCGCAGCTTTTCCTGGGGCGCAATCTATTCCAGGGACTCGCTATCGGGGCGATAGGGTCTTTCGGTGGACGATCGCGATTAGGTATCGGCGCCTTCTGGAGCGCAGTCCTTTAACAAGGTTCGGCGGAAAATCCACCACTACACGGAGAATATGTCACACTCACCTCCGTGATTCGACGCCACGCCGAACCCAAAATCCGCGAAGCCATGGGGGATACGCCGGTGGTCCTTATCAACGGCCCGCGTCAGTCCGGTAAGAGCACTCTCGTCCGCGAGATCGGCTTGCCCGTGGTTACACTCGACGATGCCATCCCGCTCGACCTCGCCCGGCGGCGTCCCGAAGAGTTCCTCAACGCCTACCCGGCCCCCGTCGCCATCGACGAGGTGCAACGCGCACCGGAGCTGTTCCGCGCCTTAAAGGCCGTCGTCGACCGCGACCGTCGCCCCGGCTCTTATCTCCTCACGGGTTCGGCCAACGTTCTCGCCCTTCCCCGCCTAGCCGATTCGCTGGCCGGCCGCATGGAGGTGATCGACCTTCCGCCGCTCAGCGCGGCGGAGATCGCGGGTGTCGAATCGACGTTCATCGAGTCCCTGTTCACCAGGGGACTGCGCCCCAACGCCACCGGCGACCCAAGCGCCATTCCCGCCCGATTGGCCGCCGGAGGTTTCCCCGAGCCGCTGGCGCGCAAGGCGGCCCGGCGCGGCGCCTGGTTCGAGTCGTATCTGCGCACCATGCTGGAACGTGATGTGCGCGACCTGGCCAACGTGGAAGGGCTCGCCCAACTCCCACGCCTGCTCACGCGCATCGCCTCTCGAGCGGGGGCGACGCAGAACCTGACCGGCCTCGCCCGCGAAACCGGTATTCCCGCGACGACCCTCACCCGGTACGTCGAACTCCTCCGTGCCGTCTTCCTCGTCTTCCCCGTCCCGGCTTGGTCTATCGATGGCGAGGGGGTGCGGTTGGCGCGGACGCCAAAGGTTCACCTCGTGGACTCCGGCCTGCAAAGTCATCTTTTGCGCCTCGACGAGCGGGCGATGATGGAACCCGAAACGATGGACCCCGTTCTCCGCACCTTCGTCGCGGGAGAGCTGCGAAAACTCCTCCCCGCTGGCATCTCGCTCGGCCACCTCCGCTCCGCCCGGAATCACGAGGTGGAGTTCGTCCTCGACGGCGGCGCGGCGGGGATTGTTGGTGTGGATGTCCGCCCTTATCGAACCGTCGTTCCCGACGACGCACGTAACTTACGTTTCTTGGCGGAGCTTGCCGGAGGTCAGTTCCGGGCCGGGATCATCCTTCATCCGGGGGAGAAAACGGTACCTTTGGGGGACAACCTTTGGGCCGTGCCGGTGGATGCTCTTTGGACATAACGGCTATTCGCCCCAAGTGGCGATTACCCCACCACTACCGACCGCCCAAATCGAACGGCCGGCCGAAGCGACCGTGTGCAGCGCGCCCGGGTTCTTTACCGTTGCCCAAGTCTTGCCGTCCAGCGAGATATCCGTTCCGGATGGCCCGACGAGCATCAGACCGTTACCCACCCGAATCGCCGCCTCGCGAAGTCCCGAGGGTCTAAAGCCCATGACGGGCCAAGTGCGGCCGCCGTCGTCGGTAGCCAACAGATGTCCGGGGCCATCCTCTTTCTCATAGTCACCCCCCACCGCGATTCCCCGTTTTCCGCCCAACATCAGCAGACCGAACAGGCCCGCGCTGCCTGAGCCGGCAGGAACGGGAGTTGGGGCGACGGTCCATGTTCGTCCTCGATCGGTTGTCCGGAAGACGCGGGAAGCGCCGCCGCCGGTCGCGATCCAGGCTTCGGAACTTCCCCGGGTGACCAGGCATCGGCCGCTGGCCGCAAAAGACGCTTCACCGGGCATCGCTGGAGGCATGCCCGAAGAAGGTTGGCGGCTCCAAGTCTGGCCGCCGTCGTCTGTGGTTAGGACGGGAATATGGCCTTCGACCGGATCGCCGAAAGCAATCCCGTGATCCTTGTCCCAGAACGCCAACGCGTCGTAAAAGGCGGCCGGGTCGGGATTGCGGAAGGTCCGCTCCCACGAAGCGCCGCCGTTCTCCGTTCGGAAGACCTGCGAATCTTCCCCATCTCCGATTGCCAGCATCACCGCGTGATCGGCATCGAACGCGACGATTGAGCGGAACTCTGCTTCTTTGGCCTGGACCACCTGGGCAGTCTTCCAGTTCTTGCCGTCGATCGTCCGGGCAAACGTCCCTTTGGATCCCGCCGCCCAACAGACGCGGCTACTGGGAGCCGAAATGCCGCGAAAGTTGGCCGTGGTGTCCGTGGAGACGACGGACCATCCGGAAGCGAGGCCCGCCATCAAGAGAAGCGTGAGAGGCACAAAAGAGAGTGTAACGCGGGTTTTCTAAATCTCGCCGTTCTTCCGGGCCTTCCAGACCTCGTAGCCCATCGGGAGGAAAGTGAGAATCGCCATCGCAATCATCGCAATCCCGAAATTGTTTTGAACCGCCGGGATGTCACCCAGCAGATAGCCGCCGGTGAGGAAGATACCAACCCACAAGAGCGCGCCCAGGAAACTGTAGAGCAGAAACTCTTTATAGGGCATCTGCCCCATGCCCGCGACGAACGGGCTGAAGGTTCGGACGATGGGCACAAATCGGGCGAGGATGATCGTTCGTTTGCCGTGCTTCTCGAAGAAGTGGTGGGTTTTGTCCAGGTAGCTCTTGCGGAAGATTTTGGACTTCTCGTTCTTGAACAGCTTCGGCCCGATGCTGCGACCGACGAAGTAGTTCAGGTTGTCGCCGCATAGCGCCGCCGCCATGAACACCGCGAACATGATCGGGAAGCTGAGGTGCGAGGCTTTGTCGGGATGGCAGAAAAGGCCGGCGGCGAAGAGGAGGGTGTCACCGGGAAGGAACGGCGTAACGACTAAGCCGGTCTCCGCGAAAACGATCGCGAAAAGGATTCCGTAAGCCTGAGGACCGAAATCTCGAATCAACACCTCAATGTGCTTGTCGATGTGAAGCAGATATTCGATCATTGAGGAAGATTAACGGTACCCAAAAGAGGCCCGTTCCGACGGATGAAGAATTCGGGACCCTAGAATCGATTCAGGACGCGGCGACCGCTACGAGGAAGGCTTCCTCCACAGGGTGCGCCGCCAGAGGAGCTAAGACGGGACGAAGGCGGACCAACGCCTCAATGGCCCGGGCCTCCTCACCCGCGCCGTATTTCATCATCGCCAGCCGAGCCGCCGCCGAGCCTTTCACGAGGGGCCTCATCCGCTCGACCAGTGCGGTATCGCGGGCCATTCCGGAGAGCAGCATCAAGCGATAAGCTTCTCGTTCCGCACCCAAAAGCCGGGCGGCTCCCAGCAAGGCCCGCCGTCGAGTGGTGACCGACTGAGCCCGTCCCGCCGCCTCGACGATCGCCGCCAGATCTTCGATCTCTCCGACCACGCCCAGAGCGTAGGCCACCTCGGCCTCGGCCTCGTCGAAGAACCGTTGCAGGCTCTTGCGAAGCGCCGGGGCCGCCGCCTTCATTTGAAGCTCGGCAATCGCCTCCGCCGCCGCTACACGGACGCTGGGGTGGAGGTCGCCCAGGGCGCCTGCCACCACCTCCGCCGACCCGTGCGCCTCGCTCTGGCGTAATCCTTGCAAAGCTGCCCGCCGCACGTCGGTGTCGCCGTGCTGCACCGCGTGCTCCAATGGTGCGATCACCAGATCGCCTCCGATCCGCCCTAGCGCCCGGGCCGCCGCGCGGCGGAGGAGCGGACGAGGGTTCTCTAGTGCGGAGACCAACGCGGGCACCGCCGCGGCATCGCCGAGCGCCCCTAGGGCATCGACCGTCTCCTCTTCGAGAAGGTCCGGCGAAGCTTTAATCCCTTCGAGCAGGGCGGCCACCGCGCGTGGGTCTTGGAGCCGCGCCAGCGCTCGTGCCGCTTCCCTTCGTACGCGAGGCTGAGGATCGTGCAGCGCGGCTAGAATCGTGTCCCCCGCCATCTCGGCGCGCTCTTCGGCCACCGCATGGATGGCCTCCGCACGCTCTACCGCATCTTCGCTTCGGCTCAGGCGGCGCATCGCGCCGACGGAGCGTGGCGTCAGCCGCCGGAGGTCGGCAAAGGTGGATCGAATGTCTGTTGAACCGTGCTCGCGGACCCGGAAGAGCAACGGCACCGACAGAAGCCTCAACACGCCGGTGACGGCGAACAGGATCTTGTAGTCCCCGACCGCCGCATGGACCTCGGGAATGAACTTGGCGCCGAGAAGCGGAGCCACGCCGCCGACCACCGCCATTAGCGCCGTTCCCGCCCCCATGTAGTTCGCCCGATCTTCCGGTTTGGAGGTGGCGAGGATGAGGTTGAACTGGCACAGCGCCGCGCCGCAGAAGATGGCGCCCATCAGCACGTGAGAGCTGAGCAGGAGAATCGTATTGGCGGTGGTTGCGCCCGGAACCGTGAGGCACCACCAGATGACGTTGGTTCCGAGCAGCCCCCCCGCTAGCGCCAGCATCGGCTTGTTGCCGTACTTGTCGCTCATGGAGCCCCAGAACTTGGTTGCGAGCACGATGCCGACGGAATAGGTCAGACCGCAGCCCTGGACAACCGTGTAGGGCAGTTTGAGCACCTCAAGCGCGTAGATCGCGAACATATTGCCCGCAAACCCTTGGCCGAAGACCGCGGCGGCGGTGTAGATCAGAACTTTCCGAAACTCGCGGTCACCGAACGGATCGATGATGGACCGCAGTCCGCTCTTGAGATCGACCTTAACCGGAACGCGCGGAATGTCCCGGATCCGGTCGAACCAGAACATGCTGACCGCGGCGCAGACGAGTCCGAAGCCAAAGACCACCGAAAAGCCGAGCGGCTCCTGGTTGTAGTTCCGGAACGCGTCCAGCAGAAAACCGCCGAGCAGGCCCACTACCGCGCCGACACCGGTTCCGATGGCCTGCCGACGACCGAAGAAGAAGCCCCGCGAATCGGGCGGCACCGTCTCCGCGATCCATTCGTTGTACATGGAGCCGACCAGCGCATTTGCCCCGGTGGCCACCGCGATCAGCACCACCACGATGGTCAGCCGAAGCCCCGTCGACACCGCGATGATTGGGAGGAAGACCAGCCCCAGGTAGAGCACGCGCCACGATAGGCCTCCGGGCCGAACGAATCCGCGGTAGGAGTTCGACCCCTTGCCCAAGATGGCCCCCGGAATCTGAAGAATGCCCATGAGGCTGGGCAGCGCGCCGAGCAGGTTGGTAAGCGCGTTCGACGCACCCAGGCTCTTCGCAAATCCGGCGATAAATGCCCCGGTCGTGAGCGCGCCAAAAGCCGTCGCAAACGCCACGTCTCCGGTGGCGGCGCGCAAGCTGGCTAAGGTCTCAATTCGATTCGGGCGAGCGGCGATACGTAAAGGTTACTAGGTTGCCCTCATCGGTGGCGATGGTCACTCCACCTGGGCTATGCCGCCAAAACGTCGGTTTTAGAAAAGTCATCGCCCACATAAAGGAGGGGCTGACCAGAGACCTTTGAAAGGGCATAAGAGATGCAGTCCCCGAAATTCAATCCGGCCGGGTGACGACCCTTTCCAAACCGGTCGAATGCTCGCGTGGCTTCGCGGGCGTGTTCCGTAGTGAAAGCCACCACGTCAATTCCAAGATCTACCATGAACCGATCAAGGATCCGTTCCGACTCCTCTCCATAGAGGCGCCGAAGAACCATGTGTGCCTCTAGAAACTCGGGGGCAGCCATGACGGCCGGACCAGAGAGGATCTTTGGCGCCAAAGTATCGGCCAAAGGCTCGGGCCTGATGACGGCGATAAGAGCGGAAGTATCGACGATCATCTAGACGCAGAAACCATCCGGTCCGTAGCCCAAGACCTCATCCTGTTCCTCTTGAGAAATAGTTCTCCCTCGAAGTTCGGGCGGAATGAGCGGCCAGAATTCTCGATCCATCTTTTCCTTAATGGCCTTCCATCGCTCATCTGCCGGGGGAAGGGCCAGCTTCTGCTTGCGGTCAAGCATGGCCTGACGGACCGCTTCGGTTTTGCTCTCCCCTGTCGCCGCCGCAACCTCCTCGATCAATTGATTGACCTCCGGATTTTTGATATTCAGGCCCATAGGTAGATTCTACGCCGAATCTACCCTTACAACAACCCTTTCCGGCGCCCGTGCGCCATTACGATCGCCTCGACCATTCGGATCTCTGTCTCCCCGGGCGGGGGCGGCGGGATGGAGAGGCGGGAGGCGATGGGACGATAGACCTTCCCGAGGAGCAGCATCTGCGCCGGGGCGGGCAACTCGTAATAGCGGTCGGCCAAACGGCGAAGCGCGGCGTAGTCCGCCACCGTCAGGCCGCGAAGGGGACCGACGAAACCTTCGAGCGGGTGGACACCGACCCCGTGGGGTGCGACGGCGTAGCGCGGGGCGTCTTGCCGTTCCGTGACCACGATTGTGCCCGCCACAAGGTCGCCGATTCTCTGGGCTCGGGCGCTTAAGAAGATGGAGGCCAGGCCGACGAGATAAGGACCGGGGAGGAGGTCGGCGGGGCGGAGGAGGTTCCGGAAGATCGCGCCTTCGAGGCCGATCGGGGTGCCATCGGCCATGCGGACGCGGATGCCGAGCATTCGCTTACCGAGGGTTTGGCCATTTCCCAATCCTTCGAACAGGACGAAGTAGAGGATCGGTAGGAGGAACCAGAGGAACATGACCACCCCGATTGCCATCGCGCCGTCTAAGAGGCCGACCAACAGCCCCACGACGATCATGATGACGGTCACCGAAACGCCGACGATCGCGATGTCGACGAGGTGGGCTAAGGCGCGGCTGCCCATGCCAGCGAGGCGATAGGTCAGCACCGCCCGCTCCGGGGTTAGAATCGCGAGATCGCCCTGCATCGTCTCTTGCCAAGCCCAAAAGGCGCACGGAACCTTGGTCCGTGCCAAACTCAGTCTACATGACCTTGGTGCCCACCCCGCGCTTCTGGTGGCTCGCCCTCGCCGGCGTGCCCGTAGCGGCGGTGGCCCTCCAGATCGGGTCTCCGGCCCTCGCCGTGGTCTACGACGTCGGCCTCGCCGTCTTCGCCTACGCCACCGCCCGCTTCGGCCCCGATCCGCGCCAACTTAAGGTCACCCGGCGGCGCGATCCGGTGTTGAGCGTCCGCCGCCAGAACCGGGTGGTCCTGACCATCGAGAACGAAGGCGACGTGCCCATCTCCGCCCGCCTCCGCGACGAGCCGCCGCCCCAGTGGCCGTCCACCAATAAGGAATTCGACATCGCCCTCCGCCCGCGCGGGCTTGTCGAGAAGGACTACCACGTCACCCCGCCGGAACGCGGCAGCGACGCCTTTCAGGCCACCTTCGTCCGCGTCAAGTGCCCGCTGGGTCTTGTTGAGCGTCAGGAGCGGCTGGACACGTACGAAGAGGCGCGGGTCTATCCGGACGTCCTCGCACTCAAGGAGTTTGGCCTGCTTCGTCAGACCGGAAGGTTGCGCGAGATGGGCATTCGGCGTTCTCGTCAACGTGGCGAGGGGACGGAGTTTGAGAGTCTGCGCCACTACACCGAGGGCGACGACTTTCGGACCATCGATTGGAAGGCAACCGCCCGTCGAGGCGAGCCGATCGTGCGACGTCACGAGGCGGAGAAGAATCAGGCGGTCATCGTCGCAATCGACCTCGGACGCGCCATGCTGGCCGAGACCGACGGCGTCGTCAAACTCGACCGAGCCCTTGACGCCCTCCTCATGCTCGCCCAAGCCGCCGCCTTAGCCGGCGACCAGATCGGCCTGATCGCCTACGACGACAAGGTCCGCATCTGGGTCCCACCAGCGAAAGGCCGTGCTCAGGTTGGACTGCTGATTCGGGCGGCCCACGACCTCCAAGCCTCCCCTTCGGCCAGCGATCCGGTGGCGGCGTTTGCGTCGCTCAGCGCCAAGTGGAAGCGCCGTGCCCTGATCGTGGTCTTCTCCGATGCGGATGACGCGGACGCCGCCGTTCCTCTGGCCGCCGCGCTGGGGCCGCTGTCGCGTCGTCACCGGCTTCTGCTTTGCCGGGTGGCCGATCCTAAGCTCAATGCGGCGCGCAAGTCTCCTTTGGAGTTGCCGGAGGGCATGTATCTCCGGGCAGCGGCGGCGCTGCTCGACGAAGATCGTCGGACCGCCGGAGGGGTGCTTTCTGGGGCGGGGGTTCGGGTTCTGGAAGCCGATCCGGAAGAGTTGGCGGTGCGGTTGGTCGGGGCGTATTTGGATGCTCGGGTCGAAGGGCTCTAGCGTCTACTGCTCGACGTAAACATTTTTGACCGCCCCCGTGCTTGCGGAGATCTGGACGGAGACCGTGCCTCCAACGACGTAAAGTGGCAAGTATCCGTAAACGACCCAGACATCGCCAAACCGCTTGGCGTCGAAAGGTTCTTCTGCCTTTCGAAACTCCTCGCCGTACACAACGCGATGAACTCTTCGGCGGAGTTGATCGAGATCAAGATGACTCGCCCTTCCTCGCCCGCGGATGCGCCCCGCTGACCGCAGCCCTGAGTCGCTCCACACTCACGTGGGTGTAGACCTGGGTGGTCGCTAGGTCCTCGTGGCCCAGGAGTTGCTGGACGGACTTCAGGTCTGCTCCGCCGTCTAGGAGGTGGGTGGCGAAGCTGTGGCGTAGGCCGTGAGGGGAGAGGCCCGGGGGCAAGCCCGCAGCCTCGGCGGCGCGGGTGACGGTGGTGTGGATAGAGCGGACGGTTAGGCGGCCGCCTTTGGCGTTGGTGAACATTGGGGCGCCGGCGGCGGGGGGGACTCGTTCTTTGGTGAGGTAGGCGGCGAGGGCGAAGCGGCAGGGGTCGCCGAAGACGACCATTCGTTCTTTTGAACCTTTGCCACGGACGCGGGCGGTTCGGGTTTCTAGGTCGACGTCGTGGACGTCTAGGCCGGAGGCTTCGGAGACGCGGAGGCCGGCGCCGTAGAGGAGTTCTAGGAGGGCTCGTTCTCGGAGGGTGATGGATGCGACCATGAGGTCGGCGGCTTCGGGGGCGCCGATGCCTCTTGGGAGGGATCGGCGGCGAATGGGGGATTCGAGTTGTTCGGTGGGGTCGGTGGTGGCGAGGCCTTGGGCGACGAGGTATTTGCAGAAGGAGCGGAGGGTGGAGATTTTGCGGGCGCGGGTGGTGGGGTGAGGGGCGTAGCGGCGGAGGTAGAGGCGGAGGCGTTCGGGGGTGAGCGGGAGATCCGAGGTCATTTCTCGCAGTTGTTTGAGATCCGCGCCGTAGGAACGGACGGTGTTGGCGCTCTTTCGGGTAGCCAAATGGCTCAAAAAGCCCGCGATTGCCTCTTCCATGTCCTTTAGTCTAGCGGGGACTTGCGCGGGGAGGGTGAAGGGCGGTACCTTATTCGTTCAGCACGCGCCGGTGTTGGAATTGGTAGACAAGCATGCTTGAGGTGCATGTGCTCACAAGGCGTGAAGGTTCGAGTCCTTTCCGGCGCACCAACTTTAAGAGAGCTCTTCGTAAGAAGGGCTTTTTTTATTGCCGTATATCTGCGCGAAGAGCGCAAGTCTCGGTTTTTTCTCGGAGAAATCTCGGAACTTGGTGAGACACAGGTTTATTGTTTCTCTGGTTGATATATGGCCGAAGTGCATTGGCCCTTACGAGGCATCCAGACCTCCGGCCAATGCCCGCCTCATAAGGTTTCAGAATCGGTCTGACGATCGAGGCGGGCTAAAGCGCGCGTTTCCAGGGTGGCTTTGGCTTGTTAATGCGCCAGGCTGAAGCCTGGGGAACTTTTGCAGACTGAAGTCTGCGCCCCTTTCCGGAGGCTATTTCGGACCTTTGAACCAGAGGGTTTGGGGGTCGGTCAGGAGGTCGGACCAGGCGTCGCCGCGGTCGGCGAGGAAGCTGGGGACGTTTTGCATGGTGAAGTCGCGGGGGTGGATACCCTCGAGCTCGTCCCATTTTAAAGGCATCGAAACCGGGGCTCCGGGGACGGGGCGGGGGGAGTAGGGGGCGGCGAGGGTTTTGCCGCGGACGTTCTGGTTGTGATCGAAGAAGATGCCGTCCGGGCGTTTCGAGGTCTTCCACTCCATCGTGACCCCTAGGGACTTGTCGTTCATGATATGGCGACCGAGGCCTTCGGCAAGGGCGCGCAGTTCGGCGTAGTTGTGATCTCGGCGGAGGGGGACGTAGATGTGGAGGCCGGTTTTGCCGGAGGTCTTGGGGTAGCTCCGCAGGCCGAGATTGGTAAGCAGTTCGCGTAGGGCGCGGCCGACTTTGACGGTGGGCTCCCACCAATCGGGGACGGGGATTTGGGGGAACGAAGGGTCGAGGTCGAAGACGACGAAGTCGGGGTAGCTCAGGATCGATTCGTTGAGGGCTTCTTCGGTCGTGAAGTCGATGCCGTGCTCGTGGCCATCCGGTTCCTGGCTGGTGCGGGAGTACCAGGGGTGGATCTCAAGGGCGGCCATTTGGCCGAACCACATGAGGGTCGCGAGGTTATTGCACATTGCCCACTCCCGAATCTCCTTGTTGTGGGACGAATAGATGGGCACTCGTTCGACGAAGCCAGGGCCTTCGTCCACATGCTTCTGGAAGAATCCAGGCGAGTCGATCCCACCGGGATGGCGGACGATGGCCAGGGGCCGGTCCTTGAGGTGGGGGAGCATCACCCCGGAGACGCGGGCGTAGTAGGCCAGCAGGTCCCGCTTGGTGAAGGCAGGATGCCCTTCTTTCGCCGGCCACAGTTCCTTATCGAGGCTCGTGCACTTGATGTCGTGGCCTTCGACCTTGATGGTAGCCTCGGCTTTTCCTTCATCCAAAACCGCTAGGATCTCTTCCACTTCGTCTCCAACCTCAACGTGAACCAACGGGATGGGAGACTGGGTTTGGGCTTTGGCTGGTTCCTGGGTAGGCGTCTCTTCGAGATCCGGGCGGAGGCGCACAAACTGGGGCATGCGGACCTTTCCGTCGTTCGTCCAGCTCATGAAGCGGACTTCCACAATCATCTTGGGCTCGATAAACCGGGCCTCGCCTTTAGTTTCGATCGGCTTCCCAAATGGATTGGCCACTTCGGTTTGGGCGGCCAGCAGTTCCTTAACCGTTTCCAGCTTGACGTCCGAGAATCCGCCGCCGACGCTTCCGCAGAAGACCAGCCCCTCTTCGGTCCGGCGGGCCAGGATCAGAGCACCGAAGGTGTGCTCGCGACTTCCCGTTCCCTTGGTGTAGCCGGCCACCAAGAACTCTTCGGTGTGATATTGTTTGATCTTCCGCCAGTCGCCGCTTCGTTGGCCGTCTCGGTAGGGGCTTTCGAGCCGCTTGGCCACAATCCCTTCGAAGCCCATGGCGACGGCCTGCTCATAAAGAACGATGCCGCACTCGGGGTAGGTGTCTAGGACGCGGAGAACGCCGTTCTTCGGACAGATCGCCTCTAGCGTCGGGCGACGTTCGCGAAGGGGTAATCGGCGAAGATCGTGCCCTTCCGCGTGGGTTACGTCGAAGGTCCAGTACTGCGCTTTCTTACCCGGGGCCTTCGAGGCTCTCAGTCCGAACCGTTCCATGAGGGCCTGAAACGACGGACGTCCGCTCTCGTCGGTGACGACGATCTCTCCATCCAGACCGAAGCTGGTGGTGGGGAGCTTTAGGAGCTCCTCTACGATGTTTGGGAATCGGTCGGTGACGTCGTTGCCTTGCCGGGTGAGGAGTTTGACGTGATCGCCGTCGCGGAGGGCGATGGCGCGGATGCCGTCTAGCTTGAGTTCGAAGGTCCAGTCTTCGTTGTCGAACGCCTTGGGGTGCTCTTCGGGGACCATCGGGGCCAGGAACTCGGGGACCTGGCGGGTGGGGGCGGATTCCACCTGGGGATGCTTCGGCGGGACGCCATCACGGACCTCCTCGATGGTTCGTCCAGAGATGGGCGACCGCGGGTCGTCTTCGGTGGCCGGTCCGTCGTCTTTGCGGAGCATCAGCCACTGGTCCTCCTTGTCGGTCTTGACTAAGGTGTATTCGCCACGCAGTTTTTGGCCGGTCAGAGTGAACGAGAGCTTGCCTTCTTCCAGCCCCTTGGCGGCAAGAGCTTCCGATTCTTCTCGGGTGGTCGCGCCGTGGGGCAGGAAGGTGCCGCAGTCCCAGACGATGACGGAGCCGCCGCCGTATTGGCCTTTCGGGATGTTGCCTTCGAAGCTGCCGTAGGCTAGCGGGTGGTCTTCGGTTGGAGCGGCAAGGCGGCGTTCGCCCTTTTGTGAGGGGATGCCTTTGGGTACCGCCCAGGATCTGAGCACGCCTCCTACCTCCAGACGAAAATCGTAGTGGAGGCGGCCGGCGGCGTGCTTCTGCACAACGAAGGTGAGCGGTCCGGTGCCGGCGACGGCTTTTTCCGGGCCCGGTTCGGGGGTCTGCCCGAAATTCCGCTTCTCTTCGTAGCGCGAAAGCGGGCTCATGGGTTAGCTCGCTTTTTGGAGCTTCTTCTGGTTCTTGGCGGCCTCGACGCTCTTTTGGAGGGCTTCCATGAGGTCGATGACGACGTTCTCCGTCTTCTCGGCCTCGACAACCTGAATCGTGTGACCCTGCGCCTTCTCTTCGATGGTGTTCATCAGCGTCTTGCGATATTCGTCCTCGTACTGAGAAGGGTCGAACGGCTCTTCGAGCATATCGACAAGACTGAGCGCCATTTTAAGTTCGCGCTCGTCGACCTTAATGTCGTCGAGCTTGTTCTCTTCCGGCTTCTTGATTTCGTCGGGGTAGTAGAGAGTCTCGACAACCAGCCCGCCCCCGGAGGCGCGGATAAGGCAGAGGGTCTCTTTGCTGCGCATCGCGATCTTGGCGATGGCGGCGACACCTCGTTCTTCCAGGGCAGCCATGAGGAGCTTGTAGGGCTTCTTTCCGGCTTCGGAAGGGAGGACGTAGTAGCTGCTGTCGAAGAGCATGGGATCGACCTCTTCGCTTTTGGCGAAGGAGGTCACCTCGATCGTGTGCTTGGAGACAACGGGGAGGTTCTCGAAATCCTTCTCCTCCATGATCACGTACTTGCCTTTGGAGATCTCGTACCCTTTGACGATTTCTTCGTTGGGAACCACCGCATCGTGAACGGGGCAATACTTCTGCAGCTTTACGCGCGACCCGCAAGGTTCATGAATTTGATTGAATCGAATGTCTTTTTCCGACACGGCGGTAAAAAGCCCGACCGGGATGCTTACCATCCCAAAACTGATCACACCATTCCAAATAGGCCTTCCTGCCATTGTTTTCTCCTTCCCGAACCATTGTTCGGCTGGCTGCTCGCCTGACCTACAATCTTATCCTTAGGTTCGGCAAGTTCAAAGTTTATAGAAAGTACAAGTCATCGTGCCCATGCCATAAATCAATCAGCCAACTAAGTTAAAGTTTTCTGATTTTTTATATACAAATCATCAGAGCGCATATTTCTCCAAAAACCTGAATCTTTCTTGGGGCGCCGTTCGTCAAAGGGGCCCAAGTCGGGCAGTTGCCTGGGTTGGTTCGGGTGAAGTTCGGGCGGTTGTCCCGGCGTCGTAGCGCCGGGGACGGATCTGAGAGGCTTCGATTCGCGGGCACGGAGGCCCGTGCCACTTTGGATTAGTTTGATGTTACGACGAGGTCGTAGCGTGGGTCGGATTCTTTCTGCTTGGTTTTGGCGTGGTCGTCGACGCCGTCTTCGCCAACGCTCCAGAGGGTCCAGGCTTTGCCTTCTCGTTTTAGGAGGAGCGGACCTTTGCCGAAGGGATCGCGGGGGAGAGTGGGGGTCTTGCCTTCCCAGAGATCGAGGGCGGCACGGGAGAGGCGGCGTTGGGTTTCGGTGGCCGCGGCTAGGTTTCCGGCAGAGGTGAGGACGGGCAGCGCCAGATCTAGGAGGGCCTGGCTGGGGCCGCTGGGAACGGGGATGGAGGTGGCGGCTCTCGATGCCGAGAGATCGAGGGGGTCCTTCGGGAGAGCCGAGTAGACCTTCCGCCAATGCTCGAGGACGCGCGACTGGAAAGCGTCCCGAACCGGTTTCAAGCCGGTGAACCGGAGGGGAGTTGGGGTCTCGTGTCCGTCCATGGGGGAGAAAGCCCCGGGGCCAAACTTTGCCAATTCGTCCGAAAGGTGGTTCCCCATCGCAACCTCGCCAGCGAGCGTGCGGTGGAGGTCAGGCAGGGGACCAAGAGACTTCAAAACGGGCTCCATTGCCTTGGCCCACGCACCCCCGCGGCGGCCGAGGTAGCGGAGGCCGGTGTGGACGTTCGACTCGATCGCGAAGCTGACGAGGGACGAGAATAGGATGGGCTCCGCGCCGATGTGAGCGCCGAGCCGGGCGGCCGTTCGCAAATCGTCCGCCGCCGCCTTTGGGTCCTGACTCATCATGGCGCGCAGCACCAGACCACGGGCGGCGGAGCGGGCATCGGTCAACTCGGGAAACATGAGCGCCGGGCCCCTCTCCCATTGGCGGTTCATCCAGAAACCGGGCTTCTGGGTGCCGCGGGCGATTTCGGCCAGCGCGGATTCGGTGAGGGTGAGGGCTTCGCGCGCCTTTGCCACGTCTTCCGGCTTGGCGGTTCCGTCAGCGTAGGCTTGGAGCAGACGGCCCATGGGCACCCCTTTGAAGTTTCCGGCTTCGTGGAGGAGGGCGAAACCTCTTCCGTACTCGATGGCGGCGTTGTCGACATCGGGGAGGGGAGCGGAGAGGCGGCGGAGATCGGACCATTCGAGCGGCACGCCTTCTCGGCGGGCGGCGGCGCGTTGCTTTTCGAGGTCTCCGGCGGCGCGACCGATATCGCTCTGTTGCCAGGCCACCGTCACGAGGGCGGCTAGGGTGCCCATGCCCAACACCGTCATTGCCGTTGCGCGCTTGAGTTTCATATCGTCAACTGCTAGACGTGGGAGGCGGGCGATTGGTTGAGGGAATTCGTTCCGGTACGTCTTGGACGCGGAAGGCTTTGGTATCTCGGCCCTTTGGGCCTGGGAGGCTGGGGCCTTTTGGAACGCAAGACGAGCCGTTCGAGGGTTAAGTTGGACAGCCGAGATGGACTTTCCCAAGGGCTTGGAATGTGTCGGTTTTAGTCACGCGGGCGGGCCGCCCACGCCACGGGAGTTGTCGGGCTGTAGAGTTGGAGCCAGCCGATAAGCCGGATTCTGTCGTGGGTAGCGATTTATCTACGCGGCCAACCCGGAGGGTCGGTGAGCAACGTCATCCCCTCCCTATTTGGCCTTGCATCCAGCGGGGTTTGCCCGGCCAGCCGGTCACCCGGACTGCCGGTGGGCTCTTACCCCACCATTTCACCCTTACCGACCCCGAGGGGCAGGCGGTTTGTTTCTGTGGCACTTTCCGTCGGGTCGCCCCGCCCTGGCTTGCGCCAGGCGCCGTGCTCTATTGATGTCCGGACTTTCCTCCCCCCGTGTCCGTCTTCCGAAGAAGGGGACCGTGAAGGCCGCCACCTAGCTGACTCCGTGATCAGAGTACCAGGCTTACGAAGCCCGGGCGGTGAAGTAGGTCATCGCAAGGATCACCCCGAGGTTGAGGACCGCGTAGGGCACTCCTTGGTTGAGGGAGAACGAGAAAAGAGCTAGGCTTGCGACCAAAACAATGGCCCACTTTCGGGCTCGCGTTTTCGCCGCAAGCGGTACTTTGGCGCTCTTCACATTGTGAGTATGCCTAAGGGGGAAAGAATCTATGGCCCATGTCTTGGGCTATCCCTAAGGATATTCACCCGGGAAGCCCCGGGGGCTAGGGTTTCCAGTAACAAAGGCTTTCCCGGTTCGGCCCCCAGGGCATTGCTAACAAGTAAAACCAAGACGCTGTCCGCAACCACGGAGGTTGCGCCTACCAACGCTTCGCGTTTTACGTGACTGAAACTGTAGATCGCGGGCACGGAGGCCCACGCCACAGTTAGGAGGGCATTTCTTCCGTTTCTAGGATGGGCTCTCGGCCGTATTCGTCGAGCCAGGCTAGGCAGGCGCTGATTTTGGTTTCCATCATCGTCACCACCTGGTCGGCGGCTCCGCAGTAGACGCGCAGGGTATCGCCGTCGTCTTGGAGGGTGGTGCCGCAGGCAAAGACGACGTAGGGGACGTCGCCTTCGCGTTCGTAGTGGGCAGAGGGTTCGATAGCCCAGGGTTCTCCTCGGAGGAGACACTTGCAGGGATCTTCGAGGTCGAAAAGGGCGAGGCCGGTTCGATAGATGGAGCCCGAAGCGTGCTTGCGGACGCCGTGATACAGCATGAGCCAACCGCGGTCCGTTTCGATCGGAGGAGGTGAAAGACCGACTTTATTCGCGTCCCACCAAGGGCCGCTTCGGGCTTTGAGCATCATTTGGGAGCTACCCCAGTTCTTTAGATCGGGGGAGAAGGAGATCCAAATGTGGGCGAGGTCCCGGCTAACGGGGCGGTGGATCAGGGCGTACCCTTGCTCGAATTTCCGGGGAAACAACGCGGCATCTTTGTCATCCGGGGGCATCACGACGCCCAAACGTTCGAAGGTCTTGAAATCCTTCGTCCGGGCCATGGCCACGCTGGGGCCGCCGGGGCCGAAGGCGGTGTAGGTGACGACGTATTCGCCCAGGTGCGGCACGTAGGTGATACGGGGATCCTCGAGTCCCCAACGCTCGCCGTGCGCCTCCGGATCGGGAGCGAAGGTGGGTTCAGGATCGATCTTCCAGTTGTCTACGCCGTTGGCGGACCGGGCTGCCGTAAGGTGGGAGAAGCCCCGGAAATCTTCGACGCGTACCAGCAGGAGCGTGGTTCCATCCTTAAGGCGTATTGCCCCCGGGTTGAATACCGAATGGCAGGGATAGGGCCACATTTGCGCGGTGAGGATCGGATTATCCCCGTGGCGCGTGAAGAGGTCGCTGGGCTTCATTACCGGGCGTATCCTACCCCTGCGGTCGCACCCTCCCATGAATGCGACTCGGCCAACCGCATCTCCATCAAGGCGGTCAGATAGGAAAGGGTCGATTCGGCGCCGAGGTTGCGGCTCGGGCCGTCGGGCGTGAGGCCGTCAAAACCACCGCCGCTGTCGGCCTCGTACATCGTGGCACCGACGGTGTTGGCACCCAGGAACCAGGCGAAAGCCCGTCCGGCTTCGCGAAGCCAGCGTCGTTCGCCGGTGGCGGCGTGCGCTTGAAGGCATGCGGAAACCGCACCGGCGGCTTCGATGGGTTGCTGGTCATACATCGCCTTCGCGGCGCCTCGCGGCCACCATCCCTGGTTGCCGATCGGAGCAAAGACGCCGTTCGGGCCTGTTTGGGCCTCCATGATGAAGGTCAGCATTTCCAATCCGGCGGAGATCCAAGCTTCTCGGCCAGCCGAGATGCCGGCCGCGATGAGGGCTTGAGGGAGGCGCGCGTTTCCGTAGGTGAGGGCGGCTTCGGGGAAGGGCCAATCACTTTCACCTTGGGCGACCAGGGCGGCAAAGAGCCGCGCGGCCATCTGGTCGCGGTACTTCGGAATTTCACTATCAGGATCGGTGTCGGCAAAAGGGACGAGGCCCAGAAGAGAGTAGGCGATGGCCCGGGGGCTGTGAATCTCATTCATGGCCGGGATGGCGATGCGTAGGAGTTCCTTCGCGCGGTCTCGGCGACCGTGACGAACGGCACCGGCGGCGACGGTCCCAAGGCCCCAGATCGCCCGTCCGTGCGAGTCGTCGGAGCCGACGGTCTCCAACCATTTCCGGTCGAAGGACATGAAGTTGATGAAACGGCCGGTGTTCCGGTCCAGGGCGTGGTCCAAGAAGGCTAAGTAGCGGACCTGGAGCGGTTCGGTCAAGGGGAGGCCGGCGGGGAAAGCTCTCGCCGAAAGCACGGTCAGCACCAGGCCGCGCGTGTTATCGTCGGTGCAGTAGCCCTCCAACCGATTAGGGACATCGTAGTAGGCGTGCTGGAGCATGCCGGTGTCGTCGGTCAGGGTGAGCAGGTGGTCCAGGCGCGGAGTCGGCAGGGGGGCCGCCTTTGCTTCGTGGACGGCTCGCAACCGGGAAACGGCGTCTTCTTTCGCTTCAATCAACAGGTCGCGGTAGCGCTCGCCAATGACCGGCCAGCGCATGCCTTGGCCGATGCTGAGGGCGCGTTGGGAGATGGCGGTGCGTTGGACGTCGTCGTCCAACATCCGCTCAAGCGCTTTGGCGAGGGCGATGGGGTCGCGGGCGGGAACCAGGATGCCGCGGCCGCTGGCGAGCAGCTCTTCGGCGTGCCAGTAAGGGGTTGAAACGGTGGGGATGCCGTTGCCGACGGCAAAGGAGAGAGTGCCCGAGGTGATCTGCTCTTTCTTCAGGTAGGGCGTGACGTAGACGTCGGCGGCGGCAAGGAGGCGGCCAAGGCGTTCGTCATCCAGATAGCCGTCATCCAGGCGGACATTGTCCGAAAGACCCAGTTCCTCGATGCGGGCCTTCAGACCGTTGCGATACTGTTCGCCGTGTTGCCGAACGATGTGAGGATGGGTCTGGCCCGCGAAAACGTAGAGGGCGGTTGGATGTTTCTTGACGACCTCCGCCATCGCTTCAATGGCGTATTCGATGCCCTTATCGGGAGAGAGGAGGCCGAAGGTGAGGAGGAGGTCGCGATCGCCGATGCCTCGCGCGGCTCGTTCAGAGTCTCGCGCTTCGCGGGGGAGGTCGGGGATGCCGTGCGGAACCAGGGCGACTTTATCGGCGGAGACGTTGTGGGCTCGGCGGAGGAGGTCCAGGCCTTTGCGGGTCATGACGACGGCTCGCTCGCTCAATTGGAGCAGTTCGTCCATCACTCGGCGCTGGTCGTCGTTGGGGGCGGCCAAGACGGTATGGAGGGTCATCACCACCGGCATCCGCAGGTAGCGGATGAGATCCAGAAGGTATTCGCCGGCGGGGCCGCCGAAGATGCCGTACTCGTGTTGCAGGCAGACCGCGTCGTACTTTTGAACATTGAGCCACTCCGCGGCTTGGCGATAGGCTTCGCGGTCTCCATCGGGGATGGTGAGGACGACTTCCGGCGGATACTCCTCGACCATTCCATCGTCCATGGCGACGATGTCGACCTGAAGTCCGGTTCCGCGAATGGCGGAGGAAACGTCGTGGGTAAAGGTAGCGATCCCGCACCGGCGTGGGGGGTAGTTGCCGATGAGGGCGATACGGCGGATTCCGGTGCTTGGGTTAGAAGGAGTCATTTTTTCCGGTCAGGCCAAACCGGCGGTGTCTGCCATAGACATCCGATAAGCCACAGCCTGTCGACTGCGAATGGGCCTTCAAGGTTCCTGGGAGAGCGTGCCGGAAACCGTTACGCTCTCTGACCACCCTACCCCGGAATGGCTACCGCTCCACGGGAGCGTCCCTCAGAAAGCAGGCCTCGGTGGCGACGAAAGTCCCGCAGGCTTCACATAGCCAGGGGCCTTCATTCGGAGCGCATTCAACAAGTTTCGTGTGATGTCCCCGGGGCTCGGGGCCGATCACGTAGCAGAGACCGCGTCCGTTTCCGGCTCGGCGGAAAAAAACGGGATCGTCATCGACGGTGTGACAAAGGTGCCAACCCTGGCGGCAAGGAGTCGTATCGTAGACCCCCTCGAAGAAAGAGGACTGTTCCATATGATTCGCGATATGAAACGAGGGTCAGGCGGCCCCGACCGAAAAGCGAAGAACGAGGGACTTTAAAAGAAGCGTGTACGCATAGGTCATGACAAACCTCAAAGAGACTCTCACAGATTAACGCATTACTAGAGAATATGGAAGAGGTTTTTTTGGTCTCCGTTCACTTTTTCTTCAGCGTCCGTTCGTTTATGGTATTTCTTTGGTTCGATATGCCCTCGGGTCTTCCGCCCTCTGCTTCGCTATCGGCAGCGAAAGGGAGGGAGTTTGTGCCTTCGTGGCATCATGTTTGTTGATGCAGGGCGGCGAGGTTTGGGTTCGTACGCTTGGCGGTCTGGAGGTGGCGCGGGGGGAGTTGGCCGTGTCGACGTTCGGGTCCCGGCGGGCTCGGACGGTCCTCGCAATCCTTGCCACCTCGGGGCGGCCGGTTCATCGGGACGTTCTCGCCAAACTCCTTTGGCCGGACGATCCGATGGAAGCGGCCAGACCGCGGTTGCGCACAGAAATTCACCGTTTGCGGGAATCTCTCGGGCCGCTTTCGTCGATCATCCTGACCGACCGCGACTCGATCACGATCGACCGAGCTCAGGCGACCATCGATATCGAGCGGGTGGCGGTACTCATCGAGGAATCAGACGTTGACGCGGCGGTCGAGCTTTTCCGCGGTTCTCTGCTGCCTCACGAATCGGACGACTGGTGCCGGCCCCGACGTGCCCAGTGGGACGATACGATTCGGGACACCATCGAAGCCGCCGGACGACGGGCGCTGGCGAAAGGGTTGCCGGAGCAAAGCCTCGTTCTGGCCCGGCGCGGCCTCAGCATGCTGTCCGAGCGGCCCGGACTGATCGGGCTGGTGATGGAGTCGCTCGTCGCCCTCCACGATGTGCCGGAGGCATTGGCCACCTATGATCGGTACGTCGATCGTCTGGAGGCCGAGGCCGACCTCTCTCCCGACAAGGAGCTTGCTCGCTACGCCGCGACACTCCGTCAGGGCTATCGCGCGGTGGAAGAGGAAGGCTCGCGGGTGCAGGCCGATCTGCCGCCCCGGACGGCCAAGATTTTTGGGCGAGAGGAGACCCTCGAACTGCTGCGGCAGAAGCTTCTGCCCACCGCCGAAGAGGACGACGCCATTGTAACGCTCATCGGCCCCGGTGGCGTGGGCAAAACGACGGTCGCTCTCGAAGTGGCGCGGCTGCTTGAGTCCGACTATCGCGGACGGGTCTACTTCCTACCCCTTGCCGGGATTCTTGAGATGCAGGGACTGATCGTCGCGCTGGCCAAGGCGGTCGATGCCAACGTCAGCGACAGCAACGAAATGAGCGCCATTGCCTCCCGGCTCAAAGCAGGGCCAACGCTCTTGGTGCTGGATAACTTCGAGCAGTTCGTTCCCGAGGGCAGCCCTTGGATTGCCGAACTCTCCCGCCGCCTGCCCGGAACTCGCATTCTGCTTACCAGCCGACGTTCTATCGGGCTTTCGGTCGAGCGCCGCATCCCTTTGGCTCCGCTTCCGACCACTAGCGAAGAGTCTCCCGCGGTGTCTCTCTTTATCGACCGCGCCCGCCGCCTCGTGCCGGATTACGCGCCCAAGCCGGATGAGTTGGCCGATATCGCTCGGTTGGCTAACCGCTTGGAAGGCCTCCCCCTAGGTCTGGTTCTGGCCGCGGCACGGGTCTCCTCCTTCACCCCGGGGCAGATGCTGCGCGACCTCGGCAGTTTGGCCGACCTCTCTTCATCTGCGGAGGACGTGGACCAACGCCATCGAAGCCTGAAGCTGGCGATCAAATGGTCGCTCGATCTGCTTAGCCCGGAGCATCTCGCCTTTCTCCAAAAGCTTACGGTCTTTCCCCGGGACTGGTCCACGGAGGCGGCCCGCCAACTCGCCGGAGCCGAGGCAGCTTTGATCCTGCCCGCCCTCGCCGACCAGAGCTTGATCGTCATGACGAGCACCGACTCGGGGCCGAGGTTCCGGATGCTCCAAATGATTCGGGAACACCTCATGCAAGAGCACGGGGAGGTGCCCGAAGATCTGCGAAAGGCCCACGCGACGTACTATTCGGACATCGTCCTAACCGCTTATCCAACGCAGAAAGCAGACATCAACGCCAACGTCCGCCTTCTCCGCCCGGAGGCGGACAATATTGAGGCTGCCCTTGACTACCTTGGAGATCAAGACCGCGAGCGGTACTACCAAACCCTCATCGGCATGACCGCCGTCTGGTGCTTCCAGCAGAACGAGCGACGCGCCGCCGACCGGGCACTTGAGGCGGCACGGGAAACCGACATGCGGGGTGACGGGGTGAACGCCGATCTCAGCTACTGCGCCCTTCGCCTCCTCCTCATTGCAGGACGATACGAGGAAGGGCAAGAACGGGGCGACGTGGCGGAGCGACTGTACCGGGCGGCGGATAACCGGCCGGCCCTTCTGACCACCCTCCGGTACAAATCCCATCTCGCGTACTACCAGTTCGACTTCCGGCAAATGCGGGCCGACTGCGGGGTGACGATTCCCTTGGCCCAAGAGCTCGGTGACGAGGTCACGGCCGCCCTTGCCCTTTCCGATCTCTCCTTGGCTCAGGCCAACCTAGGCGATGGAGAAGGGGCGTTGGCGTCTTTGAGCGAATGCCTGGGGATCTACACCGGCCGGAATGACCATTCGCGAATCCTCATCGTTCGCCAGGGCTATGCCGGGACCCTGCTCAGCATGCGTCGCTGGTACGAGGCGGAAAAGGTCCTTCTCGACATCCTTGAAGAGAATGGAGAGACTCAGCACGACGTCATCGAGGCGCAGTGCCATACCCACCTGACGACGGCCTGCCTGCGGACGGGGAGAATCGAGGAGGCGGAGCGACATCTCAAGATCGCGCTGGATCCGGCAAAGCCTTCGGTTCACGCTTTCCTCCTGGGGGTCCGCCATTACCTAGGCGTTCTTCTTGGTGTCGCCAAGGAGGATCGGAGGCAGACCGAGCGTTCAATTCGGGAGTTGTTCCGCGCCTGGTCTTCCGTCTCTCGCGGTCCGGCGATCCTGCCCGCGATCGACATTGTCGCCTACTCGCTCGCCGTGTTCGGCCACGTCAGTGCAGGCAAAGGCATCCTCGACGGTTCCGACGCGCTTCGTCAGAAGATGGCGCTGGACGTCTCGCCCCACTACTCTTTGACTCACGAAAACGCGCGAGAGCTGGTCGGTCCCTACGAGCCGGTCGATCCACCGGAGTCGTTTGCGGCACTTTGCCGGACCGCGCAGAACGCGGTCTGGTTTTTATGAGGGGCAGGGTGTTATTGCCGGTCAGCGCTTGCGCCTCCGTAACAGACCCAGTCCGCCGATGGCGAGGATGGCGAAGCTGGCAGGTTCGGGGACGGCGGCGATGGTTCCGCTGCCGGTACCCGGGTTGAAGATGAAGTTGCTTCCCACGTTGCTGGAGATGGTCACACCAGATCCGATGAAGAGGTTTCCGGCGTGGAAGAAGTCAAAGGTGGAGCCGATGGGGGGGACCCAGCCGTTAGGGGAGTAGAAGTTGATCGTGCCGCCGGTGATGCTTAGGTTGCCGGTGACGCTGAGTACGTCGTAACCCGTGCCAGGCGTGAGACCGTCTAGCTCAATGTAGAAGTCACCGCTGGTCATCGAGAAGTTGCCGTTGACCGTCATGAGTCCCGGAGAGAAGCCGGGATCGATGATTCCGCCGTTGACGTCGACGTCCGCCTTGAAGATGCCTCGGCCACCCAGGATTCCGGATGGGCCGACCTGAATATGGCCCGGCTGTGTTCCAAACGAGGGGAAACCCACGGTGATTGTGCCGCCAGTGAAGACCGAGACGATGCCGTTGTCTCCGGTTTTTAGCAGGTTAGTAAACGTGGCGGTCGCATCGTTTTCTACGGTCAGGGAGCTGAAGTTGGGGCTGTCGGGCTGCCCGACGTAGCTTGAGTTGGCGAAGAGGTTGGAGTTGAATCCGTTAATCGTCGTCACGCCGCCGTCCACCGAGAAGAAGGTCGTCTTGAGCTTAGAGGCGCCCAGGACCTCGAGGGTCGTATCGGTGCCCATCGAGACGCCCGCATCGGTCGTGAGGTTGCTTTGGTGGTTGAGGCGGACGAGCGACGCCGCCCCGGATTGACCTTGAACCCGGACCATGCCCGCACCGGCGATAAAGCGGTTCGAATAGGGGCGAGCGACCAGCATGGTCGAGTGGTCCATGGTCAACGTTCCCGATCCTCCAACGCCGACGTTGAGGGCATAGGCGCTGGCGGAGGAGCCGGTTTGCAGATCGAATGTGCCGTTAGAGCCAGCCAGGGCCCCTAGGGTGACTTCGCCCATGGAGCTGATCAGGCGGCCGAAGGTGCCATCCACGATCCCCACGGTGTTGGCCCCGTGTTTGAAGGTCATCGAGCCGTTGCCCGCACTGCCGATAACGACCTGGGGGATGGCGTTATTGATGCCGACGAAATCGGGTTGGAGGCAGTTGTTGTAGGTGGGAACGGGCGCACCGTCCGCCACCAGTGTTCCGTTTGTTCCAGCCCCGGAGCCGAGGACGAGGTTGACGTAGCGGATGGAGGCGTTCTGAAGATTGACCGTTCCGTTACCGTTCAGGCCGGCATAGAGATTGGTGGTGTACAGGGTGGGCGGGGTTCCGCACCCCGTGAGCGTCAGATACCCATCCGAGCCGGCGGATTTGCCCACGATGGTGCTGCCACTGACTTGGAGATTGCCGTTGTACTGATACTGGGGCAAACCGAGGTGCGAGCCGTCCCAATCGAAGGTCAGATAGGCATTGTGGTAGCCGGAAACCTGCTCGGGGTGGGCGAAATCCCCGACCACCAGGTCATTGGCTACCGTCATATTGCCCCCGCCAAACTTCCAATTTCCCCGAAGCATCGTGAGATTGCGGGCGCTGACTCCGCCGTACGTCCAAATCCAGTTGTTGTCGTACGGGATCGAGTTGAAGATCGCGTTGTCGTTGTAACCGGCAATGGTGTTTTCGAACCAATAAGCCGGGTTGGTCCAGTAGAGCGCTCCCGGAGGGCCGCCTTGGTAGTGGAGGTCAGCGTGAGCGAGGGAGGGGGAAGTGGCGATGGCGAGGCAGATCGCGGCCAGGGCGGATGCGCGGCGGCGGGCAACAAAGGATCCAAACATTGTTATTTTCAAGTTCGTGGCCGGCGTGGCCGCGAAAAGGTCTCCTGATGGGAGTTTGCGGTCAGAAAACGGTTTGGCCCGGCTTGTCACGAATTTGTAACGGCGTTGTGATGCGGCCCCTTAACATCCATGCCTCTCTCCAAGGAGAACCATTTTCCGCAGTAGATCGGAAACCGTTGAAACGACGTATAGAAACCTATATGGCCGAGACGTCTCGCTCGCTGGAGCTGCTGGATCGAATCGAAGAGCAGGCTCCGAAGGATAATGCGCGCCTCCAGAACTCACTGGCGGCGCTTCGCGCGGCGTTGCAGGGCGACGCGGTGCAGCGCGACGAGGCGCAGAAACTACTTTCTGAGTTTGAAGAAGCGTACGCCAAACTCACCGCGCCAGCGAACCGTTTGGGGGTCTTTTTACAGTGGTTGGACGGCCGATCCGAGTCCGATGAGCGGCTCGCATTGATCGCCCTGGGCGATCAGGAATTTGTCGCGCAGGTCGATCCGAAGGTCGAACCGGCGGAGCTGATCACCGGGACGCGGGTGAAGGTGAACGAGGCGTACGCGGTGGTGGGGCTTTTACCGGCCAGCGGACAGGGGTCCGTACAGAAGGTGGCGGACGCGTTGCCGGACGGACGGCTTCGCCTGGGGGACAACACCCCGGGTCGGGACGGTCGGTTCGTCGTTCGAGGTGAGGCGATTAAGGACGTCTTTATCAAGACGGGCGACGAGGTTCGAGTCGACCCGACGGGCCGGATCGCTCTGGAGCACTACGAGAAACAAGAGAGTCGCGACTACTTCTTGGAGCAGGTGCCGGAAATTCCGTGGGAAAAGGTGGGAGGCCAACAGGAGGCCATTCGCCTGATCCGGGACACGATCGAGCAGCCGCTGCTCCACCCCGAAATCTTTGAGCGGTTCGACACCAAGCCGATCAAGGGACTGCTTCTCTATGGCCCCCCGGGCTGCGGCAAGACGCTGATTGGCAAGGCCATCGCCTACAACCTGACAAAGGAGTACAGCAAGCGGGTAGGACACGAGGTCAAGGAGTACTTCATGACGATCTCCGGACCTAAGATCCTGAATATGTGGCTTGGCGAGACCGAGCGCATGGTGCGCGAAATCTTCGCGACGGCGCGAGAAAAAGCTAAAGAAGGGCGGCTCGTCTTTATCTTTATGGATGAAGCGGAGGCGGTGTTGCGAACTCGTTCGAGTGGGCGGTATCTGAACATCTCGAATACGGTCGTGCCCCAATTCTGCGCGGAGCTTGACGGTCTGCAGAGTTTGGAGAATGTGGTGTTAGTACTCACCAGCAACCGCCCGGACTACATCGACCCGGCGGTACTGCGGCCGGAACGGATCGACCGAAAGGTCAAGATCAGCCGACCGGATCGAGAGTCATCGGCGCAGATTCTGGGCATCTATCTTCACGACCGAATCCCTCTCGACCCCGAAGTATTGAAGCGGTGGGATGGTGAGATCGACTGCGCCCGCAAGGCACTAGTCGAAGGAACGATGGAGCATCTTTGGGCCAAGCGGAAGGAGACGGAGTTCCTCAAGGTGTTCCTGAAGAATGGCTCGACCGAAACGTTGTTCCACAAGGATCTCCTCTCGGGCGCGATTCTGAAGAGTATCGTGGATCGGGCAAAGGACTTCGCAATCAAGCGGGCGATTGCGAACCCGGCGGCGGAGGTGGGTGTTTCGCAAGAGGACCTCAACGCCGCCGCGACGCAAGAGTTTAAGGAGAATGAGATCTTTCCGAAGAGCGATACGACGGAGGACTGGCTTCAACTTCTCGATATCGCGCCGGAGAACGTCGCCTCGGTTAAACCAGTAGGACGGAACCGCGGCGAAGAACTGGCGCGTAAGTCTGTCGTCTAAGGAATAGTCATGATCCTTCCCCCGATTCCCGTTGCCAATTACGTGCAGTTCCTCATCGGGGGGGCGGTCGCGGCGAAGTTCGAGGCGTACCGGCCTTCGGGGATCGATTCGGGTGGAGAAACTTGGTTCGACGGGAACGGGATTTACCTCTGCGAGGACGCGGCGAGTTGGCGTCAGGTCTGGGATACCCACATTCGAAACGAGTCGATCGGGAACACCACCATTAGAAACTTGAATCCGCCGCCCGTGGTCGACTTCAAAAAGAACGTCTTGGTGGCCCTGTTCGCGGGGCCGACCCCGAGCGTTTTGGGATACCAAGTGGCCAGTTCGTTTAAGCTCGGCAACGAGGCGGTCGTCCGGCTGGTACCGGTGATCTCGAATTCGAACACGGCTAAGGTGGCGATTCCGCGTCCTTGGGTGTTCTTGGTATTGAAACGGTCCAATGTCACGGTTACCGTACAGACCCCCAACGGGAAAGGCTGGACGACGGTGACAAAGGTGAAACCGGAACCTCCCGACACCTTCTAATTGACAAAGTCGGCTACCATAAACCCCAACGATGTCGCCCGACTTAGGGAAGCTTCTTGCGTCGATCCTGCTTATTCTCGGCAGTGCCTTCTTCGTCGCCGCGGAGTATTCCATTGTTTCTGCCCGTAAGAGCCGCATCGAAGGTTTAGCTCGCAAGGGCCACCGCGGGGCAAAGGGGTTGCTTAAGGCCCTGACGGACATCTCCTCCTACGTGGCCAGTGTTCAGATCGCGATCACGATGATCGGTATCGGCGTGGGGTCGCTGACAGAGCCGTTTATCGCCCACTGGCTTCAAGGTGTCGTCGGCCCCTTCCTTCCGAAAGCGGCCCAACCAGTGGTCGGAGTGCTCTCCATCATCCTTGTAACATTCTTGGTGGTTGTCTTCGGCGAATTGGTCCCGAAGTATGCCGCTCTGCGCGCCTCCGACAGGATTGCCCTACTTACATTCCGCCCTCTTGGCTGGTTCACCACGCTTTTTAAGCCGCTGGTCTGGCTCGTACAGGCGGCGGCGGGGCTCGTCCTCAAGCCTTTCGGCATTGAGCTATCCCACGAAGCGGGGGAGGGCGTGCCAAAAGAAGAACTGCTCATGATGGTGCGTTCCGGTGGGGCGGAAGGGGTTTTGGACAAGGCGCAGGCCGAGTTGGTGACGCGTGCCCTTCGTCTCGACACCCTGTACGCCCGTGACATCATGGTTCACCGGCTGGACGTCAAATGGCTTGACGCATCTCTTTCGCGCGAGGCGACGCTTCATCGGATCGTCGAATGCCCTTACAGCCGAATCCCGGTTTGTCGAGGCGACGTGGACGAGTTGATCGGCATCGTATACCTGCACGACATCGTGAAGAACCTTGGCAATGACGACTTCTCTCTCGAGGCGATCAAGCGCGACGCGGTGGCGATTCCGGAGAGTCTTTCGCTGGAGCGCATCGTCAGCACGATGCGTGAGAGCAAGACCCAGATGTTGGTGGTGATGGACGAATACGGCGGCACCAGCGGCATCGTCACGCTGGAAGACGTGGTGGAAGAGGTGTTCGGCGAGTTGGAGGACGGCTTGGAGAGCGAACGCCCGCCGATCGAGACGGGGGTCAACGGGCGGCTTTCAATTCGGGCCGACGTCCGCATGGACGAGGTGCTCGATCACCTTGGAGTGGCTTATGACGAGGCGGACACCCGAACGTTAGCGCAGACCGTGGTAGACAGCCTCGGACGCGTTCCCCGTACGGGTGACTCGATCGAGATCCCGCTGGGTCTGTTGCGGGTCGAAAATATGGCGAGGGGCCGGATCACCCGAGTGGCGATCCAGCCCCATTTCCCTTCGGACGAAGGCGCTTCGTCTTAGCGTCGACCGCCGCCGGCGGACTGCGAGAGGCCACCCGTCATCTGTCCGGGGGGAGCTCCACCGGGGCCGCCGCGTCCCGCGCCCGAACTAGCCCCGAACGCTCCGCCACCAAATCCTCCCCGCCCGCCGGGACCGCCGGGGCCACCAAAGCTTCCGCCGCCGGTGGCACTGCTGCCTGCGGGGAGAGATGTGCCATAAACGACCGCCGTCGTGGGCAACGGGGCGTCCGTCGTAGTGATCGACGTGGGCGCCGTGATTGACGGCGGCTCGGGCTTGGTAGCGATGGCGATGCCGAACGCGATCAACCCAAGGACGCCGAATACGATCGAGAAGATCAGGTCGTTCTGGTTTTTCATGGCGATGGTCTGCTCAGTATACGACGCGAATGCGCCGCGTGGGGTTACTCGCCAGCCAACGACTCGACCACAAGCTCAACAAAACGTTGAACGTAGGTCGCGGCGATAGGGTCGGCCTCGACATCCAGCGCGAAGCGACTCGCCCGCAGATAGGCCGCACTGGGTTCGATATCCAGCGCGCGGGCAACATCCGCTTCACCCAGGGCCGCCTCCCTCAGCATCGTGTAGATGGCAAGATCGGTGGGGATGACCCGGCCAAAGCGAGCGTGATTTCTTTCGGCGAGGCGAGTGATCTTTAGCTTGAGATCCCAGCCGGGATTATCGGAGAAGAAGGGGTCCAGGAGGCCACATGCTCGCAAGGTGGCGGAAGCATCCAGCCAAGAGGCCCCGGAGAGCCTCAGGCGCTTCAGAGCGCCGCTCAGAGTGCGGCCGTTGCCGTGCATGCGCGTGGCGAGGATGCGGATGAGGCGGCGGGAGAGTACCAATCCTTCCGCGGTGGCCATTTGCTCGATCAGCAAGGCTCGCTCTTGGGGGGCAGGGGCCTCCAGGAGAGCGATGTTCCAGTGCTTTTCGATCGGGAGCAGATTCGCCAGCGGCCGAGACGGACGGGCCATGGTAAAGCACAGCATCGTCGGCCGCCCCATCCGGACCCGCCGTTCCAAAAGGAGCCGAAGAAGGAGCCGCATCTTCGGCTTCGACAAAACCTCTTGGCAATCGTCCAGAAGAAGTGCTCCGCCGGCGTCGACCGCATCCGGCCCTCGCAGAAAATCTCCCACGGAGGCCAAGCGGACCGGCACCTCGCCTTGCGACATGCGGGCAGCGGTCGCGCTCAGCAGATGGCTTTTGCCCCATCCGGACGGCCCCACGAGGGTTACGAACGGCTCCAGCATTGCGGCGAAGCAGAGGCAGGCTTCAATCGATTCGACGTTGCTGGGCAACGCAGCAAAGGAAGCGAAAGACTGCGTCGGGCGCTGGAAAAGCACTTCGCTTAGCCGCGGCGCCTTCTCCCCTTCCTCCGTTCCTTGGATCAAACCCATCCCTAGCGTCCTCGTCATCGTGGTCTCCAGGCCTTAACGTCCCCTTGACCAATCCTATTGTCCGTGGTTCGCCCCTTGGGCGCAAGGGACCAGAAAAGAGCCCTCGGGAACCTAGGGATGCAGGTTCTTGAGCCGAAAACCCGTACGGTTCGGAGGGCAAAAAAAGTCAAAATTCATCTTGACCGTTGGATTTTCCGGTGGGGGTCGAGGCTGTGAGCAACTTTGGGCCAATAACGTGCGAAGTCGAAATTCGGCGAGTTGTCCAGCGAATGGCAAGAGGTGCAGGAATTCCTGCCAACTTTGGACATTCGAACCTTAAATGGCGACACGGAATGGTCTGCACCGGCGCCGTGGCAACTTTCGCACCCAACGTTGGACAGCTGTGGTGTTGAAGTTTTAGACCGAAAACCGGTTGTTTTATCCAGGCCCACGACGTGGCAGGGGACGCATTCCGGGTCACGCGCGTGCCCCACGCGCTCTAGCGTGGTGAGAGCATGTACGTGGCCACTTTTACGCCAGACCACTGCGGCAGAAGCGTGACAGGAGCCGCATTTCTCGCTTCCGGAAAATGGCTTCGAAGGGGTGCGGGAAACCTTTTCAAGCAGTCGCTCCGCGGTGACACGTTTCAGATAAGCACGATAGAGGATCGTAGCTTCCTTATCGTCCTTAACATCCGGGCCGAGGGATCGGATCGATGCGGCGACGAACTGGCTGCCTTGCCATGCCAGACGCGCGATCGTCTTTCCGTGCTCTCCCGGGGTGGCGAGCGCGCAATCGCCGACCTTCTCAAGGTTCCCGGGAGGGCTTCCGGTAGCTCGATAGGTTATGAGGCGGAGGCGCGGTTCTGCCAGGGCCAACGCACGGGCGGCCGTTCGGTCTCCGTCGAAAAGGAGGATCGGGGCGAGACCAAGACGGTCGGATTCGGAGGCTAGGCGCCGAGCGGCCTGGATGGAAGTCAGGACCTCTTCTTGAAGTCTCTGCTTGAGCTGTTCCGGATGAGCCACTGCCCCGCCGATGAGGAAGGGGCCGGCTTCGCGCCAGGGTTCGATGGGGAGACTCTTTCCCTCCCCTAAACTGCTCGAGACAAATCGGCCTTTGGAGAGCTGGGTTAGGGCGAGGGCGCCGCCCCGACCCAGACGAGCGTCTCGAACGGTCAGGTTTACGGCATCGATCTTAAGCAGATCCATGGCCTCGGCGGCGGTTTGCGCCTTCATCTCGTCCTGACGGTTGATTCCGCCCACGACACCGCCGTTATCGATCAAGATCTGATGGTCACCCTCGCGTAGAGCGGTCGCCAGTCTTTTTAGACCGCCCGACATTGGGCTCGTACAGCCACAGGGAGCGAGGGTGCCGTCGGTGTCACCCGAGAGAACGACGATCCACTCTTCTTGGGCCGGGCGCGCCGCGATTCCGGCTAAAAGGCCGAGAGCCAGAATCGCGAGCAGCGCGGCGTTTTTCACTTGATCGTTCCGGAGACCAAAGCTTCAACGAGCGGCTGTTGAGGATCGTCGGTGTGAATCCGGATGGGGATCAAGAAGTCGCCTGGGGCCGCGCCGCCGGGGTACTCGAGATCGATCGCGTACTCCCATCCGCCACGGTTGTCATGCCACCGCGCCTTAAAAGGGCCGCCATCGACCCTCTTGATCTTGAAAGGCTGATTCGGGCGGCTGATCAGGAAGCTCGTGCCCGCACCCTTCACAACGTTCGGGAAATAGACGGTGCCCCCCAACGGTACGATGCCCTTTTGGGCGGTGAAGGCGTATTGGACCGCTCCAACCTTGGCCGAATCCGTGTCGATCTCTAGGGCGCCGTTGACACGGCCGGACGGTAATCCGGCCGGAAGCTGGATGCGGAACTTCCATCCTTCCCGGGGCAGAGCGCCTTCGTTCATGTCGGGATCAGCTAGCGAGCCGGACCATGCCGACCAGGTCACCTTCCCTTCGATATCTTTCAAGCGGGCCGCCTTTGGGTGCCAAGTTTCTCCAGGACCGTTTACCAAGTAGACGTCATAGCCTCCGCCTCCTGCGGGGACGACGAAGTTTTCTCCCAGCGGACGGAACAGACGGTAGGCAGGACGAGATCGGAAACTGACGGGAATCTGGATGTTCGGCTTTAGAGGGTCGTTCGTTTGAAGGAGGAGCACCTTGTCGTGCTGCCCGATATATGCCGATGTATCGACGATGATCCGTACCGCGGTGGATCGGTGCGCTTCGAGCCGGCTCATCGGAGGAACTTGGAAGCAACTGCAGTCCGGCTTGATCACAAAGTCCATCGGCCCATCGCCGTTGTTCTTCAGCTCGATCTGGGTTCGAATGATCGTGCCTTGCTTCACCTCGCCGAGTTCAAGCGAAGGCTTGGCCAGTTCGAGCGAAGAGGCGGTTAGTCCAATCGGCTTGCCCGCCTCGACGCCTGCCCTCAATCGTTCGGAAAGTTCCAAATTTTGGTTAGCCAACCTCGCTTCAAGCACCGAGGGCCAGTAGCTCACCGCCAATGGGTTGGGGTTTCGATACATCGCGGAGCCCGGGAACGGGTTCTCTCCGACCCCTAGGTAGCGCCCGATCGAGTAGGCGATTTCCGTGTTCATTTGCGAGACCGACATGTCTCGTAGCGGCTTGCCGCGGCCGATCCCGAGAGTCGCTTTGAAAGGAGGGCCGGTTTCGATCTGGGTCGGAACGGGAAGCCCTGCCGGGCCATCCGGCAGGACCGGTGCGAAAGTCAGAGTCCAATCTGGATTTGAGGCGGTCTCTTCGGTAGTGAAGCCCTTGATATAACGGGACCAACTCGCCGTGGACAACCGGAAGCTGGCGGACAGGACGGAGCGAAGAGTTTCTGGCAGGACGTCTTGCCCGGCGAGGCTGACTTTCGGCGTTCGGGTCGGCAACCCAGCCAGCGCGCGACGCGCAGTGGGGATGTCTCCGGCGACCAGACTGGCCTCGACCGCGAGCGCGGCTTTCGCAAACTCGGGCGTTGCCCCCGCAGCGATGATGATGGGAGGCGCCTGTTGGGGAGCCGATGCCTGTCGGGCGAGGAGGGCAAAGACAATCGCGGCGGTCATAGCTTTCGTTTACCGTACGCTAGGAAGTTACCGCGCGTGACCCGTGGCGGGTTTGGACAAAAAAGAGCCGGTGGCCTTAAGGCCAACCGGCTGAGAGATCCGTTTTCGCTTTCGCTTGATGCTGCGCCCGTCGTCAAATGCGTCGGGTCGCGCGTCTTACTTTCTTAACGTCGGTAAAAGGCTTTGCGTTCCTTAGGGTTGATTTTAATGTTACGAAAGTAACCGCCCACCATGCCCAGGGCGGTCGATTGGGAGCACTATTCCGCCCAAAATAGGGGCTCCATCGGCCGGATCGGGGGCCAAATTCAGGTGGCTATCGAGGTCGATATGGTCGAAAAGTGAACCTAAAGAGGCTCCGGCGGCGATGGCGATGCTCGACTCGCTCATGCAGCCGATCATGGTCATGAGGCTAAAGGCCCGGGCCGTGGCGATGAGCCGTAGGGCTTCCGTGACTCCTCCGGTCTTCATAAGCTTTAAATTAACGCCGTCGCAACGATCCGCAAGGGCAGGAACGGAGGAGGAGTCGCGAACCGATTCGTCAAGGAAGAGGGGCAGCTTGCGTGCTTTGAAAACGGCGGGAAGTTCGGCTTCCATGCCTTGGGCAAGCGGCTGCTCAACGTAATCGACACCGCGGTCGGCTAGCCAGGCATCCATCATGATCGCCTCATCCGGTGTCCAGCCGCCGTTGGCGTCGACCCGGAGTTGGACTCCGAACGGAGCGGCCGCCTCGGCGGCGGCAGCGAAGTGATCTTTATCGTGGTCTCGTCCGTCAGGGGAGCCGAGTTTGATCTTGAGGCACTTTGCGCCGGTGTCGCGGAGGATGAGGGCGACGCGTTCGCGGGTGACTTCCGGGGGATTGATGCCGATGGTGACGCTGGTTGGGGCGGCGCGGCGAGGGAGGCCTAAGAGGCGGTAGAGCGGCATGCCGGCCTGTTTGGCCAGGAGGTCCCAGATGGCAATGTCGAGCGCCGCACGGGCAGGCGGGTCGATTTCGACTTCTCGCATCGCCGCATCCACGTCATGCGGGTTCATGTTCGCAAGGCGGCCCGGCGTCAGGAACGTCTCGAGTTGAGCCTGGCCGCGGGAGCCGGTCCAGTTTGAGCCGGTGGCCGGGGAGAGTTCGCCGACGCCTTCGTGGATGCCGTCGGAGAGGTAGACGAACAGATTTTCAGAGGTGGCCTGCGTCCCTCGGCTGATGGTTAGCGGGTAGAGCTTGGAGAGCTCCAGGATTTGGAAACGGACAGTCAGCGGGGTGCCCAAAACGTGGCGAGGTTACCTCTCGTCCGAGGGACGGCTCCAGACCATCGTGCCGGTTTTTTGGAGGCACGATGGTCTGGAGACCGTCGCCACGAGGATTACTTCTTCAAATACTTGTCCAGCCAAGCGGAGAAGCGAGCCCATTGGTCGAGGACGGTTTCCTTGGCGATTTGTCCATGGTCTTCGTAGGGATACATGACTAGCTGGGCGGGTTTTCCGAGGGCTTCGAGGGCGGTGAACATGCGCTCGGAGTTGATCGGGGCGGTGCCGATGTTTTGGTCGTCTAGCCCGTGGTACATCAGCAGGGCACCGGTCATCTGGTCGGCGTAGAGGAGGGGGCTGACCTCCAGGTACGTCGAACGGGCTTCCCAGAGCTGTCGGGGGTCGCTCTGGAAACCGAACGGAGTCAGGGGGCGAAGGTAGCAGCCGTCGCCGGCGATGCCGCACTTAAAGAACGGCGTGTTCACCATCGCGTTGGCGGTGGAGAAGGCGCCGTAGGAGTGGCCTCCGCAGGCGAGTCGGGTTCGATCGACCAAGTTTCGGCGGTCCAACTCGTCGATAATCGCGCTGAGCGAGTTTCGGAGTTGGGGCACGTACGTGTCGTTCATCCTTGCCGCGAGGGCCACGATGGGCACATCGGGCTCAATGACGGCGTAACCGAGGCGGATGAGGGCGGCTTTGTTAGAGCCTCCCACCTGGTTGAACAGGTTCTTGTTCAGGTTTCGCTTGCTTCGGTCGTACAGATCCTGCGACTCGAACTCGGACGGATAGATCCAGAGGAGCGCCGGTGGTCGGTTCGCCTTGGCGGGGGAGGTGACCTTCACCTGGAAGTGAATCCCATCCGCGCGGGTTACAGTGATGGTTTCACGGCGGGCTAGGGTGAGGTCGGGGGCGAAGTCGACGTTCTTAGTGAGCGGGGTTTCCTGCTTCGATCCGAGATCCACGGCGAAGCTCTGCGGGACCATCACGGTGGATTGGCGGGTTAGGAGGAGGTGACCTGCCGAGGGTTCCAGGATCGTCGCCGTTTCGTATTTATCGGTGGCGCTTTGCCAGAACCGCTCGCGCTTACCGTCAACCAGGGACACCCTCTCAAGGAACGGGCGAGGGGCCAGCTTTTCGGGGTCTTCGTAGCTCTGGGTACCGCTCAGGTAAGCGGTATCGCCGGAGACGAGCACGTCGCCGGATGAGTCGCTGACAAGGCTGGATGGCTCGCGGTCCTCGCCGCGGGTCTCCTTGAGGAGGACCGTTTTGCCATCATTGACCGCGATCAACTTGGAACCAGCGGGAGCAGGCGGGCCGCCGGGTCGTGGTGTGGCCGCGCCTCTGCCGCCCCGTCCACCTGCGGGCGCTCCTGCCGCAGGAGCGGTGGTGGTCAAGAAGAGAGTTTTGCCGTTCGGGGCGAAGCGAACCGATGAAATCGTGTCTTCGGTGTCGTAGATCGACTTCTCAGTATCCTTGGCGAAAGGGTAAGCCCACTGCATGACGCGGTCGAGCCGTTTGCCGTCGACGGTGCCGTTGCGAAGGAACACGAGCGAGCCGTCGGGACGCCAGGCCAAGCCTCTTCTCGCGTTTGCGGCCGGCCCTTGTCCGGCCTGCTCATCGTCTTCGCCGGCTGCGCCGGTTCGGAGGCCCTGTTTGCGAAGTTCTGTAAGTTCCTTTCCGTTCGCATCGACGACGATCTCGCGTTCTGGGAAGCTGGAGAGGGGGACGATATTCGAGTAGGGGCGTTCAAGGAGCGTGATCCGGAAAGCCCGCCCGTCGGGGCTTGCGTCGAGGCTTTCGATGGCCATGGGCTTGCCGATCTCTTGGAGGTTGCCGGAAGGGACGGAGAGGGTGGCAAGCTGGCCGGTAGCGAAGTAGTCGAGAAGGGTTTCGTCATAGCCGGTCTTCAGCACGGAAGGGTAGGTGCGAAGACTGGTTTTGCGTTCGTCGCTGAGTTGTAGGCGGGGGGCAGGGGCCACCGTTGGCTCGGCGGGCATAGGCTTTTGGCCGTCGGGACGGAAGACGGCAACGATCGCGCTGCCGTTCCCGGTCCAGTCCCAGGTCGTGCAAAGGGTCGGCATCAGCGGGCGTTTGCCCACGCGGCGAGACGAGCCTTTCGTAGGATCAGCCACGAAAATCCAGCTCGCGTTCTCTTCATGTACCAAAAAGCCAAGCGTTCGACCGTCGGGAGACCACTTCGGGTCGGAGACGCGAGCGTTGGCGGGGAGACCGACCGGGGTGAGAGCGCCGGTGGCCAGGTTCATGATGCGCAGGCCGGCGGCGGAGCGGGTGGTGAAGGTTCGGGCACGGGTGGCACCGGTATCGATCATCCCGCCCGCGAGGTTGACGTAGGGTTTGGCAAGGGCGGCAAGCGGGGGTGGCCCGTCACGGTCGAGCACGACGGCCCACTTGCCATCTGGGCTCGGGGCAGTGGGCGTGACATTGGTCCACCACGGGGCGAGAGCCGCGTCGAGGATGGGCTTGGGCGGGGTGAGATAGCCGGGTACGCCGTTCGCGACCTGGGTCAAAAGAAGGACGGGGGCAATAAACACGTTTGTTACGATAGCCGACCATCGTCTATGGCTGCTGCCCGTAAGCTAAACTCTCTTTATGGATCTCGACCTTGTGCGTCACGCGCTTGCGGCGGCTCGCCGCCACGGCTATGCCGAGGTTGAGCTGGGTACGGGCGAAGCGGCTTTCACCGCTCGGCTTGCGAAGATGCCCAAAGCAAAGAAATCGGCTGGCTCGGTCTCCGATGCGCCGGTCGTCAATCCGGTCTCCGAAGTGAAGGCTACGCTCGTGGGCTATTACCGGGAGGCGAAGGAGCCTTTGAAGGTCGGTCGCACGATTCGGAAAGGCGATCACGTCGCTACTATTGAAGCGCTCGGCATCGTAACCGACGTCGTAAGCAAGGTGGAAGGCGAAGTGATCGAAGTTCTGATCGAACCGGGACAGGCCGTCGAATACGGGCAAGTTTTAGCCAAGGTGCAGGCATGAGGCAACGTGGCCAGACGCTGGTCGCCACCCTCATCGTGATCGCGATCATGGGCGTTCTCGCGGTGGCGATGCTTCGGCCTTGGGAGGTTGGCGGAACGCAGAAGCCAGCCCGGGCGGATGGCCTCGGCAACTCGGTGCCGGGTCTCGTGAAGCTGAAGACCGAGGATACGGTCTGCCAGAGCAACATCAGCCAGGTTCGACAGATGATCCAGATCGCGATGGGCGGCGACGATACGCCTCCGGCTTCGCTGACTGAGCTTCGTGGCTTACCGAAGGATTTCCTCACCTGCCCGATTGGGAAAGAGCCGTACGAGTACGACCCTGCGACGGGAACGGTGAAGTGCGTTCATCCCGGGCACTCGAAGTACTGATCGGGTTCATCGGGTCATTGGGCTGAGGGCGTCGGGTAAACCTGCGGCTATGCTGGTTGCTGCGGCATTAGTCTTTGCACCGCCCGCTTTGCTGGCGTTAGGGCCACACCACGTCCAGCACTTAGCGTTGCTTGGCAAGGGTTTGCCTAGGACCAACCGGGAGATTCTCGCCGCGGTTGATCGGGTTCAGGCGACCGCTCAGGACGGGGGTGGCTATTTTATTGGAGTTCATGCCGTTCCGGCGGAATGCCCGATCGGCTATCCGCTTTCGTTGAAAGGCGCGGCCATTCTGTCTCCGACTCGCTCGACCAGCTACTGCTCGGGTTCGAGCTATTCCGCGCTGATCGAGGCTCTTGACCACCTTCTCAAGAAGCGTCCGGATCCGGCGCAGTTAGAACTGCTTCGGATGCAGGAACCGGATGGCGGACGGCGTGAAGATGGGGTGAAGGCTTGGGGCTGGTGGAATGCGGACGGGTTTGGGTGCGACTTCGCGCTGGTCCAGTATCTCGGAATCGGTGAGCGGGTCAAGGCGGCAGATGCGCGGCCGGGAGACTTTATGAACATCTCTTGGACCTCCGGTTTGGGGCACTCCGTGGTCTTTCTGGGTTGGGTCCGGGGCGGGGCAAAGGGACCTTCGATTGTCTACTGGTCTTCGCAGAAGGGTACGAACGGGTTGGGCGATCAAGTTTCTCCCCTGAGCAACGTCAAGGAGCTTTCGGCGGTTCGGTTGACCCACCCGGAGCGGGTGCTTACGTTTACCCCGGGGGCCGTGGATCGGAAGGCGGCACCTGGGGAGGCTCCGCCGTTGATCGTGGCGAGCGACAGGTGAGAGAGCCGATTTGGAGTGCGCCAATTCGCTACCGAAGCAGGAGCTACGCCAATAAATTGGCTGACTACAGCGCAAATAAATTTGCGCACTCCACATGGGGTCTCGGGGTTCGATGAACCTCCTCGATCCCCGCACCTTTCCCATCGCCGACATCGCCCATCTTGTCCACGCCCTTCCGCCTCTCGGAGCGGAGATCTTGGTCGCCGATCTCCCGGGCGCGGACGCCGCGGTCGATTGGCTCAACGCCCATGGGCGACCGGCACGTCTCGTTCCCGCGCCCGGGGATGCCCTGCCGACCAGGCTATGGAATCCCAGCCCGGGCCTGGTCCCGATTCTGGAGCATTTGGTCCCCCAAAGAGCCCTTGACCTCGGCTGCGGCACCGGTCGAGATGCCGTGTACTTAGCGATGCAAGGGTGGCAAGTCACCGCCGTGGACCGTCTTCCGGATGCGCTCGACCGTGCCCGGTCCCTGGCGGACCTCCACGGCGTGCAGTTGGAACTAGTCGCTCTGGACACCGACAGAGACCCGCTTCCAGTGGGCCCGTTCGACCTCGTAACTGCCTTTCGGTTCCTCCTGCCTTTCTCCGTTATGGTCGAGCGGCTTCGCTCGGGTGGATCACTGGTCATCGAGACGTTTACGGATCGGGAGCGCGAACGCACGGGCAAACCCCGCGATGCTAACCTCGTGCTTCCCAGCGCCGGTCCACCACTGTTGCCCGAGGGCGTGGTTCTTCGCGACTATGACGTCCGGGTGATCGAGGGGCGCGAACTGGCGTGTCTATGGGCGGTGGCCGACTAGCAGATCGAACCCTTCAACGCCGACTCCGCATAGGTCCGAATCTCCGGCCTCCTGGCTTTCCCTTTCCGCAAAAATCGCTGGATGGCCTGCTTCGCCTCTGGCATATCGTCGCTTGCGTGACCTAAGCCATGGAGTGCGGATTCCTGAACGGAAGCCTGCCGAGAAAAGAGGGCTCGTTCGCAGATGCTCAAAAAGGACCTCCGCTGACCCTCCGTTGACTCAGGCCCGGCATACCACCGGGCGGAGTCCCAGAACATATATAGGGCGCCCTGGAAGCGAGAATTCCCTTCGCTCAGATGACCCAGCGTCCGATCGGCGTTCGGTTCAAAGACGTTGGTGTAGAGCTGCGCGGTGGCATCCCAGATGATTCGCCCGCCATTGGATGGCGAAGCATACCAACCGATCTCATCCTGCTGGGACCAAATCGCTTCTCCGATTGCCTCAAGCGAAAATCGATTCGTTAACTCGGATCCCATCATCCAAGACCGGGCAATCCAGAGCGTAATTATGCGCTCATCCGGATAGAAGCCATCTTCGTGGTCCGATGTAGCCTGCTCTGAATAAGTTGCTTCGAGCCACTCTTCGAATCGCGGATCGTCCAGGGGATGTGCTTTCAAGAATTGATCGCTCAATTCAGGATAAGAGCGGTAGTCAAGCACCCCATGGTTATAGCAGCCACCGACTCGGCACGAAGTTGGCATAGATTCGGTTAAGTTGTAAACATGAAGCGGCGCTGGCTCCTTCTGGCGATTCCTGTGGTGTTGATCGTGGCATCGGCGGCGGTGACTCGGCCGCGGCCAACCATGCGTGAGCAGATTGAGCGGGAGTTTCCGGGGATGAGTCTGGTGGCTCGGAAGGTTGATCCATGGAGTGGAGAGATCTCGTATCTCTACACCGGGCAAGCCGATTCCGAGGCGGTTTCCTCGCATCTAGACCATGTTGTGAACGGCCCCGGTTGGGGAAAAGCCAGGCGAAAAGTAGCCTCAGCGTTCCCTTATGTGAATCATTTCAGCAGTCTCGGCCAACTACCTTTCTGGTATCGATTCGCGTTTTCTCGCTCCCTCACCTACCGGTGGTTTGTAGAACACCCATCGATTGAGTTACGGGTTTTGAAGGGCCGTGCGGGGGCTCCGCCGGAGGGCGGACCTTGGAGTTCGCTGTTGATCCGGGAGCACGCGGCCGGGGCGTATACGGATATGTCGGAGCCGATTTTGGGTTACGGGGTTCAGTTGTAGGGCCAGGAAATCGGCACGCTCTCAGCCCCACCCCCGGCCCCTCCCCATTCTCCTCGCGGTGCGGGTTAGGCCTGTTTGGTCAATTCGACCCGCGGAAAAACAAGGAGGGGTGACCTTACTTCAGCTTCAGAGCCTTCCGAACATCCAGCCAGCTAACCATGGCGAAGCGTTTGGGGGTGCTGTCCATGGCGAGGAAGATGCCCTCGAGGAACTTTGGGCCTAGAGGGGTGGAGCAGATGTCGATGCCGTCCGTTTCGTCCGCTCCCACGCGGAAGATGCCGAGGGGTCTGTTCTTGCCGCCGCGTTCGTAGACGTGGTATTCGCTGTTTCCGGCGATCTGATCGGTGCAGACGACGTAGCCCTTACCGCCTTTGCGGGTCCAGAGGGCGATGCCTTCGTGGTCGGCTTGGAAGCCCTTTGTGTTGAAGAGGGCGAGCTCGTTGTCCGCTTTCGGGGCGTCGGGATCGGCGAGGTATTTACGGGTGCCGGAGGTCTCGTCCGAGTAGTAAACGTAGCCGAGTTCGTCGTCCACGGCGATCGACTCGATCTCTTTCTTGCCGCTGTAGGCACCGAAGCGGCGGACAAGGGTGGCATCGACTCTGCCCTTTCGGACGGTGAGCCGGTATTCGGCGAGATAGTTCTTCGCCGGGCCGGTCTTGGGGCTGACGATGGCGAAGATGGCGCCGTCTTTCGGCCGCTTGTAGAGGGAGATGCCCATCGGCTCGGAGGCTTCGCCTTCATCGTCCTTAAGAATCTTCGTCTTGCCGGAGATGTCGGTGAGCCGTCCGGTGGGGCCGATGCGGAAGATGCGGAGCCGATGGGCGAGTCGCTCGGTGGCGACGAGAATGTCCATTCCGCCGAGGCCGTATTCGACATCGCAATTGTTCGGACGGTCGATGAGGTCGACCGTCTGGAGAGTCTTGCCCTGAAGGTCGAAGGCCACCAGCGCACCGTCGGGAGCCTTCGACTTGTTCGTCCCGTAGATCACACTCTTCGCGGGATCCTTCGGGTTCACCCAAACCGCCGGGTCGTCCGCATCTTTCGATACGGGATCGGTGAAGCCGATAGGCTTCACATCGATCGGGGCGAAGGCGAGGAGGGCAAGCATTCTTCCTTTATTGAACCGGTTTCCGGTGTTTCCTCACCTCACACCGGGCAAGGCGTTCGAGGCTTTCTTCGCTCGGTCGGAATCTCAATTGCCTTCCGGCCGGTGAGATACTGCGCCGTCAACGCGTCGCTCTTCAAGAACTCCTTCACCGTGCCCTGTGCCACGATCTCTCCGCCGTGTTCGCCAGCGCCGGGACCGAGTTCAATGAGGTGGTCGGCGGCCATCATGGTCTCCTCGTCGTGCTCGACGACGAGGACGGTGTTGCCCAGGTCGCGGAGGCGGAAGAGGGTGGAGATGAGCTTTCGATTGTCGCGTTGGTGGAGGCCGATCGACGGCTCGTCCAGGACGTAGAGGCAGCCCATCAGGCCCGAGCCGATTTGGGTGGCAAGGCGGATACGTTGGGCCTCGCCGCCGGCGAGAGTCCGAGCGTTTCGGTCTAGGGTGAGGTAGGCGAGGCCGACATCGGTAAGGAACCTCAGGCGTTCCAAGACCTCTTTGACGGCTCGTTCACCGATGGCCAACTGGCGGGTGGAGAGCTTGGCCGCGAGACCTTCGAAGTAGCTGAGGGCGTCTTCGATGCTGAAGCGGGTGACCTCGCTCATGTCGCGATCCGCAACCTTAACGGCGAGGGCTTCGGGTTTCAGGCGGCGACCGTGACACTCGGGGCAGGGCTTGGTGGACATGTACTGCTCAAGGTCGTTCTTGACCCATTCGCTTTCCGTGTCGTCGTACCGCTTGCGGAGAATGCCGATGACGCCTCGCCATTCCGTGGTGAAGGTCCGCTCGCTGCGGGCGTACTTCATCGTCACCTTGATGGGCTGAGTAAGGCCATTCCAGACGGCGTCAAGGGCCTCGGGCGAGAGTTCGCCAATGGGCTTCTTGGCATCGAATCCGACCTGCTTGCCGACGGCGTCGAGCATCTCCGGCCACCAGTCTTTGACTTCGCCCGACTTGTAGACGAACGGCACGATCGCGCCGGAGCGGAGCGGCTTTTTGAGATCCGGGGCGACGAGGAGGGGGTCGAACTCCGTCTTTGTGCCGAGGCCGGTGCATTCGGGGCAAGCGCCGAAGGGGGAGTTGAAGGAAAAGAGGCGCGGTTCGAGCTCCGGCAGGTTATAGCCGCAGACGGCGCAGGAGTAGGATTCGGAGAAGAGGACGTCGAAGTCGGTCGTGCCACCGTCCGCGGGGAGGGTGTTCTGCTGCTCGGCCAGGGCGAGGATGCGGGTGGGCACTTCGATGCCTTCCTTGAATCCGAGGGAAAGCGAGACAAGGCCGCCGGACATTTTCAGGGCGGCTTCGAGGGAGTCGCTGAGACGGCGCTCGATTCCTTCCTTCACGACAAGGCGATCCACCACGATCTCGATGGTGTGGTTCTTGTACCGGTCCATTGGGATGTCGTCGGTGACTTCGTACATCGTCCCATCGACCCTTACGCGGACGTATCCCGCCTTCGCCACGTCGGCCAGCTCCTTCTTAAACTCGCCCTTTCGTCCACGGACGACCGGGGCAAGGACTTGGACGCGGGTGCCGTCCGGGAGTTGGCTGGCGACTTCGACGATCTGGTCGGTCGATTGCCGCTCGATGGGGCCGTGGCCGTTCACGCAGTAGGGGGTGCCGACGCGGGCGAAGAGGATGCGGAGATAGTCGTAGATCTCGGTGACCGTTCCGACGGTGGAGCGGGGGTTTTTGCTCGCGCTCTTCTGGTCGATGCTGACGGCGGGGGACAGACCTTCGATGTGGTCGACATCCGGCTTGTCCATCTGCCCGAGGAACTGGCGGGCGTAGGCGCTCAGGCTTTCGACGTAGCGGCGCTGGCCTTCGGCGTAGATGGTGTCGAACGCGAGGCTGGACTTACCGGAGCCGGACAGACCGGTGATCACGACGAGCTTATCGCGGGGGATCACGACTGAGACGTTCTTGAGGTTGTTCTCCCGCGCGCCGACAACGGTGATCTTGTCCAGGGCGTTTGCCTTGGTTGCCATGGTAGAGAGAATTCTACCAGTACCCAGGCGGTCACGGGAGAGGCCCGCCTTTCCGTTGGGAAAGGCGGGCCTCTTTGCCAGAACGATCTCCTGGTATCAGGCCTTCCGGCGACGCTTCAGGAATCCGAGGGCGCCGAGGCCGAGGGCGGCCATCGTTGTGGGCTCGGGGACGGCTTCAACCGACGTGTTATCCACAAAGATGTTGCCGTTCGAGCTATTCGTCGGCGTTGTGGCGAGGGAGAACGTGGTCGAGCCGGAGGCCGGGGCCAGGAACGAATAAGTTTGCAGCGAGCCCGTCAGCACGAAGGACTGCTGCGTCGCGCCAAAGGAGGCGACGACGGTGGCTAGGTCACCCGATTGGTTGGACCAGCCCTGGAAGGAGACCTGATAGAAGCCGGCAACGGCCGAGACCGTCTGCGAAATCGAACCCGGACCAGGGGTACCGGCGAGATCGATCGCGTAAGGCAGGCTGATATTGGCGTAGGCGGAATCGACGATGTCGACGCTCGTTAAGCCAACCGTCCAGCCAGTGACGTCCGTGTTGCCGCTGCTGAGCGCGGCATAGCCGGAGAACGGAGCACCCGCGTACGTATCGAAGCCGGGGTTGGTGAGCAGGTTCGCGTTGGACAAGGCCGCAGCGCCAGCCATGACGGGGAGGACTAGAAGTCGAATTTTCATAAGATCACACCGTTGTGGGCTCCTAGTATATATTTAAGTACCGCTTATTTAAAGGGTTAAAGTACTAGTTTTATGAGACAAGTACTACTCTTAGCTATTTCAGGGTCCTCGCGAACTCAACGACGTGTTTCGCATAGCCAGCTGGGTCGGTCGCATAGTCTTGCGCATGATTCGCCCCCTCGACGAGCCACAGCGGGCACCCTGCCGCCTCCGAAAGTCTCCGGCCGTTCGACGGCACGATGAGCTGATCATCCGTCCCTTGGATCACCAATGCCGGACGGCCATGCCAGGCATAAGCGCCATCGATGGGCCGAATCGTGGCCGGGTCGATACCCGACATGGCCTTCGCAAAAACCACCACCGGCTTCAACAAGAAAGCGCCGGCCGGAAGACGGTAGGAGAACATGCGCTCCATCGCTTCGGTGAATATAGCGAACGAGGCATCGGTGATCACGCCGTCCAGCGCCTTAGAATCCTCCGCGCTGGCTAGCCAGGTGGCGGCTCCCCCCAGAGAGACGCCGAGCCCAACCACCTTCTGCGCACCGTGGGCTCGAGCCCAGGCGGCACAGTCGAGGATGGTTCGCGCCTCTTTCTTCCCAAATCCGACCGTCTCGTCCGGATTCGCGTCCTGGCCCGGCATGGCGGGGGCGACGGCGTCGATGCCTGCTTTATGCAGATCTTTTAGGAGCCCGTTCCAAGTCGCCCGGGTGCCTCCGTACCCGTGGGCCAGCACAAACACGACCCGCGATGGGTGACCGGCGATGAGGTTCGGAGTGGCCCAGACGGGGATCGGGCCGACCTTTGCTTCCCTCGCCTCGGGTGGGACCGGATAAGTCTCTCGAGTCGGGCGCAAATAGGCCCTCGCGGCCTGGGCGCAGAAGAGCAGATAGGCCACGAACAGTCCGAGCAGAAACAGCATGGGGCGACGGAGCCGACGGGCCACGGGGTTAGTTTAGATTTTCGACCGGGGGTTTTGGGTTTGGCGGGGAAAACTCAGACCGGAGGGGACCAAAGGGCTACATTCGTCGGTTCCACTTGTGTGATCGGGGAAAGTGCGGTATCACGTAACTCGAAGATGCGAAGGCTGCTTTTACGCTGGGTGTTAATGGCCTTCTCCGTTTATGCGGCCTCCCTGATTTGTCAGGCGCTTCACCTCGGGTTCGATGTGAAGGTCCAGACCGCTTCCGATGCGGGTACGTTGCTGCTCGGCGTGGTCATCCTGGGTCTGCTGAACGCTACGCTCGGCAAGATCCTTAAACTGCTTACGCTTCCTTTGAGCTGCCTCACCTTGGGCCTTTTCTCCTTGGTGGTCAATGCCATCGTCCTCTGGTTTGCCGCCTCGCTAAAGCTCGGATTTCAAATCACCGAGCCCGGGGTGAAGGGATTTATCGCCGCTTTCGCGGCAAGCTTGCTCATTGCGTTCATCAACGGCGTTCTGGGCGTGTTCCTCCCTGACGACCGCGACGATTGAGCGCTCTATGATCCGCCGCCCGCGCATGCGCCGCCTCCTCGCCCCCTCGGCGGACCTCGTCCGGGCGGTGCTGCTCTTTATCGTCGGCCTGATCGCCTTCGGGCTGGGCATGGGACTCAGCTACCGGTCGCTCGTCCTTCCGCTCTTCCAGACGACTCACAACCAGGCACGATGGGTCGCGGAGACTTTGGTCGGGGGCGACGTCGATCAGGTGCTTTGGATCAGCGGTGGTCTCTTCCTCCTTTTCGGCACCTTCCTCACCCTCCGTTCCGCCCGGGCCGCTCTGAACCACATCTTCGAGACGCTCATGCCGGGTCTGAAGGGCGGCAAAATGGACGTCTACCTTCGGCGGCAGCAGCTTGCCCAGGGTCCGCGCATCGTCGCCATCGGTGGGGGAACCGGGCTATCGACGTTGCTTCGCGGCCTGAAGACCCACTCCTCAAATATCACCGCGATCGTCACGGTGACCGATGACGGGGGGAGCAGCGGACGGCTACGGCGGGACAAGGCGATGATTCCCCCGGGCGACATCCGTAACTGCTTGGTGGCTTTGGCGGATGCGGAAAAGTCGATGACCGACCTCTTCCAGCACCGGTTCGCTGGCGAGAGCGGTCATCTCAGCGGCCATTCGATGGGCAACCTGCTTATCGCGGCGCTCGTTGACCAAGCTCACGGCGACTTTGAAAAGGCGATTCAGATTGCCAGCGACGTTCTTTCCATCCGCGGTCGGGTCGTCCCCAGCACATTGGAGAAGGTCGGACTATGCGCCGAGTTGAATGATGGGCAGACCGTTCGCGGGGAGACTGCCATCGTGGAAGCGGCGGGCAAGATCCACCGGATTGAGCTCGACCCGCCGACGTGCCGTCCGACGCAGGAGGCGCTGGATGCCATCGCCGCCGCCGACCTCATCGTCGTCGGGCCGGGCTCGGTATTCACCTCAGTCGTGCCAAATCTCTTAGTGCCGGATGTCGCCGCCGCCCTCAAGGCCGCCCGTGCGCCGAAGGTCTATGTCTGCAACGTCATGACCCAGACCGGGGAGACGGATGAGTTCACCGCCTCGGAGCATGTGAGCGCGTTGCTGACTCACGTAGGCTCTGGGGTGATCGACTATGCGATGGTTAACACGGCAGTGCCGAGCGAGGAAGCGCGGCGGAAATATGCCCATGCCAACCAAAGTTTTGTAGATCCGGATATCGACCGGATTCGGGCGTTGGGCATTCGGGTGATCGCGGGCGACTACGTGAGCGAGACGGACGTCGTGCGGCACGATCCGATGAAAGTAGCGAGTCGGCTTGTAGCCATGGTGGCCCGATAATCCCTTCCGTCGTAGAAGTCAAATAAGCTTCATCCGCCCCTTCTGTGGGCTTCGTTAGCCGTCCGACATTGAAATTCGTTCCTCGGGTCAGGAAACTTTAACCCCCGGGAAATTAATCGCTTGAAATGTCGATCTGGGCAAACCCATTCGACCAATAGGATAAGAGGCCGATACAGACCTCGAGGAATTGGAGAAGAAAAGATGCGAGTAATGGTATTTGTAAAAGCGACCGCCGACAGCGAGATCGGAAACTTCGACGCACCCGGCACCGCCGAAATGTTCGAGGCGATGGGCAAGTTCAATAAGCAACTCCAGGATGCCGGCATTATGGAAACTGGCGAGGGGCTGAAGCCTTCTTCGGCGGGCAAGCGAGTCCAGTTCAATGGCCCGAATCGATCCGTAACCGACGGACCGTTCGCGGAAACGAAGGAGCTCGTCGCGGGGTTCTGGATCTGGAAGGTCAAGGACATCGGTGAAGCCGTGGAGTGGGTGAAGAAGTGCCCGAACCCCATGCCCGGCCCAAGCGAAATCGAAATCCGCCCCTTCTACGAAATAGAAGACTTCGCTCACCTCATCCCGGCCGAGGCTGCCGGCTAGGGAAATTTGCCCAACGAGTGGCTCAACACCGTCCAGTACCCCTTCCAACCCCGCGAGTTCGAAACGGGCGAGGGGGTTCTGCGGTACGTGGACGAGGGCGAAGGTCGGCCGATCGTCTTTCTGCACGGGAATCCGACGTGGAGTTACTTGTATCGCCATCTTATTCGCGGCCTCAGCGGCGGCTATCGCTGCATCGCCCCGGACTTGCTTGGTTACGGGCTTTCGGACAAGCCGGCGAAGGTCGACTATCGCCCTCGAGCCCAAGCGCGCCGGATTGCCGGATTACTCGACGTGCTAGGCCTCGACGACGTGACGCTGGTGATGAACTGCGCCGGAGGACCGGTGGGGCTTTCTTGGGCGATCGAGAACCCGGAACGGGTTCATTCCCTCGTTCTCTTCAACACCTGGCTATGGTCGCTGTTGGAGAATCGGTATGCGATGCGGCTTTCGCGTCTAGTCGGCAATCCGCTCAATCGGTTTTACTACCGCGCCTTGAATGCCTCCCCCAGCTTCATCTTGCCCGCCCTCTTTGCCGACCGGCACAGGATTCAGCGGCCGTCTCGAACGCAGTATCTGGAGCCGTTCCGCAGCCATCGCGAGCGAGGGGCACTTTACACGATGATCGAAAGCCTGGAGCGGGATGCAGCCTGGCACGAGGAGGTTTGGGCAAAGCGAGAGGTGCTGGCCAAAAAGCCAGCTTTGATGCTCTGGGGGACGAAGGATCCGATCTTTGGGATGGACGCCTTGGCCCGGTTTGAGGAGCTTTTCTCGGATCACACGACACGGCAATTTCCGCAGTCGGGCCGGTTCGTACCAGAGGAATCGCCCATGGCGGCGCTAGAGGAGATCCGGTGGTTCCTGATGAACCGGTGATTTTCGAACCCTGGCACAGGAATAGGGAAGGCTGGTATCAGAATAGGATCCCGTGGACACCGAAATTGCCTACATCTGGTTGCGCTGGCTGCTACTCGTGGCCGGACTGATCGCAGTGGCCGATATCGTCCGTCAGCGGATAAGCAAGCGCCCATAAGGTAGGCATCTGTTCACAATTCATGCACGCTGACCTCCTCCGCCGCCTAGACTCCGCACGCGATCGCCTTGCCGCCGAGCCCATCGATCTTTCGGAGGCCGCGCGGGAGGCCTGCCTTTCCCCTTTCCACTTTCACCGGCAATTCGTCTGCGCCTTCGGCCAGACGCCTCACGCGTTTGCCACCCAACGCCGGTTCGAAGAGGCGCGCCGCCTCCTCCTGCTCTCCGACCTGCCGGTGAGCGAAGTCTGCCTGGAAGTGGGATACGAGAGCCTCGGTAGCTTTTCAACCCGGTTTCGAAGAGAATTCGGCCTCGCTCCCCAAGATTTCCGCGAAGGAGGCCGCCGCTACTGGGCGATGGGCGGAATTCGAAGTCACCGCTTCATTCCCACCTGCTTTTTCCGAAACCGCAAGATCGAAGAAGTCTTTTCGCCGCTTTAGGGGTTAGCCTGAAACCACGATGATCACCCGCATGGACCACGTCACGATCTACGTCCTCGACCAGGACGTGGCATACGACTTCTACGTCAACAAACTCGGCTTCGAAGTCCGCAGCGACGCCTCCTTCGGCGAAGGCAACCGCTGGCTCACCGTCGCCCCGAAGGGCCAACCGGATCTGGAGATCGTGCTGATGCTGCCGGAGACGACTTGCGGTGAGGATGCGTCGTTGGCCGCGTCGATTAGGGATTTGGTTGGTAAGGGGGCGCTTGGGGCGGGGGTATTTCAGTCTTCCGATATTCGGAAGGACTATGAAGAGCTGACGGCAAAGGGCGTCGTCTTCAAGGGTCCGCCCGAGGAACAGTTCTATGGGATCGAGGCGGTGATGGTCGATCCGTTCGGGAACTGGTTTAGCGTTACGCAGCGGAAGTGATGGAGCGCCGAGTAGTAACTTCGCCAAGTGCTACTCAACGCTCCACAAACCGATAGCCTACGCATCCTGTCGATCCCGGTACTGCACGGCTTCAGCCAAGTGCGTCTTCGTCACCGACTCCTCCCCCGCCAAGTCCGCGATCGTCCGCCCCACCTTGATGATCCGGTCGAAGACCCGCGCCGAGAGGCTTAGCCGAGCGGACACAAGCCGCATAAAATCCTTACTCTCCTCATCTAGAGGAATAAGGGCGCGCAGTTCACCGGGCGTCAGCTTCGCGTTCACTTTGTGCGACCCAATCCGTATCGCTTGGCGTTCGCGAGCACGGATGACTCTCTCGCGGATCGCTTCGCTCGGCTCTCCATCGTTGGCCCGGATCAGTTCGTCGGGCTTGAGCCGCGGAACTTCAATGTGGAGGTCGATGCGATCCCGCAGCGGGCCGCTTAGGCGACCGGCATAGCGCTCGCAGACCGACTGCCCCACGCACTTCGCCTCCGGCAAGCCCTTAAACCCGCAAGGACAAGGGTTCATCGCGGCGATCAAGATGCACTCGGCCGGGAAGGTGACGGTGTTTGCCACGCGGGAGACCGTGATGACGCCATCTTCCAGCGGCTGGCGTAAGGCCTCCATTGCCCCTCTATCGAGTTCCGGCATTTCATCCAGGAAGAGCACCCCGTGGTGAGCCAACGAAATCTCCCCTGGCTTCGGGTTCTTGCCTCCTCCCACGAGCGCCGCATGAGAAGCGGAATGGTGAGGGGAACGGAAAGGCCGCTCCCACACCAACGCCGTCCCATTTCCTTTCTGTCCGGCCGCCGAATGCACCCGTGTGACTTGGATTGCTTCCTCGAGACCTAAGGGCGGCAAGATGGTCGGCAGGCGACGGGCAAGCATGGTCTTACCGCTGCCGGGAGGGCCGCTCATCAACATGTTATGGCCACCCGCAGCCGCGATCTCTAGCGCACGGACGGCGTGCCGCTGACCTTTGACGTCGCGGTAATCGACGTCGTACTCGACAGTCCGCGCCTCGGGGCGGGAATCAAATTGGACGGGGGCCATCTTGGCCCCGTTGAGAAGTTCAACGGCCTCCATGAGGGTTCGCACGCCGAAGACGTCAATACCGGCTACGGAGGCTTCCGGGCCGTTTGCATGAGGGACAACAAGTCGAGTGAAACCTTTCTCCGCCGCCATCAGCGCTACGCTGACCGCGCCATCGATGGGTCTCAAGGTCCCGTCAAGCCCTAACTCGCCCAGGAACAGCGTGCGGTCCAGTTCTTCGCGGGGAACCTGATTGGTGATGGCGCAAAGAGCGATGGCCATCGGAAGGTCGAGCCAAGGGCCCTCTTTGCGGATATCGCCCGGGGCCAGATTGATGAGGATCTTCTGGTTCGGGAATTTGAGATCCGAATTCCGGGTGGCGACCCGAACCCGCTCCTTGCTCTCCTGAACCGCCTTGTCGGGGAGACCGACGAGGACAAAGTGGCGCTCCTCGTTCTGGATTGGCCCGGTGAGATCGGCCTCAACCACGATTGGTAAGGCCTCGATGCCCAGGAGGGTCGCGGAGTGCACCTGGGCGATCATTGCGAAGGACAGTTTAACCGAAGTCTAAGCCCCCGCCGAGACCGGGGATCCAAGGGACCGGGTTTGAGACGATCTCGCCCCGTCGCCCCACCTCCAGACGTTAGGCGCGCTTGCGTCGCTTCAGGATGCCGAGGGCACCCAGACCGAGGGCGGCCATGGTGGCGGGCTCTGGAACCGCCTGCGGGCTGCCGCCGAGCATGGACTGGTTCGCGCCGCCGAAGTTGTAATAGGAGGCGTGGTTCGAGTAGCTGCCCAGGTCGTTCGACGCGAGATAGCTATCGGCCAAAGCAGCCACACCGGCGGTGCCGTCCGAGTAGTTGAGCGTCGTGAAGATCGACTTCCAGATGGCCACCTGGAGGGCGGCGTTCGCGGTGGCGTCGCTCCCGACGGTCAGGGCGTACTTATTGTAGATCCGGGCGGCCTGTTGGTATCCGCTGCCGAGGGTCGCGGTGTCTTGGACGAGCACGCTGGTTGCGCTGTTGTAGATCGTGTGGTCGAGCAGGTCGGCGCAGAAGACGCGCTGAGACGCGCCGCCGTTGAGCGAAGCGCCAAACGGACCGGCGTAATAGGTGCCGTTGGCCATACCGGATACGTTGCTCAGACCTGCCGTGCCGGTATTACCCAGCGCGAGGCCGGAGATGGTCATGGAGTCGGACGCTTGGGCCGCTACTGCAGCGAGGACGAGGGAAGAAATGAGTAAGGTTCTCACGCCTTCTTCCCTTGCAAGATTCGGGCCAACCAGAGCGACTTAGATCGCCTGCATGACTCGAGCCGCAATGACCGCGCTGCCGAACGGCGGCATCAGATACAGCCCTTGAGCGCACTGTCGGATAGCGAGCACCAGCGAATGGGCCTCTTCGACACCGATGGAAAGCGCGGTGTCGTCGTCGGGCGCCTCGGCCATGAGCTTTCGTAACCGCTCTGGAATCCGAATGCCGGGGACCTCGTTATGCATGAATTCGGCGTGGCGACCGGTCTTCAGCGGCAAGACCCCGATGAGGGCGGGGAGTCCAAGGGCGGCGCAGTCTGCGGCAGCTGATTCGGCGGTTTCGATATCGAACACCGGCTGGGTGTACACCAGTTGCGCGCCTGCGTCGGCCTTCCGCTTGAGGCGGTCCAACTCCAGGGCACGGTCCATCGCGAGCGGATTGTAGGCACAGGCGATGGTGAAGCCGCACTGGACGCCCACGCTGTAGCCCGCGAGGTCGATGCCGTCGTTAAACCGCTTGAGGATGCGGCAGAGGCCAATGGCGTCGATGTCGAAAACGCTGGTCGCGCTCGGGTAGTCGCCGATGTTGGCGGGGTCGCCGGTGACGGCGAGGATATTCCTCAGGCCGAGGGCATGGCAACCCAACAGATCGCTTTGGATGGCCAGCAGGTTCCGGTCCCGGCAGGCGAAGTGCATCGTCACCTCGATCCCCACGCGGCTCTGGATGGCCTGGGAGACGGCGGCCGGGTTCATGCGTAGCCGAGCGCGGGCACCGTCGGAGATGTTGATCACGTCGGCCCCGGCGATCTTGAGGGCGCGGGCGCCAGACAGCAGTTTTTCGAGATTCAGACCGCGCGGAACGTCCATCTCTACGGCGGTGACAAACCGGTTACCGATCTTTTGGGCCAGTTCACTCGGCTCGGTGACGGGTAGCGGCTTCTTGTCCGTACGCTCCCTAACGCTACTTGCGCGCGGGCGTACCTTCGGCGGTTTGGCGACCAGCAAGGTGCGGAGCGCTCGGATATGCGCTGGGGTCGTGCCGCAACAGCCGCCGACGACGGTGGCCCCTTCTTCCACCAGACGTAGAGACGCCTTCGCGAAATACTCCGGATCGGTGTCGTAGACCACCTGCCCTTTCACCAGTTGAGGGAGACCAGGGGTGGGGAAGGCGAGAATAGGCAGGCTGGTCGATTCCGCCATTTGGCGAACGAGGTCCAGCATGCGTTGGGGCCCAACGATGCAGTTCGCGCCGACGGCCTGGACACCCATCTCCGCGAGATCCTGCGAGCAGCGGCCAGGGAGCCCTTCCGCAAGCATCTCGCCATCTTCGATATAGGCCTTGCTGGCAAGAATGGGCAATTCGCTGGCGGCGCGCACGCCCTTGATCGCGGCGCACATCTCGTCCATATCGACGAAGGTCTCCAGCATAAAGCCGTCCACCCCGCCTTCGACCAGCGCGATGGCCTGGCGGCGCACGACTTCGATAATCTCTTCCTGGGTGATCGAGCCGATCGGCTCGATCGGCTTGCCCGCGGGTCCGATGGCGCCTAGAACGTATCGATCCGGCCCGGCCGCCTCACGCGCCAGGCGGGCGCCTTCGCGACAGAGCCCTTCCACGTCGAGCTTGTCGCCGCCCAGCAGGAGCCGGGTGGCATGGAAGGTGTTGGTTTCAACGAAGTCGCTCCCGGCCTCGAAATAGGCGGCGTGAACATCGCGCACCAGGTCAGGCGCGAGCAGGTTCGCAAGGTCGTAATGTTCGCCGACGAACCCTCTTTCCGAAAGCTGGGTTCCGTTTGCACCGTCGCCCAGAAGCACGCCGCTCTTCAGGGCTTGTTGGAGGCTCACCCAAACATTATGGAAGGGAGGGGAAGAAAGAAGGAGAAGGGAAAAGGAAAGAAGGCGGGCGGCGGGAAATTCCGCAGAAAGTAGCGAGAGTGTCCCGCTCTCGTGCCGATCGCGAAGGGCCTGCTTCCGATGGCAGGACGAACTTGCTAAGCACGAGGCGAGACGCCATCGCCGCCTAGAGGCCCAAGCTTTCAGCCGCGACCGTCATAAACGCCAAGCAGTTCGCCACGTGCTCCTCAATCGGCAAACCGATCAGTCCAGCGCCGTGCGCCACATCATCCCGGTTCACCCCCGCGGCGAAGGACGGAGTTCGGAGCTTCTTCATGGCGCTCTTCAGTTCAACCTCGGCAATCTTTCGAGAAGGACGGACGTAGGCGCAAGCAACGAGAAGACCGCTCAGTTCGTCGCAGGCGAAGAGGTGCCGTTCGAGAAGCGACTCTGGCTCGACGCCGGTTTTGGCGGGGTAGTGGGCGGCGATGGCGCGGATCATCTCGTCCGGCCAGCCCTCCCGCTGCATCAAGTCCATTCCCCAGAGCGGATGCTCGTCCGGGTGCTCCTCGTAGTCGAAATCGTGAAGGAGACCGGCGTTACCCCACAGTTCGACATCCTGACCCAGCCGCTCCGCGTAGCCACGAAGACAGGCCTCGACCGCCAACGCATGGCGACGGAGGCTTTCTCCGGGAGTGTGGGCGTGAAGAAGGGCAACGGCGGCGCCTCGGTAGTGACTCACTTACCCTTTGCTGCCGCCTTTACCTTCGCCGCCCAATCTGCCGCCTTTGCCGGGTCGAATCCGAACCAGAGATTCGTCACCTTTTCGTCCGGACCCACCAGATAGAACATTGGGGTGCCAGGGGGCGAAAGCTTCTTCATTAGCGTTCCGCTAGGGTCGACAATCTCACCTGGGGCAATGATGAGCACCGGCATCGACTTCGCAAGTTCGGCCAGGGTTGGGCGCACCGCCTTGCTGGCGGGACAATCGGCCCCGAGAACGGCGAGCAGGCGGGCCTTGCCGCGCTGGGGTTCGCCCAGATCGAATGGCTTGCCCGCACGCTTCCAACCCGTCAGCGGGGCTTCTTCGCCCACCTGGAGAGGATACGGAAGCTCGGGCAATGTAAACGGAACGTAGCCAAGCGGCGGCTCCACCCGGAAAAGCGGCATCTCCGACCCAGAAGACTTGAACGAGACCAGCCGCCAGGAGCGAATGCCATTTTGTCCCTTCTGGGAAAACCGTATGGGACGGCCCTCGGCATCCACGACCAGCCGCAGCTCCGTAGTGCCCATCGGGTTTTCAATCGTCACCTGCAATTCGTCTCCCCCCGCGACGGGAGTGACTTTCGGCTTCTGATTACCGAACAGGGACTTTGACGAGGGCGGAAGCAAGTAGAAGGGAAAGAAGGTGGGGGCAACGGAGATTCGCGACTCGTAAAGCCGAAGCGCGCCCGTCGAAGGATGTTCGTCGTACACCCGATCCACCCGATCCAACTCGACGAATCCCAGCTCCGTTGAACTCAAGGTGAAGTCGATTCCCTTCCCGGTGAAGTCGAAACGGATTCTTTGCGGGCGGCTTACGCGGGCGACGCCCGTCCCAATGACTTGCCCGTTTGCGGACGCCTCCACCGTCGCAACGAAGGAGGGGTGCGACTTCATAAAGGCGTCGTACCGCGTGGCCGGATCGGCAGAAATGCGGCCGGCGGTGATCAAGGCGAAGACGAGGGTGGAGACCATCGTGCGTCCATTATGTACACTCTGCGTTAACGTGACGTCGGCAGCCCCTGAGGAGACGAAAAAACCGCGACTGCCACTCGTCGTGTGGACCCTTCTTGGGCTCAACGTTCTGATCTATCTTTGGGATCGGAATTTCAACCCGCTCGGCTCCAGCGCGACCTTCGCCGACCTCACGATGCACCCGCGAGAAGTGGTCGAGGCCCTGCACGGTCTTCGATTCCCGCTCGTCACGATTTTCACTTCGATGTTCCTGCATGGGGGCATCACCCACTTGCTGGGAAATCTGGTCTTCCTCTACGTCTTCGGTCCCGGGGTGGAAGAAGCGATCGGCGGCGTGCGCCTCGCCCTGTACTACATCGCTTGGGGCGTCGCGGCCGCGGCGGCCCAGATCTGGGTCGATCCCTACACGTCCGTTCCGACCCTCGGCGCTTCCGGCGCGATCGGGGGCGTACTGGGCGCCTACTTCTTGCTGTTCCCCTCCAGCAAGATCGAGATCCTGATCCCCTTTCTGGAATTTGAGGCTCCAGCTTGGCTGCTCCTCGGCGGCTGGTTCCTTTTCCAGATCCTGGCTCGCCAAGAGGGCGTGGCCAACTGGGCCCACGCCGGCGGCTTCCTCGCGGGAATGGCGACGGTTTTGGTGTTGGGCGGGCGAGCCGCAGTCCTTAAGAACCGGCCCGAACTGCTGGACTACTAGAAGTCCAAGTTCTAACTCTCGCCACCTTCAACTATCCCACGATGGATTTGATCAGCTCGATGCTGAGTTCCGCCGATTTGGCCTGCTCTTCGCGACGCTTCTCGAGGATCTTCACATTGCGTTCCTTGTCTTTCAAGAAAGAAAGGAAGGCGTCCAGCAACCTCGGAGCAGTGAGGTTCTCCAGAGGAACTGCCGGACCAAGATCCAGCAGTTTGGAGAACGCCGCTACCTTCGGATCGTAGTTGATCATCAGCGGAGGAACTCCCACCGTTGCGGCCAAGATGCCGGCATGGAGGCGCATCGCGAGGACGGCGTCCATGCGGGCGATCCGCTGCTGGGCCTCCATGGGGGTCGCAATCTTTCGCAAGTCCGGAACGCGGCCACCTTGGGCTTTGGAAATGGCGTCGATGAGAGGCACATCCTCGTTCCGGTCCATCGGAAGAAGAGTCGGCATGGTGCCCGATTGATAGAGCAGCTTGCAGAGCTCGCCAAAAAGGCCGGCGATGTCGCGTCCTTTGTCTTTCACCGGACGCGGCGCCAAGGCCACCGTGCGCATCCCGGCCATGCCGTAGCCGGCTTCGTCCGAGAGGCGTGGGACCGGAAGGAGAAAGGCGGAATCGGCGGCGACGCGAGCGGGTTTGGTCACGCCCAGGTCTTTAAGGGTTTGCAGAGCGGCGGGGTCGCGGACGGTGATTCCGTCCGCCATATTGAGCGCCTTTCGGGACGCACCCTTGCCGAGGAAGCCGTTGAGGGGGCCGATGCCCTGGCCGACAAGCACGACTTTCTTGTTGTACTTCTTCGCCGTCTCCACGAGTCCCGCGTAATACGAGGGGCTCATCATAGAGGTCGAGTCCTGGAAGATGGAGCCGCCTGGGAAGATGAGGGCGTCGCAACGCTGAATCGCTACTTCGATCGCCTTGTTATCCCGCCGAGGGACCGAGGGGAATCCGTATAGCCGGTGAGTCTCTTCCGGGTTACCGCTGAGTACGGTGACCGAATAGGACGCGCCGCCCAGACCATGGACCAGCCCGAGCATAACGGCATCGTCGCCGAGGTTGCCAGCCCCAAGGTAGCCGGCCAGAAGCAAGTTCTTCATCGTTCCCGTCCGCAAAGCGGACGGATAAGAGCATACACCTATTGACCGATCCGAATAAGGCCTCCATTAGACGGCCGGGCTGGCAGGATTGTTCGCGGACTAGGCTTCCACCGTCTTATCGAATCGCGACACAATCGCCCATAAGACGAAGCCAAAGATTCCTCCCAGGGCCAAGCCGATGCCGATGCGGGCAAGGCTGAGTGTCACCGGGATGTGGAGGTGGCAGAGGGTGTTGACCACGCTGGTCTGACCGACCGCGCCCACGAGGAGTAGGAGGGCGATCCAGCCTCCGCGGGTGGCGCTCGGCTGAGCGGCGCGGCGATGACGAAGGTAGAGGCCGATGGCAACCACCAGGAGTGGGTGACCGACCAAGAACTCCTTGGTGCGTGGTCGGACATAAGCGATGCGGTCCAGCAGGTTCCGCAAAGCCATTTCGGGGCCACTCGCGCCCACGCCGCTATCGTTGCCGGTGCGGGCGAGCATGAAGGCCATGGCGGCGGCGAGGAAGACGGAGATGAGGACGGCGCCCCAGGTGATGGGTGACTTCAGGTTGCCGCGCCAGTCGGTCAGCCGCATAAACGCGTACCAGCCAATACCGAGCACGGGGAGGAACACCGCGACCTTGATGCCCTTGAACTCGTCCGCCTTCACGTAGTACGGCAGACCGTTCAGCATGCCGGCCACGATCAGGCCGCCGACCAGGCTGACCCCGGAGACGATCAGGAAGGAGATCAGGATGCGGAGCAGTTCCGGCCCCTTCAGGCGAGTGGCTAAACCATCAAGAATCTGGAAGGCCACTACTGGCGCGGCGGAAGCCGCGAGGAGGGCCATGATCTGGGTACCGGCTTTGGACCAGCAGGCCAAGGCGAGCAGTCCGAGCAGGATCGCTCCCACCGTGCGCGCAGTTCGGTTCTCGACGAACCCGGCGACGGCAAACCAAACGATCGGCGCGGCGAAGAGGCCGATTAAGAGAGAGAAGTGGGACGGGAGCTTCGGATCGCGGTAGGGGTGAGGAACTCCAAGCTCCAGACCATCCGCGGCGGTTGCCTTGGCGACGCTCTGCACGAAGCCACCGAACGAGGTGAGCGGATTCTTCGCCGAGTTCGACATCGGCCGGAGAAGCAGGACTCGGTTTTCTCGCTCACGAGCCGCTTTCTCGTACCGGTCGACCGCATCAATCGGGCTCAACTTGTCGAGGTCGGCCGATTGGGCGGAGTGGAGCCGGATGACGTTTTCCGGCGTCTTCTGCACCATCTCCTCGTCGCCCCCCAACTTCGCAAACTCCGGATTGACGTAGCGCATGCCCGTTTCCCCCAGCGTCTGCAGCGTATCGTCGAGGGCTTCGCGTCGCCCTAGAACCTGGTCGCCGGAAGGAAGGAACATCGTCGCCCCCAGCTCGTGCATCCACTCTAAGGTGCCCACCACGTAAGCGCTGGAGGAGCCCGCCGGGTTGCCCGCGCGGGCCAGGATCTGCATCTTTGCGTCACGGGCGACCTTCGCTTGCTGCGGGTTGAGGCCGATGGGTGTCTGGCGAACCAGGGATGGGCTGCTTGGAACCGAGTAGCCCTCCTTGGTGACTGCGACTTTGAATCCCCGCAACTTGAGACCGCGGAGAACCCGCGCCGATTCCGCCGGATCGATCTCTTCGACCGAAGTGCCCGCCTCGGTGCCTCGGATCTTAAGCTGCCCTTGTCCCGCCAGTTCTCCGAGCGTCTCTTCGCCGATGACCACCCCGTTCAAGCCGGCCACTTTGAGGCGGGCCAGAGCATCGGCGGTCGAAAGGCCGTTGGCCGCGCCGAGCGACTCGACGGTGTCGATTTCGGTGGCCAGAACGAGCGCCCGATTTTCCGTCTCCACCTGGAAGCGGCGGTAGATGGAGAAGAGAGAGAGCACCGCCGCCGCGACGAGGGCGAGGAGGAGCAGCGGAGAAGGGCGGCGTTGGGACACGGGTAGTTAACAGGATGAACGAAGAAGGCGTTCCGAGAGAAGGCTTTGGCGGAGGCTGGCAGTTTTCGAGGGTTGGGTAGGTTTCGGTTTTCGGAGCGCTCTCGGCCCCTCACCCCCTGCCCCCTCTCCCCCAGAGGGCGAGGGGGTTCTGCGGGTTACTTTTTCAGGTTGATGTAGTACAGGTCGGTGGGCACCTCGATTTCGCTGGGGGCGATGTCGCCCTTTAACGTCTGCCATTGGGTGGTGGGGGTGATGGTTTGCCAAGTTCCTTGGATCTTTATCTTGATGGGCATGGCGAAGGTGGGTTCGTTGGCGATCCAGTGGTATTGGGTGCCCAAGTCCGTTTTGAGGATCTCCAGGGTGGGGATTGTGGCGTGGCGGAGGTATTCGTCGAAGATCGGGGTTAGGTTCTTGCCGGTGTTTTCGTTGAAGAACCGGACGACGTCTTCGGTGAGGATGGTCTTGTATTTGAAGGTCTGATAGAACTTGTGAAGGATCGACCACCACTTCTTATCGTCGTCGACAACGCTACGTAGGGTGTGGATGAAGAGGGCGCCTTTGAAGTATTGGTCCTGCGGGGGATCCTGGTTGATGCCGCGTTGACCGAGGATCGGCTGGCGGTTGTTGACGTGGGATTTTAGGCCGTTGGTGTACTTGATGCCGTCCGCTTTGCCGTAGGTGTATTCGCAGAATAGGCACTCAAGGTAGGTAGTCCAGCCTTCGTGGATCCACATGTCGGCCGGATCGGCGGCGGTGACACTGTTGCCGAACCACTCGTGGCCACTCTCGTGGATGATGATGAAGTCGAACCGCGGGCTGATCCCGACGCCGGTCCAGTCGCGGCCGAGGTATCCGTTCGCGTACCGGTTGCCGTAGGCCACCGCGCTCTGGTGCTCCATACCGGAGTAGGGGACTTCCACCAGTTTGTAGCCGTCTTTCTTGAACGGGTATTCGCCGAAGTAGTGATCGAACGCCTTGAGCATGCCCTTTGCTTGGCTGAACTGCTTTTTGGCTTTTTCGAGGTTCTCGGGAAGGACGAAGTAGTCGAGGGTGAGGCCGCCCAACCGGTCTGAGAATTGGACGTAGTTTCCGATGTTCACCGCCACGTCGTAGTTATTGATCGGATAGTGGACCTTCCAATTCCACTGGGTGTAACCGTCGCCGAGGTCCTTTTTGCTCTGGAACCGACCATTCGAAACGTCCACGAGGTTGCTAGGGGCGGAGATGCTGATCTGCATGTTCTCCACCTCGTCTTGCCACTGATCTTTGTTCGGCCACCAGACGCTGGCGCCGATCCCTTCGCAGGCGCTGTAGATCCAGTCGTGGCCTGCCGGATCTTTGCCGAAGGTGAGGCCGCCGAACCGTCCCTGCTGTGTCGGGTTGCCCGAGTAATAGAAGTCGATGGCGTAAGTCTTGCCCTTGCGGAGCGTCTCGGGGAAATCGATAAAGACGGCGCCTGAGTCGCGTTCGTATTTCAGCTCCGTCCTACCGAGGACGATCTTCTCGATTTTGAGAACCTCGGCGAGGTCCAACTGGATTCGCCGGTCGTCTTTGAGCATTCGAAACCGGATCGTATTCTTCCCGCTGACGAACTTGCGCGCGGGTTCGAAACGGATGTCGAGGTGGTAGGAGAGCAGGTCGTTGTTGGCCCGGAAGGGGCCGTACTCGCCTCGAAGGATGCTGGCCCGGCTTGGGGTCTGCCGAGCGCTCGGTTGGGCGGCGAGGATTGCCGGCGCTAGGAGACAGAGGGGCAGCAATACGGAGCGGCGGGCCATGAGGAACGATAGCGTGATTTTCCGATTTTGGGTTTGAGTGGTTCTCGTCTGGATTGACGCCGCGAGGATTTTTATTTAAAAGAGCAGGGTTATGTCGTTAATTTTTGACCGGATTTCACGGGGTTTTCTCGTTATTTTTTCTTCAGGCGAAGGTTATCGCCGTTAAATTATAATAGAAATTTATTTTGAAAATTTCGAGATTCAGGTGGACTTATGTCTGCTATTTTACCTGGTGTCGCGGTGAGATCACCCTCAGTTGAGGCCGCTGGTTAAGGTTCACCACAGCTCTGATGGACGGCTTTTCCTTCCATGGCCAGGCACGAAAATAGTCGTCTTTCTTTCTTGGCAGCAATGCCCTGGGGGTCGCTCGCTTCGGACTGTCCGCCATCGAAAACCTAAGCCCCCCGGGCTTCCCCAGCTTATGAGACACCGGCGAGCCCCGGGGGCTAAGGCTCAAGATTCCGAAAGACTTGTCCCATCGGCCCCCAGGGCATTGCCACCAAGAAAGGGGAAGGTTCCGACCCGGAGTTGAGGCCGCAAATTACCTTCATCCTTGTCCTTTAGCCTTCGCTTTTTTTCGCTGCCCAATAGGCCTGGGACCATTGGAAACGGGCGGTTTCATTGGGAGGCTGTCTGCTCTCCCCCTGCCCCCTCTCACCGCCCGACGCGGCCTTGCGTACACCGGGCCGCCTGGGCCGGGGCGACGAGAGGGGGTTCTTTCATTCCTAGCCCCTAAAACCTAATCCTCTGTTCGAGACAATCGTTTGCGCTTCTCCCGTTAACCATCGCTCTTGCGCTATGCTTTCGGACTTAAGACGATGAAGATCACGCACTTCGCGCCAACACTGGCTCTCCTGTTCGTCGCCGGGGCGGCTCAGGCCCAAAAATGGGAGCGGGCACATGCTCCGATCGAAACTCGCTGGGCGAAGGATGTGACGCCTACGAACGCGTTGCCGGACTACCCGCGGCCTCAGCTGACCCGGTCCAAGTGGATCAATCTGAACGGCCTTTGGAAGCTGGGGACGGGCGAAGAGAAGTCGTTTACGCGCCAGATCCTTGTGCCATACGCGGTGGAGACGGCGGCCTCAGGCGTGATGGAGCATCACGACCATCTTTGGTACAAGCGCACCTTCACCGTTCCGGCGTCTTGGAAGGGCAGCAAGGTCATGCTCCGGTTCGACGCCGTCGATTACGAAGCGGAGGTCTTCATCAACGGGACGGGCCTGGGCGTTCATAAGGGCGGCTATGAGTCGTTCGCCTACGACGTGGCCCCCTATCTGAAGGGGAACGGTCCGCAGGAAGTTGTCGTCCGCGTCTTCGACCCGACCGAATTTGGCGGACAGCCACGCGGTAAGCAGACGACCAAGCCGGGCGGCATCATGTACACGCCGACCTCCGGGATTTGGCAGACGGTTTGGCTGGAAGCGGTGCCCAAGGCGGCCGTCGACAACCTGAAGATCGTGCCGGACGTGGACCGCAAGTCGGTCCGGCTGACGGTGAATGCGACGCCGGGCACCTTGGCGAAGGTGACGATTTTGGACGGCAAGAAGGCGGTCAAGACGGTGACCGTGGCCACTAATAAAGAGGTTGCGATCCCGATCGCCAATCCGAAGCTCTGGTCTCCGAGCAGCCCATTCCTGTACGACCTTGATGTCAAGCTTTCGAGCGGCGGAAAGGTCACGGATAAGGTCGGCAGCTACTTCGGGATGCGCAAGATCTCGCTGGGCAAGGTCAATGGCATCACCAAGATGCTGCTGAACAACAAGTTCGAGTTCCAGATCGGTCCGCTTGATCAGGGCTACTGGCCGGAAAGCGGCCTGACCCCGCCCACGGAGGCGGCGATGAAGGCGGATATCGTGACGACGAAGCAGTTGGGCTTCAACATGATCCGCAAGCACATCAAGGTTGAACCGGCCCGTTGGTACTACTGGACCGACCGGCTGGGAATGCTGGTGTGGCAGGACATGCCCTCGCCGAACTCCTACATCGGCAACCCGCCCCCCATCGACAAGCCCGCTTTCGAGAAGCAGGTGAAGGACGTGGTGGTGACCCATTGGAACCACCCATCCATCATCATGTGGGTCGTCTTCAACGAGGAGCAGGCGCGGCACGACACGGCGAAGCTGGTTTCGATGGTGAAGAGCCTCGATCCTTCGCGTCTCGTCAACCGGGACAGCGGCGCGGGCTATGAGAAGCGAGACGACGCCGTGGGCGATGTGGACGACGTTCACAGCTACCCGCCGCCCAACGTCTCCGGTCCTTCGAGCACCCAGGCCCTGGCTTGCGGTGAGTACGGCGGCCTCGGCTTCATCATCCCCGAGCACATGTGGCAGAAGCGGGACAACTGGGGCTACGCCGTCATGCAGACCCGGGACGAGCTTCACGACACCTACGGTGAGTTCACGAACCTCTTGAAGAAGTTCCGCGATAAGAACGGCCTGAGCGCGGCGGTCTACACCCAGATCACGGACGTTGAGATCGAATCGAACGGACTGATGACGTACGACCGGATCCTGAAGGTCGACCCTAAGAAGATCGCCCTGGCGAACCACCTGGCCTATCCGGTGCCGACCTACAAGACGGTCGTCCCGACCTCGGAAGAGGCTCGTCAGACCTGGAGCTACACGTTCGACAAACCCAGCGCCGACTGGTCCTCGACGGCCTTCGACACGAGCACCTGGAAGTCCGGCCCCGGCGGCTTCGGCCACTCCGTGGCCGCGGGCAACCCGCTCGGAACCGAATGGAACAGCTCGGACGTGTGGCTCCGCCGCACCTTCACCCTGCCCAAGATGACGGCCGCGGAGCTTAACCAGCTCCTGGTTCGCCATTGCCACGACGAGGACATCGAGGTCTACATCAACGGCGTTCTGGCGTTCAAGGCGGACGGCTATATCAGCAACTACCAGGTCCGGCCGCTGCTCCCGGCGGCGCGCGCGGCGCTGAAGGTAGGCGGCGAGAACGTTCTGGCGGTTCACTGCCACCAGACCATCGGTGGCCAGTTCGTTGACGTCGGTTTGGTACAGAAGGTCCCGGCTAAGAAGAAGTAGTAGGGCGGTGGGTCGTTGGGTCATTGGGAGGACGGTTTTCCCCGATGACCCAACGACCCTATGACCTGATGACCCTCATGTGTTACGATAGGGGTGGCGTTTCGGAGCGCCGCCACTACCGCGGGAAGGACTGAGTCCATCTGTAAGCAGCCTTGCGTGTCGATTTCACATCGACCTCCTTTGTGACCCAACCGCGGTAGGGGTCGAACGCAACGGAGGTTTCATATGTCCGAAAACCAAATTCCTGAGCAAGCCGACGTCCGGCAGCTCCGAACTCAAGCGAAGGAGCTCCTTCGCGAACTCGTCGCCACCGATCCCGCCGCCAAACTGGCGGACGCCCAACGGCAGATCGCGCAGAAGCATGGCTTTGAAAGCTGGCCCAAACTGGTCGCCGAGGTCGAAACGCCTCTCCTCATTGAGAAGATGAAACGAGCCCTCTACGGCGGAGACGCCGAGGGGTTGGATCGGCTGCTGAAGTCTAAACCGGTGCTGGTCAAGCACCTCAACGATCCGGTCTTCGACTTCGATTCGACGGCCTTCGTCCAGGCCAGCCACCACCCCCAGGCCGCGAAGCTTCTGCCCGTCTTGGCCCGCCACGGTGCCGACCCCAATGGCCGCTCGAAGTGGTGGGCCGGCGGCTTCGGGGCGCTTGATCTTGCCAAGCCGGAGACCGTCGACCTCCTTCTCAGCCTTGGCACGAAGTGGGATGTCTGGTCGGCGGCGGCGCATGGCCAGATCGATGTGCTCCGAGATCTTTTGGACGCCGATCCGTCGTTGGTCAGCGCGCCGGGGGGCGACGGGGAGACGCCGCTTCACTTCGCTAAGACCGCAGAGGTAGCCGAACTTCTCATCGAGCGTGGTGCCGACCTCGAGAAGCGGGATGTGGATCACGAGGGCAGCCCGATTCAGTATCAGATCTCCAACCCGGAGGTTCTGCGTGTGCTCCTCGCCCACGGAGCCAAGCCGGATATCTTCACCGCCGTCGTTCTTAACGACGTCGACCTCCTTAAGAAGATCCTAGCCGAGGAGCCCAACGCCGCGATCGCGCATGTCGGCGTCGAACCGTTCGTGACGCGCAACTCGAACGGTGGCCACATCTATTCCTACAAGCTCGGGGCCGGAAAAACCCCTCAACTAGTGGCCGCTGAACGTCGGAATGTGGAGGTACTCCGCGAACTGGAAAGCCTCGGCTCGGCGACGCAGACTCTGGTCGCAGCCGCCTGGATGGAAGACGCCGCCACCGTCGAGCGGCTCAAAGGCACACCCATCGACCCCAAAGATGCCGGTGCCCTCACCCGCGCCGCCCAGGACGGGCGAACCGAGACGGTGCGCCTGCTCTTGGACGCCGGGTTCGACCCCATGATTCCTGGCATGGATTCTGGCACCGCCCTCCACGTCGCCTGTTGGTTCGGCCATTTCCCGGTGGTCAAGCTCCTCATCGGCCACGTTCCGTTAGAAACCACTGACGCCCACCACGGCAGCCCACCCCTCGGCTGGGCCTGCCATGGCGCCGATAACTGCCGAAACCCCAAAGGGGACTACCCGGGCATCGTCGAGGCTCTGCTTCAGGCAAGGGCCGACCCGAACGCGCTGGCGAATACGGGTGGGACGCCGATGTTGAAGCAGGCGGGGAATCGGGAAGATGTGAAGGACGTTCTGCGGCGGTACGGAGCGAGGTAGCTTCCGCTCCGGTGATGGTTCGCTTTTAAAGCGAGGCATGAGCGGAAGGGTAATCACGGGGAAGGGGCGACCGCGCTTCAAGGAAGCGCCAACCAATTGGCCGCCTTCCTCCCCCCCCCCCTATGGTCGGAAGACCGAATTTCTCCCGCACCACGGCTTCCACGGTGGCCACACGGTGCTCAAGCTGGATGGGCGGAAGGCCTAGAAATGGGAGGAGGAGCACCATGAGGAGGATACGACAACTCCGCTAGGGCCTCCGCTGTTTGCGATAGAAGTCGGCGGTCTTCTTTGCCTCCTGCTGGTAGACCGCCGGCAACTGGTCATAACCTACCAATGGCGCACCATCGGCGATCAGCGCGTTTCGAAGAAAGCTCTTGTAGGCAAAGTCCTTACTCAGCCGAAGAACCATCGTGAATGTCTCCTGGCGCCCAGGAGCGAATTTCGTGGTCTTCACTACCGGATAACCCAGCCTGGGCTCTAAAAATTGGCCTTCCTCCTGTTGCTCGAGAACGTATCCCAGCCCCTCCGTATCGAAGGTTTGAATCCCGTGCGGAACTCGGAGACCAACGATGTTCTGCATTTTCTGATCTGAAAACGAGAGGAGAGCACCCGTTAGAAGATGGTCGCCCAGCAAGGTGGCATCGAGGTAGTAACGACCCGGAAGATCGCTCTGCAACTCGCTGCCCCGCCGGTAGAGGATGGTTTCGAAGGCCTCCCGAGCGGCCGGCGAGAGTTGGGTCGCCGAAATCGTTTCGCCCCGCCGCAGGGCATTTCGCACGGCCGAAGGAAGGCCCGCGTAGGCGCGGAGCACGTCTCTTCCCGCATCGAGGTCAAAAAGGCCGTTCGTCGTATCGGCCAGCTGGTCGAGGCCGACCGCGCCAAGGGCAGTCTGCTCGAACCGCGTGAGGACCGCACCCGGGTTCTGGGCTAAAGCATAGCGGGCAACCGCCTCCAAGCCCGGAAAACCGGTGCTTAGGGTCCGCATAAAGCCCCGGAAAACCGCCCGATTCGTTTTGGTGGCCGCCGCCTCTATCGGCCTTCGCGCGCGGCCTACGAGCGCCCCTCCCGACGTCTCGAAGCTCACCGACTGCGCTAAACCGTCCGCGAAATCTCCGAGGCTTCCTTTCCCATAAAAGCGACTGCGTACGTCCCGCGCGGTTTCGTCCGGCAACGCGATAATGGCCTCCCGACCCACCGCCTTCGCCAAGATATCCAGGGGCTGCGCCAGGAAGAGAGCTAAGGGCTCGCCACCATCCTCGGTTAGGCTCTTGAGAATTCCGGGCCGGAGAGGGTCGGCCGGGGAGTTGAACTCGGTGTTCACAAATGCCTCCATCGTCCCAGACGGAATCAAAGGTTCGAGTCGCCATCTCGTGTATCCCGGAAGCGATTCCCCACTGTAGATCGATTCAAACAGTAGGTGGTTACTCCCCAAATCGACGAGCTGTCCATCGTTGGTAAAGGTGCGGAGGGAGAACGAGATCCGATCGGACATCGGCCTGGAGATCCGAATGAGGGGCACGACGGCACCGGTCCAAGGAGTCTGGTAGCGCGACAGATACTCAAGGGCCTCCTGTTTTCTTTCCGGCGAAAGGGCTTCGACGTCGTTCGTCATCGCCTTTCTTTCTTCGAGGTACCGATCGACCTGGGTCCCCGCTGGGAAGGCCCGCTGGCGCTGATTGGGGCGCTCCACGTAACGTACTGACGTTCCCTGGGGAATCGCCGCAAGTTCGGTGGCAGGAATCGATCGAATGAATCGCGAAAGGAATCGCCCGCTGGGCATCAGCGCGCTCCGTTTCGCCTCGCTTGCCATGTAATCCTTTAGCGAGTTGCCGCCCGACGGAATCGCCTTCGCCCCCTCGATCAGCCGCGTTGCCCGATCGGCGTTTGGCTCCCAAGGAACCGAGTCGTTTGGGTCAAGCATCGGTTGACGAATTCGCTCGATCTCCGCCGCCAAAGCTGCGACGGACGCCTTTTCGGTCTTCCGCCGGAACGACTCGGACCGCCCTAAGAAGAGCCCATTGTCCTGGATCCATTCCGCCGAGGCCGCCTGGGCGATTAGCGCCATCAGTTCCGGTCCAGAATGCGGCTTGAGCGAGACGTAAAGCACCTCGTCCGCCAGCTCCGGCTTGATGCGCAAAGTCTGACCTGTCTTCTGCCCCAACTCTCTAACCACCGCCTCGACGGTAGTGATTCGATGGTCGAGTCCGATGGGAGCCAAGACGAGAAAGGGGAGCAGAAGCACGGCTTCTTTTAGAATACGACAGGTTTGACTACAGCGGTAGTTAGTTGCTCAAATCTGTTCAAGCAGCCATCGCGCGACCGCCAGCTTGCCGCGTCGCCCGCTTTCCCGAACCTCTCCGCTCCGCATGATGAGCCGAACTGCGTTGTCGTCCGAATCGAACCCGATCGAGGGGTCGGAGACGTCGTTTGCGGCGATCGCAAAGAGATTCTTCCGGATCAGCTTTTCCCGAGCAACCGTTAGATCCGCCGTCGGTTCGGCGGCAAAACCAACCACCGTCGCCGCTGGATATTTAGCGGCCAACGCCGCTACGATATCTTCGTTCGGGACCAGTTCTAGAGCCAAAGACCCTTCTCCCCGACGAAGCTTCCCCTCAAAAGGGGCTGCCGGCCGGTAATCGGCCACCGCCGCCGCCGCCACGATCAGATCGCCCCCGGTAGCCATCGCCGCATCGTACATCTCCTGGGCCGTCCGTACCCGGATCACCTTCGCATCCAACGGATACTGCGCCGATGCCGGCCCCGTGATAACCGTCACCTCTGCGCCCATGAGCAGCGCCGCACGGGCGAGGGCGGCGCCCATTTTGCCGCTGGAGCGGTTGGTGAGATAACGCACCGCGTCGATCGGCTCTTGCGTCGGCCCACTGGTGATGAGGACACGCTTTCCTTTAAGGCGCGTACGATCCATCAATACCGCCTCCACCGCCGCCGCAATTCGCGACACGGCGGCCAACTTGCCTCGCCCGTGCTCGCCACAAGCCACATCGCCCTCGTCCGGAGTCACGATGGTCGCGGCGCGGCTCTCCAGCTTTTTAAGCGACTCCGCCGTGGCGTCGTTGGCCAACATGTGCGGGTTCATCGCCGGCGCGATGATGAGCGGGGCAGCGCTGGCGAGGACGAGCGTGGTGAGCATGTCGTTCCCAATCCCGTTCGCCAGCCGCGCCAAGGTGTTGGCCGTCGCGGGAGCGATCACGATAGCGTCCGCCGATCGCGCCCAGTCGATATGCGCCATCCGCCCTTTCTCAGGCTCTTCAAACACATCCTCAAGACATGGCTGACCGGTGAGCGCCTCGAAGAGCGCCGAGGTGACGAACTGCCGGGCCCCGTCCGTGAGGCAGGCCCGCACGACATGACCCCCGCGCATGAGTTCCCGGGCGAGGTCCGCCGCGCGGTAAGCCGCGACGGAGCCGGAGACGCCTAAAACGACGTTCACTACCCAAGTATGACGTGGTGCGGACGGCCAAAAGGCCCGGAGGGTGGAACGGCGATCGCGATCTCGCCATCCAACTTCTCGTGCGTCCGATCTTCTTCCTTCTCGCCGCCGCCCTCATCGCGGTTGGCTGCAATTCCCAAGACGCGACGGATCTCAAACGTGACGTCGGCCAAGTCGCCAAGACCGCCACTCGCGCCGCCGGGAATGCCCAACTCGTGGTCCGCGCCAACGCCACCCTCGCGCAAAGAAAGGGCGTCGACCTCTCTGGACTTCACCTGGAGGCCACGGGCTCGACCCTCACCGTTGGCGGCCACGTGAAGTCGAAGGAAGAGAAGGCCACCGTCCTCGCCACGGTCAAAGAGATCCGCGGCGTGGACAAAGTGGTGGATGAGTTGCGCATTCAGAAGTAATTACTTCTTCTGCGCGAGCAGCCAAGTCCAGAACTCATCGTTGGCGTAAACCGCCGACCAGACGTCGTGCTGGCCTCCAGGGATCTCGTCGTACCGCACCGTGCTGCCCGCCGCCCGCAAGGCCGCGACCAGATCCCGTGTCCCTTGAACTGGAACCGCCGGATCGTGGTCGCCATGGGTTGTCCAAATCGGCACGCTCTTCAGCACGGCCACCTTTGAAACATCCCCGTTCCCGCAGATTGGCGCGAGTGCGGCGAAACGGTTGGGGAACATCTCCCCTAACGCCCAGGTGCCGTAGCCGCCCATACTGATTCCGGTCAGATACTCACGATTACGGTCGACCCGGTACCGCTTTTCCACATCGTTCAGCAAGCCGCTAAGGGCGGCCAGCATCCTCTCCGACGACCACCAATCGCCATCCGGGCACTGGGGCGCCACCACGATCGCCGGAACCTTTCGGCCCTTGGCAAACTCTTTGAACGGACCGTGAACCCGGTTCTTCTCCAAATCGGTCCCTCGCTCTCCCGCCCCGTGGAGGAAGAAGACAATCGGCCACTTCTTGTTCGGATCGGCGTCGTAGCCCTCGGGCAGGGAGAGCAGGTAGTTGGTGGTGACGGTGCTCGTTACCTTCTGCGAGAAGGTAACGCCGTCGACGGGGATCTTCGGGCCTTGAGCGGTGAGCGCGAGTGCGGCGATGAACGCGGGCATGCCGGGAGAATGGCATATTCGGGGACGCTCGCGACTTACTTCTGCGCGTCGATGCCCACGAACGACATCGACATGAGGTTCCACGCGAAACGGTGGGCGGCGGTATATGTGTCGAAGGTGCCCTCCAGCGTGTAGGCATCGATCCGCGTCGGCTCGGTCACCAAACGCGCGCCCATATCGGCCTCTTCGGCGCGGTTGAACTCGACGCGGATGGTTGTCGGCTCGGCATACCGCTTCGGCGCGATCTCCCCCGCCCGAAGCACCGCCCTCTCGGCGGCGGCCTCGATCAACGGCGCCGTCTCGCTCGGATGAAGCAGCCGTCCCATGTATCGCCCGTAGCCTTCCTTCGTCACCGCCGTCTCCAGGCCAGGGATCAAGGCTGCCGCTTCGGCACAACCTGCCGCGTCGCTGGAAACCATCGTTAGAGGCACGCCATACATCCCGGCCACCCCCGCACTAAGGCCCATCTCGCCCGTTTCAACGCCGTTCACCCAAAGCCGGTGCACGCCGCCGGTGATCGTGTGCTCCATGATCCCACCCAGCGTCCCCGCCATCGCGTGATAGCCCACCAGCATGGCGCAGCCAAAGCTCGAATCGACACCGACCATCATTCCATCGGTCAAGCTGCCATGGCCGCTGACCAGCTCAACCCCGGGCTCCAGATCCTCGATGAGCAGATTCTTCGAGTTGCCATGGCTGTCCTTGATCAGAATCCGCTCCGCCCCCGCCTTCCGCGCGCCACGAACCGCCGCATTAACGTCGTGCGAGATCATCCGCCGGGCAAAGGCGTAGTCGAACGAATTCCCGTCCGGCCGGCTGCACTGAGACCAAGAAACCAGTCCGGTAATGCCTTCGATATCGGCCGAGATGTAGACGTCCACGGCAAGCATTGTAGCGTAGCGGAGGCGCCTCGCCTCCGGAGATCGGCGACGAGGGCGTCGCCGCTACTTACGACGGATCTTTCTTAGGACCACCGCCGGGTGGTGGCACTTTCTTCGGATCGGTTTTCGGATCTACAGCCTTCGTCGTCGGCGCCCCGCGCGGATCATCCGTGCTGTCCCGATCTGCAAACGTGCCGTACGACCTCCCAAACTTGGAGTACTCGTCCTCCTCCGTCTGATCCTCCTTTGTGGAGAGCCTCCCGCTCGTCGAGTGGAAGTCGTCGCCGATCGAGTTCTTCATGTGGACCTGGAACTTGGATGGGTCTCCGACCAGATCGAGAAACTCTTTCTCGCCATCGTAACGGGCTTCCGGCGCGGTCACGATGCGCCACCACCGGCCGTCCTCGAACTTCTGATAGGCCGTCGCGTCACTGCCTTTCGCCACCGCATGCCGCTCGCCCTTCTTGTACCAGTAGGTCACAGTATCCGCCTTGAGGTTCATCGGATAGTCGCGTAGCGTTTTGCCCGATCGCAAATCCTCGTCCCGCTGCTTCTCGGCGGGAGAAATCTTCGAAAGTTCGGGAGGGAGTTCGACCGAAAGCGGCTTGAGCCCTGCGCCACCATCTTTGTCGTCCTTCGGAAGGGGCTTATCCCAATCTTTCTTTGCCCGCGCGAGCATGACCACGTTGCCGCTGAACTCCGCCCGGTTCTCTTTGCGGTAGATCGTCACCTTATCCGCGATCATATCGGCCTTGGCCGACCTGTAAGTGGCGCGTCCCGTCGCTACGATCACGTCGGTCTTGCGGTTCTGCTCAATGTGCGGAGCCATGACGATCACCTCACCATCGGCTGCCCTAGCATCTTCGTAAAGAATGATGTTGCCTTTTTTCTCGGCCGATTCGCTTTTGACTTCCCACACCCGATTCCCGCTCTGAGTAGGCAAATCCCCGCTCTGCGGCAGCTTCCCTTTGTAGTGCGGGGCGGTGATTAACGTGTAGTCGGTGTTCGGCTGATGGATGAGGCTACTGGCGGTAAAGTCGCCACCCTGAATCCGCCCGCTCAAGGTTTGCGGCACCCTCAATTCGCCCTTAATCCCGTTGATCGACGCGGTGGAACTCTGAACGTCGAAATCCGCGCCCTTCACCCGAACCCCGCCGGAAACGTCGACCCGCCGAATGCCCGGGCGCACAACTCCGGCCCCGGCGGCAAACTGCATTGGCCCTTGAGCCGTCTGCATCACGCCATTTTTAACGCCGCTCAGCACCAAACCGTTCTGATTCTGGTCCATGGTCAGCCGCTTCGCGTCGGCCTGAGCGACCAGCTTTCCATGCTGGTAGTGGCGGATCTTGACGTTACTCGCCTGTATCGTCGCCGAAGGATCGCTTGCCCGCCCTTTCTTTAGCCCGGAATACGGGTCAAGCCCGCCGTACCGCTTCCAGACAACCGACGTCCCGACCACTCCGCCGCCCACGGCGAGCGCAATGGCCACGTTCCGAATCGCCCTCGACGTGGTCGCCGTCATCGTTCTTTACGGTACTCCGAAATGGGGATTTACGTTGCGGGGAGAGGTGGGAAAAGGAAAGAGGGAATAAGGAAAAGGAGAAGACTAAAACCTCTTCCCTATTCCCTCTTTCCTTTCCCTATCTCTTCATAACCAGCGTCACGTTGTGACCGCCGAAGCCGAAGGAGTTGCTGAGCGCAACGTCCACCTGGGCTTTTCGCGCGACATTCGGAATCACGTCGATGTCGCACTCCGGATCCTGGTTGTCCACGTTGATCGTGGGGGGCAGGATGCCATCGCGCATCGCGAGCAGACAGATCGCCGCTTCGATGGCGCCGGCGGCACCGAGGGTGTGGCCGATCATCGACTTGGTCGAGCTGACCGGAACCTTCTTCGCATACTCGCCCATGACGGCTTTTAGCGCCTTCACTTCGTGAACGTCGCCCACGGAAGTGCTGGTGCCGTGCGCGTTGACGTAGCCAACCGCCTCCGCCGACAAGCCCGCGTTCTTCAACGCCATCGTCATCGCCGCCGCCGCGCCGCGCCCTTCCGGGTGCGGGTTGGTGAGGTGATAGGCGTCGGCGCTCATGCCGTAGCCCGCGATTTCGCCGTAGATCTTTGCCCCGCGTTCGATCGCGAAATCACGATCTTCGAGCATTAGAACCGCCGCGCCCTCGCCCATGACGAAACCGTCACGGTCGACATCAAATGGCCGACTCGCCCGCTGAGGCTCGTCGTTTCGCGTGGACATCGCCCGCGCCGCGCAGAAGCCGGAAACGCCGATATCGTTGATCGCCGCCTCGGTTCCGCCCGCGAGCATCGCCAACGCGTCGCCGCGCTTGATCACGTGGTAAGCGTCGCCGATGCCGTTCGCCCCGGTGGCGCAAGCCGTGACCGGAGCCACGTTCGGCCCCCGAAGGTCGTTCATGATCGAGACCAGGCCACCTGGCATGTTCGCGATCATGTAGGGAATGAAGAAGGGCGAGACCTTGCTCGCGCCGCGGTCATACAGGTTGTGGGTCTGCTCTTGCATCGTCCACAAACCGCCCACGCCGGAGCCGATCATCACGCCGGTGGACTCACGGACCTCTTCGGTCAGTTCGATTCCGGAGTCGCGCAGCGCCTGAGTGGCAGCGGCGACGGCGAAGGCGATCACCCGGTCGACCCGGCGGGCCTCCTTCTTATCCATCCAATCCGCAGCGTCGAAGTCTTTTACTTCTCCGCCGATCTGAGTGGTGTAAGGGGTCGGATCGATGAGACTGATCCGATCGATCCCGCTCTCGCCCGCCAGAAGGCGAGGCCAGAACGTTTCGATACTCGATCCTAAAGGAGTGACCGCCCCGAGACCGGTGACGACCACTCGCCCGCTTGGGGCGCGTCCCATCACGCCGCTTTCTTAGAGATGTACGTGACGGCGTCGCCGACGGTCTTGATCTCGCCAACCTCGTCGTCCGGAATCTCGATGGAGAACTCGTCTTCGAACGCCATAACAAGCTCGACGACGTCGAGACTGTCCGCGCCAAGATCCTCGGTGAACGAAGCCGACTCCACGACTTCCTCTTCCTTCACGCCGAGTTCTTCGACGGTCACCTTTTTAACCCGATTGAGAATGTCCTGCGACATGATGCGGAAGATACCTCTTTCACGCCGACCCAGGCGGCCCGTCTCGCATTTTTGGGACGATAACCTCTAGACTCTCCCACTTCTTGGCGGCAATGCCCTGGGGGCCGAAGAGGTCAACAGTTTGGATTCTTGAGCTCAAGCCCCCGGGGCTTTCCGAGGACGTTACGCCTGGGAGAGCCCCGGGGGCTTGGCTTTTTAAATGGCGTTGGCCTTGGAGTTCGGCCCCCAGGGCATTGCCACCGAGAATTCTGTTTTGACCTACTTCGTCTTCACCTCGATCGTCGAGCTGAATCCCGAAGGCCACTTCGGCAACTTGATCTCCACCACCGAACCACCCCGCGCCGCAAACAGCGTCCCCAGCCCCGCCGCCGGGCTGCTGGGCTTCTCAACCCGGTACGCCGCCGCCGCGCCGCTCATCGTGACCGACTTCACCGACTCACCCGCCCGGAGGTGAATGCGAACGACCAGATCCCGGTCGCCGGCCGAACCGCCGATCGTCAGCGAGACACCGGTCGCCGTCCGCACCGCCGCCACCGGTCGAACGACGACCTTTGGGTTCACCGAGATTCCGTCGTCCTCAACCATTTTCCGCGCCGTCGCCGGTCCCGGATAGGCCTCGATCGTGACCGGCTTTTTCAGCTGCTCGTCCGCGTTCTTTACGTGGTCGTCACCCAGGAAGAAGATCGCGCCGTCACGGATCAGCGTCGGGACCCGGCGGAGCGTCGCGGGGACCGAGAGGGTCTTGGGTCCGACTACCCGGCCGCCCGTCCAAGGATCGATCCAGGTTCCAGGCGGAACCCAGAAACTCCAAGGCTTCGGCCCTTTCCGCGGGGCTTCGCCGCCCGACCAGAGCAGGTGCGCGTTAGCCCCGCCGTCCTGCTCGAAATACTCCATCCGAAGGTCGTAGGTCTTGCCCTCTTCCAGGTGAAGCTTAGCGACGTTCAGGACCGAATCCTGGGGCTTCCATTGGTCGAGGACGAGCTTGCCGTCGATCCAGAGCCGCGCGCCGTCGTCGGACGACACGGCGAACGTGTAGTCCGTCGTCCGGGGCATCGGTCCGATCTTGCCCGTCCAACGGGCGGAGAAATTGTTCACAGGGATCGCGTTATCCGGGGAGCCCTGTCCCCAATCGACGTCCACCTTGCTCTCGCTCCGCGTCACCGCAGGCTCTCCGGTCAGGTCTTTGTTCGCAAAGTACTCGGCCTTGAAATCGCCCACCAGCGGCTTCACTTCCGGCGCGTCGGGATCGGTGACCGGCGATACCAGCAGGTCGTCTCCCAACAGGTACTGCCGGCTGGAAACAGCCTCCGACAGGTTCGGCCACTCCAAATCGAGCCGACGGAGAATCGGCGTTCCGTCCTGGCTCACCCGGTGCACCGCCGAATAGAGGGTCGGCAGCAGCCGGTACCGGAAGCGAATCGCCTCGATGGTCGCCTCTTCCGCCTGCGGTCCGAAAGACCACGGGTAGCGGTTGAGCCCGAAAGTGCAGTGGACCCGCAGGACCGGCGAAAGCGCGCAGTACTGCATGAACCTGGTGTAAAGCTCGGGCGCCGGGTTACCCACGTGGCCCGCCGCGTCTTCGTGGACGTAAGGCAGCATCCCAATCACGCCTTCGTCGACGCCATTCTCGACCGCTCGCCGCAGATAGCCCCAGCTTGAGGTCGTATCGCCCGTCCACGGGATCGGATACCGGTGGAAGGAAGGATGCGGCGGCTTGTTCCGGATGCCGTTATCGATGCCGTCCACGTTGGCCATGATCAACGGTCGAATCTCCGGCCGGAACGCCTTCGTCACGTCATGGAAGATGCTCGCCCCCCACGCCTCTCGATCAATCCCTCGCATCGGCTGGTGTAGCGCGGTCGACCAGTTGCGGTCATACCACCAGACGTCGAGGCCCTGACGGAGTAGGTCGGTGAGGCCGTTCCAGCGATAGACCGTCTCCTGCGGGTCCAAGGCGGTCGGGGCCTGGGGCTCCGGGTGATCGTTGAACATCGTCCGCACGCCCTTCTCATGGGCTGCCCGAAGGAACGCGGGCATGTCGGGGAACAGCTTTTTATCCACCCCATAGCCCTTGCTCGCGCCGACCCGCCAGTCGGTGTCGCAGACAAACAGGTCAAGCGGCAGACCTCGCCGTCGATATTCGTCGATGCACGCCAGCGCCATCTTGTCCGAGTACGGATACCAGCGGCTATCCCAGAAGCCAAGCGTGTAGCGCGGGACGAGAGGAATCGGTCCCGTCAGCTTGAGGAAGTCTTTACGGAGAACCTTCGGATTCTTCGTGACAAAGAGATAAAGATCAGGGGCGTTATTACCCGTGTCATAACCACTCGTCTCCCCAAGCGGTCCGCCTAAATTTTTCGGAATCGCGCCCCCCACCGGAGGGATCATTCGCGGCGAATCCGCCAACGGCCAAACCGGCCCGGTCTTCCCCGGAGCGGGCAGCCAATCGTTCTTCGGCAACTCGCCCACGGTGTAGACCGCCTTGCCGTTAACCAGTACCTTCACGCCCTTAATGCCGTCCCGCTGGGCGGGCAGGGACACGGTGTAGCCAGCGGTGACGAGGTTGGCGCCTTGCTTCTTAAAGGGGACCCCGGTCCAGGTCCGCCCGACGGCGGTGAAAGAGGGACGATCCTCAAAACCCTTGGGGCCTTTTTGCTCTATGCGGACGAGCGTCGAAGAAAGAAACTGAATACGCAGGTCGCCATCAACGTAGGCCGGAATGGGCATACCTAATTGTGGCCAAAAGGGAATAGGGAAGAAGGAAGAGGGAAAAGGAGAGACCTATTCCCTTTTTCTTATTCTCTTTTCCCTACTTACTCAAAATCCGCCTTTCCAGAAGGCGATCGAGGCAATCTCTCCGCCCGGCGTAAAGTCGGCCTTCCGAGTAAACGCTCCTTTCTCGCCGATCTGCCATCCGAAATCGGGGGCGGCCTCCGGCAAGTCGAAGACCGTCGGCTTGCCGTACTGAAAGGCGATGTTCAAGATATCGATCGGTACCCCACCCTCCAACAGGTAGCCCGCCACTCGTTTCTGAGGCCCCCTTCCGGCTTTACCCAGGGACAAGGTGGCCCGCAGACGTAATGCATGAGTCGCCTGTTTGTCGAACGGCAGGGTTACGGAGAGGTCGGAGGCGTAGGCCGTTGCGCCGTTGGAAAGCTTCTCGCTCGTTCCTCGGGTCGCGATGGGCAGGAGTTTGATGGGCTTCTTATCCCAGGTCGCCTCCACGCTGAACGTCGGCTGTCCGCTGTTGTCGTCGCCCAATCGGCGGCGGGGAACGAGGATGGTCGCGGTGGCGGCATCGCCCCGGTTGCGGTACTCGGTGGTGCTTTCGACCACCACCGTATTTCCCTCCACTTTCAACGTGGCCGAGTGGCCGCGGATCTGATAGGAGGTGGGAGCGGCGAGTTGCGGGAGGCCTGTGTAGTCCAACGTGGTGTCGGCGGGAAGGGCGAGCAACAGGGCCAGCATGTCCTTCAGACGCGCGGCGCGGGTCGATGGTTCGTCACACTCTAACGGTGCGGCGCCTCTACCCGGCCCTTCTCCTCCCCCTCCTCGCCGGCTGCGGCACTCGTACGGCGATGCCTTACCTGGGCAAATGGAGTGGCGGCTTCGACGTTGAGAAAGTCGGCCCGGGTGCCGCCATCAAAGATCCCGAACGCAACCGGCTCAAAGGCTTCCTCCAGCTTTACGCCACCAACGAGAAGTTCGAACTCCACCTCGACGGCGAGCAGTTCGGCCTCATCGCAAAAGGCACCTGGAAGCAGAAGGACGGGCGATTCACTTTTTCTCCTAACGACGTGAAAATCGACGATGGCGGGGGCGAAGAGGCGCGCAACCCCAACCGAGCTTGGATCAACCCCGCCGATCTCCGCGCGGCCTACTCGCGCCCGCTGGCCCTGCGGGTGTCGAAGGACGGGCAGAAGTTGACCGGGCTCCTGGTCGATGTCGGGCCGCTGACGGGCACCCATTCGTTTGTCAGGGAAGGCTTCGGCCGGTAGTGGTGCCGCCTTCCAGGCGGCATCTCCCTACGTCTCCCCGGCTTCTAGCTGGGGGATTGCGAGCGGCCCGCCTGGAAGGCGGGGTTACAAGGGGAGATGCCGCCTGGAAGGCGGCACTACGGGCGCTCCGTTCATAATCTCCGTCATGCTAGACCGAGAACTCCTCCGCCGCTCACCTGACCTCGTGCGCGAAGGGATCTCGCGAAAGGGCATGGATCCGGGGCTCGTCGACGCCTTCCTTGCGGCCGACGCCAAGTGGCGCGCTATCCACCGTCAGGTCGAAGAGAGCCAGGCCGAGGGCAACCGCATTGCCAAGAGCATCGGTGCGCTGATGGCCCAGGGCAAGAAGGAAGAGGCCGAGGCCGCCAAGGCTCAGTCTAAGGCTCTGAAGGAACAGGCCCCCAGTCTGGAGGCCGAAGACCGCGCCGCCGAAGCTGCTTTACGGAAAATCGAACTCGAACTCCCCAACCTTCCGCATGCCAGTGCGCCGGACGGGAAAACGGAGGACGAGAACGTTGTCGTGCGCGAATGGGGCACCAAGCCGGAAGGTGAATTCGTTCCTCACTGGGAAATCGCCGATCGGCTCAATCTGCTCGACCTACCCCGTGGCGCCAAGATCAGCGGCAGCGGCTTCGCCGTCTACACCGGCCTTGGCGCACGACTTCAGCGGGCGCTGTTCACCTTCATGATCGACCACCAGACCTCGCGGAACGGTTACCAAGAGGTCTATCCCCCGTACCTGGTCAACTCCGCCAGCCTCATCGGCACCGGCAACCTGCCGAAGTTCGAAGAGGACCTGTACAAGGTGGACGACGACCTCTATCTCATCCCGACCGCTGAGGTTCCGCTGACGAATCTGTACCGGGACGAGATCGTGGATACCCTTCCGATCAAGATCGCGGGCTACAGCGGCTGCTTCCGAAAAGAGGCTGGCGCGGCGGGCAAGGACACGCGAGGCGTCCTGCGCATCCACCAGTTCGACAAGGTCGAGATGGTGAAGTTCGTCCGGCCGGAAGATAGCTATGCTGAGTTGGAGAGCCTGATTCTCGACGCCGAATCGGTGCTTCAAGCGTTGGGTCTGCACTACCGGGTCATCGAACTCTGCACCGGCGATCTGGGCGCGAAGGGTTGTAAGTGCTACGACCTCGAAGTCTGGGCTCCCGGCGTCGGTCGTTACCTGGAGATCTCGAGCTGCACCAACTTCGAGGCCTACCAGTCGCGTCGCGCCAACATCCGCTTCCGCCCCGAACCGGGCGCGAAACCGGAATACGTTCACATCCTCAATGGTTCGGGGCTGGCCGTGCCGCGACTGTTCGCGGCGCTGTTGGAAACGGGTCTGCAAGCGGATGGGTCGATTCTTCTGCCTGAGATCCTGCGACCGTATGTGGGAACGGATCGGATCGGCTAGACGGAGTGCCGAGTGCTACTCGGCGCTCCATCGTTCACAATAACCCCGTGACCCCGCGGACGCCGATGCTCCAGCAGTATTACGCGGCGAAGGCCGAGCATCCGGGGGTTCTGATGGCGATTCGGGTTGGGGACTTTTACGAGTTCTATGGCGAAGACGCCGAGACGGCCGCAACCGCCTTGGAGATCACCCTCACCGGTCGTGAAGACGGCGAGAACGGCCGCATTCCGATGGCCGGAGTGCCGCACCACGCGCTGGAAAAGTACCTTTCTCGACTGATCGGCAAGGGCTTCCGCGTCGCCCTCTGCGAGCAGCTTGAAGACCCGAAAACCACCAAGGGCCTCATCAAACGCGGCGTCACCCGCGTCCTCACGCCGGGCACTCTGGTCGAGGATTCGATGCTCACCGCGAGTGAGAACTGCTTTCTCGCCGCCGTCTGCGTGATGGACGGCCGCGCAGGACTCGCAACTCTCGACCCATCCACCGGTGAGTTTGCCGTCACCGAGGTCTGCGGTGACGGCGCGGTGGAGGCGATGCTCCAGGAACTGGCACGGGTCCGTCCACGTGAACTTCTCGTCGGCCCGACCGGCGTCGAACTGGGCGAGCTAGCCCGAACCTCTCTCGGCGCGGCCACCAGCGAAGTCGTTACTCCCGGCACCGATCGGGCCGCCCGCCGCCTCATGCAGCAACTCGGAGTCGGAAACCTTGCTGGCTTCGGCTGTGAAGACAAGGCCAGCGCCATCGTCGCCGCCGCGATGGTCCTCGCTTATGCGGAGAAGAACCGGCTGCCGTTGGAGCATGTCGAAACCCTTTCCACCTACTCCGTCGAAGGCTTCATGCGGCTTGATCCTGCTACCCGGAGGGCGCTGGAGCTCACCGGCTCGATGTCCGACGGTGGCCGCCGCCACACCCTGCTCGGTGTCCTCGACGAAACGATGACCCCAATGGGCGCACGTCTCCTCCGGAGATGGATTGAGCAGCCGCTGTTGGATGCGGTGACGATCAAGGCCCGCCACGAGGCGGTCGGACGGTTCGTTGGCGCGTCGCTTCTGCGCGGCGACCTCCGCGACGGCCTCAAGCGGCTCGCTGATCTGGAACGGCTCGTCAGCCGCTGTGCCGCCGGCCTCGCCACCCCGCGCGACCTCGGTGCGCTCCGCTCCTCTCTGGCCGCCCTGCCCGTCATCGCGGAGCCGCTGCGGCGGTTGGCGGAAGGTCGCATCCAGGAACTCCGCGAGGCGATGAGCGACCACGCCGATCTCGCCCGCCTCCTCGAAAAAGCCATCGTCCCCGAGCCTCCGCCCACCGTCCGCGAAGGCGGCATCGTCGCCCCCGGCTACGACCCCGAACTCGACGCCCTCCGCGACCTCGCCAAAAACGGCAAAACCTACATCGCCAGCCTGGAGCGAGATGAGCGCGAACGCACCGGAATCAACTCCCTAAAAGTCGGCTACAACAGCGTCTTCGGCTACTACCTAGAGATCGGCAAAGCCCACCACGCCAAAGTCCCCGACCACTACGTCCGCAAACAGACCACCGCCAACGCCGAACGGTACATCACCGCCGAACTGAAAGAGCACGAATCACGCGTCCTCGGCGCGGAGGAGAAAGCCTCCGCCCTGGAAGCGGACCTCTTCGCCCGCATTCGGACCCGAGTGGCAGAGCATCGGCGTTCGCTCTTGCAGACGGCCCGAGCACTGGCAGAGTGCGATGCACTGGCTTCGCTCGCCGAAGTTTCGGTGCGTCGCGGCTATATCCGACCGGAAATCGTTGAGGAGGACATCCTGGAGATCGCCAGCGGGAGGCATCCGGTCGTTGAGGCTTCGTCACCGCAAGGCTTTGTGCCGAACGACGTCAATCTGACTCCCCCTCTCCAAGTGGCTCGTCTTGGAGAGGGGGCGGGGGGGAGAGGTTCCGGAAAAGATCACGAAGCCGACCAGCCCGGAGCCCGAGTCGTCATTCTCACCGGCCCCAACATGGCCGGAAAGTCCACCTATCTCCGCCAAGCCGCCCTCATCGTCCTCATGGCCCAAATCGGCTCCTTCGTCCCCGCAAAGAAGTGCCGAATGGCCATCTGCGACCGCGTCTTCGCCCGCATCGGAGCCAAGGACGAACTAGCCCTCGGCCAATCCACCTTCATGGTCGAGATGGTCGAGTCAGCTAACATCCTCAACCACGCAACCGCCAACTCGCTGGTCATCCTCGACGAAGTCGGCCGCGGAACCAGCACCTATGACGGCCTCGCGATCGCCTGGGCGATGGTCGAACATCTCGCGTCGATCGGCGCGAAAACCATGTTCGCCACGCACTATCACCAACTCAACGCCCTCGCCGGCCAGGTCCCCGGCGTGGCCAACTTTCGGGTGGCGGTCGAGGAGCTAGGCGAAGACGTCGTCTGGACCCACCGCGTCCTCCCCGGCGGCACCGACCGCTCCTACGGCATCCACGTCGCCCGCATGGCTGGCGTCCCTTCAGTCGTCCTGCGGCGAGCCCAGGAAGTCCTCACCGAGTTAGAAGACAAACCGTCTCTACCCACTCCTGCCCCGGCAAAGACGATGCAACTCACCCTCTTCGAGGCCATCGAGCCACCCGTGATGGAGGCTCTTCGAGGGGTGGATCCGAACGCACTGACTCCGTTGGAAGCCCTTCGGCTACTGGACGACTGGAAGCGAAAGTTTAAGTAGGCAAGGTGGCGATGGTCTCCAGACCATCGAGTCTCCCGAACGAAAGCCCTTCTTCGGGTTCAGTCATTTGAGAGTTACTCAGCAGGTCGGAAGATTCGATGGTCTGGAGACCATCGCCACAAGATACGGTCTAGCCGATTGGAGCTCCCGGGAGAGCGGGCAGGGCCGCCGGAACGCGCTTCGGTGCCGTCTCCGGGCGAGAGAGAAACCTCGAAATTCGCGCCCCCAACTCGTCCGATCGCGGCGTCCCCGAAGAGAGCCTCGCCAAAATCGCCCGCAACGTCGCGTTCGACCGTGTTCGCACCGCCGGGGTCGAGTTGTCACTTAAGTCCATAAGCCGCGCCAAGACCACGTCCTGAACGCCCTGACGGATCTCCTTTTGTCGCGGTGAGACCGAAGCCGGAACCCAGAAGGTCCGGGCCACCAGTCGATCCAAGACCACTTCCAAAGTCGGCAACCCCGGAGTTCGCGTCGAAAGCTCCAACACCCGCTGGCAACGGGCCGGGTTCAGCAGCCCGCCGACGATGTAATCGGCGGCAGTATTTGCCGCGCCTAGGCCATCGAAGGCGAAACGGGTGTTCGAAGCGAACTCCTCCAGGCTACCGGGCTGACCGAAGGAGCGTGGGCCGAGGCGGGATAGCAATGAAATCGGCAGATCCAGCGCATCCGGCTGGATCGCATCCAACAATCCCTCCAACGCGGCCAACTGCTTCACGCCGTCGATCGGCTGATAGGGAGCCGAGCCGTCTCCGCGGACCGCGTTCGCATAGTGGAAACCTCCGATGGACTCGATCGCGGAGTTCGCCGCGTAGCGATGATAGAAGTACACCGGCCCAAGAACCAACTGCAACTCTCCCGTCGGCTGCCCCACATGAAGGTTCTCCTCACCGAACCGGCTCAGAGCCAGCTTCCGAATTCCCAAAGCTTCCTTTAGCCCAGCAACCGGATCGTCGTCGTTGTCGAACCGGGTCGCCCGAGGCTCCGCGCCAGATCGCTCGTCGGCATCCTGATCCGTCAGAAACCGGAGATCCTTGGGCGGCGCAGCATCGGCGTAGAGGAATTTCACCGCCGCCGCATCCCAAGCGCCAATGCCTTTTGCGTAGGCATCGGTGACATCCAAGGCGTTGCCGCGAAGACGGATTCGAGGCGCCGGATAGTCCATTACGGACGAGCGGTCGTTGGTGCTACTCGCGAAGTTGTGCGCGAAACCGAGGGTGTGGCCGACCTCGTGAGCCGCAAGTTGGCGAATGCGCGCCAAAGCCAACTGAGCCGGATCGTCTGGGGTGCCCTTCCCGGTATTAGAGGTACCCAACAACCCCTCGAACAACAGAACATCCTGCCGCCCGCGCGAAGAATCGAGAGTCACCCGGCCCTGGATGATCTCGCCGGTGCGCGGATCCACGACCGCGTTCCCAATCGAGTAGCCCCGGGTATCGCGATGGACCCACTGAATGACGTTATAGCGGGCATCGTCCGCGTCTGCCCCTTCGGGCAAAAGCTTGACCGTAAAGCCGCCGGGGAAGCCGGCATCGGCAAACGCTTTGGACCACCACGAAGCGCCTTCAATGAGCGCAGATCGGATAGGTTCCGGAGCGCCGCGCTCGACGTAATAGACGATCGGATGGTCTTTGTCTAGGCGGAACCGGATGGCGGCGGTCTTCCGCAGCGGAGTTCCGAGAGGGGCGGAGAAGTCGTAGTAGTCCTGCCCAAAAGCGCCTCCTCGCGGGTCGAAGGAGCGCGGCTTGTAGCCGAGTTCGGGGAGTTTAACCAGCGACTGATGTTCGACGATGGTGACGCTCCGTCCATCCGGCGAGACGGCGGCCGCCTGAGGCAAGGGCTCGCCGTTGGGAACGAAAGTGAGACGGGATTCGAACTCCAAGTTGAGGGGGAAAGCCTTGCAGGCGGCGGGCTCGAGGGCGGAACGGTCGGCGTCGAGGTGAGACTGGAGCGCTCGGGCTGCGCCGTGGACGTCTCGGACGACGAAGCCCGTCGCGTCGACTAGGATCTTTCCGTCGATGTTGCGGGCGGCGAGGGGGAACGAGAAAAGCACCGAACTGGGGAACGATTCGCGAACCGATTTGACCTCTTCCGAATCCCCGCTGCTCGCACGGAAAGTGGTGTTCTGGGCCTCCATTAGAAGCTTCGTGCCGCGCTGGACGAACCGAACGACATAAGTCTCCCCGGGTTCGCCGCGATCCAGGCCGAGTTCGTTGCTGCCGAGGCCGGTCTTCAGCGACTCGTGATAAAGAAACTCGCCCGCGTTGCCATTGGCGTCCGGTTTGAACTCAAGATAGACGCTCCCGCCCTTCGCATCCACGTAGCTGGGGAGGAGGCCCTCGCGCCGCGTCAGGTCCTTGGTCTTTTCCGAAATCGTCGGCAGATCGGGCGCAAGCAACGGAAGAAAGGCCAAGAAGTGCACGGGGGGATTATAGAGGGAAAAAGGAAGAAGGAAAAGGGGTAGCGATGATCCCATGGTCTCAACAATTAAAACTCTACTGACCCCACCTGATCTAACAGTCCTACCGACCTCATCTCGAAAGGGCGATGACGCCACCCATTTCCCTCATACTTTCCTTGTGCCCGATTGGCGGAACTGGCCGAAAGCAGACTGGAAGATCGCCGACCCGAAGAGCCTGCCGGACTGGGCTCGCAGTCCTGAACTCCGGAGGGAGAACCTGGCGGAGTCGTTGCGTGTGCTTCCGGTGGTGGTTCTTGGGGTTGCCGCTCCGATTGCCATTGCCTATACGCTCTTCGCCTTTTTCGCTCCCAGCGGAACCGGCGCAATCGCAACATGGGTCGGTCTCGGGTCGCTCCTTTCCATGCCCGTCTCCATGCTGGTCTTCGGACGTTGGGGGGCCGAATTGGCCGAGCGTCGTCTACGGGGACGAGTGCGGGATCAGTTGGAGGCCCGGGGCGAGCCGGTTCTGGGGGGTGAGTTGGTCGGGGTGACCTATTCCGACGTCGTTTGGCGCGACAGCCAGTGCGGCGATTCATGGGACTGGGGCGTGCTCCACTTGGAGATGGATCGGCTCACCTATATCGGGCGAGGGTCGCGGTTCGACCTTCGGCCGCAGTCGATCCAGAAGGTCGAGGTGAAGCAGCTCACCCATGTCTTCGGCACCCAAGCCCGCCTCTTCATCACGTGGGACGATGGGGGAAAGAGTGAGACGCTGATCCTCGAAATGCCCTACAAAGGGTCTCGGAGGCGGCGATTTGAAGAGGCCGAGAACCTTCGGGAGAGGATCGAACGGTGGCGTCGCGAACCGCTTCCAAATTACGACAAGACCCCGCTGATCCCCCCTCCTCGGTACGCGGATCTAAAGCCCGTGGTCAATCCCTTTAGTCAAATCGGCTGGCCCGCTGGAATTCTGGCCGGGGTGGCCCTCGTTATTGGCATCTTTGTCATCACCGCTGGCTTGACCCTTCTGCTGACGGCTCTTGGATTTCGTCATACCGGCGGATTCCTGAGCAGCTTCGCCATCTTCTACTTCGTTGCCTGGATCATGGTGGCCGGGGCCATAGAAAAACGGTTGCCGGCCAAGTGGCAGCATCCAGACAAAAGAGTAGTTCAAGGAGAGCCGCCCACCATCGACCTCGGGGGACCGATCGTTGAGGAAGAGAAAACGAACTTGACGGCCTAGGCCTTTGGTCATAGGACCTGATACCCCTGGCGGGCTCGGGCGTTGGAGCTTTTGTAATGCAGAAGTTCACAACCCTGCTCGTCGTTTTCGCCGCTCTCGCCGCTGGCGCGTCGGCTCAGTCCACCAACATCGAAAAGCCGATCCGCGCGGAAGTGGGACTCTATATTCCGACTTTCGAGGGCAGCGGCAATAATCTGGGAGTCACCTTGGGCGGTGGGTACGCGTTCTATCGGAAGAACGGATTTGAATTGGCCGGCGTGGCCCGAGCGAGTTTCCTAAGCGTCGACGACTCCGACATCTCCCTCACCACCTTCGGCATCGATGGCCGATATCAGCCGGCGGGACAGAAGTTCTTCGCCGGTCTCGGTCTCGGCTCGGTCACCGGCCACGAACATGTCGGCGGCTTCGGCGATGGCAGCACCACGAAACTGGGCTACTCGGCAGAGCTTGGCTATGACTTCACGAGCAAGGTCTACGGCATCGTCCGCTACTCCGGCGCGGCAGCCGAGAGCAACGCGTTCCGTGGCGTCACCGTCGGCCTCGGCTACCGCTTCTAAACCGTGTAAAGTGGAGGGCGTGCGGATTACCGGCGCCCTCATTCTCCTTGCCTCGGCCTCTTTCGCAGCTGCCCAGTCGCGACCGATTAGCGCCGAACTCGGCGCCTATTTCCCGAGTTATCGGAATGCAGATTTCGGTAAAGACGTGGGCGTTGCCGCCGCCCTCGGGTACTCCTTTTTCCAGAACCGGCTTTATTCCGCGAACGCGCAGCTTCGAACCGCCGCCCACGTAGGTGCGCCCGCCGGTGGACGCGCAAGTGGGTTCTCAGTGCGAGACACCGATCTTTTCCTGAGCGAATTGGTGGTGACCCTGCGGCACCGTCACCCCGGGACGCAGCTTTTCACCGGGCTCGGAATCGGCGTCGGCCATTCGATGGTCGACCCGGGAAAGGATCGGACCGAGTTCCTGGTGTCGGGCGAGGTGGGCTACAACATCCGGCCCGACCTTTACGTCGTGGCCCGGTATCAGACGGCGCGGGACGACGCCTTTCGGGCGGTGACGGTTAGCTTCGGGTTCCGGCTGTAAGCCCAAAAGTGGCGGCGACGCCCCCGTCGCCGTTCCGGGCGTTCGATTTGGCCCAGAAAGGTTGCTCCCTCGTTTAAAACTTGGTGCCGGAACGGCGACGGGGGCGTCGCCGCTACGTTGGGCCCAAGGCCTTTCTAATGGCTCGGCTACACTGGCGACATGAGCGACAAGCGGGTTTTCAGCGAGAAGGAGGCATCCGATGTCCTTCAGCGGGCGGCGCGGTTGCAAGAGGAGCGGGGTGGAGGGAGCTCCTATGCGCCGGGGGTTACGAATGACGAATTGGTTCGCATTGCGACCGAAGCAGGAATCGATCCGGAGAATCTGGAGGCGGCAATTCGGGCGGCCAACGCCGCGCCAGCGAAGAAGAGCTTTCTCAACCTGATCGAAGAGAACGAACGGGTTGTGGACGCGGAGCTCGATCCGGCGGATTTCGACGTGATTCTGGAGGTGGCTAAGCCCGCTCGGACACGGCGGCATCCCGTTGGCCAGGTGGGGCGAACGCTGACGATGCAGACTCGGTACCGGGGAAGTCTGTACAACGTCGAGGTGGCATCCCGCAATGGCCGGACCCGGATTCGGGTCTCGTCCAATCCGTTTATCGCGTACCTCATGTCGCTGCACCCGGCGATCCTGCTTTCGTTCTTTGGCGGGATGAATATGGCGGCGCAAGGCGATCGGACGGGGGCGCTGGCGTTTGCGCTGGCCGTCGTGATGACGGGAATGTTCGCTTTTGTCGCGCTGGCGCGAAGGGGGAATGCAAAAACCGCGGAGCTAGCGGAAAAGATCGAGGAACGGGTTCGGGAGGCGACCTCGGTGAGTGGCCTGGCCAACGCTCGGCCGATGGTTGCACCAGCGGTCGAGAACCGGTTGACGACCTGACGGATACCGGCTGGAAGCCGGTGCCACGTTCACATCTCCAACACCCGATCGGCGAACTCCTCAACGAACCTCCGGTCGTGAGACACGAAGAGGATTGCACCGGAATAGTCCTTCAGAGCCGACTCTAAGGCTTCCCGCGACGGCAGATCCAGATGGTTGGTCGGCTCATCCAGCAGGAGGAGGTTGGCCCCCTTCAAGAGAATCGACGCCAACTCGACCCGCGTCCTCTCTCCCACCGAAAGCGTCCGAATCGGCCGCCGGGGAATCTCCCGGCGAAGCCCCAGCGCGCCTAAAAGCGACCGCACTTGGGTCTCGTCATGATCGTCCAGGGCCTGGACGGCGCTCTGGTTCGGATCCAGAGTGCCTCGGGTCTGGGTCAACATCGCGGGCTGGGCGCCGCGTCCCCAGACAACCGATCCGGCATCCAACAACCCAGGATCGAGAAGCCCGTTCAGGAGGGTGGTCTTACCCGCACCGTTCGGGCCGACAATCGCCACCCGCTCCCCCGGCGCAAGGTCCAAACTGAACCCCTCAAACAGCACGCGTCCGCCGTAACTTTTGGCGAGCCCGCGTGCTTCCAAAGCAGATGAACCCCGCAAGGGCGTGGTGGGAAGGACGATGCGGAGCTGGTCGGGTTCGAACGGCTTTTCCACCTCCTTGATCTGCGCGGCGCGGCTTTTCAGGGCCGCCGCGCGTTTATCCATGCGGGCTTCCACGCCACTGTAGTACGCCTTAAACTTCGGGTCATAGGTCCGGCCCGTGGGCTTTTTGGTGATGTCGGCGGCACGCTGAATCTGCTTATCCGCGGCAACTTTCAACCGCCGAGTCTCGCTTTTGGCGTCTTCGTAGGCGGCGCGCTGCCGTTCTTGTTCATGGCGTTGGGTCTCACGCATGGCGGCGTAGCCGCCCGCGTATTCGACCAGCTTGCCGCGTTCGAGAAGAAGGGTGCGCTCTGCCGCTTTGTCGGCGAAGTCTCGGTCGTGGGTGACAAAGAGGATGCCTTCGGGGCTTTCGTGAACGAACCGCACCAGCCAATCTCGGGCGGGGAGATCGAGGTGGTTGGTGGGCTCGTCCAGCAGAAGCAGATCCGGCTCGTCCGCCAAAACGGCGGCCAGAGACGCCCGCATTCGCTCGCCCGGGCTCAGACTGGCGGACTCGCGATCGAGAACGTCGATCGTCAGACCAAGACGGCTAAGGGCGCGGCGAAGGCCGGGGGAGTCTTCGAGGTGGTCGCCCAAGAAGCCGGTGGCCGGGAGTTCTTGGCGCAAAAGGCCGAGGCGACTACCCTTTTTGAGGTGGACGGAGCCATCGTCGGGCTTCAGCTCTCCGGTGAGAACTTGGAACAGCGTGGACTTGCCGGCGCCGTTAGGGCCGACGAGAGCAACCTTATCGCCGCGCAGGACGCTAAGAGTAACGCCCGAAAAGATCGGGCCAGTCAGTCGATCGAATTCGACCGATAGATCGTGAGCTTGGAGCAAAAGAAAACCTCCTGAGTTTTCGAGTACAGAACCGCGACGCGTCCATGGGTTAGGGCGCGGGGCTAAAGGGAGAAACGGGTGCTCAGCGGAGGTCGATCATCACGTCGCCTTTTGGGCGACAAGAACATATTACGCCATTCGAGACCGAGCCGTTTCTCCCCTTTGGATAGCTGTGCCGTGGTAGCTGCCCGGTTAAGCTCGACCAAACCTTGCAGAAAACCAAGAATCACCGAAGCGGTTCAGAAACAAAACTCACCTAAACTCTCCTCCAGCGACCCTTATTTGGAGGGCTACACCATGAGGATGATCTTGTTGTAAACCGCAAATAAACCGCCTATTTTCACGCGTTACGCTACCGAACCCCGGTCGCACTTCCAATACTCACCCACAGATATGATTCTTCCCGACCTATCCCATTTGGTCCTCAAGCCTATTTTTGAGGTCCGTGAGCGCTTCGAGCGCCGTATCGACAAGGACTTCAACCGAACGGCCTCAGACAATAAGAGCGATCTTCTGTCGCGCTTCCGGGCGGGCGTAAGTTTTTCGCAAGGGAAGACGCAAGGCCAGCTGGTCTACCAGTACGGCCATGACGAGTTGTGGTCGGAACCGACGAACATGGCGACCTGGCGCAGCGATGTGGTACTGGCCTATGTAACAACCCCGGTCGAGGGTGCCACCGTCACCTTGGGCCGCCAGCGCTTCAAGGTAGGGAGCGAGCGACTTATCGGACAGGCGGAATTCAACAACATCACTAATTCCTGGGATGGGGTTAAGATTTCGCATGGTCGGCTCGAACTCTTCGGCGGAAAGATCGGCGTGACATCCACTCCTAACGAGAGACTTAGCCTCTATAGCGGCGTTTACAACGAAGGCAAGACCCAGACGCTCGTGGCCTTCAAGCATGATGGTCGAGCGGCGGGAGTCGACGAGACAACCATCAGCCAGCAGGCCGTTCTGAATTTTGGCCGGTTGAAGCTCGACGCCGAAGCGGCGATCCAATTCGGTCACCGGGGAGGCCAGAAGAAGTTGGCCGGGGCCGCTGACGCGGTCGTGACCTACGCAACGACTTCGAAGATTTCCTTTGGCGGTCAGCTCAGCGTTGCGAGCGGCGGCGGCGACAGCGATACCAATCGCACCTTCGACCAACTCTATGCATCGGGCCACGACAAGCACGGCCTGATGGACATGTCCGGCTGGCAGAACGTTCGTGATCTCGGGCTTTGGGTTCAGTACGCACCCGACAAAGTTTCCAAGCTTAAGTTCCAGTACCACGGACTTGGCCTCGATTCGGCAAAGGATGCCTGGTACGCCGGCAATGGCAAGAAGAACGGCGGCTACCTCGACGCCACCGGCTCCAAGGGCCGAGACGTGGGCGATGAGTTCGACGTGGTCTACGACCGCAAGATGAATGCCCACCAGGCGCTCCGCGTCGGTGTCGGCGCTTTCCTTCCGGGCAATTTCATCCGCTCGTTCAGCGGCGACGCGAAAGACGAGGTTTTCGGCTTCGTTCAGTGGTCATATAAGTTCTAAAGGCATCCGGTGTGGAGTGCGCAATTCATTTGCGCACTCACATCAGGCCGCGGAGTACTCGGCCCAGAGTCTTTCGAACTCGGAAACCAACCCCTCCACGACCCTAAACCCGCCCTGCCAAAAGCCGCGGTCATTAAGGTCGATGCCGAGGTGGCCCATTAACTGCTGCGGCGTCTCGCTTCCGCCTAGCCGAAGCACGGCAAGGTACTTCTCTTCGAACGACGCACCTTCGTCCTTGGCCTTTTGGTAAAGCGCCAAAGCAAGGAGTTCGCCGAAGGAGTAGGCGTAGACGTAGAACGGCGAGCCGATGAAGTGGCCGACGTAGCTCCACCACATCCGGTGCTCGTCGCCGAGGGTAAGGCTGTCGCCGAACATCGCGCCGATCGATTCCTGCCAGAAGTCGCCGAACTGCTCCGCCGTGATCTCGCCGGTGGTGCGGCGAGCGTTGTGGCACTGCTGCTCGAAGTGGAACATCGAGGCCTGGCGGAAGATCGTGGCGAAGGTGCCTTCGCACTTGTCCGCGTAGAGGGCGAGGCGGTCTTTCAGTTTCGCGTCCGCGACCAGCCGTTCGAACACCAACATCTCTCCAAACGTGCTCGCCAACTCGGCCAGCGGCAGGGTGCCGTGGAAGTTCAGGTAGGTCTGCTCGCGCGACAGCGACGCATGGACGCCGTGGCCAAGCTCGTGAGCAAGGGTCATGACGTCGTCCATCTTGTTCTGATAGTTCTGGAGGATGACGGGGTGGGTGTCTGGCGTGTTGTAGGCGCAGAACGCGCCGCCCCGCTTGCCCTTGCGGGCTTCGGCGTCGATCCAGTTCTCGTCGAAGAACTCCTTGGCCCGCCGCTCCATCTCCGCGCTAAATGCGCCGAAGGAGGAGAGCACTATCGACTTCGCCTCTTCCCATTCGACCGGCTCCTCGGTATCGAAGAGGGGGGCGTACCGGTCGATGTGGGTCATCTCGGGGAGGCCGAGGATGTCTTTCTTGACGCGGTAGTAGCGGGCGACGAGGGGGTAGTTCTCGATGCAGAGTTCGATGACGAGATCGACGGTGCTCTTCTCAAGCTCGTTGGAGAGGTGGCGGCTCTGCTCGGGATACTCAAGGCCGCGGAGGCGGTCTTCGACAGCTTTGTCTTGGAGGAGGGTGTTGTAGAGGAAGACGAGGGTCCGCTCCATCTCCTTCAGGCCTTTGGCGAAGGCTTCGGCAGCGGCGGCGCGCTTGGTGCGGTCGGCGTCCCGAAGGAGGGTGAGGAGGACTTCCTGGGTGGTCTCCTCGCCGTTCAGGTGGTACGTGTGGTTGGAGGTCAGCTCCTCAAACAGGCGGTCCCACGCGCGGGAGCCGGTGTTGGCGAACTCCTCCATGATGATCTCTTCCTTCTCGGTGAGCCGGAAGGGAGAAAGAGCCCGGGCCGTCCGGACATAGTGGGCGTAAACCCCAACCTTGTCGGCGTCGACGTTGGGCGCTTTTTGCAGCTCGAGTTCGAAGAACATCAGCTTGACGCTGAGGGCGGTCGAGCGTTCGACTTGAGCCTGGTAGAAAGCGCCGATTTCGGCATTGCCAGAATCCGTGGCGTGGCGAAGACCAGCGTAGCCGATGGGCTTCGCGAGGGTCTGGTAGATCGCCTCGAGGCGGGCGATAGCCTGTTCGAGCTCTGACGGCGAAAGGTCGGCGACTTTGTCACGGTAGTCGGCGGCGAACTTTTCGGCTAGGTCTTCACCGGATTTCCAGGCGGCTTCGATTTTCGGATCGTCGAGACCGGAGAAGAGGGCGGAAAGATCCCAATGGACTTTGGGAGATTCCAATGTCGCTTCGCTCATGGGAGGATAGTGGCAGAAAACCTATATAGACTGCGGGGGCTTGCCACCGCTGTGAAAAGCGGCGGCAGGCTACCGCAGCAAGTCTATATAGTTGGGCAAAACTCCGTCACAATTCTTGGTACGGCTATGCTCAACCTCCTCGCCTTCCTGACCGTCGCCGCCCCACCGGAGTTGGACGCCTATCTGAAGAAGCCGGACCCCTCCTACCACTACACCTCGGCCCCTGGAAAGAACGGGGGGTTGGAGATCGATCTGACGAGCGGGACCTGGCAGGGCATCGCCTGGCAGCACAAGGTGCTTTATAAAGAGCCCGCGAAGATGGCGGCGAAGGGGACGGCGATTCTTTACATCACCGGGGACGGGCCTTTCAACGGGGACTATACGACGTTGGCGCTGGTCTCCGCGAGCACCGGGATGCCGGTGGCGATGATGTTCAAGATCCCGAACCAGCCCCTGTTCGACCTCCGGGAAGACGACCTGATCGCCCACACGTTCCAGAGATATATGGAGACGGGCGACGCCTCGTGGCCCCTTCTTTTCCCCATGACCAAGGCGGCACTGCGGGCGATGGACGCGGTGGTGGATGCGACGAAGAACTCGTCGAATCCGATCAAGCGGTTCGTGGTCTGCGGGGCGAGTAAGCGAGGGTGGACCACTTGGCTGGTTGGCGCGGCCAAGGATAAGCGCGTGATCGGGATCGCGCCGATGGTGATCGACAACTTGAATTTGACGGCCCAGATGCCGCACCAGTTGGCGACTTGGGGCGAGTATTCGCCGCAGATTCAGGACTATACGAAGCGGGGGCTGCAGGCCCAGTTAGCTACGCCGCGAGGGCAGAAGTTAGGGGCGATGATCGACCCTTACAGCTACCGCGACCGGATCAAGATTCCGACGCTGATTATTCGCGGTTCGAACGATCCGTATTGGACGGTTGACGCCCTGGATCAATACGAGGCGGGGCTGAAGATGCCGCACTGGCTACTCAACGTGCCAAACGCGGGGCACGATTTGAAGGGCGGATTTATGGCGGCCGAGTCGATCGGGGCCTTCGCCCGGTCGGTGGCGGGCGGACAGAAGTTGCCGAAAGTAGAGTGGACTTTTACGCCCACGACCGGACGACAGCTGACGGTGCAAGGCCGATCGACCGGATTGGCTTATCGCGAACTTCGGGTTTGGGCCGCAACCGCGGACAACCTGGACTTCCGACCGTCGGAGTATAAACAGGTGGCGAACGCCGCAATTAGCGGCGAGCCGAATGCTGCCAGTTGGGCCACGGTCAACCTGTCGCTTCCCGAAGGGAAGAACTGCGCAGTCTTTGCCGAGGCACGGTATCGGGTGGACGGTCGGGACTTTAGCTTGTCTTCACCGACGAAGGTTTATAAGAAGTAGAGCCCCATGTGGAGTGCGCAAATTTATTTGCGCTGTTGTCAGGAGATTTATCTCCGTAATTTCTACTTTGGTAGTAATTACGCCAATAAATTGGCTGACCAGAGCGCTAACAAGTTAGCGCACTCCACATCGGATTTCTTACTGCGGCCGCTTGCCCTGCTCCGCGACAATCACCGACGAGATGCCGCCGCGGACGGCGAAGTGGCCGGTGATGCGCATCCAGCGGGGGTCGCAGGAGGCGGCAAGTTCGTCAAGCAGTCGGTTCACGACGCCTTCGTAGAAGATGCCCTGGTTGCGGAACGAGTAGTAGTAGAGCTTGAGCGACTTAAGTTCGATGCAGGTCTCGTTCGGGATGTATTCCAGATCGATCGTCGCGAAGTCCGGCTGGCCGGTTTTGGGGCAGACGCTGGTGAACTCGGGGCAGATGTGCTTGATCACGTAGTCCCGATGCGGAGCCGGGTTCGGGAAAGTCTCGATTTGCGACATGTCTGAAGCTATTGTGACAGCCGTCAGACCGTCGACTGCGCACCGATCAGGCCGAGCTCCTTTCGGTAAACGTATTCCAGGTAGTAGGCCGTAACCCAGCCTTCGATCATCCCAAGGAAGCCGGTGTAAGCAGTTTTGCCGCGAGTCGCGATGGTGAGGTAGGTACCGCCTTCCGAGGGTTCGACGGTGAAGGTCGTGGTCGACTCCTCGTAAGTCTCGGCAATAATCCGCCCAGGTTCCGGCTCGGAAACGGTACCGAGGAGGAATCGCTCCTTGCTGAACATCTTCATGTGGACCCGAATCTCCGTCCCCTCGCCGGTCCCGCCTTTCAAGACCTCGATGCCGACGAAAGGCGGATTCGGCAGAATCCGTGGATGTCCATCCCGGTAGTCGGCCAGAAGGGCGTAGATCTTTTCGGGCGGAGCGGGGATCTGACCACTAGCGTGGGCGTGAAAGGTCGACATCGTTTCAATAGTGACGCACGAGAAGCCGCTTCAGGTCCCACGGGTGTCGCCGAATAGGTCGATATGCATACGCGGGCTGAGCCGCCAGCCTCGCGCCATGCAGGGTTCGACCAATTCGCGGGCTCGGCGGTGAAGCGTCGGACCGTCGACGCCCTCGGGCATAAGGAGGACGCGTTGGGGGGCGACGCCCTGCAGTTGGGCAAGGACGGCCTCGATTTCGGACAGATCGTCACCCTTGTCCGGGTTGACCACGAACTTGAGTTGGTACTCGTAGTTGTCGATGAGGCGCTGCAGCACGTCGATCTTGAGCCGCTCCCGTTCATGGCGCGGCCCCCAGACGGGGTCGTCCACGGGGGTCGAGTGGGCGAGTTTTGGAGAGATCGACATCAGATCGCAAGGAAGGTCGCGGTAGATCGTGCCGGCGGTTTCGATGGTGATCTTTCGCCCCTGGGCGCGGCAGCCTTCGGCGACTTCGACCATGGCGTCGAAGAGCATTGGCTCGCCGCCGGTAAGGACGGCGTGCGGCATATCGAGGCGCGCGATCTCGGTCAGGACTTCGTCCGTGGACATGATCGGGCCTTCGGGCGACCAAGAGGCGTACGGGGTGTCGCACCAGACGCAGCGCAGATTGCAGCCACTGGCGCGAACAAAGGTGGAAGGGATTCCGGTCCAGATTCCCTCCCCTTGCACGCTGGCGAAGATCTCGGAGATTCGAAGGGTGCTCATACGAACGCTCGCCACATGAAATAGCCGGCCATGCAGAGGCCGTAGACGGCGATGACGCTGCGAAGGCGGTCGGGGTCGAAGCGTTGGGAGACGTGGGCGGCGACATAGCCGCCGATGAGGCCGCCGAACACGAGGAGACCACCCTCGAGCGGGAGGACGAGGCCTTTCCAGATGAAGACGGAGGAGCAGACGAAGTTAATGATGAGGCCGAGCCAGTTCTTAACCGCGTTCAACTCGTGGATGTCGCCTTCCATGGTCAGGGCGAAGCAAGCCAGCATCATGATGCCCATGCCGGCTCCGAAGAAGCCCCCATAGATGGCAACCAAGAGCTGGAGTAGGGGCGCCGCCCAGGAGGGGAGAGTGCGATGGCCGACCAGCTTTTTCACTTGCGGCTGGATCAGCAAGAGGACCGCGGCCAACAGGATGAGGAACGGGATGACTCTCTCGAAATTCTTCGCGGAAGTGTTGAGAAGAAGAAGGGCGCCAAGGACGGAGCCGATGGCGGTTGGCGGGATCAACGCGGGCAAGTACTTCTTAGTCGCACCAAACCGTTTGATAAAGCCGAGACCACCGGTGAGCGACCCCGGCCAGAGGCCGACGGAGTTGGTGGCGTTGGCAACTTTGACGGGGACGCCGATGCCGACGATGTAAGGGAAGGAGACGAGGGAGCCGCCACCGGCGACGGCATTGATTCCGCTCGCGACGGCACCAACCACGACGAGGCCGAAGCCTTGGAGAGGGGTCACGTCAGAACCCCCTCGCCCCCTCTGGGGGAGAGGGGGCATGGGGTAAAGGGTGAGAGGCACCCGGAACCTCTCCCCCCGACTCCCTCTCCAAGATGAACCACTTGGAGAGGGGGAGAGTCGAGATTTCTCACAGTTTGCCGAGCACGCTCATCGTTTCGATGGCGGCCAAGGCGGCTTCCCGGCCTTTATTGCCGAGTTTGAGTCCGGCGCGGTCGAGGCCTTGCTCCTGCGTGTCGGGGGTGATGATTCCCCAGGCGATGGGGGTCTGGAATTCGACTTGCAGCCCCATCAACGCGCCACCAACATCTCCGCCGAGGAGGGCAGCGTGGGGGGTTTGGCCTTGGAGGATGCAACCGAGAGCAATGACGGCGTCCGGCTTCTCGGTGCTTGTGAGAACGCGGGCCACCACGGGCGGAACCTCCCAGGTGCCGGGAACGTGGATGACGGTGACGGCCGGGTCGCCGTAACGCTTAAGCTCGTCGAGCGCGCCCGCAAGCAGTTCCTTCGTCACCAGTTCGTTCCAGCGGCTAACGACGATCACGATCTTCCGCCCCGTCGCATCCATAGCGCCCCGAATCTCGGTCATAGAGAGATTATGGCTTTTCGCGACGGAAGGGCACGTCTGGGAACCTAATCCACCTCTTTCTCCGCCAAAGCAGCCATGGATTCGCGACAGATTTCAGAGCGCATCGCCCGCATGGCCTGGATCGACCGGGTCGCGGTTCCTTTGCAGAAGACGGTCGGGCAGGCGTTTCGATCTTCGGGTGAGACGGGCAGGAAAGTGGAGGCGTTTCTTCACGGCAAGTTCCTGGGTCATCCGTTGCACCCGGTCACGGTGCATCTACCCATCGGGGCTTGGATCTTGGCGGCGATTTTAGACCCTTGGGGCGGCAGTTTGGCGGCACGAGCGGCGGCCGACGCCGCGGTGGGTTTTGGAGTTTTTGGCGCACTTGTCGCGAGTATCACCGGGGCCGCCGATTTCTATCCCTATGGCGATGCCAGCGTACGGCGCATCGGTGGCCTCCACGCAATCTTGAACTGGGTAGCCATCGCGCTTTACGCACTCTCCCTGGTCAGCCGGGCGGAGGATGCTCGCGATCTCGGGCGAGTGCTCTCTTACCTTGGCTTTTTCACGGTTTCGGCTTCGGGTTACCTGGGCGGGCTCCTGGTTTACGAAAAACGGATCGGCGTCAACCATGCCGTGCTGGTGGAGGATGAGACGGCGCCCGGCCAATGGACGAAGGTCGCTAAGCTTTCGGAACTCCCCGAGGGCCTGCCGTTTCGCACATCCGCAGGCGAGATTCCTCTAGTCCTGATTCGCCGAGGCGATCGGGTGGACGCGCTGGCCAACGTTTGCAGCCATCAGGGCGGCCCTTTGAGCGAGGGGCATGTCGCGAATGGCTGCATTGAATGTCCATGGCATGCGACGCGGTTCAGCTTGGAGACCGGAGAAGCGGTTTCCGGCGTCGGGATTTTCGCGCAACCGAAGTATCCGGTACGGATCGAGAACGGCGACGTTCAGGTGGCAGCGATGATGCCGGAAGTTCCGGTCGAGGTCGAGACGCCGTCGGGGCGGGCGAGTTTGCGCTAGCTCTCTGGATTGCCACGGGTTAGAGATTCTCTTCACGGGACGAGCTAGCGATTTCTGGATCGAAAAATTCGAAACGGCCGCAACGAGGGCAGACAAAAATGTCAGCGCGAAACTCGGGGACGAAGAGTTCGCTGAAGCCGTTAAACAAGGAGATCTTGCTTGCCGGCTGAAATCCCCGATTTCCTCTTGGCTGAAGGACTTCGTCGCACCGTAAACACCGGATCATTTGGAGAGGACGTCGGTCACGAAGCTCGGGTTGCGGTTCAATAGGACCATGCCGACTGCGCCGCGTATCACGGGGACGTTTCTCGATGAGATCACCCACGACATTCCCAGCCAGAACTGGGGGATGGAGGATTGGCGGAAGGAGTTTGAGCTTTATAAGCGGATCGGCATCGATACGCTGGTGATTATCCGGGCGGGGTACCGGGATAAGTGTATTTATCCTTCGAAGGTGCTCGGCGATTTGCTGCCGGTTTACGACGATCTGGGAGAGACGTTCTTTTCGCTGGCGGATGAGCTAGGGTTGGATGTCTGGTTCGGAACTTACGATTCCGGGTTTCACTGGATGCGGGGCGCGTGGTGGGAGGAGGTTCGGATCAATCGGGCGTTTGTGCAAGAGGCGGCCGAGCGGTATGGGCATCATGCCTCGTTCAAGGGCTGGTACCTATGCCACGAGACGAGCCGGAACGATGCGAACATCATCGAGCTGTTCAACGAGATCGGCGGGGCGTGCAAGGCGGCGAAGAATGTGCCGGTCCTGATCTCCCCCTTTCCGCAGGGAGCGAAGCAGTTTTCCGGGGCGAACGTCATGTCACTCGACGAGTCGTTCGACCACTGGTCGCGGATTTTCGAAGCGACGAAGGGCGCGTTCGACGTCTGCGCATTCCAGGATGGCCAAGTGCATTACAGCGAGTTGCCGCGGTTCCTTCGGGGGATTCGTGAACTCGGCGACCGGCATGGGGTGACGATCTGGTCGAATGTGGAGACGTTCGACCGGGATATGCCGATCAAGTTCCCGCCCGCGGATTGGCGGCGACTCCGCTACAAGATCGAGGCCGCGGCGGAGACGGCGGACAAGATCATCACCTTCGAATTCCCGCACTTTATGTCGCCGAACGCCTGCTGGCCGGCGGCGCACAACCTGTATCGGCGATATGCGGAATATGCAGGGCTCGGGGAGTCCTAGGCGGTACCCTTTAGGGATCGAAAATACGCCTTCCGCCACCGATCCCAAGGCCCGTATCGACGGGGTTATCGCGGGCAAAGCGCCGCGCGCGGTGATCTTTCGCCGAGGCCCTTCGGCGGTGACCCAACAGCTAGTTTGGAACCTGAACACCGACGAGGTGACGCCCGGGGAGTGGATACGCGCGAGCGTCTACACACGCCGGTGCGATGTGAGCCCAAACGGGAAGTATCTGGCGGGCTTCTATTCCAACTATGCGCCGACGCGAATGGCGAAGGCGGCGAAGGAGTTCAAGCTGAAAGATCCGCGCGAGGCGGCGGCTTGGACGGCGATCAGTTTTGTCAATTCCTTCAAGTCTCTGGGCCTCTGGTACCAGGGTAATACCTACTTTGGCGGAGGGGCCTGGCTGGCAAACGCGAAGGTGGAGATTCATCACCCGAACGCGGTGAATATGGCGATACCGCCACCCGCCGACATCATCGGCAAGCGAGTCGAGACCCGGGAAGTGGGATTCGTTTGGTTCGCAAGGCTTGAGGCCCGGGGATGGCAGCGGATCAAAGGGGCGAAGCGAACCCTTTCCAAGCCAGACGTGGCAATGCAATGGTTCAAGCGTGCCCCGAACGGCCGGCTCCTCTACGAAAGCAACCGAACGGACGACGTGGGGCAGGAGACTTGGACGCTGTTCGACAAGGACGGCAATCCGATTCGGAAGTGGGAGACGGAGCCGGACAAGCCGATGTTTATCGACTTCGACCATCGCGGCCGACTCATTTACGGGGAAGGCGGATGCCTTTACGCATGGGAGAATTGGCCGCAGCATGCGCCGAAACTGGTGGCGGATTTGAACGAAAGTAAGTGTCCCATCTAACTGTGGCGTCCCGCCTGCGTCTGGCACCCATCCCGAAGATGTTAAAAACCGCCCGACTAACTCTGCGGGAATTCACGATGGCGGACGTGCCGTCGCTTCACGCGCTGGAATCTGACCCGGAAGTGGTGCGCTTCCAGGATTATCCGCCCCGGACCTACGACGAGGCCGAGCGGGTGGTGGCGGAGATCGTGCGAGGGCAGGGCGAGGTTCCGCGGCGGCATTTTGAGCTTGCGGTAGTCATCGAAGGAGTGTTTGTCGGGCGAGTCGGGTCTTGGTCCGATAACGAATCGGCATCGCTTTGGTACTCGTTCTTCCGGTCGGCCCGCAGGCAAGGTTATGCGACGGAGGCAGTGGGGGGGTTGATGGAGATCCTGAATGTCGGGCGGTTTACGATCGAGTGCGACCCGCGGAACGTGGGGTCTTGGCGGCTGGCGGAGCGGTTGGGGTTCGTCCGGGAGTCGCTTACGGAGCGGGCGTACGAGAGCAAGGGAGAGTGGGTGGGGTCGGTGGTTTACGGGCTTTCTCGATAGACTTCGCTCGGGCGTAGGTTATGCCATCCATCGTTCTCGGAAGATCGACGTTTCTGTGTCGTGACCAAAGTACCGTGTCTTGGGGCGTGTCATTTTACTGGACGTGCCGTGTCAACTGTAAATCACCGGCTTTTTTGACGTGTGAGCGTCTCCATACTCGGCGAGTGGGACCTATCCGCTTACTCCTCTCGTCCTCGCTCGGACTCTTCACGTTAGCCACTTCGGCCAGCGCTCAACTCACGATTACCGACAATAGATTCTATTACGGAGCACTGGCTGTCGGAGGGAATTATGTCGCCTACACTTATCTGGACGAGGTGAGCCCTTTCGCCTCAATGGATGCCAGCACTGGGGTTGTTACCTGCGGCTTCACCGACCAATTTAGCAGCCAACTTTTGCGGAACCAGATTACGAACGCGTCAGGCTACGAGGAGTCGCTCACAAGCTTTTCTGTTGGCGCTCATCCCGTGAGCATGACCGATATTGTCTATACCGCTAATGCCCGACTCATCCATGGCGGCGGCAAAGGGACCAATCCTACAGAGAACGTCTCCGTAGGATTTTTCGTGAGTCAGTTTGACGACGGGAACGGGAACGGCAGATTCGATGTCGGGGAGCCGGTCTATGGGCCAGGGTTTAGCGCCGCTCAGGCCTGGCCCACGATCTCTGGAAACGGTTACTGGGACATGAAGTATCAGTCTTCCCCCGGCTCATACGTTCTCAGTGCTCATTCGAACTATGTTCTGGGCACGTTGATGTACACCAACATCTCTCAGGAGGCACTGACCATCGATACGCCGACGGTGACGACCACTCACGAGAATTTCTACAACGGCGTGACTTTCCATGCCCAAGCCTTGCCAGAGCCGAGTACTTGGGCGGCGCTTGGCCTCGGTACGGTGGCGCTGCTTCGACGACGAAAGCGCGCCTAGTTCAGGAAGTCTCGAAGGGCGGCGACGAGGTGAGGCTTCACCTCGTCGACCGTCACCGGCCGGCCTAGCTCCTGGGTGAGGGACGTGACGCCGTAGTCGCCCCGGACGCCGCAAGGGACGATGTCTTCGTAAGGCGAGAGATCCGTGGAGCAGTTAAGGGCAAGGCCGTGCATCGTGACCCAGCGACGAACCTTGATCCCCATGGCGCAGACCTTTCGGTTCTCGATCCAGACTCCGGTGTTGACGGGGTTTCGCACGCCTTGGAGACCGAAGTGGGCGACGGTTCGGATGACCGCCTCTTCCAGCGTACGGAGGTAGCGATGGAGATCCTTGCCTCGCTCTGTGAGGTTGATTATCGGATAGGCGACCAGTTGCCCAGGCCCGTGGAAGGTGACGTCGCCACCGCGGTCGGTGCGGACGACTTCGATTCCTCGTTCGCGGTAGGCCTCCTCGGAGAGGAGGAGGTTTTCCACGTGAAACGCTGCGCCGAGAGTCAGAATCGCGGGGTGCTCGACGAGGAGAATGACTTCCTCGCCCCCGTTTAGAACTTCGTCGACGATTTGACGTTGGAGATCGAACGCCTCCTCGTAGGGCATAACGCCGAGATCGCGGACCAGGACTTCCGGAGTTGGCACCTGATAAGAGTTTGACAGAGCGACGACGAAGGCTGCGGCGACGATGGTTTTACGCCGATCTTCTCGGTAGGGAAACATTTTTTGGCCCCTGTGGCGTACCTTGGTATGCCCAACTCACCGTCACGTCCGCGGTCCCCCGGACGTCAATAAGGCAAGACATGCTCGCGGCTACCCTTTTCGGATCCCTTCTTCTGGCGCCTCAGACTCCGGCGCCAGCGCAGGACCCTAAGAAGACGGAGACCAAGGAGCAGAAGGCGGAGCGGCTCCACCAGGAAGATCTGAAGCGGGACACGGAGACCGGCGCGAAGTATGCAGCCGAGGCGGACAAGCAGCTTAAGCCCAGCACGAACCAGGAGTACATCGCGCGGGTCCAGAAGATTGGCGCGGTGATCGCCGACATCGCGAACAAGACCCCCATCACGGTCCTGTGGGGCGACAAGCGGCTGAACCCCTTCCACTACACCTACAAGGTGATCCAGGGCGATGACGTGAACGCGTTCTCGCTTCCGGGCGGCTTCATCTACGTTTACGAAGGACTGCTGAGGCAGGTCGAGAGCGACGATGAACTGGCGGGCGTTCTCGCCCACGAGACGGCTCACGCTTCGGAACGGCACGTGTCAACGCTGCAGAAAGAGCAGTCGAAGATGCAGTCGATCTCGCTGCCGCTCGTCCTCCTCGCTATCCTCACCGGCGGCGCGAGCGCGGCGGGAAATGCGCTGGGTTTGAGTTCGCTGGTCATGCAGGCGACCGGCAGCGGATGGAGCGTGAAGGCGGAAGAGTCGGCGGACTATGGCGGATTCCAGTATCTGCTGAAGAGTCCTTACGACCCGACCGGCATGCTGACCTTTATGGAAAAGCTGGCCCGGCGGAACATGCTGACGGACAATATCGACTGGGGCATCTACAAGAGTCACCCGCCGAGCCGGGAGCGCGCCGAGACGCTGACCAACTACATGAAGCAGGCGAAGATCCCGATCCGCCGCAGCCGGGTCGCCGCTTCGTTCCGCACGACGGTCCAGGACGCGACCGGAGGCGGGGTCGAGCTTCGGTACAGCGGCAAGACGCTGGTCACCTTTGGAGGACCGGACGCAAAGGCCCGGGCCACGGCGGCGGCGGAAAAGGTGAACGTTTTCTTCGATTCTCAGCCGGAGCTCTTTGAGCTTAAAAAGGGTGAGGATGGGCAGATTTTAGGTGCCGGGAAGGTTCTTTTCCAGATGACCGCGACGGACGTTTTGGCCGCCAGCACCTCGGTGGACCAGACGCAAACAAAAGCGATGAAGGCCATGCAATTAGCCCTCTACGGCATCGGCAGCCGAATCTGGGACCGGTAAGCTCAGAACTCCCCCTCTCCAAGACGAACCACTTGGAGAGGGGGAGTTCTGAGTCCTAGGACCGCCCAACCCTCCGTGCGATACTCAATCCCGCAGGAGATTCCTCGTCATGAACACCGCCCGGACCTATCCCTATCCAACTTCCCGTCCGGACGGAGTCTTCGTGGCGTAACTCCTTTTTACGCTCTCCCTTTTCGAAGAGGCTCTGTCCGGACGGACCGAGCCTTTTTCGTTTTTGGAGGTGCGCGGACGTTGGAGAGTCCGATCGGTTTGTAAAACCGACGCCTTTGGCTGAGTGGGTTCGATTCCCTCCACCTCCACCACTCGCTTTTCGAGGGAGGGTCTGAGCGTAGCTCAGATTGGCCAGAGCGCGCCGTTCGGACCGGCGAGGCCGCAGGTTCAAATCCTGTCGCTCAGACTCTCCCGCCATTCTCGGACGTCAAAATGAAGCAATGCCTTTTCCGGTTCTTTTGATCCTTCTCGCTCAGGGCAAAGATCCTGCGCTCGATGTCAAAGTCGATGTCCGCGTTAAAATCGCACCGATTGACGAAGCGGTGGCCGAACTGGGCCGGGCCGCGCATCTGTCGCTTGAAACCGCACCCGCGATTCGCGATCTGAAGGCCACGATTCTGGTGGATAAGGTTCCGGTTGGGCGGGTGATGGCCCGCTTAGCGGATGTCCTCCGTTTGCAGTGGAAAAAGGAGGCCGCCGGTTACCGTTTAGTGAACGATCCCGACGCGGCGGCACGCGAGGCGGCCTATCTGAAAGGAGAATCGGATTCGAGGCGGAACGACCTCGAGCGGCGGTTAAAAAACATGGCGGCGGTTGGGCGGATCTCATTTGGCCTCATCGAGGAGAAGACGGACGAGGTTCGAAAGGCAATCGCCAAGATGAAATCAGGCGACCCGAACTACCAAAACGCCGCCGATCTGCTTGGGGCGCTCAATAGCGCGCAGAACTTGGATTTTTGGCTGCAAGGAAAGTTGCTGAGCAAGCTGAGTCCGAACGCCTGGGCGCGGCTTATGAACGGCGAACCGATGTCGGCCTCGACCAAGCCGACCGGCGCCGGAATCGCCCTTCCGGCGGAAGCCGTGAACTACCGCCAATGGCCGGGCGACCAGGGCCAGGGGATGAAGCGGACGCGGATGGATGTCTTTATGCGCGTGGACCCCGACGGATGGGATCTTCAAGTCCGAGGTGACCAGGAGGGAGACGAGGGTCAGGGCAATTCGATGTCGATCGCGACGGGCAACGACTCGCCAGGCGGTTTAGACGGGACTCTTCATGACTCGGCATTTGCCCGCGAACTGAACGCCTGGACGCAGGATCAGTTCACAGATCCCGCAGCGCAGACTCGCATGAATACCAAAACCCCGGAAAAAGCATCCGAGTGGTGGTCTGACTATCGGAGCAGCGCCGACCAGCTCGAATGGCTTCACGACGCCACCGGCGTCCCCATCGTGGCAATGGCCTGCCGCGTTCCGAATCGCCGGTCGGATCTGGCCTTCGACGGGACGGTAGCGGATTACGTCAAGGCGTGGCGGGGAAGCGGAACGTTTCGGATGGACGACGGATTCCTGATGCATCGCCCGGAAGCCTTCTGGTTCATCCGTCGCCGCGAAATTCCGGAGGCGATCCTTCGCCCGTTAGAGGCCAAACCGGCGCCAACGGTGGACGACTACGCCGACTTCGTCTCCCGAATCTCCGACCGTCAGGCACAGATGGCGGGCAATCTCATGAACTATCTGCTCCGGGTATCGCCCTATCCGATGTCGGACGGCACGACGGCACTTCGTCTCTGGGGAACCCTTTCAAAGCCGCAGCGAGCGATTCTTCGGGGCGGAGCGCCGATACCGTTCGAAGCTCTCGGTGGCCCGGCTCGTACGGCTTTCGCACAGGCCATTACGAACGTCTTCGACGGAGCGTGGCACCTCGGCCCGATGTCCGCTCGTTTCACCGGCGCGGGCTTTAATTCTTTCGCGGGCTGGGGGATTCTGGCCGAGACCAAGGACGTTAAAGCCATCAGCCGCTCCCGCCCGCGGCCGCTCGACGAGCGGGAGGTCGAATTTAAGCAAGAGCCTGAATCGGAAGGGATGTCGTTGCTCCTCGGGATGTCAAAAGACGATGCCGTTCGGTACACGTTGCCGTTGGCGGGACTGCCGAAGAAACGCTAGTCAATGAGTTCTCGGAGTGCGGCGCGGCGCTCGTTCCCAGAGACTTCTCGTTTGAGGCGGGTGATCAGTTCCAAGGCGAGGTTGCCTGGACGATCGCCGTGAGGAGGGCGCTCCAAAAGGGTGAAGAGAGGGCCGTCCGGGGTTTGGCAGGCGAGCTCGGCGGTGTAATAGACGTCCGCATAGCCGTTGCCGACGATTTGGCCGGTGATCGTGAGGTCGCCGACTCCTTCGACGATTTCGGCGTCTTCTCGGAGGAGAGTTTCCTTGAGGAGCGTCACGAAGACGGGGTGAGGGTGGTCCTGCTCAATGTCGAGGACGATTCGGAGGCCTTCGAGCGGCTTCTCAGGCAGGGCTGGAACCGTAGTCGGCATGGGGACCGGTCTTTTGAGCGCGTCTTCTATCGCCCGCAGCCGGATCGCCAGGTAGGCCGAGAGGCCTAGACTGGCGGCGGCGAGGAGCAGGGCGAAGAAAGCGAGCATTGTTTTTAGTTGGGAACTCCCCCTCTCCAAGTGGTTCGTCTTGGAGAGGGGCTGGGGGGAGAGGTTCCGGCAGCGTGCCAATAACTGCTACGCTCTCCGCCCCACCCCATTTCCTCGCGATGATCGGCTGCAACGGACGCCGGATCCGACCCTCGGAAAAACAGGGAGGGGGACCGGAGTTTTATACCGGCTTCTCCTCCCCCATGTGCTTCATGATCTTGTTCAAGAAGGCCTTGGCTTCCGGGCCCATGTCGCTGTCGGCTCCCTCGTCCTTCACGTCCGTCAAGCCGAGCTTGTCGGTAAGGAGCAGCGTCAGCATCTGCGTCAGCGGGCTCTCCGATCCGCCGCCTTCTCCGTTGCCACCCATCGTCACCACGCTGTGCGGGACCAGCGGGTGCTTGGTGTCGCGCAGAGCCTCGGCGATTTGGCCGATCATCTTTTGCTTGACCATGATGCTGGACGAGCCGTACGCCTTTCTGACTTCGCGGATACCAAGGGCCTCCGCGATCTGGACGCGGGCTTTGCTTTCGGCTTCAGCGTTTGCCATGAGGACGATTCGCTCCGAGTCGGCCTTCGCACGCAGAACCGTCTGCTGCGAATCGGCTTCGGCGCGCATGACCGTCTGTCGAGCTTCCGCCTCGGCGATGGTGATGTTTCGTCGGGCGTCCTTCTCGGCGCGCTGGGCGGCCGCGTCGGCCTGGTTGACTTCGATGGCGATCTGAACCTTCGAGTCGGACAGGTCCGTTTGGCGGCTGGCGATCGCTTTCGCCTCGTTCAGCGTTCGAAGACCGGCCTGCGCCTCTTCCTGCTTCTTATAGGTCTCGCTCTGCTCGACGGCTACCTGCCGCTCGCGGAGCTGATTCAGGATCGTCTCGATCTGGGTGTCGCCGGGGCGGGAGTGCGGGGTGCCGATGAGCACCTCTTGAAGGCCGAGGTCGTACTCGGAGAATCGGCTCTTCATGTCACCGGTAGCCACCTGCTGGATCTCGCTTCGCTCTTGGATGAGCTCGATGAGGGTGCGCTGCTGACCCTGGTTCTTGAAGTAGCTGGAGACGAGAGGGTCGAGGCTCTGCTCGATGAGATTCTTGACGCTACCGAACCGCTGGATCACGTTCGGCGCTTTGCGGTAATCGATGTTGATGACCACACTGAGCGGGAGTTCCGGCTCGAAGGCGTCTTTGGTGATGAGGCCGATTTCGCGGAGGCTGGCGTCCAGTTTGTGGACGCCGTTATCCATGGCGATCCACTTCAGGATGATGTTGATCGTGGGGACCATGATCACCTCGCCGGCGTAGGGGTTGAAGGCGTACTTGCCCGGAAGCAGCGCCTCATCCCAGATACCGCGGCCGCCCTTTTTGCACATCTCACCGTGGTGGAACGCGTCGCCCGACACGTCCTCGCCGCGCTCGCCATAGTAGGAGACCACGACGCCAACTTCACCCACCTGAACGTGGGTTTTCGGCTTGAGTTCGACGGAGGCGAACAGACGGTTGATCCAGTAGGTGCCTTCGGAAAGGACCTGATACTGGCGTCCGCGGAAGCCACCGGCGCTCAAGAAAGCCTGCGGGTCCTGGAAGTTGTTGTGATAGTTTTCGTCGGTACGACTGTCGCCGACCGTGGGGGCGATGATGTCGCCTTGTCGGAGGGACGGTCCGTCGTGGACGGTGACGATGCCGATCTGGTCCATCGAGCCATCGATGACAACGGGTTCGAAACCGCTCTGCTTGGCGATGTGCTCGGCGATGTGGCCGATAGCGGCGGCTTCGTCTTTACCGCCGACCGGGTGGTAGTAGATCTCTTTCGGTCCACAGATCACGACGAACTGCGCCAGGTTGATGGCATAGGTTCCTTCGCGAAGAATGGCCCGCTGCGGACCTTGCTGACCGCCCGCCTTAAGCCAGGCTCGGACGTCCGTGAAGTCGCCGTTGTTGACCACGTGGCCCAGCGTCTGACCGGCCTCGTTGATGTCCACCCCGGCCTGCGTATGCCGGCCGAGCGGTTGACCGTCGCGGGCGAAGACGTAGCCGATTTGGCCGCGGTGAATCGTGACTAGGGGTACACGGTGAATTCGGAATCGGTATCCCGGCTTAAAGTGGAGACCACCGCGGAGGACTTCCGGCTGGAAACCGGCTTCGCCACTAAGCGCGATGATGTGACCCGAAAGGTGACCACCACCCCAGGTTTTTTCGACGATGCCGACTTCGGTATTGCCGATGAATCGGGGTCCGATCAGGAATTTAATGACGAGGGGAACTGCGATCAGCAGAACGGCGAGCGTTGCGATTAGGGTTATTGCCCAAGCGGGCATTCTTTTCTCCTGTTGGGCTCTCGACGCGCGTCAGTGTGCGGAGGGTGCCCGGAAAACCGGGGACGGCGCTGGCTTTTCAGCTGCAAGGATTTTCGACACTTGGTGCGAGAATCGTCCACTTCGGTTTGATTTGAGTGTAGGGCCTTTGAGGCAGCAGGGGGAGGGCCAATGGACCTAGAAGCGGGACTTTCGATACCCTCGGGGCGTACTTGGGAAATCTTGCATGTGGGCAAGTATTCGACCAATTTCGGTAGTTATTGGGCTCCCTTTCACCACTGAGGGCACAGGGAACACAGAGGCCGGATAGAGGGGGTTTATAAATCTGTTTTCCTGTCGTGAGACCGATTGCTCTCATCCGGTCTCTGTGTCCCCTGTGCCCTCAGTGGTGAAAAGGAAAAGTCTAAACTCCCCCATGCCCCAAGAGCGCGACCCTTTAACGGGCCGGATTATCGAAGCAGCTATTGAGGTCCACCGCCAACTAGGACCTGGCCTTCTGGAATCAACTCACCAACACTGCCTCGAACACGAGCTTGCGCTTAAAGCCATCGCCTTCCGAAGGGAAGTTCCTCTCCCCGTAGTTTATAAAGAGGCGAAGCTTGAGTGCGGATATCGCCTTGATCTTCTGGTGGAAGAAAAGGTCATTGTCGAAGTTAAATCAACCGAGGCACTCGCCCCGATTCATGACGCGCAGCTTCTTACCTACCTAAAACTAAGCGGCATCCGGACTGGGCTGCTCATTAACTTCAACGTCACCTTGCTCAAGCAAGGCTTACGTCGGATCGTACTCTGAAAAAGAGAGGGAGCCGGTTAGCTCCCTCGGGTCGTTCAGCGGTGGTTGCGCGCGCTGGCGTTGACGCCGCGTTCTAGGACGCGGTAGGCGACGGCTCCAAGGGCGAGCGCCGCGATGGCGGTAATCATATAGGTCTCCTCCTTATTCAGGATTTGCCGGACCGCCGTGTCCGATCTTCGCGTTGTCCGTCTTCGAAGCCGGGCAACACTTTAATAGGTACCTTCTTTGGTCCGACTCTTTAGGGTCGGAAGGACCTTTTGCGGAAATTACCGTTAGGCTTGCCGGTTAATCACGTAGTGGGCCACGGATTCCAGCAGATCCCGACTCGGGGACTTCTCCAGAATATTCAGCGCTTCAAGCGCTTTCTCAATATGGCCTTCCGCCATTTCTTGGGCTTTTCCAAATGCACCCCGCTTGTCCATCCAGTCGGCGAACATGCGCAACTCATCGTCGCTGACTCCGCCGCCGAATTTCGTGCGAACCGTCTGCATTTCCGGTTCGCTGAGAAAGGGACGCAGGAGGATAAGGGGCAACGTGGCCTGTCCCTCGCGAAAATCGGTGGCAATCGGCTTGCCGGTTTTTTCTTTGTCGCCGCGATAATCCAGAAGGTCGTCCACGATCTGGAATGCCAAGCCCACGTGGTGTCCGTAAACCCGCAGCGCCTCCTGAACATCCTTAGTAGCACCCGCCACCATAGCCCCGCTTTCACAGCATGCCTGGATAAAGCTGGCGGTTTTCCGGCGGAGGACGTCCATGTGGTCTTCGATACTGAGATCGAAGTCACCGCGGACCTCCACCTCACGAACCTCACCTTCGGCCATATCCACCACCGCGGCGGAGACCATCCGAATCAGTTGCAGATCGCCGTCTTGGGCTAGCAGGCTCATCGCCCGGGCGAGGAGGACGTCGCCGCTGAGAATGCTCGCGGTATTTCCCACCTCCGCCGCGGCCGTAGGTTTTCCCCGGCGGGTGGCGGCGTGATCGATCACGTCGTCATGGATCAGGGTCGCCATATGGATCATCTCCAGACCGGCGCCCAAACGGCGGGTTCGCGAGCGATCAAAAGGAAGTCCCGTGGCCTGGGCGGCTAGGGCAACGAAGGCGGGCCGAAGCCGCTTACCCCCGGCTCGAAGGGTGAGCCCTCCCACTTTCGAGACGAGGGCAATTTCGCTGTCCAGGCAGCGCGCAAGCTCCTCCTCGACAAATGCGATCTCGGCCGCGATGGCTTCAAGAGTTGCCGTTTCGACGCGGCCTTGAGTAAGCGTAGCGAAAGCTTGGGCGGTCATGGTTTTCGTCCCCAATGGACGCAGAGGTTGCCGAGCATCAGGTCGCGGTAAGCGACGTCGACGAAACCGGCCCGCTCCATTGCGGCGGCGAGTGTTTCACGTGAAGCAAAACGAAGAGTGGATTCAGGGAGATAAGCATAGGCATCGCCGCCCAGACGGAGAAGTTTGCCAAGAAGAGGGAGCGCACGGCGGAGGGTGAACTCGGCGGTCCTCCGTACAATCACATTCCCCGGGCGGGCCATGTCAAGGGAGACGAACCGTCCACCCTTCTTTAGGACCCGGACAGCTTCCCTCAGCGCCATTTCGACATCCGGTACATTTCGAAATCCCCATCCGACGGAGACGGCGTCGAACGTTTCGGAGGCGATGGGCAGTCGGCAGGCGTCGCCGAGAGCGAGGTCTGGAGAACCCCCTCCCTCTGGGGGAGAGGGGGCAGGGGGTGAGGGGCGAGAGCCTAGCGAACTGTTTTGAGAGCCTGCAGAACTCGAAATGCTCTCGCCCCTCACCCCCAACCCCTCTCCCTCAGAGAGGAGAGGGGAGCTTCGGAACTTCTCCATCGCCCCCTCCAACATCGGCAAACAGAAGTCCACTCCAACAATCCGCCCGGTGGGACCTACCGCTCGGCGGAGGGGAAGAATGAAATCACCTGTGCCGCAGCAAACATCCAGCGCTCGCCCGCCGGGCTTAAGCTCCAGCTTCGAAACCGAGAAAGCGCGCCAGCGATGGTGAAGGCCGAGCGACATCAGACCGTTCATCCGGTCGTAGCCTCGGGCAATATGGGCGAACATTCCGCGCACGGCGGCGCGCTTATCTTCGCCTTCCGTCCGCCAGATCGCCTCGTTTTTCATCGCTTTCCTAACCCCTTTATACCTTTCGTACGGGCTGGATTGACTGAAGTTTCAAAACTTTGTGAAATTCCGTTTGAAATACAGGCCAACGACCTAAGCCAAGAGCGTTAAGGGTTTGCGAGGTTCGATGGTCGGGAGACCATCGCCACATGAGTGCCACGGTACTCTCTTAGGCATGAAGCTTAAGCTGGGTTTGCCCAAGGGCAGCCTGCAGGAGCCGACGTTCGCCCTTTTCGCGCGGGCGGGCTACTCGATCAAGGTCTCGTCTCGTTCCTACCAACCCGTCATCGACGACGAAACCATCGAGCCGATCCTACTGCGTCCGCAGGAGATTCCGCAGTACGTGGAGCAAGGCATTCTCGATGCTGGCCTCACGGGGAAAGACTGGATCGAAGACGCCGGCGCCAAGGTCGAGGAGATCTGCGAGCTGCAATACAGCAAGATGACGAATAACCCCATCCGGGTCGTCCTCGCTGTCCACAACGATTCCCCCGTGCAATCGATCCAAGACCTCCAAGGCAAACGGATCGCCACCGAATACGTGCGTCTGACCGAGCGATATCTCGCAACCAGCAATGTCGCCGCCACCGTCGAATTCTCTTGGGGCGCCGACGAAGTCAAAGTCCCGACGCTGGTCGATGCCATTGTCGTCAACACGGAAACCGGCAACTCCCTCCGCGCCCACAACCTCCGTATCGTCGACACCCTCCTCACCTCCACCCCACGCTTCGTGGCCAGCGCCGCCGCCTGGGCCGACCCGTGGAAGCGAGAGCGCATCGAATCGCTGGAAATCCTCCTCACCGGCGCGATGAACGCGGCGAAGCTGGTCGGCCTGAAAATGAACCTGCCCATGGCCCGCAAAGCGGAGATCCTCGCCCTCCTGCCTTCGGTCAGTTCCCCAACCCTATCGCCCTTGGCCGATCCGACTTGGTTAGCCGCGGAAACCATCCTGAGCGAAAGGGAAGTGCGAGATTTGATCCCGCAACTCAAACGAGCGGGAGCTACCGGCTTGGTGGAGTATCCGCTGAACAAAGTTATCTACTGAGCTCTCTGCGACAATAGACGCTATGGGAGCGCGGCAGATCGTACACGTCGATATGGACGCGTTCTACGCGTCCGTCGAACAGCGCGACGACCCCGAACTTCGCGGCAAGCCCGTAGTCGTCGCGTGGCGAGGGAGCCGATCGGTGGTCTGCGCCGCCTCCTACGAGGCGCGAAAGTTCGGCGTCCGCTCCGCGATGCCCGCCATCACCGCCGAACGGCTCTGCCCATCGGCCATCTTCATCCCGCCCGACTTCACGAGGTACCGAATGGCGTCCCAAGCCTGCCGCGAGATCTTCAAAAGGCACACCGAACTCATCGAACCGCTGTCTCTCGACGAGGCCTACCTAGACGTCACCGGCCAATCCGGCCTGGAAGTCGCGCAACAAATCCGTGCGGCAATTCGGGAAGAACTAAACCTGACCGCTTCAGCCGGCGTCGCCCCGAATAAATTCCTCAGCAAGATCGCCTCTGACTGGAAAAAGCCCGACGGCCTCTTCGAAATCCGCCTCGAAGAGGTCGAAGATTTCCTCATCGATCTGCCGGTCGGGAAGATCCCGGGAGTCGGAAAAGTGACCGAAGAGCGCCTCGAAGGAATGGGCATCCGGTCGGCCGGCCAAATCCGCGCCTACGGCCTCCCCTATATGGAGATGGTCTTCGGCCGCTCGGGCCGCCGGCTCTACGAACTCTCCTGCGGCCTCGACGATAGCGAAGTGGTCTCCAACCGGCCCACCAAATCGATCTCCGCCGAAGACACCTTCGCCACCGACGTCATTCTGTCGGAGACGACCCCGACCCTCATCCAACTCGCTGAAAGAGTCTGGGACCTCGCTTGTGCCGAAGGACGGCCTGCCCGAACGGTCGTTCTCAAACTCAAAACCAAGGACTTCAAGATCCTCACCCGCAGCCAAACCCCCGGCCACCCCATCGCATCCAGCGAAGAACTCCTCACTATCGCCCTCGATCTCCAAACCCGCGTCAACCTAGACCCCGAGACCAAATTCCGCCTCGTAGGCATCGGTCTCGCCAATTTCTTCGATCCTGGGGAATTAATCGATCAACCGACACTATTCGATTTCTGAAGATCCCTGAGGAGTATTTCCTAACTCCCTAATTCCTAACCGGCTATCCTAACCCCATGCCGACCGACACCGCCGTCGAGGGATCGCTATTTCGTCCGTCCTTTGACCTCTCGCCCTACACCTTCAGCGGCGACCAACTCCGAGAGATCGCATTCCCCCTCGGCGGCATCGGCACCGGCTGCGTAAGCCTGGATGGACGCGGCAACCTCCAAGACTGGGAGATCTTCAACCGGCCAAACAAAGGGACGTTCCTCATGAACACCTTCCCGATGCTCTCCATCCGAAGCGAAGGCGAGGACCCAAAGCTGCTGGCCGTCCAAGGTCCAAAGGTGCGGCATTGGATCGGCGAACTCAAACCCTGGCGGTACGGCCACGGAGACATGTGGGAGCAGATGGACGGACTCCCTTGCTTCGATTCGGTCGAGTTCTGCGGCACCTTTCCGTTCGCCCGAGTGCGCTTTAAGAAACCCTCCTTTCCGCTCGAAGTCGAACTCTGCGCCTTCAATCCCTTCGTCCCCCTCGACATTGAAAGCTCCAGTTATCCGGGAGCCTGTCTGGTGTATCGCCTTAAAAACACAAGCGACAAACCCGTAGAAGCGACGCTGGCCTGGTCGATGATGAACCCGGTCGGCTTCGGCGATAAGGTTCCGTCAGGAGAAAAAGACGGGGCACGGGGCGAACTTTTCGAGGGAGAAAATTGCCGCGGGATCAGGTTCACCAATGGCCGAATTCCCGAAGACAGCCTGCATCACGGCACCGCCGCGATCAGTACGAACTGGCCGGAAACCACCGCGCTACCCATGTGGGACAAGCGGGAATGGTTCGACACCGTTCAGGCCCTTTGGAACGAATTCTCCACCACCGGACGGCTCGAAAATGGCCCTCTCGGCAAAGAAGGCGAGCGTGTGGCTGGCTCCCTGGGCGCCGTCGTCAAGCTAGCCCCCGGTGAGGAAGTGGAGATCCCGTTCTTTATCTCATGGGTCTTCCCCGTGACCAGCAAATACTGGGACGGTGTCACCCCAAAGTCGCCGCACGTCTGGAAACCGTACTACGCGACCCAGAACTCAACCGCCTGGGACGCGGCGGACGCGTTCTTCGGCCGATATAAAGAGCTAGCCCGGCGCACCCGAGCCTTCGAGGAGGCTCTGTTCACATCGACGTTACCCACCGAGGTGATCCAGTCGGTCAGCTCAACCGCCAGCATCCTCCACAGCCCGACCGTCCTCCGCCTGGAAGACGGCACCTTCTGGGCTTGGGAAGGCTGCAGCCCGGATGGCGGCTGCTGCGAAGGCACCTGTTCCCATGTCTGGAACTACGCCCTCGCCCACGCCTACCTTTTCCCGGAAATGCAGAAGAGCATGCGGCGCGCCGAATACGCCAACAACTTCAACTGCGGGCCGCGCGGAAAAGAAGGTGCCCTAATCTTCCGCACCCAGATCCCGATCGGCAAGGAGGCAAATCTTTGGCACGCCGCCAGCGATGGCCAACTCGGGGGCATCGTTCAGCTCTACCGCGACTGGAAACTGCTCGGAGACGATACCTACCTGCGCGAGATGTGGCCTTTCGCCAAGCGGGCGCTCGAATTTTCATGGGCGCAATGGGACAAAGATCGCGACGGTCTGGCCGAGAGCGATATGCACAACACGTACGACATTAACTTCGTCGCCCCCAACCCGCTCACCCAGTTCTTCTATCTCGCCGCCCTAAAGGCCGGGGAAGAGATGAGCCGCCACCTGGGAGACGTTGCGACGGCGGACGGCTATCGAACGCTCTACGAATCTGGGCGACAGAAAACAAAGGAACGACTTTGGAACGGCGAGTATTTCTTCGAAGAAGGCTCCTACGTCGCTGAGTCGTCACCCAAGTACCAGCACGGCGCCGGCTGCCTCAGCGACCAAGTCTTCGGCCAACTCGCCGCTTCCGTCGCCGGGTTGGGTCATCTGGTTGACAAGGAAATGATCCAGGGAGCCTTGAACGCCATCTATCAGCACAACTTTAAGGCCCCTCTCGGAGATCACGCGAACCTGCAACGAGTCTACGCCGTGCAAGACGAAACCGGCCTCATCCTCTGCTCCTGGCCCCGGGGCGAGCGGCCCTACTATCCGTTCGTCTATTCCGACGAAGTCTGGACCGGCATCGAATACCAAGTCGCCACCCACCTTGCTCTCGAAGGCATGACCGAACAAAGCCTCGCCATCGTCCGCGGCATCCGCGAACGCTACGACGGCCGACGGCGGAACCCCTGGAACGAATTCGAATGCGGCTCCCACTACGCGCGAGCATTGGCTTCGTATGGACTGCTGCTAGCCTTCTCCGGCTTCCGATACGACGCGGTGGCGAAGACGGCCACGCTGGATCCACTTGAAAAAGGAGATTTCCGTTCGTTCTTCTGCACCCCGCAGGGGTGGGGCGTGGCAAGGAAGGAAGGTGGAGCCACCCGGTTCGATCTGATCGAAGGGACGCTCTTCCCGAGTCCTAAATAGTCAATGGGTTGGCCAAACCAACCAACTCATCCTGCCGCCCCACGAACACGAGCCGGAGTTCATGCAAGAAATCCGGCGCCGCCTGAAGCCGAACCGACCAGTGCGTCTCTCCCCGCTTGGCCATCACTACCTCGATCCGCACCTCCCCACCCTCGTTGGCCCACAAAAACGAGCCGTGACCTTCCTCTGCGAGCTTCCGAAGACCGAGCCCAAGCCGAGGCAACTCTTCATGCGATAGATCGAGCGGAATCCGTGCCTGAGACCACCCGGTCGAAGCCTCCACATGCTCCTGACTCAACGACAAGGACGCCGCGCCATCTTGAAGCCGCAACCCCACCTGTCAGCCCCCATTTTCCGCAACCCAACGGATGGCTCCCCGAGTAAGGGGAAAGATACCGGCCGACAGGACCAACGGGGAAATGGAAGTCTGGTTCGCCACACAAGCGTAGATCAAGTAGATCTCCAGCAGAATGTAAGGCACAACCCCCCACGGCCCATATTTTTCCCGCACCACCGCCGCCCCAACCGCCCCGCCAATCGCGATCGGCAGGAGATGGAAGACGTAGCTGAGCGGGACAAGCGGATGGTCGACGATCGCCAAGAACACTCCGATGGCGGTGTAGATCCCACCGCTAATCCAGAGCGTCTGCTTGGGGTCGACTACCTTTGGCTTCATTCCTCCACGAGGTACTCGGCCACCAACTGGGCGGTGTCCGCGAGCGCGTCGCGGTGGGTTCGCTCGTAGCCGTGGCTGGTGTCCACCCCGGGCCCGATCAACGCCACCTCGGCCCGGCCACCGGCGCGCCAGTACATACTGCCGTCGGAGCCGTAGTACGGATACACATCCGGCCGAAGATCGATCCCGCGCCGATCCGCCAGATCGCGAAGCTTTCCGCTCAACCGCTTGCTGTAAGGCCCGCTAGAGTCCTTCACGCAGATCGAAGCATGAAACTCGTCCCCCTGAAGCCCTTCGCCAATGCAGGCCATGTCGAGCACGACAAGCTCTCTAAGGTCGTCGGGAAGACTGTCGGCGCCACCATGACCCACCTCTTCAAAGTTCGAGATCAGGAAGGTCGTCCGCTGCGCCGCCGTCACATCCGCGTCCACCAAAGCCTTGATCGCCGCCACCGCACAGGCCACGCAGGCCTTGTCGTCCAAGAAGCGGCTCCGCACGAAGCCGGCCTCGCCGGTTTCGACGCGAGGGTCGAACGCTACAAAGTCACCAACCTCGATCCCGAGCAGCCGCGTCTCTTCCGCGCTGTTCGTCCGCTCGTCCAGCCGGACTTCCAACGTGTCTTCGGTTCGCTCCTTGGTTTTGGCTTCCTTATTGACGTGCGCCGCGCCGTTGGCGAGGACGATCGAGCCCCGAACCTGCCGCCCCGAACGGGTCATGATCTGAACCCCCTCACTCTCCACCGTCGGCCACATCAGGCCGTTCAAAGCGCTAAGTTGGAGACGCCCGCTGGGCTTGATCCGCTTGACGATCGCGCCGAGAGTGTCAACGTGCGCGGTAAGTGCCCGGGGAGAGTCGTCGCGAAGGCCCGGGATGTGGGCGAGGAGGGCCCCCTTAGCGGTTCGCTCCGTGGCAACCCCCAATGCGGAAAGCTCGCCCTCGACCAGGCCGATGGCGTACTCCGTATCCCCGGTAGGACTCGGCGTTTCGAGCAGATCCGTGAGGAACCGCACGAGGTAATCGGTCGAGATCTCGAAACGCGCCATAGGTTGCCGGGAGGTTTACCCCAATTGCTTTAAAATGCCCTTCAGAACCCCTCCTTTCGCTCCGGCGAGAGGAGGGGCAGGGGTGGAGAGTCCGGGTGTCTTAGTGAAAGAGAGTCGTCGACCGTGACCTACTTAATCTGCCCGCGAAGCACCGCTTCCGCCACCGCCAGCGCTTCCGCCACCTTAGCCGGATCCTTCCCGCCCGCGGTCGCGAACTGGGCCTGGCCGCCGCCACCGCCACCCGCGATGCGGGCAACTTCCCGCAGCAGGTTCCCGGCATGCGCGCCCTTCGCCACCGCATCGGCGCCGGCCTTCGCGATGAACTGAATCTTGCCGCCGCTGACGACCGCCGCCAGCGTCACCTGGTTAGGCGCCTGCGCCGCCGCGTCGTCCACCGCCGAAGCCGCCGTCTTCGGATCGACGTCGCCGAAGTCACGCCGCCAAAGCGCCACGCCGTTAACGTCGACCGTCTCCGCCCCGCCACCTTCGCCAGACAACGCGGCCCTTTCCGCCTTTTCCCTTTTCCCTTTTTCCTCCTTCACCTGCGCGACCGCGCGCTCGACCGCCTGAACCAACTCGGCCGGGGAGGCCTTAAGGAGGCTGGCCGCTTCACGAATGCGCTGCGTCTCCTGGCGGGCCAATTCATAAGCGGCTTCACCGGTCACCGCCTCGATGCGGCGAACGCCGCCCGCCGCCGAGGACTCGGAGACGATACGGAACCCACCAATCTCGCCGGCCGTGCGCACATGGATGCCTCCGCAGAGCTCACGGCTGAACTCCCCAACTTCGACCATGCGGACGCGATCGCCGTACTTCTCGCCAAAGAGCGCCATCGCCCCCCTTGCCTTAGCCTCCGCGATCGGGAGGTCCGGGTGCGTAACAACGTCCTCGTTCGCGAGAATCCGCTCGACCACGCGACGCTCGACTGTTTCGATCTCTTGCGGGGTGAGGGCCTTGCCGTGGGCAAAGTCGAAGCGGAGACGATCCGGGTCGACCAACGATCCGGCCTGGGTGACGTGACCGCCGAGGGTCTCGCGAAGGGCGGCTTGGAGAAGGTGGGTCGCCGTGTGGTTCCGCTGGATCTTCCGCCGTCGGTTGGCGTCCACTTGTGCCGTGACCGTCTTGCCAAGAAGATCGGCATCGACGCTACCCAAGTTGTGCCAGAAGGTGCCGCCTTCCTTGGTCGTGTCTTTCACGTGAAACACCGAACCATCGCCCAGGGTGAGCATGCCGGTGTCGCCCACTTGACCACCGGAGGCGGCGTAAAACGGGGTGGTATCGAGCGCTACAAGGATCCGAAGAGCCCCCTCCTCGTCGCCGCGGGTAGAGCCTCCCACTGTGTCGCTGGTGTCGTCGGGCGATGAGGAGGGGGTTGGGGGTGGAGATCCGGGTGCCTTCCGCCCCACCGGCCGCACTCGCACAATCCGCCCCGTTCCGCTGGTTTCACAGTAGCCAGTAAATTCGGTGGTCGCGGGGGCGTTTTCGACGGCGTGTTCCTCGACGGCGTTAACGTCGCCGTACGCGGACTTCTCACCCTGCGCACCGCGGGCGAGAGCTTGGTCTTCTTTTAGGGCCCTTTCGTAGCCTTCGAGATCGACTTCAATGCCCGCTTCAGCTGCGAGTTCTTGCGTGACTTCGAGAGGGAAACCGTACGTGCCGTAAAGCTTAAAGGCCTGGTCCCCGGGGTAAAGCCGTGACTTAAGCTTTGAGAGATTCACTGCTCGCCATTCGGCGATTGAACCAGGAATCCCAACATCCACCCAATCTTGCTCATCGGTCTGATCAAGGGGCAGAACAAGGAGAGACTCAAGGAAATACCGGTATCCGTTGGCCAAAGTCCGTCGGAACGCCTCTTCCTCGTTCCGCAACGTCTCCACGATCGTCGCCCGACGCTCCTCAAGCTCCGTATAAAAGTCGCCCATCGTCTCGACGACGCCCTCGAATGCCTTATAAAGGAACGGCTCCGAAAGCCCGAGCGTCCGCTGCCCCTTCAAAATCGCCCGGCGAATCAGTCGTTTAACGACATACCCACGCCCGTTATTCCCCGGCGTAATACCGTCCGAAATACAGAACGTCGCGTTCCGAACGTGGTCAGCAATAATCCGCGCCGCCTGACCCTTCGGCGAAGGATCGGTCGCGTAATCCAGCCCGTCTCCCGTGAGTTCATTGAGAATCCGAAAAACGCCGTCGAACGACCCATTCTCATAGACCGACTTCTTCCCCGCAAGCACGAACGCCGTTCGATCCAACCCCATCCCGGTGTCGATCGAACGGAACGGCAGTTCGGGCATCCCGTCCTTGAAGTAGCCTTTCCCCGAAGGATCGGGATGGCCCTGCCATTCGTATTGAATGAAAACGTCGTTCCAGATCTCAACCCAATTACCGGCCGCATCATCCCGAAGGAAATCTTCGCGACCATATGCCCCACTCGGCGGCGGCGTATCCGCCGTCCAATAGAACATCTCCGAATTCGGACCGCAAGGTCCGGGGGGACCCTTCGAAAACGCGCCGGCGGGCCAGTAGTTGGTCTCCTCGTCCAGACGGAACACACGCGTCTCCGGGTCGATATCCTTGGAATTGAGGTGAAGCGACCAAGCGGCGAACGCATCCTCGTCGGTCTCAAAAATGGTGAAAGCCAGCTTCTTCGGATCCAGCCCAAGCCATTCAGGCGAGGTCAGGAACTCCCAGGAATAGTCGATGGCCTGGTTCTTAAAGTAGTCGCCAAACGAAAAGTTGCCCAGCATCTCGAAGAACGAGAGATGAGTCGCGTCGCCAACCTCGTCGATGTCGTTCGTTCGGACGCACTTCTGGACGGTCGTCAACCGAGGATGATCCGGCTTGGCGATGCCCCGGAAATAAGGCTTGAACTGAATCATGCCCGCGCCATTGAACAACAAGCTCTCGTCAAGCTTGTCGGTAACGTCGATCGGCACGAGCGAACCCGAAGGGAAACGGCGATGGCCCTTCGACTCAAAGAACGCGAGATATTTTTCGCGGAGTTCGCGAACGGTCATATAGAGATTGTGACGAATCTCCGGAGATGGTGCCCCTTGGAGCGAGGTACGAGCGGAAGGGGGAACCGTGGGGGAGGGGGTTGAGAGCGTATCGATGCCGATTACACTCCAGCCAACGCGCCTTCCCAAGGTAAAATATACAGACAAACGTCTATATGATTCGATCAAAAAATCAAAATAATATGTTTTTGCCATTCATAACCATTAACCCGTCGCGCAGAAAAAATATTACGAGAAATCCCCGTAACAATCTCCTAAACCAAAGCGACATTTAGCTGCTTCTTAGAATAATTGTCTTAAGTTCGAACCTCTTTAGCCTCCGCCCTCCCAGTCCCCTTTTCCTCCTCCCTCCGCCCCCGTAGATCCACCCTCCGCTAAACTGATCGAACAATGACCCTCGCCACGACCTTGCGCGACACGGTTCGTCGCCACGGAGCGAAAGCGGCCTTTGCCACCGTAGGCAAAGATGCGCGATCCTTCACCTACGATCAGGCCTACGCAAAGATCGCCCGCGTGGCGGGCGCCTTACGGGCGAAAGGGCTGGTCCGGGGCGATCGAGTCGCGGTGATCGCCGACAACGCCATCGAAGTCGCCTTCCTCGACTGGGCCTGCTACGCCACCGGCCTCGTCGTCGTGGCGATCTATCCCACCCTGCCCGCCGAGGGAACGCAGTACATCGTCAAAGACTCCGGCGCGAAACTCGTCGTGGTCGATAGCGAGAAACAGGCGGCCAAGGTCGGGGAGAGTGTCCTACTGACCGACCTCGACGCCGAACCAATCGATCTGGACGCCGAACCGGAAGGGAGCCCGGACGACCCCTGCGCGATCATCTACACCAGCGGCACCACCGGCGTCCCGAAAGGCGCGGTCATGCGGCACGGCGGCTTCGTGGCCGTAGCGGTAGGCGCCGGCCGAGAGATCCACTTATCGGCGGATGACGTCTTCCTCTCGTTCCTCCCCATGTGCCACGTCTACGAGCGGGTAGCCGGCCAGGTGCTTCCCGTTTACCTCGGCGCGACCATCGTCTTCTCGAAGGGTCTCGCTCACCTCCAGACAGAGATGCGCGAAGCGCGCCCCACGATCATGCTCTGCATCCCGAGGTTCCTGGAGAGCCTCCGCGAGCGAATCCTGGATCGCGTCTCCAAGGACAAGCCGATCAAACAATGGCTGTTCAACCAGATGCTTGCGCAAGGCGGGAAGAAGGCAAAAGGCGAGTTCGCACCGTTCGCGGGGCTATTCGACTCCATCGTCGCAAAGAAGGTCCGCGAGGCGGCAGGTGGACGGCTCCGCTGCTTCGTCTCCGGCGGCGCGGCGCTCGCCCCGGCGGTCGGAGAGTTCTACATGGCCACCGGACTCACCGTGCTCCAGGGTTACGGCCTTACCGAGACCAGCGGCGGCAGCGTGGTCAACCGGCCCGAGAACAACAAATTCTGGACGGTGGGCGAACCCCTCGAATGCGAAGTGAAACTGGCCGAAGACGGCGAAATCCTCATCCGCGGCCCCGGCGTCATGATCGGCTACCACAACCTGCCCGAAGAAACCGCCCAAGCCATCGACAAAGACGGCTGGTTCCACACCGGTGACATCGGCGAGTTCGAAGGCAAAAACCTGAAGATCACCGATCGAAAAAAGGACATTATCGTCCTCGGCAACGGCAAAAACGTCGCCCCCCAAAAGATCGAAAACCTCCTCCGAACCTCCCCCCTCATCCAAGAGGTGGTCGTCCTAGGAGACGGCATGGACGCCTGCATCGCCCTCGTCGTGCCAGCAGAGGGCGTGGAAGAGAAAGCGATCAAACAGGCCATCGACAGCTTCAAATCACAACTAGCCCCTTATGAAGCGATCAAGCGTTTCGCCCTTGTAACGGAGCCATTCTCGCAGGAAAACGGGCTGTTGACGCCAACTCTAAAAGTGAAGCGAAAGGCCGTCGCCGAACGATACAAGGAGGTCATCGCAGGCCTGACGAAGTAACTCCGGTCCCCCTCCCTGTTTTTCCGCGGGTCGGACCCGGCGTCCAGTACGGCCAATCACCGTGAGGAAAATGGGGTGGGGCTGAGAGCGTAGCGGATATTGGCTAGCTCTCGACCCAGGCGGAAAGGTAACCCAACCCGCACCCCATCCGTCTGGTTCGATATGCAACCGCGAAAGACGGGGTTTGCGGCGTTATTGACGCTGCTCCCTGCCGCCGGATGGAGTCAATCGTACGACCCCCATCTCCTGATCGAATTGGCCCGGAGCGCCGTCACCGCCGAAGTCCAAGGTTCCCCGATCCCGAAAATGCGCGGCAGCATCCCACCCAAAGCGGTATTTGTGACCATCGAAATCAACGGCGTCGTACGCGGCTGCCGCGGCACGCTGACAACCCGGTCCGCCTCCCTCGAAGCCGAGATCCAACAAGCCGCCCGCAGCGCCGCCGCCCACGACCCGCGCTACCGACCGCTTTCGAAAGAGGAGCTCAAACGGTTCCTCGTCACCGTCACCATCGTGGACCGCCTGGAACCGATCACCAACATAAGCGGGTTAACGCCAGAGGATGGTCTGGTTTTGAAGTCGGGTAATCGCACCGGAATCGTTTTGCCCTGGGAGGGTAAGGACCCGGCCACACGCCTGAAGTGGGCCTACCGGAAAGCCGGGGTAGCGGAAGGCTCCTCGGTATCGCTGCACCGCCTCGTGGCCGAGAGGTTCCGGGGTTGAGCGCGCTGATCGCCTTCCTACTCCTCGGCCAACAGAAGACCAAGCACGAAGTCAACGTCTGGGTCTCCCGCAACATCGCGCCGAGCAGCAAGGTCCGGATCACCATCAACAGCCAGAACCTGCCGCTGGTTCACGTCTCGCTTTACCGCCTCGACGGTCCCAAGTGGCTCGTCAATGGCGACCCGGACGGCCCCCGCCCGCCACTGCCCGGAAAAACCCTCCGCACCTTCGACATCACCGTCGCCGCCAAGGGCCAAAAGCCGAACCCGCGCAACGCCGACACCTTCTACTCCCGCCAAATCAACCTGCCCCTGATGAGCCCAGGGGTCTACCTGTTGAATTTCGATGGCGGCGACAAACCCGCCTGGGCGGTGGTGAACGTCACCAACCTCGCCGTCGTGGTGAAACGCTCACCCAAACGCGCCCTCGTCTGGGTCACCGACTTCAAAACCGGCTCCATCGTGCCCGGAGCCGAGGTCACGACCTACCGCCAGAAAGGCACCCTCGTGAGCCGGACCCGCACCGGCGCCGACGGCGCCGCGATGATCGAGATGGGCCCGGGTGACGAGACCTTCATCATCCGCCGTGGCGCGGACCTGGCCGGAGTAAACGCCAGTCAAGGAAATCCTGATGGCCAGCTCAGAGCCCACTTCCAGACCGACCGGCCGATCTACCGTCCGGGCCAGAAGGTCAGTTTCAAAGCGATCCTCCGCCGAACCCAAGGTCAAGGCTACGCGGTGGTCGCAGGCAAGCCGTGCAAGGTCCAGATCCGCGATCCGAAAGACAACCCGCTGGACGAAATCCGCCTGACTTCCACCAATCTGGGCAGCGTTTCCGGCCAGTTCGAAATCCCGGAAGAGGGGATGACCGGTCCCTACACCCTCTTTCTCCAGATGGGTGACGACACCGCGTATCAGACTTTCACGGTGGCGGAATACCGCAAACCCGAGTTCAAGGTGGAAGCTCACCCCCTCGCCAAGCGGTATCTCTCAGGAGATGAAGTGAGCTTCGAGGTCAACGCCGCCTACTACTTCGGCGCGCCCGTGCCCCAAGGGGCGGTCCACTATCAGATCCGCCGCTCTACCCTCGGCTTCGGCGGGAGCGGCGACTCGGACGAGCGGTATTTCTACTCGGGTGACGGCAACCTCTACGCCCGCGACACCTACTCCCGAAACGAAGTAGTGGGCGAAGACACCGTCTACACCGACGCCAACGGCAAAGCCATCGTCAGGTTCAAAGCCGATCCCGCCGCGGGCGACAGTACCTACACCATCTCTTTCGACGTCACCGACGGCTCGCGTCGCCAAGTCCAAGGCGGCGGCTCGGTCCCGGTTTACGGAGCGTCGATCCGGCTCGGAATGTCGACCAGCCTCGTCTACGCCACCCTCGGCTCGCTGATCCCCGTCACGATCCGAGCCGTCGATCTCGATGGCCGGCCGGTTGCCGCCAACACCACCCTCGTCCTACGGACTCCCTACATGGATGAGAAGTCCGGCGAGTGGAAGAAGAAAGAGCTGGCCCGCACCACCGTCCGCATCCCCGCCTCCGGCGTGGCGACCGTCAATCTCCCGGCCAAAGAAGCGGGGGAGATTGAGATCGAAGCCACGGCGACGGATTCGACCAAGCACGTGGCTCGTATTGGCCTCAGCGTCTACGTTGCCGGCAATTTCGAAAAGCCGGAGGTGGAGGACGAAGAGCCGACTGTCTCCGTAATGCTGGATAAGCGGGTCTACGAGCCTGGCCAGAAGGCGAAGGCCTTCGTGCGGAGCAACCATTCTAAGCTCCCGATCCTTCTCGTGGAAGAGGGCGGCGACATCTGGGACTACAAGGTGCTGCCCAACGGCCGCGCCTCCCGAACCTGGACGGTCGATACCAACCTGAGGCTCTCGCCAAACGCTTACGTGAGCGCGGTGCAGTGGGTGAAGGGCCAGTTGGTGAGCGGAAACGTGGTGCTGCCGGTGCCAGACCGCTCCAAGGCGATGAAGGTGTCGGCAACCCCCGACAAACGGAGCTACCACCCGGGCGACCGCGCCACCTACACGATCCGCACGACCGACGGCAAGGGCAAACCGCTCTCCGCAGAAGTCGCGATGTCGGTGGTGGACGAGGCGATCTACGCGCTTAGTCCGGATACCACGGGTGATCTGTACGCCCTCTACTGGGGTCTGCGGCCTGACGGGGTTTCGATCCAAAGCTCCGCGCCGGAAGAGGTGTCCGGCGGCGCCTACCAGCGCGTCTCGACAATCGCTCCGGTGCGGCAACGGTTCGAAGACACGGCTTTCTGGAACCCCACCGTGGTGACCAGCTCAAACGGACTGGGCACGCTCAGCTTCGAAATGCCCGGCAACCTCACAACCTGGCGTGCCACCGCCCGAGGCGTGACGGCGGATACCAGCGTCGGGACCGGGACCTCGAGCGTCATGGCGAATCGCCCGGTGATGCTACGGCTGGCCACCCCACGCCAAGTGGTGCAGGGCGACCGGGTGACCCTGATCGGGACCGTGAACAACCGGTCGGAGGAGCCGCACGACTTTGAAGTCCAGTTGAACGCGGACGGAGTGAGTCTGGAGGGTGCCGCTAAGCAGACCATTCGCGTCCCCGCAAAGGGCGAAGGCAAAGTGCAATGGACCCTGCTCGCCGCCACCATCCCCGCCTCCGGCTCGGCAAAGCTGACCGGACAGGTGGTGGCGACGGACAACCGAACCGCCGACTACGCCGACGCATTGGAAGTCGCCCTGAAGGTCGTCCCGAACGGCTTGCCCGAGCGGTCTTTGATTGGGGGCACGGTAGCAGATGAGGTCACCACGACGCTGACTCTGCCCGACGACCGGCTTGAGCCGGCGACGGTGGTCAACCTTGAGATCCGTGCCGGACTAACTCCAGTTCTCAAGGAGACGGCTTCATCGATTTTGGACAGCCCACGTTACGGCAGCGTCGGTGCCGCAAACCAACTCATGGCCGCCGCGGCCATGGGGTTGGGAAATAGTGACAAACCCGTCAAAGAGTCGCTGGCCCTGCTTTCGCGCACCCAGCGCTACGACGGCTGGGGCCGCTGGGAGTCCGCACCGTCGGACCCCATCATCACCGCCCGCGTCGCGCATGCTTTAGGCATCGCCCGGGCGAGCGGAATTCGGGTCTTCGACAATCTGATCAACGCCACCCGAGAGGCGGTCGTCGCCCGCTATAACGCCACGAACCTTTGGGAACACCGGGCACAACTCGCCGCCGCATTGGTCGCCACCCAAGACCGCCGTGGTACGGATTTGGTGAACGAAGTGCTCACGCGAGGCTCGAAGATGTCTCCCTACGCGCGGGCTCGTCTGGCCGATGCGCTGGTGTCGTTGGGACGGCGCGACGAGGCTATGAAACTGGTTAGAGACGTCCTCAAAGATGCCCCGGCGGGCCCCCTCGAAACCTTCATTCCCGCGGGCGAAGGGTTGGAGTGGAATGCGACGGACATCGAGACGACCTCGGAGGCTCTGACCGTGTTGAGCCTTTTGGGAGCCGAGCCGGCGACTCAAACCGCCCTGACCCGTTGGCTCACCGCGCCAAATCAGGGTTGGCGTTCTGGCGATGACGACGTTGCCCTGGTGCGAGGCTTGGCAACCTACCTGGCCAAGCATCCTGAGTCGGACCAACTAGGGAAGGTGACGGTCGAATTCAACGGTTCGCCGGTTGAGATGAAGGTGAATCCGGTGACCAAGGTCGCTTTGGCGCGAGTCACCTCTTCCGCGCTTCGCTCGGGCGAGAACACCGTGAAAATCCACCGCGACGGCGGTGGGGAAGCGTTCTACAGCGTCGACACCCGGGTTTATCGGCCGGTGGCGGACGAGAGCACGGAAGGCATCCGCGTCCTCCGCCGCTTCGAGGTGAAGACCCCGGGCGGGACTTGGGTCGAACTCAACCGCCCGGTCGTCCCGGGCGAACCCGTTCGCTGCACGGCGATCGCCTGGGGCGACGATATCCGCGACGCGGTTAAGGTGGTCGAACCGATCCCGGCCGGCTTCGAGTTCATGGACGACGAGTCCGGGGTCCAGGGTTATCAGGAGGTCCGCGACGGCGCAGTCATCCACTACATGACCAACTCCGGCGCCCCCCAGACCTTCCGCTACTACCTGCGGGCAGAATCGGAAGGAGCCCTGGTCGCCCTCCCCGCCACCGCGGAATACCTACGCCGGCCCAAGATGCACGGCCACACCGTGCCGGTAAAGATCGTGGTGAAGCAGTGATCGGCCTTGAAACAATGGCTTCCTGGTGGCGAGAGCGTCCCGCTCTCGTGCCTTTTAATCAGGCCCTGTCTTCAGCTGTCACCGACGGAACACTCGATGGTCAGGAGACCATCGCCACGAGGGCCCCCGCCGTTGGCGACACCTTCGCCTCCTTTAATCTCCGCACCCTCAACGACCGTCCCTTCGCCTGGCAGCCCGGCCGGACAACCGTCCTCTCCTTTGCGCCTTCTGGTGCGACACCTGGAAGGATCAACTCCCGCGAGTGAAAGAGGCGTCCCGCATGACAAAAGGCCTCCCAGTGGACTACGCCACGATCAGTGTCGATGGCCGCTGGACGGAGCGCGCCAAAGTAGCAGCCGTCGGAACCATGTTGGGCGACCCCGGCGGACTCTGGAGCCACGCCAAAGGAATCGACCGCGTCCCCTACACCCTCGTGATCGCCCCAAACGGGCGAATCGTGTGGGCAACCTACGGAACCGTAAGAACCACCCCCTTGGTCGACGCGGTAAAGAAGAACCTGTCGGGCCAGACCGCCGAAGGCGGCCCGATCTACCTCACCTTCGACGACTTTCCCGCCGAGCGGCTATCCGAAGAACTCCTCGACACCCTCCGTGCCGCCAACGTAAAAGCCACCCTCTTCTGCATTGGCGATAAGGTCGCCGCCGCGAAAGGGCTCTTGCAGCGCGCGGTTCGCGAGGGCCACACGCTGGCGATCCACTCCTGGGCTCACGACGGAGACCGACCAGAACTGGAGAAATGCGTCGAAGCCATTCGCACGGCCACGGGGGAGACCGCCAAGCTATACCGCCCTCCGGGCTCTGAGAAGGTTCTGGATCTCAAGGGCAATTCCCTCGAGCTGCCCGTCGATGATCCGTACGACTACACCCGTCCCGGGGCGGACGAGCTAACCCGCCGGGTGCTCTCTCGTGCACGGGCAAACGTGGTGATTCAGCTTCACGCCGGCGTCCAGGACACCCTACAAGCCCTGCCCGAGATCATTCAAACGCTCCGCAGACGTGGCTTTTTCTTCGAACCGCTGCGTACGGAGGGCTAGGGTGTGTCGAGCGCATCGACCCGAACAACCATCACCGTGGTGTTATCGCTACCACCGCCCTGAAGCGCCAGTGCGACCAGTTTCCAGCAAGCGTCCGGCGGGGCCAGGTTGCGGAGGTTCTCACCGATCACATCGTCTTCAACGTGGTTGAGGAGGCCGTCGGAGCAGATCATAAAAACATCCCCGGCGAGAAGGTCGAAGCGGGTGATCTCGGGGTTAACGATGGCTTCCGTTCCCACCGCGCGGGTGATGACGTGGCGGTATTGGTGGGTCTTGCCCTCTTCGGCGGTAATCATGCCGGCACGGATGGCCTCGTCGACCCAGGTGTGGTCGTGGGTGAGCTGCTCAAGGACGCCTTCGCGCAGACGGTACACGCGGCTATCGCCGACCTGGACGGTATACGCCTCGTCTTGGCGCAGGATGAGCGCGGAAAGGGTAGTGCCCATGCCCTTGCGCTGCGGATTGTTCTTCGCGTTCTCCCAAACCCAGCGGTTTGCGGCCACGACCGCGGTCTGCATGGCGACCGTCGGGCTCTCGCCTGGATGGTTGAGATAGACGTCGATAAAGGTCTTGGCGGAGAGCTCGCTGGCGATCTGACCGGCGGCCGCGCCCCCCATGCCATCGCACACCAGATAGACCGCGCCCTTCGTCGTCAGGGTGCGCAGATCTTCCGAAACGAAGAACTCAAATTTGTCCTCGTTGTTCTCCCGCACGCGGCCCAGATCGGTCTTGGCGGCCACGGTCGCACGGGGAATCACCCGGGCGGCCTCGATGGGGGCCAGGTCTTGGGCTTCGTATTCAGCGGTGATCTCGTCCATGCGCGCTTTTGGACGGTACCGGAAAAACGAATCGTGCGGCCAAACAGTCGAGATCCAGGAACAAAGTCGCGCCTTTTTCGTCTTTCGGTACGTCTTAACCTAGTGACGACTCCCCTCGTTCGCGCGGATTTCCCCATCCGCGCGCTTCCCCTTTTTGCCGAAAACCTCGGTGGAAAATCAGGGGAAAGAAGTGGGTTGGCTGAGGACAGGGGGAAACTAGATCCCAACCGGGATAAAGTGATGGGGTTTTCCCATGGGTTTTCCACCGGATGGAACAACCTCGCTCAGGTTCAAATCGCCTTAGGCTAGACTCAGTCTGTTCGAGTTATCCCCCGATTACTTCCGCTTAACAAGAGTAATAGAGATTGATAGATAGAGAACTCTTAAGAGAGAATGCGGTGGAAAGCCTCGTCCTGGACGGGTTTCGCAACTACGCTCATCTTCATCTTCGGTTGAGTTCGGGCTTTAACGTAGTGTCGGGGCCAAATGCTCAGGGAAAAACGAATCTTCTCGAATCGCTCTATCTGATCGGCACGACTCGGCTCCTTCGCGGCCAGCGGGATGCGGAAGCGATTCGAGAAGGGGATGAGCGGGCAAACGTCGAGGTCGAGCTTTCCGGCAGCGGTACCAAGCTGAGCGTTTCGCTTGAGCGAGGAGCACGGAAGCGGGCAAGGATCAATAGCCTAGCTTTGCCGAGGGCGGCCGATCTCATCGGGCGGCTACCGTTGGTCTGTGTCTCGGCGGCGGATATGGCGATCGTTCGCGGCGAGCCGTCGGACCGTCGGCTTTTCCTCGATCTGGAGCTGTCTGCGCTGTCTCCGGCGTATCTCCACCACTTCGCCCTCTACAAGCGAGCACAGGAGCAGCGAGGGGCCTTGCTGAGGCAGTCGCGAGAGCGGCCGGTCTCGGACGATCTGTATGAGCCGTGGGAAGCGGCGATGGCGATGCACGGGGCGCACCTCCGTTCGGCCCGCCAGGACTACGTGGCCCGGCTGATCGAGCCGACCCGGGAAGTTCATGCGCAGATGGGCGGCGGAGAGGAGTTGAACCTAAGCTACGAGCCGAAAGATGAAACGGTGGACGAGGAGGGTCTGCGGACACTGCTCGAGGCGAGCCGCCCGCAGGATATCGCTCGAGGTTCGACTTCCTTTGGGCCTCACCGGGATGATTTGCGGCTGGAGATCGAAGGACGCGATGCCCGGCTGTTTGGGTCTCAAGGGCAGCAGCGGACTTCCGTGATCGCCGTGAAGTTTGCGACGTTGGAAGTCGCACGCGAGGAGCGCGGAGTGGCCCCATTGCTGCTGCTGGACGACATCCTAAGCGACCTCGACGAGAGCCGCCGGGCAAGGCTGGTAGAAGTAGTTTTGGATCGGGCTGCCCAAGCCGTTCTGACCTGCACGGAAGCTTCAGCGGCAGGAGAGAAAATTTTGAGCCAAGCAAAGCTCTTCGAAGTAAGGGCCGGCCAAGTGACGATGGTCTCCTGACCATCGAACCAACCAGGCACGCCCCTCTGCTGCCAAACCAAAGATACATTCGAGATACCCGATGGTCTGGAGACCATCGCCACGGGTCAGAATCTTCTTATGAGGCAGGTCGGTCGAGTGTTGCCGCGGGTCGTGGAGAACGCGGAGGTACTTCGGGCGGCTCGGGCGGGGGCGGTGCTTCGCCGGTGGGACGAAGCGGTAGGCGAGGTCTTGGCAAAGAAAAGCCAGCCCGATCGCTACGATAAAGGAACCGTCTGGGTAGCGACTCAAGGTTCCGCTTGGGCTTCGGAGCTTCGGCTGATGAAGCCGATCATTCTTGAGCGGCTGGAGGCGATGGCCGGGGAGCGGGGGATGTTTCTCGACCTGCGGTTCGGAGTGCGGCCTCCCAAAGCGCCGATGGGGTTTGAGATCTCGGAGGCGAGCCTTCCGACGGAGCGGCCTGTACGCGAGGAGTCGCCTAAGATGCCGACTCCGATTGAGGCGGTTAAGGAGCCGCCGCGGTTGGATACGGGGATGTCGATTCGGGAACGGGCGGCCCGAAGGCTGGCGAACTGGCCCAAGAGTGAATAAGTTTCGGCTATCCTGAGCTCCGATGGAGGAGTTGCGTCGAGAACTGGCGCATCGGCCGCTAGTGCTTGTCGCCATCGCCTTTTGCGTCGGGCTTTCGGCAACGCTTCATCCGCTCAATCTCCTTTTTCTCCTTCCACTTTTCGTCGCGCGGCGCCCGGTGGTGGTCACACTGGCGTTTGTCATTGGGCTAGTTTTGGCTCCGAAACCGGCGTTGATTTTGGCGGAGCCGACTTGGGTGAAGGGTCAGGCGACGGTTGTCGGGATGCCCTTTCTTGCAAAAGGGGGACTAGCGGCCGATGTCATCATCGAGGGCAAGAAATTACGCGCGATGTTGCCTGCGGAGACCGTGATTTCAAAAGGAGAGGTTTGGCAGTTTGCCGGGAGAGCCAATCCCCTATCAGAGGCCTCGGAAACCTTGTCTTGGAAAGGCATCTCCGGCAGGTTCAAGCCGGTTTCGATGATGAAAATCGCGGACGGGGCTTGGCCGTGGCGGGCGGCGGACGCCTGGCGACGAAGCTTCGAACATTTCTCCCAGGCTAATCTCCCGCCGGAAGAGGCACGGTGGCTCAATGCTTTAGCCTTTCGGATCTACGCGTTGGAAGACGAGGAGATGGATGCGCTTAAAGGCACGGGAACGATTCATCTCATCGCGGCCTCGGGGCTTCATGTCGCGGCGCTCGGCACGTTCGGACTTTGGTTAGGGCTGCTAACAGGTCTTCCTCGGCAATGGGTGCTTGGTTCACTGGCGCTTTTGGTGTTGTTTTACGCGATGGCCACCGGGCTTCATTTGCCTACAGTTCGGGCGGCGATCGCCTTTGTGGTTGGTTCCTCCGCCTACCTTGTTCGGCGAGAGCCGGATGGGCTGAGCGCGCTGGCGCTGGCCGTCTTGGTTTATCTGCCGTTCGATCCTTCCGCGGTCTTCGATATCGGATTTCAGCTCTCGATTACCGTGGTCGGTTTCTTCGTCTTATGGCCAAAACCCCACCACGACCCGGCGCGAACGGCGTGGGCTTGGGGGAAGGCGCATGTGCGAGATCTGGTGGCCGCATCGCTGGTGGCGACGTTGGCTTCGGCGCCGATTCTGGCGCGGTATGAAAGCAGCTTCGCCCCGCTTTCTCTGCCCGCGAATCTCTTTGCCATTCCTCCGGTACTGATCGCGATCTTCTTGGCGTTGGTGCTTCATCCGCTGCATGCGGGTTGGGCAATGCCGGTGGTGGCCGGGCTGGTTTCGGCGGCGGTGGGGGTGATCGAGGCGGCCGGGTCCATTCCTTCGGCGGTGGTTCAAGTGCCGCCTTTTTCGCCCTACTTACTTGCGCTCATTTACCTGCCTTGGATGGCATTCTGGAGGCCGCGTGCGCGTCCGGCCGATTAGTCTCGCGGCCGTAGCGGTGGTAGGCGGCCTGCTCGGTTGGCTCATGCCACGTCCCGCGCCGACCTTGACGTTTCTGAGCGTTGGTCAGGGCTCTTGTGCGGTTCTGCAGGTGGGCGGAAGAACGATTCTTTTCGATGCGGGACCGAAGACGGCGTTTGTCGACGGCGGGGAGCGATTCGTCCTACCAAAACTGCGCGGCATGGGCGTGTCGAAGGTGGATGTAGTGGTGCTCTCCCATCCGGATTTGGATCACGCGGGCGGGCTTTCGGCGGTGATGAGGACGTATCCCGAAGCCCGGATCTTGGCAAACTCGGGCTTCTCGCGGGAGGCGAAACTTCCGGCGATGTTGCGTTCCCTGGGCGTCTCCACGGAGCGGGTTGGGTGGCTGCCGCCGTATGCCCGGTTGAGCGTTGGTTCGTTGTCGGTCGATCTCGCCTCGCCGCCCGTAGGAGCCGACGACAATACGGGCTCGGTTCTGGCGCGGGTTGAGGGCGGGGCATTTATCGGCGGTGACGCGCCGGCCGAGGTGGAACGAGAATTCGAGAACTGGATCGGGCCAGTTTCGGTGATGGCGGCGGACCATCACGGGAGCCGAACTTCCGGCGATCCTTCGTTCTTGGCAATCGCCCATCCGAGGTGGGTGGTCGTGAGCGTCGGGCGGAACAACGTTTACGGGCATCCGAATCCCGATGCGATGGCGCGGTATCAGGCGACGGGAGCGAAGATCTTTCGTACCGATCACGACGGCGACGTCGCGTTCGAGTTAAGAGACGGCCGTTGGAGCCGTTAAGGCACAGGCTATCGTTTTCGCGGTGGGGGAAATGGAATGAAGCCGAGCAGAAAGGTGATTTCGGAGGAGCAACCGTTCCTCTTCGACAAAGTGGTAGCCGTCGGGAATCTGGTCGTTCAGGCCAAATCCGTCCTGATGATGCTGATCAACCGAAATCACGAGTGGACCTCCGGTTCGTTCTTGAACTTTGTCCTGCCGAAATGGAATGTCCACGCTTACTTTCTGATCAGGATTGTCCAGGCGACTTGGATCAGCCTTGCGCTCTATCGCAGCAAGTCTTGGGCTCCCACCGCGCTGTTTTTCACCGTATTGCTGTCCTTGATCGCAACCGTTCACCTTTCCCTTACCGAGGCAACGACCGTGAATGTGATTTTGCTCACCTACGTGATTTTGAGGATGACAAAACAGATCGGGCCGACACTCTCGCCACGTTAGGCTATAGTTTCTCGCGATGGCGAAGCCAAAGCGACGGGGAGCGAAGGCATACGGTTGGGATCGGTTCATCGGGATCCTCGGAATGATCTTCGATGTCCTGATCGTGGCGTTGGGCTCGTGGGCCGTTCAATTTGGGTTGGTCGATACCAAAATCGCTCATGCGGACCAACCCAAATTCATAGGGTTCGGCGCGCTGGTCATCGCGATGGCGGCGATCAGCTTTGTTATCAACCTCGGCATCTTCAATAGCCGCCGCTGGGCCTTTATCGTGGCGGCATTGTTTGCGGGCTATGGGCTCTCCTCTGGCACCCTGGCGCCTTCCGGATTCATGCTGCTCTACACCGTCCTACGCCTCGGCAAAGTCTTCGGACCGGATTTGCGATGACCGACTATCCTCGCCCGGGCGGCCCATACGAACCACGTCCGACCTTCGCCGCCGATCGATGGGTGGCGGTGCTTTTCATGATCTACTTCATCATGATGAGGGGGGTTAGGCTAGCCCACTTTATACAGCGGCCAGCGGCCAATTCTGTTCTAGGGTCGCCGCTGCTTGAGGTGGGGGATCTTGTGATATCCCTCGGAATTTGGCTCCTAACCCTCTTCGGACTTTCGCAGAGCCGCCGTTGGCCCTTTTTCGTAGGGCTCCTTTTCAGTCTGTCCTCGACATACGCCAGCTTTCGACTTGGCGATCCGTTCCGCTGCGCGGTCTATTCCCTATTTTTCCTCTACTGTATCCTTCGCCTTTCGGGATTACTCGGTCCAAAACCACGGACCCGTTAAGCCGGGAGAATCAACCGTGCCAGAATAAGACTAACGTCCCCGTCCACGACAAGGAGGGGGGAGGAAAGGACATGACCCATAACGAAGAATTTCCGCCGCGGTATGACGCGTCGGCTGAAGCGACTTGGTACGCCCGCTGGGAAGCCGCGGGGCTGTTTCAGCCTTCTGGCGACTCCACGAAGCCGGTCTACACCATCACCATCCCGCCGCCCAACATCACGGGCAGCCTCCACATGGGCCATGCCCTGTGCTACCCGCTCCAAGACATGCTGGGCCGCTATCGCCGAATGCGAGGCGATTCCGTTCTTGTTCTGCCGGGCCAGGACCATGCAGGCATCGCGACGCAGAGCGTGGTGGACAAGATGCTCCGAAAAGAGGGATCCAGCGCGGCGGCGATTGGACGCGAGGCGTTTGAGAAGCGCGTCTGGGAGTGGCGCGAGGAGTCGGGCGGGACGATTTTGCGGCAGTTGCGAGCACTAGGGTGCGCTTTCGACTGGACACGAACGCGATTTACCCTCGACGAGCAGTACGCGAAGGCCGTTCTGGAAGTGTTTATCCAGTGGTACCGGCGCGGACTAGTGTTTCGCGGGAAACGTGTCGTGAACTGGGATCCGAAGCTGCAGACGAGCGTTTCGGACATCGAGACCCTGCGCGAGACGCGCAAGGGCAAGCTTTATCACATCCGCTATCCCTTCTCGGATGGCTCGGGCGAGGTGGTGATCGCCACCACGCGGCCAGAGACGATGTTGGGCGACGTGGCGGTGGCGGTGCATCCTAGCGACACGCGCTACGAAGGAAAAGTGGGCAAGACTCTGACCTTGCCGCTGGTTGGTCGAGAGATCCCCCTGATCGCCGACATCTATCCGGATCCGGCATTTGGCACCGGCGCGGTGAAGATCACTCCGGCTCATGATCCGAACGACTACTCGGTGGGCGTGCGTGCGGGCCTCGATATGCCGGTGATCCTCGATCCGACGGCGAAGATCAGCCTTGAAGGACCGTATTTCGGGCTGGACCGCTACGAAGCACGCAAGCGGATCGTGGAGGATCTGGAGACCCAAGGCTTCCTCGTAAAGATCGAGGATCACGAAATCCCGATCATCATTTCCGACCGATCGGGCGAAGTCATCGAGCCTCTCCTCAGCGAACAGTGGTTTGTGGACCAGCCGAAGCTGGCCGATCCGGTCATCCAAGCCGTGAAGAACGGAGAGATCAAATTCCACCCGCCGCGCTACGAGCGGATTTTCCTCGAGTGGATGGAGAACATTCGCGAGTGGTGCATCTCCCGCCAGCTCTGGTGGGGCCACCGCATCCCGATCTATTACGATGCCGACGGCACTCCGTATGCCGCGCTGAGTTGGGACGACGCTCAAGCCCAGGCGGGCGACAAGAAGATCGTGAGCCAGGATGAGGACGTCCTCGACACCTGGTTCTCGTCCGGCCTTTGGCCCTTCGCCACCCTTGGTTGGCCGGAAGAGACGGCGGATCTCGCGACCCATTATCCGACGAGCGTGCTGGTCACGGACCGCAACATCATCAACCTCTGGGTGGCCCGGATGTCGATGATGGGCCTCGATCTGCTTGGAAAGGTTCCGTTCTCCGACGTGATGATCTACGCGACCGTCATGCGCGAAGACGGACGCCGCATGAGCAAATCGCTGGGCACCGGCATCGATCCGATGGACGTGATCGACACCCTCGGCGCGGACGCGCTGCGCTGGACGTTGCTGAGCCAGACGGGCGAGAATCAGGAGCTGCGATATTCCGAGCGGAAGACGGAAGAGGCGCGGAACCTGGCGAACAAGGTCTGGAACGCGACGCGGTTCGTTTTGATGAATGTGGCGGAGATGCCGGCGGCGCCGACATCGCTCGACTCCGTCGACGAATGGCTCCTCAGCCGCCTCGTGAGGACGGAGAAACTGGTGCGCGAGGCGTATGACGGCTACGACCTTCAGGGCGCCTGTGCGGCGCTTTACAAGTTCTTTTGGAACGAGGTGTGCGACTGGTACATCGAGGTCTCGAAGTCGCGGTTGAACGACGAAACGCAGCGCGCCACCCCGCAGTGGGTTCTGCTCCGCGTGTTCGACGCGTTCCTAAAGATGCTGCACCCGATCATGCCGCACCTGACGGAGGAACTCTATTCGCGTCTCCCGGGTTCGGAAGGCCTGCTCATGGCCCAACCGTGGCCCGTGCTTCCGGCTTCCTTCGATCGTTCGGAGGTTGAGGCGAGCGTGGAGCGGGCCTTTGAAGCGACCCGCGCTCTGCGGGCGCTACGCGCAGGTTTGGATCTGGCAGCCATGAAGGCGATTCCGCTCGCTTACTATGAGGGCGACCTGATGGGCGCGGAGGCGATCGTCCGCACCCAAGCCTGGGTGACCGAGCTTCGGCAAGGCAAGCCCGAGGAGAAGGCAGTGGCGGCGACGGTCGAAGGGATTGATCTGTACCTGCCGATCACCGGAAACGTCGACCTGGAGAAGGTTCTTCCGGCTTTGGAAAGGGATCGCGCGAAGGCCGAGGCGGAGATCGCCAAGGGCGAAGCTCAGCTATCGAACCCGCAGTTCGTAGAACGAGCAAAGCCGGAGGCGGTGGAGAAGCTGAAGGGGAACTTGGACGAGCTCCGAGCCAAGCTGGCGCGGCTGGAAGAGCGTCGGCAGTTGTTCGAGTGAGGGGTGGAGCTCGCCGATAGTCGGCGTGCTCCGCAGATCCTTTCGTTCGAGCGGATTCTACTGCTTTTAAGCATTTGGCTTCCGAAATCCATCCAAGCGGAAGGAATTAGTCCTAGTCTATGCCCGAAGTCGTTGTATCCTTACGATCGTGAGGAAAGACGATCAGGCGTTTGCTCATCTGGCGGCAACCGTGAGGGCGCGCCGGAAAGTTCTTGGGCTTCGGCAGGAGGAAGTCGCACTCTTCGCGGGTTGCGGCGATGTATTTATTTATCGCTTAGAGCAGGGAAAGCCAACGGTTCGGCTAGATAAGGTGCTTGACGTAATGACGGTTCTCGGTCTTCAACTGCGGATTGAGACGGGCAATGAGGGGATCGTCGTTGGATAGCCGAATTGCATGGGTTTACGTCGACGAGAGACGGGCGGGAGTCATTGAGCAGTCGCTCACCGAATCAGTTTTTCGATACGACGAAGACTTTACGCCCACTTCACTTAGAGGTGGCGGCATTGCCTGGAATCTGCCTCTCGGCGACTCCTATCGGACACCAGGCTTCTATCAACACCCATTCTTTGCGAATCTTCTTCCCGAAGGGCATCGTCTCGAAGCGATTCGGACGCGGCTAAAGCTCTCTAAAGACGATGGGTTCAGTCTGCTTCTTGCCATGGGGCGCGATACCGTCGGGGACGTTACGGTGGTTGCAGAGGGAGAACGTCCGGGGGCGAATGCGCACCGATTGGAAGATCCTTCAGCCGTCGATTTTTTAGAGTTGCTGTACGAAGATGAAGCTGGCCCGTCGGGAGTACCAGGGGTTCAGGAGAAGGTCTCGGATGCCCGCGTCGTACTCCCGATCGAAGGAATGGACGGGCCATGCTTGCTGAAGCTCTCGCCTCCAAAGTTTCCGAGGCTCGTCGAGAACGAAAGCTTTTTTATGGCGATGGCGGAGGGATGCGGCTTGCTCTCGGCTAAGACGCGGGTCATTCACGACCGTAATGGGATTTCCGGCCTGCTCGTGGCGCGGTTCGATCGCGATGCGGAGGTGGGCAAAAGGCACCAAGAGGATGCTTGTCAACTGGCGGATGTCCATCCCGGAGCCAAATATAACCTCTCCGTCCGCGGGGTGACGGAAGCGGTCAACGCGTTTGTAGACACGCGGGCCGTAGAGACACGACGGCTGATGGAGCTTTTCGCATTCGGATATCTGATCGGGAACGGAGATCTGCATGCGAAGAACGTCAGCGTCCTTCGAACCTCGCGCGGCCTCACGGAACTCACGCCGGCCTACGATATGCTCTCGACCCTTCCCTACCCGCTCGATCAGCGGATGGCCTTGAAGATGGATGGGAAAGACGACGGTTGGAAGCGGAAAAGCCTCGTGAAATTCTTTGAGCGTTATGGCCTTCCCGAGAAACTAGCCCAAGGGAGTCTCGATCGAATTTGCGACGCTTCCTCCGCTTGGATCGACCGGTTGGGAGAAATAGGATTCGATGCCCCGACTACCGACCGCATGCGACGGGAGATCCTACGGCGGCGGGAAGATCTCGGCGCAGGGGCGTAAGGAAATCGATTGCCTGCTAAACTGGCGACATGGTCGCGATCATCGCTCTGCTCGCCATGGTGCCTAACGATGGGCTCGCCGGAAAGGTTCTTTGTGGGTACCAGGGCTGGTTTACGACGCCCGGAGACGGGACGGGGATCGACTGGTTCCACTATGCCAACCGCGGCAAGTTTGAGCCCGGCCACAGCAACGTTGAGTATTGGCCCGACACGCGGGAGCTCGACGCGGACGAGAAGATTCCGACCGCGTTTAAGCATAAAGACGGCTCAACCGCCTATGTTTACAGCGCGGCCAACGCGAAGACAGTTAAGCGTCACTTCCGCTGGATGAAGGATTACGGAATCGACGGCGTGTTCGTCCAGCGGTTCGGCTCCGACCTCCGTGGTGCGCAGATGAAGGCGTTCCGGGATAAGGTGCTGCGGAGCTGCCGGGAGGGAGCGGAGGCGAACGGGCGACTGTTCGCGGTGATGTACGACTTGAGCGGCCTGAACGAAGGCGAGACGGCGTCTATCCGCGAAGACTGGATGAAGATTCGGGGCCTGGTGAAGAGTCCCCAGTACCTGCGCGACCACGGGAAGCCGGTGGTTGCGGTCTGGGGCGTTGGCTTCAACGATAATCGGAAATATACGCTCAAGGAGTGCGAGGCACTCGTCGAGTTTCTCCAGAAAGACGGGGCGGAGGTGATGCTGGGCGTGCCGACGTATTGGCGCGAGGGGAATCGGGATTCGCTGCCGGATATTCAGTCGACGGTTGCAAAGGCGGACATTATCTCGCCTTGGGCGGTGGGCCGGTTTGGAGACGAGGCGGGGGTCCGCAACTACGCCGAGACTGTAAAGGCGGATGTCACCTGGTGCAACGCCAAGGGCAAGCAGTACATGCCCGTGGCGTTCCCTGGGTTCAGCTGGCATAACATGAACCCGGGCTCCGCATTCGACCAGATTCCCCGCCGGGCGGGGGCGTTTATGCGTTCGCAGTTCGACGCCTACCGGGCGGCGGGGGCGAAGACGGCGTACGTCGCGATGTTCGACGAGATGGACGAGGGGACGGCGATCTTCAAGGTAGCGCCGAATGCGCCGGATGGGTTTTTGACCTATGGAGATCTGCCGAGCGACTATTATTTGCGGTTGGTGGGCGACGAGACGAAGAAGATGCGGCGGTAGGGTTTCGCGTGGAACATTATTCGTTGACGACGAGGTCGACATTATCGCCCTCGCCCCCGGTTTTGCCGTCGGCGCCGAAGGAAATGAGGTTGAATCGATCGGGTTTGACCGAGGTGTATTCGTAGGGGTGTCCCCAGTAATCGTCGACAAAAGGGTGACTCCCATAGGGTCCGCGCCACTTCTTAGCGAGGTCAGCGGGTGGGCTTTCGAGCGCGGAAAGTCCTTCTTCCGTCGTAGGGTACCGGCCGCAATTGAGGTTGAAGGAGTCCAGAAGGGATTTGATTGTCGCGAGTTCGGATTTTGACGGACCGGGGCCAGTGGTCGCGCGGCCGGCAAGCTTGGGAATGCCTAGGCTAATAATAATCAGACCGCCTAGGACGAGCGCTATCGTCTGGAAGACCTTCTTCACTTGGTGACCTCGAGATCGGCGTCTTCGCCTTTGCCGCCGGTTTTGCCGTCGGCCCCGAGCGTTTTGAGTTTGAACTGGTCATCACTGTCGGAAGAGTAGGTGATTGGGTTCCCGAAAACGTCTTCCGTAATCGGACGGCTTCCGTAGGGGCCGTGCCAATGGCTCGCTTCCTTCGGCGCGATTTGTAGGGCGGCGAGGCCTTCTTCGGTTGAGGGGTAGCGTCCGCAGTCGCGGTGGAAAGCGTCGAGGAGCGACTTGATCGTGGTGATCTCGGACTTTCCTTCTCCGGCCGGATGGTAGGCAACCGAGTTGGTCTTGTTGCAGGCCGTCAGGATTAGTGCGGCAGATATCGCGGCGAGGAGTTTCATAGTAGCCTGGAGTACGGATATCTCACAAAAAATAGTCCTCCGGTTGAGATTATTCGGAGACCGGCTAAGGACCTAGTGGGCAGTACGGAGAGAAACGAACATGCGTTCCTGACAGAGCTTTTCAAATCAGGTTGAGGGTGCTTCAGAACCCCTCCTCTCTCACCGGAGTGAAGGAAGGGGTTGAAGTTCTGAGGGTTCGCTGGCTATTTCTTCTTCCAACCCGGCCCAATCGTCCGGTCGAACAACTCCAAAATCCGCGAATACTCGTCCGTCCAACTCTCCGGTCGCGTAAACGCGTGATCTTCCACCGGATACGGGGCCAGCGACCAATTCTTCTTCCCAAGCTCGATCAATCGCTCCGTCAGCCGGACCGAATCCTGGAAATGGACATTCGTATCGACCATGCCGTGGCAGATCAAAAGCGATCCCGTTAGCCCTTCGGCGAAATTAATCGGCGAACTGCGCTGGTATGCCTCGGGGTCGTCCTGCGGGTTATTCAAAATCGGCGAAGTGTAGCCCCCGTGGTAATTCCGCCAGTCGGCGACCGGACGAAGCGCCGCACCGGCGGCGAAGACGTCGGGGGCTCGAAACATCGCCATGAGCGTGATGAACCCACCATAAGAGCCGCCGTAAAGGCCGATCCGCTTCGGGTCGACGCCGTAGGTGCTCGTCAGCCACTTCGCGCCATCCACATTGTCCTCCAGGTCCTTACCGCCCATATTTCGGTAGATCGCGGTACGCCACGCTTTACCATAGCCGGCGGAGGCACGAAAATCGACGTCGAGAACCATGTAGCCCTTCTCCATCAGGAGGTGGTTGAACATCATCTCGCGGAAGTAATGACTCCAACCCTCGTACACGTTCTGCAAATAGCCCGCGCCGTGGACGAAGAGAACGGCGGGGCCGCCTTTCTTCCATTTCTTCGGCTTATAAAGCTTGGCCGGGACTATCGTGCCGTCTCGGGAAGGGATTTGGACGATCGGAGCTTCGATCCAAGGGTAGGAAAGCCACTCTTCGGTAGGGGTACGCGTGATCTGCTTGTCACCGATCCAGAGCTCCGACGGTCGGGCGGGGCTAGAACGGACAACGGCGAGGGTGCCATCCGGCGCAACCGCGTAAGCGGCGTCTTCATCGGCCGAAAGCTCGATCAACTTGGTCACCGGGCCGCCGGTGAACGGAACCGCGTCGACGTGGCGCTTAAAAGGAGAACCCGCGCTGGAGACAAAAACGAATCGGTTGCGCGCGCGGTCGATCGTAACGTCGGAGACTTCGAACTTGCCACCCACCAGGGCATGGGAATCCGAACCGTCCGCTTTCATCGTCCAGAGGTTTGCAAACCCCTCATTTTCGGTGCCAAAAACCAGACGACCTTCGGGGGTCCACTGCAGGTAGTCGTGGGTAGGGCCGCCCACCCAACCATCGTCATGCTCCGTGTAAAGGGTTTTGGTGGTTTTGGTGCCCGCGTCGTAGGTCACCAGCCAGGCGTCCTTATGGTCCTCAGAGTCGACCCAGACAGCAAGCGTCTGGCCATCGGGCGACCATTTTTGACCCCTAAGCGAACCCGGACGAGGCGGAGCATAGGTGACCACCGCGCCGCTCGTGAGATCGACGATGATCAGGTTGTCACGACCGCCATGGCCGCCGACCTTGGCGTAGGTCGAGAGCATCTCCGCATAGCCGCTGCGAGTGACGTAGCTAGGGACCTCCGCGATCCGAGCAGCCGGCCCGTCTTCGGTCACTCCGACCGCGGCGAAGTTGCCGCTGGGCGAAACGCTGGTCGCTCCCGCCCGGCGTCCGGCGGGAATAGTGATCGCGATCCCGCCGGTGGCTCCGCTTCCGCCGCCACGTAGACCGCCAAAGCCGCGGCCTCCCGCCCGGCTGTTAGCGGCGCGGATTCCGGAAGGGGAAAAGGCTTTAAAGAGCTTGGCGCTAGCCTCCGTGAGCGACTTTTCGGCCTCGCTGGTCTCCGCTGGCGGGGTCGTCAAAGGGGCGGGGATGACGAGGTGGGAGAGCTGAACCGTTTTGCCGTCGGCAATGTCGGCGCGGTAGATATCGCCGCCGCGGAAGAAGGCAATCGCTTTGCCGTCTTCGATAAACATGGCCTGGCGGGCGTCTTCAACCGGAATTTTGACGTCCTCTGATCGGGCGGCGTCCCGAATATAGAGGCTGCCCCCTTTGGAAATAAGAACTTTGCCGCCCGCCGTTTGGTCAACCCGGCTGACCCGGTCCTCCTCCGTCTCGGGGGTAGTGCCGAGGGCAAGGCCGGTACCGTCTTTCTTCACCTGGTAGTCGCGGAACTCCGGCTCGCCCGTCCCATCCGGCTTTGCCCAAGTAAAGCGAAGCAGCGAGCTATCCGCCGACCAACGGAGCCCCCGCGGCGCCTGTCCAACCAGCGCCGGCCCCCGCATGATCGACTCGACGGTTAGGGAGAAGGTGAGAAGCGCGAGCACGGGAACAGGATATCAGGGGGAGAGGGAAAAAGGAAAAGGCTGACCTATTCCTTATTTCATTTTTCCTCCTCCCTCCCCTCCGCAAACATCGCCCTCAGGACATCTTCAACATCGGTCTCCTCAATCGCCAAATCCGCCACCGGAAGAGCCTGAAGAAGCGCGGCCGCTGCGCGGGCCGTTTCGGCACGAGGGACGTCAAGGGCCACGGTAACGCCCTCGTTCTCCACAACCCGGCCATAGGCGACCAGGTCCTCAGAGGACACCGGCTTCTCCAGGGTGAGACGAACGCGACGGGTGTCGCTGAACCGCGCGCTCATCGCTTCCAGGGTGCCTTCGAAAACGGTGGTGCCGTGGTCGATGACCACAACCCGGTCGCAAAGCTCGGTGACGTCCTGCATGTAATGGCTGGTCAGCAAAAGCGTCATCCCGTCTTCCTGCTGCTGTTCCTTAAGGAAGTCGCGAATCCGCTTCTGACTCACCACATCCAAGCCGAGGGTGGGTTCGTCCAGGAAGACGACTTCAGGCCCATGGAGAAGGGCCGCCACCAGCTCGCATTTCATGCGTTCTCCAAGGGAGAGCCTGCGCACCTGCGTGTTGACCTTATCTTTGAGGTCGAGCTCATCGATGAGCCGATCCAGCCGCTTCTTATAAGCGTCGGCCGGGACTTCATAGATCTCCTTGAGCACGGCAAAGGAATCCATCGCCGGAAGATCCCACCAAAGCTGCTGCTTGTTGCCCATCACGAGGGCCATGCGCTGGAGCATGCGCGGGTCGCGCTTCCAAGGCTCGTAACCAAGGACCTTCGCTTCGCCGGCGGTCGGGTGGAGGATGCCGCTCAGCATCTTAAGCGTGGTGGTCTTCCCCGCGCCGTTGGGGCCCAGAAAGCCAACTCGTTCGCCCTTTTCGAGTCTGAGCGAGATGCCTTTAACCGCTTCGATCTCCGTCTTGTCGCCCTTGAAAAGCGCCTTAACCGAGCCCATCATCCCCGGCGCGCGCTTGGGCTGCACGTAGGTTTTGCGCAGATTGTGCGTCTCGACCGCAGGTTCGGACATCTGAATATTGTGGCGTGTTTTAGCAACCCCGCCTGAAAGGGAGGAAGCCAAAGGACGTAGACCGTATTGATATGCGCGCGATGGTACTTCACGGCGTCGGTCAGCCTCTCGTCCTGGAGGATCGGCCGTCTTTGGTTCGGGCAGAAGGCCAAGCGGTGGTCCGCATCCGGGCAGCGGCACTAAACCACCGGGACGTTTGGATCCGCAAAGGCCAGTACGCTGGCCTGAGGTTCCCCATCGTGCTGGGTGCGGACGGTGTGGGAACGGTCACGAGCGGGCCGACGGACTGGGTTGGGAACGACGTCATCGTGAACCCATCGCTCGGGTGGGGCGATTCCGAAGCAGCGCAAGGGCCAAAGTTTCGAATTCTGGGCCTTCCGGAGGACGGGACGTTTGCAGATGAGGTCCTGGTACCGGCGGAGAATCTGGCCCTAAAACCAACCTATCTCTCCGACGAGGAGGCCGCGGCCCTTCCGCTGGCCGGGCTAACCGCCTACCGAGCCTTGTTCTCACGGGCCGCTCTCCGTGAAGGAGAAAAGGTCTTAATCACCGGAGCGGGAGGTGGAGCCGCCTCCTTTGCCTTGCGATTTGCCCTCGCAGCAGGCGCGAAGGTCTGGGTCACAACTTCGGGAGAAGCAAAACAGGCCCGCGCCCTCGAAATGGGAGCGCAAGGGGCGGTCGACTACCGCCAGAAGGGCTGGGTCGAGGAACTCAAAACGGCGGGCGGATTCGACGTAACGATCGACTCGGCGGGCGGAAACGGGTTTGGCGATCTCCTGGATCTGGCGGCCCCGGGCGGACGGATCGCGGTGTTCGGTGCAACCGCCGGGAACCCTTCCGAATTCGTCATGCGGCGGCTCTTCTGGAAACAGATCTCGCTCCTAGGTTCAACTATGGGTTCGCCGCGCGATTTCGCGGCTCTCTTGGAGTTTGTGGAGCGACACGGAATCGTCCCAGAGGTAGATGAAGTGTTTCCCGTGGAACGCGCCAACGAAGCGCTCGACCGGATGGAGAGCGGAGCGCAGACGGGCAAGATCGTCCTCACCACATAACGATTCGCTGGTCGAAAACTTCAATTGGTGGTCTGGAGATTGGCGACAGTACTTTGGGACCGAAAGTGAGGTGCAGAATGGGGCGCGCGGTGAATTTTCGCCGCGAAATTAAGGAGAGTTCCGGTTTTGCTGAGACGTGTCTTACCGATTGTTCTGCTGTCCCTCGTTGCCCTCGACGCAAGCGCCCACCATGGCGTGAGCGGCGCCTTGGCCCTCTGTACGTTCATGGACGATGCCGCCGACCCGCTAAAGGTCGATCTCGTCCGCTCGGACATCTACAGTGCCGGCGAATCGCACGTCGATCTTGCGACCGCCACCATGCGCAACTACCTTCGAATGAGCGAACCGTCGTTTGGTGTTGGCGGCGTTCAATTTTTCTCGGTGATGACGGACAATATCACCCTGACCGGCCCGGGCACCAGCGCCGTGCCCGTGACCTTCTCGATCGAATTTCACGCCTCCTATTTCTGGGACAACCTCTTGCACCCCTTTGGAAGCGAATTTCTCCGGACGGTCAACACCATGACCATTTCGGCCCCGGATGGGGAGCATAAAAGCGAGTTTCTTTACTACTTTCTTCGAGAGGACACGGTCGATAGTAACGGGAACCACTACCTCCACAAAGTCTTCCAGCCCGAGGTCACGGAAGGAACGGTGGACGAGATCCTAGTGACCGAACCCGAGATGCGAGTGCGGACGTATTTCACCACGATGCTCGCTCCGGGCCAGTCGGTCCAATTCTTGGGTGAACAGTTCGGCCAAGCATACAGCGTCTTCAAGCACGGCCTCGGAATCAATGGGCTCCAAACGGCAAGCGCCCAGATCGACCTCCCCGCCGGGTACGGGTTCACCTCCGAGTCGGGAGTCTTTCTCTCCCAAGCCGTCCCGGAACCCGCCTCCTGGGCGGGAATGGCCCTTGGGATGTTCATATGGGGTGGGCAATCTCGGCGACGAAACCGAAAAAGAAGGGGCCAGTAGAGCTAAGCCGAGCTTAGAATAGTCTTGGAATGCGGTGCCGGCACTACCATTTGCGGCTTGATCGCTCCCCGGTCTGGGGGGCGGTTCTAGGTTTCGGCATGGATCGGAGAGAGATGCATTGGGTCCAGACCTCCGACTGGTGGCAGATGATGGTGGTCGGGTTTGGCGGAGTCCTGACCGTGAACGGAAGCCCGACCCCGTTTTGGCCCGGCTCCATGCTGGTCGTTCCCCCCGGCGCCCGGTGCCTATTGGAGCGGAGCGCGGGCGAGAACATCACACAGCACTGGCTGAAATTTCGCCCGGACGAGGAGGCCACTCATGTCGTGGCCATCCCGCAGGTTCGGGCCTTTGGGGCGGAGTACGGATTTATCGAAAGCCAATTCCGCGCCTGCCTCGACAACCTCGTTCATTGCCGCAACCGCCTGGACGTGATGGGCTGGAATCTCCTCTGGTCGGTCAGCGAGAACGCGGCGGTGGTGCCCGAAGACCCGATTCTTGGCCAAGTCGAAGCTCTGATTCGGGCGAATTTGGCTTGTCCCCTGGAAATCGAGTCGATTGCCCGCGAGGTTGGCGTAGGCACGGCTCGCCTATCGAGCCGGTTCCGCGAGCACTACGGCCAATCAATCCCGGACTATGTCCGCACCCTAAGAATGCAGCAGGCCTGCGCGCTCCTTGTGAACACCGATCGTCCCATCAAAGAGATCGCCGTTAAAGTGGGCTACGCAGACCTTCAGCGATTTAATAAGGTGGTTCGCGAGACCTTCGGTTGCTCACCCCGCGCCCTGCGTCAGGATTGCCCTTCCGTCGGCGTGCACGCTCTGGGCGGAGAGGAGAGCAGCCGGCGGCGATCCTACCTTGAATCAGAGCCCGGCCTGGACCCTTGAGGGTGCCACAATAGGCTCATGTCCGCCCAGATTCTCGATGGTCTCGCGCTTTCCAAACTCGTTCGGGCGGAATTGAAGACGCGCGTTGAGGCACTTCGAGAGAAAGGGATCATTCCGCGATTGGAGGCGATCGTGGCCGCGCAAGACCCCGCAAGCTTGGCTTACGTCCGGATGAAGCGGAAGTGGGCGGAAACCGCAGGAATGGAGAGCGGGCTCTGGGAGGCCACCGAAGAGACCAGCCAAGAAGCGCTGATCGGGCGGATCCACTCGCTAAACAACGACTCGTCCGTTCACGGCGTGCTTCTCCAGCACCCCCTGCCAAAGCAGCTTGACGAGCATGCGGCCTTGCTCGCTCTGGGCTCCGAAAAAGATGTCGACGGGATTACGCCGGCCTCCCTGGGTCGTTTGGTCGCGGATCTTCCGGGATTCCGCTGCGCCACGCCGTTCGGCGTGATTAAGCTGCTGGAACACTACAACATCCCCCTCAGCGGCAAGCGGGCAGTGGTGATTGGTCGCTCCGTCATCGTCGGTAAGCCGATGGCGCTCCTGCTGCTCCAAAAGCACTGCACGGTCACGATCGCCCACTCCCGAACCGAGAACTTGGCGGACCTCTGCCGCGAGGCAGACGTACTAGTCGCCGCCGTGGGGCGAGCCCACATGGTGAAGGGCGACTGGATCAAGCCGGGCGCCGTGGTCGTAGACTGCGGTTACAACAAGGTCGAAGGCTTGCAGGGGGACGTCGGAGACGTCGATTTTGCCTCCGCAAAGGAAGTCGCCGGCTGGATCACCCCCGTTCCCGGTGGCGTAGGGCCAATGACGGTTGCGACCCTGCTGAGCAACTGCGTGGATGCGGCGGAATTGAAGGCGTAGACTAGCTCGCCCAAATCCTCGAATCGCCCGCATCGACCATCTTCGTCGCCTCCCGGCGAATGAGATCGGCTAAAACCTCCGCTCCAACCGGCTTGCCGTCGCTGAGCAGCGCCGACTCCTGAGGCAATAGCTTAGTTCTCGCCGCTTCCAACGCGCGGCCATCGACCCACGTCTCCAGATCTTCCCGGGGAACGAAGACGATCGCCACGTCGCAGCCCAGCACCGCGGCGGCGTCTCGCAGGCGGTTCAACGAAATGGAGCCGTTGGCTTCCGAGGTTTCCAACCGATGGGCGGCCTGGCGTGTGATGCCGAGTTGGGCGCCAAAGGCCTCTAAGCTCATGCCCAAGGGCTCGCGGAAGGCACGGAGCCAGCCACGTTTTGGCTGCTCGGGCAGGGTGCCCTTAAGCGGCAACAGCCGATGGCTGAGCTGCCGCCGCCTTGCGCGCATCAGGAGGCCATGCATGCCCTTATCCTATAGGTCAAAGGTCCTAGTTGTCAAGCTATTGATTGACAACTAGGCTCCGGAAACCCGATTTAGTGCGGTTATGATGAGTCGTGCCAACCGTACGCTATTTCGTCGGAGACGTCGATGTTTCGCTTGCCTTTTACGAGCTTCTCGGTTTTAGCCTCGTCGAACGCTGGGGACCGCCCTTCGCCATCGTTGAGAAGGACGGGTTGCAACTCTGGCTAAGCGGGCCAGGAACTTCGGCGGCCAAACCAATGCCGGACGGGCGAGTTCCGGTGCCGGGCGGCTGGAATCGGATCGTGATCTCGACCAACTCATTCGAGACAACCTTCGATAACCTAAAAGGGCATGGGGCAGTCTTTCGGAACGAGCCCTTAAAAGGGCCGGGCGGCACGCAGGTTCTGCTTGACGATCCCGACGGGAATCCGATCGAGCTGTTCGAACCGCGCGATTCGTAGGCGATGCCGTAAACTGAACTCGACAATGCCCAACTATGTCGCGAGCGTGGGAATGGAGGTCCATGCCGAGTTGGCGACGGCCTCCAAAATGTTTTGCCGTTGCCAGGTCGCCTTTGGTGGCGAACCCAACACTCGGACCTGTCCGATCTGCCTCGGTTTACCCGGGACTTTGCCGGTGCCAAACGGGAAGGCGATCGAGCTGGTGCTGCGCACCGCGCTCGCGCTGAACTGCACGATCGCGATGAACAGCATCTTCCACCGGAAGAACTACTTCTATCCTGACCTCCCCAAGGGCTACCAAGTTAGCCAGTACGGTGATACAAACCCGCTCGGCTACGACGGGTACCTCGACCTGCCGAGCGGCAAACGGGTGAGGATTCGCCGGGTCCACCTCGAAGAAGACACGGGCAAGCTGATGCACCTGCCTGCAGGCGGCAGTGGCGTGGACTACAACCGCGCCGGCACCCCGCTCATGGAGATCGTCACCGACTTCCCGCCGGACATCGAGAACCCCGAGGACGCCAAGGAGTACCTGGTCGGCTTGCGGCAGATCCTCCTGTATCTGGGCGTTTGCGACGGCAAAATGGAAGAGGGCTCTCTGCGCTGCGAACCGAACATTTCTGTGCGCATCGAGGGGGCGACGGAGTACGGCACGAAGACCGAGCTAAAGAACCTCAACTCGTTCCGTGCGGTGCAACTGGGCGTGGCGTTCGAAACGAAGCGACAGGGCGAACTGCTGGACGAAGGCGGCACCGTTCTCCAAGAGACCCGCGGCTGGAACGACCAGAAGGAAGTCAGCTTTCTGATGCGCGTGAAGGAGAGCGAGAACGACTACCGCTACTTCCCGGATCCCGACCTCGTTCCGATGGTGTTCGAGGAGTCGTATATCCAGGGCCTTCGAGACAACCTGCCGGAGCTGCCTCTAGCGAAGTTCAACCGCTACAAGAACGATCTCGGCTTGAACGACTACGATGCCGGCGTTCTTACCGCGGATACGGGCTGGTCGGCCTGGTTCGAGGAGGCCATCTCTTTAGGCGGCGACGCAAAGGCCGTCTGCAACTGGATGAACGCCGAGTTCGCCAAGCTACTGAACGAGAAGGCGATCGAGCCGCGAGACTCGAAAATCACCCCCGCCCACCTCGTCGAACTGACCAAACTGGTGGCGGACGGAACGATCAACGGCAAGACCGCGAAGTCAATTTTCGCGGAAGCATTTGAAAATGGGAAGATGCCTGCCGATATCGTAAAGGAGCAGGGAGCAACTCAGATTTCCGACCGGGGTCCGATCGAAGAAGCGGCACGCGCCGTTTTGGCCGAGAACCCGGAGAGTGTCGCCAAATATAAGGCAGGCACCACGAACATCAAGGGCTTCCTGGTCGGTCAAGTGATGAAAAGAACGGGCGGAAGGGCCAACCCTAAGCTTGTTCAGGACGTCTTACAAGAAGAGTTGGATCGAGCATGAAAACCTACGCCCTCGTCGCCGCATTCGGTCTAGCCGCCCTTTCCGCAGCCCAAAAGGCTCCTAACCGGGTGGATGCGATCATGGATCTCGCGAACTCGCGAATGTCCACGCAGATCGATGCGATGTTCGACGACGGCGATTTTCCCGCTTCGATTGCACTCCTGCGGTTGCAGGCGGAAATGTATCCTGCGGACTACGACGTCTGGACGAACCTGGGCTGGATGGAGGAGAACGTTGAGGCATGGGATAGCGCCCTGGCAACCTACGTCCGCTTCAAACGCCAGAACCCGAAAGACCCCGACGCCTCCCTGCCCGAAGCCAACTTCTACTTCAACCGAAAGCTCTACGCCAAGGTCCCGCCGCTGCTCGAAACCACAATCAAAGGCAAATGCCACCCGAACGCCTACCGAATCTTGGCGCGCTCCTACGAGAAACAGGACATGCTGACGGACGCGGTGCGTGTTTACAAGGCCCTCACCGTCCGTGATCCGGAAGACGGGGCAGCGAAGGCAAATCTGAAGCGCGTCGAGGGCAAACTCCTAAAGGGCAAGTAGGGAAGAAGGAAAAGGACAAAGGAGGTTCGGATGGGAGGGCGGATTGAAGATACAGAGGTGTATAGACGGGTTTGCGTTCTGTCTGATGAGATTTTTGTAGTCGTCCTTCGGTGGCCGGTTGTGGGTCGTAATACGGTTGGGATCCAGTTGATCCGGAGCATCGATAGCGTAGGAGCCAACCTGGTTGAAGGAGATGGAAAGGGCCCGGGTGCGGACGCAATTCGTTTCTTTCGAATAGCTCGAGGCTCCTGTCGAGAAGCCCGCCACTGGATTGAGCGTGCGGCCCGACGTCAGTTGATTGACTCCTCAACCGGAGAGAAGTGGCTGTCCGAAACCAGTGAGATTGTCGCAATGATTCATGGACTCATTCGATTTCGTCAGGCAAATCCGATGCAAGCAAGGGAGAATTTAGCCGAATACGACGCGTTCACTGTTCCCTCGTAACCCTCTTCCCTTTTTCTTCTTCCCTCTTCCCAAAAAGACCATGTCGCGCCTCCTTCCGATCGACCTCGTCAACGCTCAATTCTCGAAGGCCTCCTTCGGGGGCTATAAGCACGATGAGGTGAACGACCTCATCGATCGCGCCGCCCAAGCGTTGGAAGACCTTACGGCGGAAAACGAGGATTTGCGTTCGCAGGTGGTCCGTCTGCGGGCCGAACTGGACCAGCTTCGGGGCGAAGAGCGATTGGTCAAGGATGCGATCATGTCCGCCCAACGGGCGGGCGAGTTGCTTCGCGGAGACGCTTCCAGAGAAGCGGATTTGATTCGGGAAGAGGCTCGGCAGCAAGCTCGGGCGGAACGTAGTCAGGCTCAACAGGACGCTGCAAACCTCAAGGACGAAGTCGAGCGGCTCCAAGTCATGCGGAAGCGGTTTGTCTCGGAGCAGAGGGCTCTACTAGAAAAGTCTTTGCGCGACTTAGATGCGATTGAGCCGGTAACTCAGGCGGCCGTTTCCATGCCCGTCTTTCCGCCTGCACCGGAGCCCGTCGTGGCGGCTACGAATCAGGCTTACCCGACACGACTCGGCGTGACCAAGCCAATGGATCCGATCATCGTAGAAGACGAAGACGGCGAAAAATGGGTCAGCTAAAAAAGTGGCGATGGTCTCCAGACCATCGAATCTCTCAAGCAGGCCGCCAAGGTCGTTTTAGCTTTCGGCATCGAAGTCTAAACCGGGATTTTCAAGCTTCCGCGGTGGTTCCATCCCCAGGTGCTTGTAAGCCATGTCCGTGACCATACGCCCCCGGGGCGTGCGTTGCAGCATCCCGATCTGAAGAAGGAAGGGCTCGACCACGTCTTCAAGCGTCGTAGAGTCTTCACCGGTAGAAGCGGCCAAGGTCTCCAGACCGACCGGCCCCCCTCGGTAGCGAGTGATCATAACCTGCAGGAGGGTCCGGTCGATACGGTCCAATCCGAGATCGTCGATTTCGAGAGCCTTGGCGGCGTGGTCTACGACCGAACGCTCAATCGCCTCGTGGCCCAGAACCTGCGCAAAGTCACGGACGCGGCGAAGCAGGCGGTTAGCGATACGCGGCGTACCCCGAGACCGGCGCGCAATCTCCTCCGCCCCGTCGCGTACGATCCGGTAGCCGAGGATTCCGGCGGAGCGAACGATGATCTGGTAAAGCGCCTCCTGGTCATAGAACTGGAAGTGCGAAATGATGCCAAACCGGTCGCGAAGAGGCCCGGTAAGCAGCCCTTGGCGAGTGGTGGCCCCGATTACCGTAAAGGCGGCCACATCAAGGCGAATCGAACGGGCGGCAGGGCCCTTGCCGATCATGATGTCCACCTTGCGATCCTCCATCGCCGGGTAAAGGATCTCCTCGACGGCGCGCGAAAGTCGGTGAATCTCGTCGATAAAAAGTACGGAGTTCTCGTCCAGGTTCGTAAGGATGCCCACCAAATCGCCCGGTCGCTCGACGGCGGGGCCACTGGTGACATGGATCCCGGCGTTCATCTCGTTGGCCACGATATGGGCGAGCGTCGTTTTACCCAAGCCCGGAGGGCCGTAAAGCAGGAGATGATCCAGGGGTTCCGACCGCTGCTGGGCCGCGCGGAGAAACACGTCCAGGTTCGATTTCAGCCCTTCTTGCCCAATAAACTCGCTTAGCCTCTTCGGTCGAAGAGATAGTTCGCCATCACCCGGCTGCTCATTGGGATCTAATTCTTCACGCATCGGCTTACGTAGAGAGAAGTCTACCGTTGGTCATCGTATAATAGATTTGGATGGGCTACTTTTACGAAGCGGAGGCGGAACTTCGAACCGACGGCATGGTCCATGTCGCGGTGCCCAACGCGCAACCAGGCGATCGGTTCCGGATCCTATTCGAGAAAGAAGAGGCTGTGGCGGTCGAAGAGGTCGATGGAAAACCGGTTCGTGTTTTTGGCCAAGGCAAAGGGAGAGGGAAAATCCTGCCGGGCTTCTACGATCCGATCGAGGTTGATTAGTGTCGAGAGTCCTTCTCGACACCCACATCTTTATCTGGGTCTATTTCGACAGCTCGGAACTTAGCCAAGCCGTCCGACGTGAGTTGTCCCTTCGTTCCACGGTCCCATACGTCAGCGTCGCTTCGCTGTGGGAGATTGCCATCAAAGTCTCTCGCGGCGCGTTGATCCTGGACGATCCCTTAGAAGAAGTCATTCAACGCGAATTCGAGGCAAATGGATATGTCCGCCTGGATATCGAAGATCGTCACCTGACCGAACTCGGAAAGCTCCCGAAAGAGGAATTCTCTCACGGAGATCCGTTCGACCGCCTCCTCGCCGCCCAAGCAAGGACGGAAGGATTGGATCTACTCAGCGTCGATGCGAAACTCGACGCATTCGGCGTGCGCCGAATTAGTTGAACCTACCGGGCAAACGCCGAGCAGAGACGGACGTACATGGCTTGGTAATAGATGGCCGGTTCGCTAAGCTCCCAACTGTTTTTCGGCCAACCGTCGTTAAAGTCCCCGTGGGCCTTGCCGCGAGGCTGTTTCTTGATCCAAGCGAGGTCCGCGCCCTCACCGCCGAAGCTGGAGTTTGGTCCGCCGACCACATAGCCGGGCGGCGGATTCTTGGCAAAGGGAGTGTTAGGGTTGTAGCGCTCGTGGTAGAGCTGCATCATCGACCGCTCGGCCCCGAGGCTGGCCATGTTGGTGAGATAGGAGGCGCTGAGGGGGTTGATGCCATGAAACGAGTGCAGCATATCCGCCGCGCGCTCCCGGAGTCGTTTCTTCGTGGCGGCGTCCACCTGGCCGTGGTCCGCGGCGAGGAGGGCGACGACGCCCCAACTGGCGCGAACGAAGTTGCTGCCCCAGTGATAGTTCGTGGGCTCCATCCAAGCACGGTACAGATCCGCGTCCGGCGAAGGCGCAAAGTGATCGTTGGTGGCAGAGCGGGTGAGTTGGTCGCGGATCTTCTTCACCAGAACCGGGTCGGCCTTGGGGAGGGAGAGGTAGTCGATCAGCGACTCCGAGGCGCCGGCCTCGTAGGGGCTCCAGATGCCCTCGGCGAGTTGGCGAGAGGTGCCGATTTTCTCGTGAAGAGCTTTGTGATATTTCTCGTCTCCGGTAAGGGCAAAGAGGTGGACCGCAGCATACGCCTCCATCCGGTCCTGTTCCTCTGCGGAACGATTGGCGATGCCGCTCTTGATTTCACCGGTGTCGGATTTGAACGTGCGCGAGTGGGACTTATAGTAGTCCCAGGCTCGAACAGCCCGGCCCTTTAGCTCATCCGCATAACCCTTCCACGGCGCAAACCGGCCGTACACGCGGGCCGCGTGGGCGTAGTTTGCGGCCGAGAAGATCGTGGCGCCGGTATCCTCCGGTCCGTAGTATCGGGTTCGATGGTCCTCGCTCAGCGGATACTTTCCGCTGTAGTCGATGTTGCCCATCTTAACGTAGACCCCGCCGTCTTTGGCCTGCATCTTTTGTAGCCAATCGAACTGGACCTTGATCTCGTCCAGGATGTCCGGTAGGCCATTGCCGGACTCCGGGATGTTGTCTTCATCGCCGAACGCCTTCGGGTTCGCCTCATAAGCGTAGAGGAGGGGATGCAGGACATCCCCGTTGAATGGCGGATATTTATCCGTGTCCCCGGCATCCATCCAGCCACCGGACAGGTCCCGTTCGAGGGAGGCGTCATCCTTCGCCCAAACCGCCCGCGCCTTTTGGTCTTCAAGATGGGACGCCTTTTCCGCCCAAGCGCCCGCATGCTTAGCCTCGTGAGGCACCCCGAGGCGTTGGTAGTAGTACGTTCGGGTGGCGGCGCGCAGGATGGGGGCAAAGACGCGCTGTTCCACGCGAAACACGGGGGAACGGAGACCGGAGGAAGGGTCGAAAACGTAATACTCGCCCGGGGCAGTCAGTGAAGAGAAATCGAACCACCAACCGCGGTCGCCGGAAGCCTCGTCCGTCGCGCCGGCCTTCCAGGCCTTCGGTGCCCTTGTAAGCATGGTCTTTCCATCGCGGTTACGGACTTCAAGCTTTGGGCCAGGGGTGTAGGTGTCCCCTGCGTTATAGCCCACCTGCGGGTCACTAATGACCGCGACTTTCACCTCGCCCGGTTGATAACCAAACTGGTCGACGGCGATGCGCCCGGTGATCGGCGGAAGGCCTTTGATGGTGACGCCTTGAAGACGCGGTACCGCGCTCGGCGGATATACGACCTGACCGGCGAGCGACATTGCGAGCGCGATAAGCATGGCTTAACCATAGCGCGATAAACGCGTCCGTGTTTGAGGAAACTCCTTTCGTGCAATAAAAATCAGCACTAATGACAAGAGCCATATATCATCTCAAGTATGAAGTGCGATCAAAGTTCGCAAATTATGACCATCTCCGAGATTTCTCCGAGAAAAAACCTCATCTGAAAGAGATATGGCTGATATATGGCGATAAGCGGTGGCCATCAAGCCACCGCATAATTGGACTGCGGCTAGTTCATAAATCGCTTGAGCCAACTCAAGATCTCGTTCAACCGATGCTGACGAAGATCCGGCGGCCCCGAACGGCTCATGCCGTGCGAAGTCGTCACCGGATACCGAACGAACCGAGAAGGCACGCCGTTCATCTGCAACGCCGAGAAGACCTGCTCGCTCTGCTCGATGTTGCATCGCAGATCGCCGATGGAGTGGATGACCAGCGTGGGCGTCTTGACGTCTTTAAAGTACGCGATCGGAGACTGCCGCCAGAGGCTGGCGATGTCCTGCAGATCACCCCAAGCGTAGCCGCGGAAATAGCCGTCCCGATTGAAAGGGAAGTCGCTATTACCGGCCATAGACACCATATTCGAGACGCAGCGATCCGTGATGGCACAGGTGAAGACGTCGGTGTGGCCAATCGCCCAGTTCGTCATGTAGCCGCCGTACGAACCGCCCATGATCGCCATCTTGCCCGCCCAAGGAGCCATCCAGACGGTGACGGCCTGGACGTCTTCCCAGTCCTTATTGCCCCAGTCGCCGCGAATCGCTGCAGTCCAAGCCTCGCCATAGCCCTTCGATCCGCGGGGGTTGGTGTAAACGACGGTAAAGCCTGCCGCAACCTGGCACTGGAACTCGTGGAAGAACGCCCAACCGTACTGGGTGTGAGGGCCTCCGTGGACTTGGAGAACGGTAGGAGGCTTCGGATTCTCGGGTTTCCAACCGAGTTCTTCGCCAACCGGTGCCATCTCCGGGAGCGGAGTAAGCCGCCAAGCATGGACCTTAAGGCCATCGGTGGTGTCGATCCAGAACTCTTCCGGTTCGATGATCTCCAACTCTTCGTGGACATCATGGTTGAGATCGGTGAGGAGGCGCGGCACCATTCGGCCGGTGACCAGCTCGGATTCGACGATGGCAACCTCGGGGAGTCGGATAGCGGTGCCGTAGACCGCGGCCACGGAGCCATCAACCACGTTACCGATACTGAGGCCGTGACGGCCCTCCGTGAGGAGTTGGACACCGCCGCCAACGGGAACGAAGCCAAGCTGCTGCTCCCCTTTGGTACCAATCTGAACGTAGAGACCGCTGCTGTCATCCGCCCACTCGATGGGAGTGCCGAAGGAGGCGTCCTTGGTGTCGCTCAGGGTGGCAACGCTCAGGTCGTAGTCGCTGGCCCCGGTGAGGTCTTTGGCTTCTCCGCCGTCGGCGGAGACGAGATACAGCTTCGTGTTGCGAGTACCCCAGGGGTCGGCTTCGTCCACATCGCCCCCGTAGGCGATCCACTTGCCGTCGGGTGACCAGCGAGGGGTCTCCTTAGTGCCCTTGGGAAGACCTTCCAACATCGTGGCCTGGCCATCGAGACCGACGCGCCAGATCTGCTTATTAGGCTTTTCGATGAAAGGATTCTTCACCGCGTTATGGATGACGCAGAGTTCGGTAGAGTTGGGAGACCAGTCGAAATCGTAGTCGCCGTGGGGGTCGCCCTCCAAGAGCTTCTTGGTCTCTCCCGTGTGGGCATCCACCAGATACATGGCGTAGCGCTGGCCGGCGAAATAGCCGTCGCCGTCGAGGCGGTACCAAACGTCGTCGATCTCCACCGGCGGCTCGCTCAGCCCCTTCTCCTCACGAAGTTTCTTGGCTTCCTTGGTATCGGTGTGAATGGTAGGTCGGAAAGTGAGAGCAAGTTTGGAACCGTCGGGAGAGACGCGAACCTGTCCGATCGAACCCTCTTCAAAAGCCGTGAGCTTGCGCGCCTCGCCGCCGTTCGTAGGGATGGTGTAGACCTGAGAACAGCCTTCGCGCGCGGAAGTAAAGAAGATCGCCGAACCGTCCGGACTCCAACGTCCGCCGCCCGAACCCTTTTCCCCGGACGTCCATTGACGGAGTTGACCATGGCGATTGACGCTCCAAAGCTGGCCGACGGTCTTATTCTTCTCGTCGACGGTTTTCTTCGTAAAAAGGACCTCCCGCCCGTCAGGCGATAGCTGGGGATCGCCGACGAGGACGAACCTCAGCAGATCGTCGGGTCGGATCGGACGCTTAGACATGAGGGAATTATGGCCCCATGCCAATAAGGTGATTTCAGTGATATGCTCTGCCCCACTCAAAAAGGGAGGAGCTACTTCGTAAAGACCACTCGATCGATCTCCCGGCCCCATTCGTCGATCTGCTTAAGCTCCAACCGACGAGCATCCATCTCAAAAACCGTGAGTGAATGGCGATCTGTTTTCATGACCGCCGTGTACTCGACATTACCGTCCCACTCCCGTTTCCAGGTCTCGGAGCGGTCGTTCATTTCAAGGTTGTAGAGATCGTGCCCGCCGGCGCCGGTGGTGATATAGAGGATGCCGTCAGGCTTGGTATTTCGGACGCCGTCGAATATGCGGTCGACGGTAAAGGCGCCCGGCACCAGGCGGGTTCCTTTGCCGATGGCTTTGGCGCCCGCGAGCTCTCCCGGAACGAATTTCAAGGGCCGGGTGCGTTGATAGTTGTGCTCGTGGCCGCTGAGTACCATATCCACGCCGAGCCGCTCGAAAAGAGGGCAAAGGGCGCGCATATGCTGCTCGTCGCCATGCTCGATACCAATGTTGAAGGGGGCATGGTGGAGGGCAACGAATTTCCAGGCGGCCTTCGTTGCGCGGAGGTCCTCTTCGATCCATTGCTGCAGTGCCGGGTCTGTAGGATCGACGTAAACGTTGGAATCCAGGCAAAGGAAATGACCGTCGCCGTAATCGAACGAGTAGTTCGCCATTCGTGGATGGCGGTCTCGGGCGGCGGTTTGGAACTCGGCCATCCGCTTCTCCGCGCCGAAGAGTGGCACCGGGCAAGGAGTGGCGGGGCCGTTCATCGGGAGGTGGAAGTTAGTGAAATAACCCAACCCATCGGAGAACTTGTCAAAGTCGACACCGCGGAGCCCTCCCGAGTGGCTCTCCACGTCGTGGTTGCCCAAGACGGTATAGACCGGAACAGAGCGCATGAGTGGCGCACCAACTCGCGGTTTGGCCTCGGTGGCGTTGTAAACCGGGAAAAAATACCGCCCGAATTCGCCATCGCGGCCTTCGTAATAGACCGTGTCGCCGACGTTCATCACAAAATCCGGGCGAGCCTGATAGGCGTGGTAAGCGATGGCACGGTCGCTCATAGAGCCGTAGGAGTTGTCGCCGAAGGCCACGAACCGAACCTTTTGTCCGCGCGCCTTTCGCGTAGTAAACCACCCTTCGGCAAAAGCCTTTCCATCCATCGAGAGCCGGTAACGGTAGCGTGTGCCGAGGCGAAGACTCTCAAGGGTTGCGGCGTAGTTCAGGCGGAACTCGGTAAACCGGCGACCTTCCTTGCCGCGGGGAGTGGCGGAGATCGTCGCTTGATGCTCGGTCCCGGAAGGACCGTAGGTGAGCTCGTATCGAGCGGGAGTAGCGTCCGTTTGCCAGGCCACAACGATCGACTCCTCGCCGTCCACCAACAGACTCCCCAGCGGACCGGGCTGGAGATAAGGGAGTGCCGAGAAGACCGGAAGCGGGGCAGAGCCCGCCTGTCGGGGTTGAGAACTCTCGCCGAACGCTTCTGGAACGAGGGAAAGGAGGGTGAGCCCTCCGGCCGCTTGAAAGAGAGATCGCCGCGAGAGTTCGTTGGTCATTGCCGTCGTCGGTTGATGTGCGGATAGGGGGATTTCGGCCGGTAGCCTTCCCATAGGATTCGGTTCAGCTCTCCGAAATCGGCCCGGTCTACCGCCGAGAAGTCGAGCTTGGCCGACCGCTCGGCGAGGGCCGTTTTAGCGGGATTCCGTTCGTTCACATCCACCCTGGGCGCTTCGATCGTGAAGGGCGAGAAGTCGGGTTGGGTGGTGAAGGCGGCGTGCATCGGAGTCGCCTTAGCGTCGTACTCCGTCATCGGCGGGAGACCAAGAATCGTTTCCATGGTCTTCAGCATCGAGGCGGTGGAGTACATCGTGTGATCCACATTGCCGCGGCGGACGTAGGGTGAGACAACGTAGCCGACGGTGCGATGGGAATCGACGTGATCGGGTCCGTCTTGAGCGTCGTCCTGGATGATGAAAATGGCCGTGTCTTTCCAGAACTTGGAATGGGAGATGGCGTCGATCAGATGGCCGATGGCCTGATCGTTGTTGCCGACCATCGCGTAGGGGCTGAAAGCGCCGGCAGAAAAGCCGTGGGTGTGATCCTCCGGAAGGGCCATGACCATGAGCGCGGGCCACTTGCCGGTCGACTCGGCGGTTTTGAGTTCGCCCAGGAAATCGTCCACCTTTTCTGTGTCGCGTCCGTTGCGGGCGAAGATCTTCTCGAAGGAGGCGCTGTATCCGAATTTCTCCGGATCCTTTTTGATCTCGGCGCTATTCAAGGAGTCGTGGTCTTCTTGGACGTCGACGTACTCGCCGTAGACGCGGGCCCAGTGCCCCTTCTTGCGGGCGGCGGTCCAAAGGTAGTCGCCCGGGGAGGAGGTCATTCGTTCGTCACTGTCGACCTCACCACGGTTCGAATAGTTGATCAGCATCTGCTTCTCTTCGTAGTCGTTGGCATACCCGGCGTCCGTCCATTGGTGACCCAGCTGGGAGGTCTCGCCATCGGTGTAGAGATTGTCGAACAGGGTGAAAGTCTTCGCGATCTTGTGGCCGTTAGGGGTGACCTTTTCGCCGAAGATCGTGAGGCTGGGGTCTCCGTCGCCGTTGGCGATGTCACCAAGAACTTGATCGTAGGTTCGGTTCTCTCGAATGACATAGACGACATGCTTGATCTTCGAAAACGCGCCCGTCTCGATGGCCTTCCGTTGTTCAGCGGTGACGCCTGGAATCCCGAGCGGAAGGTTCTCGTGGACTTTTGCGGTCCATTGCTTGAGTCCCGCCGCGTCGGGGAGGTCGATGATGGCGAGACGTCCGGTGAGCTGCTCGCCGATGTACTTCATCGGGACGTTATAAGCCTTGCCGCGAACCCGCGCGTCAATGCCAAGGTCGACTCCGGCACCCGCGTTAGGGCCATAGAAACCCTTCGCGGTAGCGACCAAAAGGCGACGACCGTCCGGGGTCACCGCGACCGCCGTGGGATACCGTTCGGTGGGGATGAAGCCGAGAGTCTTAGACCGTCCGGCTTCGGAGATATCGGTCACCGCGACGCAGTTCTCGCCGGCGTTGGCGGTGTAGAGCCGCTTACCATCGGGCGAAAGGGCCAAGGCGATCGGGGTGGGGCCGATGCGACGGCCGGAGTCGACACCAACCTCAAGCGTCTCGTTGACGACGCCCCCTTGGATCACGGAGACGGTGGTGGAGCCCGCGTTGGCCACGAAGAGACGGCCGTCGGGCGCGTAAGTCAGAGACGTGGGATGAGCGGATACGGAGACCCGATAGAGCTTTGAGAGGGTCCTGGCGTTCAGCACGACGACCGAACGGTTGCCCCATTCGCTCACGGCAAGTGTCTCGCCGTCGGGCGAAAGTGCGGCGGCGTAGGGACGGTAGCCGACCTTGTTTTGGGCTTTGACCCCGTTCGGGCCAAGGAGGAAGACTTCGTCGGTTTGGATATTGAGGGCGTAGGTGCCTTCAGGACCGACGAGGATACTGGAGACGAAACGCTCTTTGGCGGGCACGTCGTCCAGTCGGATTCCAGACCCGGGTTGAAGCCCATCCAGGGCAATCCGATGGATGACCGGATCCTCCCCCGCTTTACCGGCAGAGACCAAGATGTCCTTCCCTTGCTGGGCAAGGCCAATCCAGCTTTTCTTAAACGGAATGCTCCGGACAAGAGCGCCGGTCTCCAGGTCGACCAGGCTCAGGGAGTGATCGTGGAAACCGCAAGTGTTGACGAGGGCCTGTTTACCGCCGTCAAGCACAACGATGTTGCCGGGCATATCGCCAGGCAAGGTCACCATTTTGCCAACGGGGGTGAGCCGCCAACCGTTGGGCAAGGTGAATCGCTCATGCTTCGCGTCCCATCCCGGCTTTCGCCCGACGAGGAGAGCCAGCGGCGTGGCGACGGTGAGTCCCGCCCCGATAAGGGCGAGACTATAAACGAGCGATCGCTTCATGTTAGAGGCGATACCCTAATTCAGGGCTGGTAGTCCGGACGGAACAGGGTGATCTGGCACTGAGCGTCTTTTCGTCCGGCGTTGTTGTTCGGAACTCCGTTGGCGGAGTAGCTACTGAACGGATCGGTCTTGGGGTCTAAGGTGCCAAGGGTGCGCCACTTCGCGTGGCCGTCGGCGAAGGCCCAGTTCATGCCCTTGCCATAGATAAAAACGCTGTTGAAAACGCCGGAGCCAAAGCCCGATCGACTTCCATTCGGATACGGAGTGCCGGTGTGGTCATCGTCGTTATAGGGACAGGCGGAGCCGTCAGCGCCGCCGATGCTTGCCCCGCCACCGTTGAAAACACAGGCGGAGTTACCGTCGGGGCAGATGAGGAACGGGTGCGAGTAGCTGTCGCCCAGGCGGTTTGTCTTCCCAAAACCCGACCACCAGGTGGGAGTCGAAGCCGGGCTCGTAATCGAGGTGGCAGAACTGGAGCTCAGGAGGCCGTTAAAATTGTAGCCAACGATTGCGTAAGGCTTGTCTTTACCCGCGGTGACGGTGAAGTTCACCGTGCCCGTCGGTCCGACGCCTGGAAGTTTTTGCATATCCAGGTTCTTCTCGTACGGCATTACGAGGTTATTGGGAAGTCCCCATGCTCCGGTCACGCGCTTGCTACAAGCGGCCGATACCTCAGCAAAGTTCCAATCTTGTGGGACGAGAACTCGCGAGTTGAAATCCCAGTTGCCACTGCAGTCTTTGCCGGCTTCGGAGAAGAAGGTGTCGTCATAGTCTCCGGCGTAGAGCACCGCACCAGTCGCGTGTTGCTTCTGGTTGGAGAGGTCAACGGCTTTCTGCGCGGCGACTTTAGCCTGCGAGAAGACCGGGAAGAGGATTGCAGCAAGAATCGCGATAATCGCGATAACGACGAGAAGCTCAATGAGAGTGAAAGCGCGACGCAGATTCATAGGGCACCATTGCCGATCCGATCTGGGATCGACTTCAGTATCGTGTAAGCGCCAAATTAAGCCCAAGTTACTTTTTAATTAAGAAAGGGTTAACGTGACTTTAGACCTATTCTTGGTACACCCTGCGGCCAGTTGGTACAGGGCGCTGATGGCTTTACAGGCTTAAAGCTATCACCGAAGCTGTTGGCCAAGTCAAACGCCAAAAAAGACCCCTTCGACTATTCGAAGGGGTCTTTTGCTTACGAAAACCAGTGCCTACTTCTGGTTGAGAGGCGGGATGACCACTTTAGCCTCTTTTTCCCGCTTGTCGGCAGGAGGCATCGCGATATTGTCCGGGGTGTTTCCGCACCCGGCGAGAATCAGTCCGCCGAATACGGCGGCGACAAAGGCGAGACCGAGGGTAGTGCGCATCATGGCTGGTAGTCGGGGCGGAAGAGAGGCGTGTGGCACCCGTCGTTGTAAGCGGATAGGGGAATGCCCTGCGCATTATACGTCGCCCACGGATCCACCTTAGGATTGGTGTTGCTGAGCTGAGTGCCCATGCCGTTCTTGTACTTGGCATGCCCGTCTGCATAGGCCCAGTTCTGACCCTTGCCAAAGCACCAGGCGGTTCCCTGAGTGTTGGTGCCCATGCCGCTGGTGCCGCCGTTGCCGGAAGCGCACGTTGCGCCATTGTTCGGGACAAAGGTGCAGGCGGAAGACGCGGTGCCGCAGGCAAGCCACGGGTTCGCGTAGCTCCAACCCTTATTGGCGGCTTGGCTGAAACCGGGCCACCAGATTGGGGTGGTAGCGATGGAGGCAACGCCCGTGGTGCTGAAGGCGGACAGAAGACCGTTGAAGGCGTACGTGGTCGTGGCGAACTTCTTCACCGGGTTCGTGAAATAGGATGCGTTAAGCGGCTGGTAGTCCGTGGAAGCACCCGGCATGAGCATCATGTCGTAGTTCTTCGTGTACGGATAGATCGAGTTGTTCGGCAGGCTCGTTGCCGAGAATGACCGGTTATCGGCGGCAGCGCTCGAGAAGTCCGCCGGAACGAGAGCCCGCGAGTTGTAGTTCCAGAAGGAGCCCGTGAGATCCCAGCCAGCTTCCAGCGGGCATAGATCGTCGCTGTCACCCATGTAGATCTGGGTTGCGGTTCCCATCTGCTTGAGGTTGGAAAGGTCGGCGGTTTTCTTGGCAGCGAGCTTGGCCTGGGCGAAGACAGGGAACAAGATGGCGGCGAGGATCGCGATGATAGCGATCACGACGAGAAGTTCGATGAGCGTAAATGCGCGGCGTGTGTTCATAAAAAGGGCACCCTTGCCACCCGCAGATTTTGCGGAGATGGCGTAGTATCGTGTAAACACGCGGTTAAGGAGAAGTTATCTCAATCTTAAAGTGTCTCAATAGGCCTTTTGGCCTATTTTTGGTACACCGTGCTGCGGATTGGTACACGCACATTGTATAGGCCGAACTATTTCAGCAAGAAGGCGCGAAGCTCTGCGAGTCGATCGGTGTTCAGCAAATCGACCTTCGCGGCCTTTAGGTCAGCCCATGTCGTCGGGCCGTCGGGAGCGCCCCAGAGGCGCATTCGCTTACCTGTCGCGTGAGTTTTCGTGACGAGACCGTCAAGCTTCGGTTTCGCTTCCGCCGGAAGAGGGCTGGCTAGAGTGCCGAGAAGCTCTTCGTAGCTACCGCTGATTTGGGGAGTGCGGAACGTGTCGTCGGACATATCCGCGAGCACCCCATCCTTGAAAAGGAACCCATCGCCGCTAGCGCAGTCGTTGGTTCGGGCCCCCGAGAGGACGATTTGGACGGCCCGAACGTTGACCGTTGAGCCCTTTCGCTCGCTCAACATCTTTCGATACTTCGGTAGCCGCTTCTTGAGCTCGGATTGAACTTTTGCCCCCTCCGCCTTGATGTCGACGAGCAGGGTGAGAACGCCTGGCTGACCATACACAGTGCCGCCACCCTTCTCCACACGCTCGGCGAGGGGATCGAGGTAAAGCTTTTCGAGGGTGCGCCCTTCCTTCAGGTCTTCAGGATTGTGACCGACGCGAAGCTCTCCATCGACGAGGAAGATATCCGCCTCGATACTAAGAAATCCCTGATCGAGGGCGTCCAGGAGGGGGCGCTGATGCTCGTAGTCGTTATGCGCATGCGCATTGGGAAGAAGGGTAAACGTCGCGAGCGCGAGGAGCATGAGGTAGTCAGGAAGCTTGGGAATACGAAGAAAAAAGAGGTAGGAAGTTAGTATTTACCTAACTTCCTACCTCCCTAATCTCCTCTTAACTTAAGCTAGATCGACTTCGCGAGGATGATTGCCTCGGCGACTTCGCGCATGGTCTTGCGCAGATTCATCGACTGGACCTGGATACGCCGATAGGCTTCCGCTTCGCCGAGCTTGTGCTCGTCCATCAGAATTCCCTTCGCACGGTCCAGAAGCTTGCGGGCTTCGAGCCGCTCCTGGAGAGTGCCGACTTCCTTGGTCAGTTGAGCGTTCTGCTCGAACCGGCTGCGGGCCACTTCGATGCTGGGGGCAAGATCGCTCGGCTTGAACGGCTTGACGAGGTAAGCAAACACCCCGGCGCCTTTCGCTCGGTCGACTAACTCCTTATCGCTATAAGCCGTGAGGAGAATCGTCGGGGCGATGCTCTCTTCCGTGATGATGCCGACAGCTTCGATGCCGTCCATCACCGGCATCTTCACGTCGAGAATGCACACATCTGGCGTGGTCTCTCGGGCAAGTTCGACGGCCTGTTGGCCATCCCCCGCCTCGGCTACCACTTCATAGCCCAGGTTCTCAAGCATCTGCTTGAGGTCCAAACGGATGATCGGGTCGTCATCCGCAATTAGCACTCGCATTTTCGACATCTTAACGTCCGTCATCGTCCCGAAAACCGGCACGACGAACCTATAGTGTACTCCGTTTCGACTAAACTTGTCTTTATGGATCGTTGGGCGAGAGTGGAGGCCGCCTCAGCCGGCGGGCCAACCGCTCTGGTTGGGCGAACGTCGGGAACTCGTGCGGAGTGGGAAGTCGCCCGTTCTAAGGACGCGATCGACCTGAACCGGCTCCTGGAAAGCGGAGGAGAGGTATCCGCGTACGTTGTTCCGCTATGGTCGAATGCCGAAGCCGAGCGATGTTTGGCCGAACTCCGGGGGTTCGACGACGCAAAGGTGTACGTCGAGCCGGTTCTCGGAGAGGGATTCGACGATGCCTTAGCGGCGATCGCCGAGACCGAATGGATCGGAGCTTCTTACCGGGGAGAAGATCTTGCGGTAGCGGCGGCGTTAATCCATTCCGCGGCGGCTTTGGAATTCCCTCTGTTTTTGCCTGAGGTTGCGGCAGATCGGGCATTCGCCCTTGCGATCGCCGAAGATCTCACCCGGCGCGAGATTGAGGCGGCGCTTAAAGGGGCCGGCGGCGAGCCCGACTCGGACGCGTTGGACCACGCAAGAGAACTGCTTGGCTAACCGTGGAGACCATCGTCACAGACAGAAATGTCGATTGCATTTCGTATTTGTCGGTATCCGAGAGGTTGAAGAGACCCTGTGCCAGACTTAGGGTTCCGATGCGGTGGCTCTATCTCGCGTTCGGTCTGCTTTGCGTGGGGGTGGCGGCGGTGGACCTGTTCATTCCTGGCGCGCCGAGCACGGTTTTCGTGATCGTGGCCCTCTGGTGCTTTAAGCGAAGCAGCCCCCGGTTGGAGGATTGGCTCTTAAACCGAAGCGTCTTCGGCCCGGCACTGCGAGATTGGGAGCAGGACCGATCAATGACCCGCCGAAACAAGGCGGTGGCGATCATCATGCTCTGGCTTGGACTCGGAGCGTCCATGGCGCTTCTAGTGGCAAAGCATCGGCCTCCCTATGTGGTGGCGATTTTGGCCATCTGTGGCGTTGGGGTGACGCTGTTCTTGGCGAGTGTCAAGGTCAAAGAAGATCGGCCTCTTGAGGCCTGATGTGGAGTGCGCAAATTTATTTGCGCTCTTGTCAGCCAATTTATTGGCGTAGCTTCTACCTACGTAGTAACCACGGAGATAAATCTCCTGACAACAGCGCAAATAAAATTTGCGCACTCCACACCGGACATCAGACCTCAACAGTCAGATCAAGCGTGATCTCAAGCGCGCTCAGCGCCTTCGAGATTGGGCAGCCCGCCTTGGCGGCTGCGCCGGCTTCACGGACGGCAGCCTCGTCGGCGCCCTTGGCGACGACGGTGGTGGTGAGAGCGCTCTTCGTGAGCGTTAGGTTCTCCATCGTCACGGCCGCCGTCGTTCGAATCTCTTCCGGAGTGATGCCGCGTTCCCCAAGCTGGGCGCCGAAGGCCATGCTGAAACAGGCGGCGTGCGAAGCGGCGATCAACTCCTCGGGATTGACGCCCACGCCGTCACCGAAGCGGGTGCTAAAGGAGTACTGCGTATCTTTGAGCCCGCCGCTCTGCGTCGAAATCGTTCCCTTACCTTCCTTAAGGCTGCCTTTCCAAACGGCATCTGCGTTTCTAACCATCGCCAAGGTCTACTACGCGACGTAGCAGTCGGTTTCGGAAATTCGCAAGGGCATCTGGTCTTCCTGGACAGTTACGCGCACATGGCGGTTGTTGACCCACCAGATTTCTTGGGCATCGTTCACAAGAACGACGAAACCATTTCCGGACTCGGAATAGCTTTCGATCTTGTGAACCTTATAGTGCCTCGCCGGGTCGAAGCCTCTTTCGAGGCCGCTGGTGGGAGATTTGTACTGCGGGCTGAACTGCTCTAACACGCGGACATACATAGGTAATTCTGCGACGGAGCATGAAAGAAACCGGTTCCGGAGGTGATGTGGCTGGTGGTCTGCAGGTTATGGTTTGGATAGGCTCAAACTACAATCCACAGGCCACCAACCGTATCCCTTAGCTCAGTCCTTCTGCCGGAACGGCCGCCGGTCGCTCAGGGTTGGTAGAGAGGGTGATGTGCTTGCCTTCGGTCGAACCTTTCTCAAACGAAAGCATGGTCTCAAGAACGTGGAGGGCGAGGTCGCCGCTCGCGCGGTGGGGGCGGTTGTCCCGAATCGCGAGGGCGATGTCCAACACACCGAGGCCACGGGAGTTCTCGCCATAGGCGTGCTTGGGCTCGACCACGGTCCACTCCTTATCCCAGCCCTTGCGGACAGAGACATCCCCACTGAAGTTATTGGGATCGGGCACCCGCATGGTTCCCTCGGTGCCATAGATCGTGATCGGCGAGTCGTCGGAACCATTGTAGATATCGAAGCTCGTGACCAGCTCGGCAATGGCGCCGTTGGCATATTCGATCACGCCCGCCAGATGGGTCGGGGTCTCGACAGTGATGATCTGGCCTTCGAGCGGGCCGCTACCGACGGTTCGGGTCGGGAAGCTTGCGCGAACGATACCGGCGGTGCGCTTGGCCGGGCCGAGGAGTGCGACCAGGGCGGTGAGATAGTAGGGGCCCATGTCGAGCATTGGTCCGCCACCAGGCTTGAAGAAGAACTCAGGGCTCGGATGCCAGCTCTCAGGACCGTGGCTGCGCATCGCGGCCGTGGCGCCGATGGGATCGCCGATAACGCCGGAATTCAGCGCGTCGATGGCGGTCTGAATGCCCTGACCCATGAAGGTGTCCGGTGCGCAGCCGACGCGGACACCCTTTGCCTTGGCCGTCTCGACCAGCTCTTCTGCCTGGGCAAGGCTGACGCTCAGCGGTTTCTCGTTGTAGACATGCTTGCCATTCTTGACGGCGGAGAGCGCAACCGGACCATGGGCGGCCGGGATCGTCAGGTTCAGGACCAGATCCACATCCGGATGGGCGACCAACTCTTCGGGAGTCAGGACGTTCGGAACGCCGTTCGCCGTGGCGGCGGCTTCTGCGCGCGAGCGGTCGATGTCCGCTACGGCGATCACGGTGGTGGCCTCAAAGGCGGCCAGATTTTTAAAGTAAATACCGGAAATATTTCCGATGCCAATGATGCCGACGCGCAGGGGCTGCATGCTTTTCCCAGGTTACCGGGCGGAGGCCAACGGAAAAAAGCTAAAAAAGTCGCTCGAAGCGCGAACGATTTGGAGATTCGGCAATTTTGTCGTAGGATGCCATCGTCCTTTTAACATTAGGCCACTTCCACCCAGGCGGGGTTCGCGTTTTCGACGCGGACCCCGTTTTTGGTGGTTAGCCATCGTCAAGCCACCGCGCTGTGTCAAAATAATCGACAAGTGTCCACCGCGAAGGAGCTGATTGAGAGGGCTTTTGACCGGCTGGACAGTCGGCCCGGATTTCGGGCGCGACCGGATCAACGGCAGTTGGCCCTGCTCCTTTCGGACCTGGTCGAAGGCGGAGTCTCCGGCACCTTTGAGGCGCCGACCGGCCTCGGGAAATCACTCGCGGCGCTCGTCCCTGCGATTGCGCACGCGATTGTCGAAAAGAAACGAACGGTGGTGGCGACCTACACCAACGTGCTGGCGGAGCAGTACTGGCGGAGCGATTTACCGCTCGCCTTATCGCTCTTCGAAGACGAAGAATTGCCGCGAACGGCGCTTCTGATGGGGCGGGCGAAGTACGCCTGCCTTGCGCAGATGGACGAGCATGCGCCCGAGCACGTGGACCTCATCCGGCGGGAGGGCGTCCTCGGTATCGAAACGGAGTTCCGAACCCTCGTGCCGCGAGGTCCGGCCTGGTCTAAGATCTCGTCGCCGCCGGTCTGCCCGGGGCGGCTCTGCCCGGCCTACGACGACTGCTTCTACTACGGCGCTCGTCGCGGAGCCGAAGGCGCGGCGGTGATCGTAACGAACCACTCGGTGGTAATCCAGCACGCTCTGATGTCCAAGGCCGACGAAGAGCGGGAGGGGCTGTTGGGGAAGTACGACTTCCTTATCCTCGACGAGGCCCACGACTTTCCGCAGGCGGCGCTCAACGGACTAGAGTTTGAACTCAGCATTCCGAAATTGAACGCGATCACGGGCGTCTCGGGACGGTTGGAAAACGCGCTGACGCCATTGGCGCAACGGTGCGGAGACGGCGCGCTCTGGCTGAGGGCAACAACCGCGTTTAAGGACGCAATGGAGTTGGCCTCCCGCGAACTGGTGGCGTACGGACTTCACCTCGGGCGGCCGGGCATTCTGACGGCTTCGCCACCGGAACTCCTGGAACACCCGCAAGTGAAGTCCAGCAAAACGGGCGACGATATGTCCGGTGCGCGGGCAGTGGCCGATGGCGCGGCGGCGGCTTGCGAACGGCTGGCCAAGGCGACCAGCGACTTCCTGAAGATCTGGCGAGAGAAGGAGCCGGAAAGGACGCGGCAGGTACAGGAGTCGACGAACAATTACATCCTCTATCTGCGCGAATTCGGCTTCGAATGCGCCCGGCTGTTCGTGCCGACGGGGGTAGCCGTGAGCTACTCAGGAAGGAACGGCAACGAACCGATGCTGCGGCAGGACGTGCTTGGCCTCGCAGAGCCTTTGCAGGAGTTAATCTGGAACCGAACCCCCTATGCCTGTCTCAGCGCGACTTTGGCGGTAGACGGCTCCTTCGACTACTTCCGTCGAACGACGGGCTGCGAGCCTTCATTCGAGGAAACGCTTCCTTCCCCCTTCGACTTCGGCACGCAGGCGGCGCTGTACCTTCCGCCGCTCGGAGCGATTCCAGACCCAACGGAGGCGAGACGGAATGGAACCGAGGACGAATACCACTGGGCACTGGCCCAACAGGTGTCGAAGATCATCCGGGCCTGCGACGGGCGGACGCTGGCCCTTTTCCACTCTCGGCGGGAGATGGAGGCGGTCTTGAGCATGATCGAGATGCCTTCCGAGTTGCCGATCTATTCGCAAGGCCGTTACGGAGTCGGCTCGGTGGGAGAGAAGTTCCGGAAGGAGATCCACTCTTCGCTCTTCGCGCTCCGCTCGTTTTGGACGGGATTCGACGCGCCGGGAGAGACCCTTTCTTGTGTCGCTCTGGTGCGGGTGCCCTTCGAGGTACCCACCGATCCGCCCCAAATCGCTCGGTTAGCCTGGCTTCAGCAACAGGGATTGGACCCGTTCCGGGAGCACACCCTGCCCCAAGCGAAGATGATGATGCGTCAGGGCGCGGGACGATTGGTTCGCCGAGCGGGGGATAAGGGTGTGATCGCGCTCTTGGATTCTCGGCTTCTGACAAAGCGGTACGGGGAGGAGATCCTCGCGAATCTCCCTCCCGAGATGAGCCGGTTCCGGGACATCGACGACGCCGTCGGATGGATCGGGCTGGAACCGCGCGGCCTATTCAGGTGAGCTTACACCCAGGTGATCGGTCCGGAAATGGTGCGGAGGATTCGGTCGCAAGTCTCTTTGGCCAGTTGTTCGTGCGCCCAGTAAGAGATGCCGATGCAGTAAATCCGCTCGTCGACCTCCAGCGTGACCCATGTGTAGGAAAGCGTGCCCGCGGGGTCCGAGATTTTGGCGGTGAGGACCCAGGCTTCATCGACGCTCGCATAGCGAGCCCGGCGAACCGCCGGCGGGGAAACAAACTCATAGTCGATGGTCCAGCGGACGGCGGTTTCGCGAGCGAGTTCCTCCACGCTGGTGGAGAGTGGGCCGTTCGAAGCGAGGAAGGCAACCTCGAAAACGAAAGGTACGAGCATGCTGCCCGAAGCAACCTTTTCCATGACTTCACCCCTTCCGTCGGCCGGGGTCATGGCAAACGGGACTTCAAAGGTCACACCAACGCCCGAACTTCGGAATCGCCGCCACTGGGCCGGACGCGCCTCGCGTTCGATGGGCTTGAGCGTCAGAGGGGCCGGAGAAATCTGTTGCAGGGAACTCATCATCGTCTCCTGGGCCGACATCTGTCCCAGAGTTAATACGAGTATCCGGGAAGCTTAGAAAACCCTCTGTGATCCAGACGGCGAGCCCTTTGTGATCTAGGTCACAACGGAATCCTAGGAGTTGTGATCCGCTCCGGGCTTCCAACGGTCCTACCCGGCCGCGAGCCGAGCGAGCGCTGGTTCGTCTTCGATTTGGACGCCCAATTCCGCTTGCGAGATAAGCCCGGAAGCCGCCAGGCGGCTAACTTCTTGTCCAACAAGCTCCGGCGTTGAGCCGAGGAGTTTGGGGAGGGTGCGGAGTTGCCGATCCGTGACGGTTAGAGTGCCGATGTCGCCCCGGGCGTTGTCCCGCGCGGCCCGAAGCAAAGTGCCGGCGACGGCTTGGCGGCGGGGAAGGTGGCGGAGGAGGACCGAACTCCGGTCCTTTTCCACAATCCCTTCTTCGAGCAATTCGGCAAGGGTTCGGTTAACCACCGCGCGGTCGCACCCGGCCCGGACCCCGAGGTCGGCTTGAGTGAGCTTCCGGTCAGAAGTCACCATAAGAATCCGAACCCCAGCAAGTTCGTCAATGCCGTGAAGTTGACCTTCCTCGTCAAGGACCTTCAGGAGACGGCTCCGGACGTTCGCCACGCGGGCGTGGGTGCGGCGGTCGGTGGCTTCCCGAATTTTTCCCGCGAGACGCCGCATGAGGCTCAGCGCCAGTTCCGGGGATTGCTGGGCGCAGCTTAGGACATGCTTGCCGCGGAGCTGAAGAACGGTGGTGGGTTCGAGGGCACGCGCGTCGGCGTTGCGTGGAGTGTCGTCGAAAAGGGAGAGTTCGCCGATGAATTCGCCGGGACCGCGGACGGCTAGTTGGACAGTCTCCGCATCGCCTTTGGAAGAATCGGCGGTTCGTTCGATGCTGATGCAGCCTTCCACGATCAGAAAGGCGGAGCCGCCCTCGTCGTGTTCGTAGAACAGGGGCGCACCCGCCGTAAACTTACGAATCCGGGTGCCCGACCTCAGAAGCTCATAGTCTTCATCCAGAAGTCCGCCAAAGAGTTCGCTTGCTCGGAGTAACCGAACTGCGTCGTCCGAGACCGAAGGCATGAACGCATTCTATAGCAGAAGCTCCGAATTTCGGAACAAACTGGGGTTCGCCGTCGTCGCCTCACGTTTGAAGGGGCCGAAGGTCCTAGCCGGTTCGGATGGGAACGGTGGGTGTGGGGGACGCGACCGTCGAAATGGAGGCCGGCTCCATGCGATGCGGCGGGAGTTTAATGTCCGGAATTCCATGCGGCGCGGGAGAGTCCGTGATCGCCGCCCATGCCCGATCGAATCGGGTCTGCCAGACCTTATCTTCCTTGGCAACCTGAAAGAGCGCGAAAGCAATGGAAGCGAGCGCAAAAGGAACCGCGACCCGGAGGCCGATCCTTCCACGCCGGATGGCCCGCTGCTCCTGCTCCCACTTCTCGCGGAGGCGCCGCTCTTCCCGTCGTTTCTGTTTGCCGAGCTCTTCTTCGGCAGTGAGGGGGCGGGCCCAGTCGAGATCGATTCGGGATGACCAGCAACGAACCGGGCGATCAAAACCCTTGAGGGTGGAATCGAGGAAGCGGAATGGATGCTCGATTCTGCCGTGAACCGCCTTGTAGACGTCGTTCGAGAAGCAAACTTCGCCGGGGTGACAGATCTCCTCAAGCCGGGTGGCCGTAACGACGATATCTCCAGAAAGTTTGCATCGGGTCGACTCGATGCCACGGAGGAAGAACTGGGTGGTTGCAAGTTTGCTTTCGCCCAGGTGGATCCCCATCCGGTGAACCAAGCGGAGGGTCTCGGGTGGATCCTTCTCGTTTATTCGCTGGATCTCACGCTGCATCGCCATTGCGGCTTGGACGGCGGCCACCGGGTTGCAAAAGGCGAACATGGAGCCATCGCCCCGATCACGCACCTCTTCACCCCCAAATTCGGCGGCGATCTGGGCGAAAAGCGCCCGGTCCCGCTCAATACGGATCAGCGCCTCGTCCGCCTTTTCGGCGAAGTACGCTTTGGACGAATTTCGTGCATCGGTCACCAGAACCGTACGCCAGATCGTCTCTACCGTTATTTTGGGTGGATGGAACGAATCCACGCCCTCATCTTAACCCGGAATGAACGGGAAATGGGTTAAGGAAAGAGGGAATAGGGAAAAAGTAATAGGGCATTAAAAGACGGAAAAGACGAGCGAAATGCTTCAGGTTTTCACTCGTCTAGATTTGTTTAGGGCGAAGGGATGACCCTCCGGCGCTCACTTCCTTTTCTTTCTTGCCTTTCCGATAACCGCCAGCCCGCCCAACCCAAGCGTGACCATGGGAGCCGGTTCGGGGACGGATTGAACGTATTGCATGTCGTCGATCGTGATTCCGTAGACGCCGCTCGGATCGAGGAGGTCGACGCGATCGAAAGCTTCGGTTGAAGTGATCCCAAGGAAGAACCCGGTTCCCATACCGGAATAGCCCATGTAGTCGCCCACCGGGGCTTCGTTCTTATAGAGTTGGAACGCCGCTTCTCCGGGGAAGAGAATTCCAAACGCGGTCATCGGTGTGGTGAACCGGATGGTGGTTCCATAAGGGACGGCGAGACTGCCCGAATCGTGGCAAGCTGCGCCGTCGCCGATGCCCGCATAGGCCCCGTCGACGTACATGCCTTGCCCGGAGTATTGGGTGGTTACCGTCGTTCCGACCGGGAGGTCGGTGAAGTCGAGCGTCGTGTTCGTATAGGAGACCGCGTCCAGCCAACTGGACTGATCGTAATAGTAGGAAAAGTCGGCTCGGGCGGAAGCGGCGAGCGCGACAAAGGTCAGTGGAGCGAGAAAACGAAACTTCATTGTTTTATTCCGGAGACTGTATTCTAGCCGTATGGCGCGATAGTTGCCCGTACCTTAACGGAAAGATAATGAGCATCCTTGGCTGCCTGAAGGCCCACTCGACCCCGTAAATCGTTCCGGGTAAACTGGCTGGCCCGATGAGTACGCCAACGATGCCGTTTCCTGTCGATTTGTCTTCGGCTCTGTATAACCTCGACGTTGAAACGTTGATTCAACACTGCTTGGAAGTCGATGCTTGTGAGTTGGCGGAGAACGGTGCAGTGGTGGCGTACTCGGGGAAATACACCGGACGGACACCGAAGGACAAGCACATTGTTCGTGAGTCCGATACCGAGCAAGAGATCTGGTGGGATAACAACCGCCCCCTAAATCCGGAGGACTACCAGGCGGTTCGATCAAAGATCGGCGCTTACCTTGAGGATCGTCCGAAATACATCGTCGATACCTATGCCGGCGCGGACCCCGCCTTCCGGATCGCCGTCCGTTTTATCGTCGAGCGTCCCTACCATGCGCTCTTTATTCGTCAGCTTCTGATTCGCCCGACGGCGGAGGAACTCGCCACATTCTCGCCGGAATGGACGGTGTTCGATGCCGGACGATTAAAGATGGTGCCCGGCGTCGATCCGGTACCGGGCGATGCGGTGATTGCCTTGAGCCTTGCCAATCGGGAGGTCCTGATTGCGGGCACCGAGTACGCGGGCGAGATGAAGAAGTCGGTCTTCACCATCATGAATGGCCTTCTACCTTGGCAAGGCGTGATGAGCATGCACTGCTCCGCCAACATCGGGGCGGAGGGCGACACGGCGCTCTTCTTCGGCCTGAGCGGCACCGGTAAGACCACCCTCTCCGCCGATCCGAACCGGCAACTGATCGGCGATGACGAGCATGGTTGGAGCGATGCGGGCGTTTTCAATGTCGAGGGAGGCTGCTACGCCAAGTGCATCGACCTGAGCGCGGAGGGCGAGCCGGAAATCTATCAGGCCATTCGGAACGGCGCGGTGCTGGAGAATGTCGTCCTGCACGGCGGTGTCCCGGACTACGCGGACAGCACGATAACGGAAAACACTCGCGCGGCCTATCCGCTGGAGCATATTCCGAACGTGGTGTTGCCGAGCGTCGGTGGCCACCCGAAGAACATCGTTTTCCTCACCGCGGACGCGATGGGCGTCTTGCCTCCGATCGCGCGGCTGACGCCGGAGCAGGCAATGTTCTACTTCTTAAACGGCTACACCGCGAAGGTCGCGGGCACGGAAGCCGGAGTGAAGGAGCCGCAAGCGGTCTTCTCGGCCTGCTTTGGCCAGCCATTCCTGCCACTGCCGCCTAAGGTTTACGCCGATCTCTTGAAAGCAAAGATCGAGCGCCACGGCGCGAAGGTCTGGCTGGTCAACACCGGCTGGTCCGGCGGCCCGTACGGCGTGGGCTCTCGTATGAAGCTGCGCTACACGCGAGCGATGCTGGCGGCGGCCTTTGCCGGTGAATTGGACGCTGTGCCTTACGAGATCGATCCGGTGTTCGGCCTTCACGTGCCGACCTCGTGTCCCGACGTTCCGCACGAGTTGTTGACGCCGCGCTCAACCTGGTCAGATCCTGAGGCGTACGATCTGAAGGCCGAAGAGCTACGGGCCATGTTCGAGGCTAACGCGGCCAAGTTCGCGTAGAAAAGATATGCCCCAAGCAAAGCTCGTGGTTCGACGCGACTCCGAGGACGACATCAAGATGCGTAACCTTGAGGTGCTAGTCGACGGAAAATGGCGCGCCGATCTTCAGTTCGGAGAAGCCTTCGAAACGGAGTTGGCGCCAGGCGATCACGAGGTCTTGATCACGAATAAGCTCAAGAAGGAAAAGGCCGAATTCGTCGTCCGCGAGGGCGAAACGGCCGTCTTTACGGGCACCAACGTCCTGTCCAAGGGGCCGAGCGCGCTGCTCGGCGGACTGGGAATGATCGTCTACCACCCGGTTCTCAAACGAATCTCCTGATGCTAGAGCACGTCACCGAAGAGAAGATCCGCGTTCGCTACGGCGAGACGGACCAGATGGGTCACGCCTATTACGCGAACTACCTTTTCTGGTTCGAACAGGCCCGCGGCGCCTGGTGCCGCGCCCGAGGCTTCTCCTACCGCGATATGGAGGCGATGGGCTACTTCCTCCCCGTTGTAGAGGCGCACGCGGAGTACCGCGGCGAGGTTCTGTTCGACGACGTGATCACCGTCCGCGTGTGGGCAACCGAGACCCGGCGGGCTTCGATCCGGTTCGAGTACGCGATCGTAAACGAGCGCACCGGGAAGACCACCACCACGGGCCATACGTGGCATGTGGTGATGGGCCAGGAACGAAAAGCCGTTTCGATCCCGCCGGAGGTTCGCGCTCTATTTGAGGCCGCGCCCAGGAGCGCCGAGTAGCACTTGGCGAAGCGTAACGATTCCGCAGCGTCGGCGATTAGGACTGCTTACTGAGAAACTCTCCAATTCAAAAGCTCGATGGCGAGCCCGGCCTTCCGGATTGCCTCGAAGTCGCCTGTATTTGCAGTAACGATTGGCAAACCGAGACGGTAAGCGACCGATGCAATGAGCGCGTCTGGAAGGTGGACGATCAAACCTTGCCGTTGTGCGGTGGCCCTGACTTCAGCGGAGAGGCGATAGTCGGCAGGGAGAGGAGGGTGCTCTACGTTCCGCTCCATCCAGATGCCAACGCGCATCGCCTGGGTTGTCGCACCCTTTGCTAAAAGCCCGAAAGTGATTTCGTGAACGGTAACGCTCGTGAATTCAAGTTGGTCGTGGTGGCGTCCGTAAGCCTGTCCCTGTGCCACAACTTGAGGATCGATACCTTTCAGATAATCAGAGAGTATGTCCGTGTCTAGGAGGGCACGCCTCATCTCCTAGAGGTTTGCCTCTCGAATAGATGGCTGCCGACGTTCCCCGTAGATCAACTCAAGCGCCTCATCAAGGACCGCGACATCTGCCGGACTTCCCAACAGGCCGAGTCCCTCCTCGATAGGAGTCGCCCTTCCGGGCCGCTTTTGTTGGAGCCCGGTCTGAATGAGTTGAAGTAGGGCTGCGTCCGGGGAGAGGCGTTCCTCAGCGGCATAGCGCTCGATATCGTGTTCGATGCTTGTAGGAATGTCAAAGCTCATGATTTTTCCTCCTGCAGCGGTTGCCCCCTGAACCGTTCTACGACAGTTTGAACGAAATAAGCCCAAGGGTGCGAACTTGGGCAAATCAAAAGTGCGTCGGCAAGAAGCAGTAAACTCATCATCGGTGGGTTACCGCGATTACCGGCATTTTCTTGACGTTCTGGAAGCCCAAGGCGAGCTCAAGCGGATCAAAGAACCCGTCAGCCCCTATCTGGAAATCACCGAAGTAGCGGATCGGGTCATGAAGGCCCACGGCCCCGCCCTCCTATTTGAAAACCCGGTCGGACCGGTGCACCGGTTGGGGACCCCCAACCCGAACAGCGCGGTGATCGGACACCCCTCGATCCATTCGCCGACGGCCGGCTCGTTTCGCTACGACCATCCGGTAGCGATCAATACGATGGGATCCCGGAAACGGATGTCGCTGGCCCTAAGCGTGGACGATTACGAGGAGCACGCCAAGCGTCTCGAAGCGCTGCTTCAGCCCGAGATTCCCAAAGGGCCGATCGAGGCGTTAAAGAAACTGCCTTGGCTCCTCGGCGAGCTAAAAGGGGTGCCACCCAAAACGGTCGACAAAGCGCCCAGCCAAGAGATCGTGATGCAGGGAGACGAGGTGGACCTCACCAAACTGCCCATCCTGACTTGCTGGCCGGAGGACGGAGGACCGTTCATCACCCTACCTCTGGTGTTCACCCACGACCCGAACACCGGGAAACGGAACGTGGGCATGTATCGGGTCCAACTTTACGACCGCAACACCTGCGGCATGCACTGGCAGATGCACAAAACCGGCCAACGGCAGATGGAGGAGGCGGGCGAGAAGCGGAAGATGCTCGAAGCCTGCGTGGTGTTGGGAGGCGACCCGGTCTACAACTTTGCCGCGATCTCGCCGCTGCCCCCCGGGATCGACGAGATGCTGTGGGCAGGGTTCCTCCGCCGCGAATCGGTCAAGCTCGTGAAGGCGAAGACCGTTGACGTGATGGTCCCCGCCGACGCGGAAATCGTGCTCGAAGGGTATGTCGATCCAGGTGAGCGGCGACTAGAGGGCCCGTTCGGTGATCACACCGGCTATTACAGCCTAGCGGGCGACTTCCCGGTGTTCCACGTGAAAGCCGTGACCATGCGCGAGAAGGCCATCTACCCCGCGACCATCGTCGGTCAGCCGCCCATGGAAGACGGTTGGATGGGTAAGGCGGTCGAGCGAATCTTCTTGCCCATGATCCGGCTATCGGTGCCGGAAATCGTCGATATGAACCTGCCAGTCGAGGCGACGTTCCACAACATGGCCTTCGTCTCCATCAAGAAGAAATATCCCGGCCATGCCTACAAGGTGATGAACGCGATCTGGGGCCTGGGCGGACTCTCCTTCACCAAGTTCGTGTTCATCTTCGACGAAGATACGAACGTCCAGGACATCGGCGAGGTGCTGTTCCGGCTGGGTGCAAACTGCGAGCCGATGCGGGATACCTTGGCGTCGAAAGGCCCCGTGGACCAACTCGACCACGCCTCCGTGCAGGAAGGTTTTGGCGGGAAGCTGGGCTTCGACTGTACGCATAAGCTCCCGGGCGAGAATGGTTTTTCCCGACCGTATCCGAAATTGATCCGAATGGCGGACGACGTGAAGTCACGAATCGACGAGCTCTGGCCAAAGCTGGGTCTCTAAATTGGAAGAACACCGCAAACCGATCCAAGGGCGGCGGTACGCGTTTCAAGTGCTGTCCCGCCGAGACGTCAAGCATCTGGCTCCGGAGGTCCCGTACGTGGTGATTTCGATCACGGACGTGGCCAAGACCCACCCCGTTCTCGTGGAATCGCCCCTCTGCCTGGGCGTTCTTCCGCTGTTCTTCGACGACGTCGAGCCGAAACGGAAAGAGTATTACGGCTCGAAGCGCCCCATGTCGCCGGAACAGGCGGCTGAGATCAGACGGTTCATCGAAGAACGCATGGAGCAGGTGGAGCTGATCGTGGTCAATTGCGAGGCGGGGATGTGCCGCTCGCCCGCCGTCGCGGCCGCGCTGTGGCGGTGGCTAGAGCCTGGACGCGCCGGTTTCTTCGATGTGTTTCGCCCGAATGCGCACGTGTATCGGACATTACTAGAGGCATTGCGTTGAGAGGCAGAACGTCAAGTCTTGCTCTATCGACGATTTAACCGGCAATCTTCCTTCGATACACCCAGGACTTAGAGCTAAGCTTGATATATGATCTCCGGGAAATCCGACGACCAAGGAAATACTGAAGCCTTGTTCATACACAAGGATGTTCTTGCGGCTTTCTCGGAAATAGAACCGAAGTCAATAGATCTTGTGGTATCTTCGCCGCCGTACAATATTGGTAAGTCATACGAAAAAGACACAAAACTAACGTTTGAGCAGTATGTAGAGTGGCAAAAGCAGGTCATTTCTGAATTGGTAAAGCTCGTCTCTGACCAAGGAAGCATTTGCTGGCAAGTAGGCAACTTTGTCCGCAACGGCGAAGTCATCCCTTTAGACTCAATCTTCTATCAGGTTTTTGCTGACCACGGGCTAAAGCTTCGAAATCGTATTATTTGGAAATTCAATTTTGGATACAATCTGGATAGGAGGTTCTCTGGTCGTTATGAAACCATGCTTTGGTTTACGCTATCAGATGACTATAAATTCAATTTGGATCCAGTAAGAATACCGCAGATATATCCGGGCAAGAGGCATTCAAAAGCGAAAGGAGAAAGAGCAGGGCAACCCAGTGGCAATCCGAAAGGGAAAAACCCGTCCGATTTCTGGGAGTTTTCGGCGGAAAGAGACTTCGTTGAAAATCCAATTTGGGACATCCCAAATGTAAAAGCTTCACATCCTGAAAAATCCGATCATCCTTGCCAATTCCCCATCGAGTTAGTAGAGAGATGTGTTGCCGCCCTAACCGAACCCGGAGACAAGGTTTTAGACCCCTTTGTGGGAACGGGAGCCACCGTTATAGCTGCTCTAAAGCATGGACGAAGAGGAATCGGGATCGATAAGGACAAGGGATTCCTAGATATTGCTGAGCAACGAATTAGAGCGCTGCGGAGCGGTGAGCTTCCGATGAGACCACCAGGACAGCCCGTTCGGCGCCCTGTTTCGACCGAAAAAGTCGCCAAAACACCGGATGAATGGTTGATTCAAAGTGCCTCCACGGGTTCGGGATCGGTAGATGCGTAAGGCTAAAACCAAGAAAAAACCTCGACTATCACCAGAGGAGAAGAAAGCTGCTCAGGTGAAGCGCGATCACACAAAGCTCATCAAAGAGACTTTCCGCGCCGCCGGCTTTCTCCCAATTCCTGCTTTCTCGGACAAAGAATTCACTTACGATGGCACTACGTCTGATTTTGATGATGCATTTGTCTTCCAGAACATTATAGTGTTCTGTGAATATACAACTAGTCAAGAGAGTGGCATCGGAACACACTTAAAGAAAAAGAAGATCTTGTACGATAAGATTGAGGCAAATCCCTCAAGCTTTATACAGTTTATTCGCAAAAGCTTTCCTCAGTTTGACCAGGCGATTGACGCTGTTTTTCAACCTAACCAACTGCGAACCTCGATCGTTTATTGTTCAAGGTTTACAGTTAAGCAGCAAATAAAAGATGAAGTTCCAGGCGTTAAATATTTCGATTATCATATTGCAAAATATTTCTCAGATGTCACAAAAACCGTAAAGCGCTCTGCGCGTTTTGAGCTCTTTAACTTCTTAGGTCTCTCTTCAAAAGATGTGGGCGACGGTGTCCTTCGGCCCAATCAGAATCATATGGACAGTTATGCGGGATCGCTTCTTCCCGAAGGCCATTCGCACTTTGACGCGGGGTTCAAAGTCGTATCCTTTTACATAGACCCGCAGGCGCTTTTAGAGCGCGCATATGTGCTCCGAAAAGATGGTTGGCTCTCCAACGACGCTACGTACCAACGAATGATTCATCGTAAGAAAGTCGAATCAATTCGAAAATATCTAAAAGAACGTAGGCGCGCATTTGTAAATAATATTATCGTCACCTTGCCTGACAGTACGAAACTAATCGACTCGGAAGGAAATACGCTCCGTCCGGAAAAATTGCTAGAAACCCAGCCGGCGATAATTCAATTGCCATCACTATACAATAGCGTGGGTATCGTTGACGGGCAGCATCGCATATTTTCGTACCATGAAGGAGGCTCTTTTGATGATGAAATATCGAAGCTACGCAGACAACAGAATTTACTTGTCACCGGAATCATCTTCCCTCCAGGCATGGGTGAAGAAGCCAAGACAATCTTCGAGGCCACCCTCTTTCTAGAAATAAATGCTAATCAAGCAAATGCTAGTTCTCAGCTAAAACAGCAAATAAGCTTGAAAATCAGTCCCTTTGATCCGGAATCTATTGCTAGGCGGATAGTCAATCACTTAAATGACCAAACAGGCCCATTGCAGGATGAATTTGAGCGTTTCTTCTTCGAATCTGGGAAGGTGAAAACAACGAGTATCGTTTCATTTGGTGTCAGGCCGCTGGCAAGCATCCGATCGGCTGACTCGCTCTTCTCCATTTGGCAAAGGCCGGGTAAGGAAAAAGTTCTTGAAGGCCAAGACTATGAGCTTTTGTCGGAATACGCAAAATTCTGTTCGTCTCAGATCAATCAATTTATTGGGGCTGTGCGGACGGCTTTGCCGAGAGAGCGGTGGACTGCAGATTTGAAAGTCGAGGACCGATTCCTAACGACAACCATTATCAACGGGCTGCTTTCTTGTTTTCGGAGGATCGTTAGATTGAAGGTCACATATTCGTTCGAAGAATATAGAGCGAAGCTACAAGGACTCGAATCGTTCCCTTTTGGGGATTATAAATCTAGCCAATACAATCGGATGGGCGAGGCAATACACAAGAGATTTTTTGAGCAATAAGCTCCTTATCTGACCTAGATACACGGCTCAATCACCGTACATGTCTAGTTATCGTAATGTTCAGAAAATGTACATGATAGTATATTTAAATCCGCTCACCCTATCTTGGTGAGTCGAACCTTAACATCGGTTCGGTAGATAATGAGACCATGCTACGCCGTCGTTCGCTCTTCATCGCCTTAGGAATCGCCGCGACGGTCGCCGTAGGGGCGGTGGGCGTGCAGATCGCGATGCGGCCCCTGGTCACCGGCAAATGGATTACGCCCGAGGGAACGCAGCAAGAGGTCGGAAGCTTCCCCACGAATATGGCGGTGTCGCCCGATGGCAAGTACGTGGTGGTCACCGACACCAGCTACCGTGAATACCTCAGCGTGCTCGACTCAGACACCGGAGCGCTGATCGGCAAGGTCGATTTCAACGGCGGCAAGAAGGCCCTCTACTACGGCCTCGCCTTCGTCCAGCAAGGCGATAAAACCCTCCTCTTCGCCTCTCGCGGGGGAGAAGATATGGTCTCCGTCTACGAGTTAGCCAAAGGGGAACTAAAGGAAGTCGCCACCCTCCACGACCCCGCGCCGAAGGACGGCAGCAACCTCCCGCACCACATCGCCGGCCTGGCGACCAATGCCGACGGAACCCTCCTCTACACCGTCAACAACCAGACCCACGAGAAGAACGACTTCCGTGGCTCGGTCAGCGTGATCGACGTGGCGACCGACAAGGTTCTCAAGAACATTCCGGTCGACGGTTTCCCTCTTGCCGTCGTGAACGCCGGCGGCAAACTGTTCGTAACGAGCGAGCGGGATGGACTCGTAACGGTCGTCGACCCCGAGGCCGGGTCGGTCGTCGGCAAAATCCAAACCGGCGTCCTGCCCGCGTATCTGAAACTGTCGAAGGACGCCTCTAACCTCTACTGCTCCAACTCGGGCAGCGACACTATCTCCGAGATCGACGTGGCGAGCATGAAGGTGAAGCGCACCATTCTTGTTCGCCCCGCCGTCTTCCGCGGCCTACCTGGCTCCACCCCGCTCGGCATGGACCTCTCACCGGACGGAAAGCGGATGTTCGTCGCAATGGGCGACCTCAACGCGGTGGCCGTCGTCGACCTCACAAAGGGCGAGCTAGAAGGCTATCTGCCCGCTGGCTGGTACCCGACCTCGGTGGCCGTCACCCAGAACGGTGATCGACTATTCGTCGCCAACGCGAAGGGCGTAAAGGTCCGCAACCCCAACGGTTCGCCGGTACGGAATATCACGCGCAACCAGTACGGTGCCTCGATTCTGGAAGGCACCGTGCAGAACCTGGACCTCTCCCAAGAACTGGGGATGTTAAAAGAGCACACGGAACAAGTGCTGGAAAACAATCGCGCGAACGGCTACGCGGAAGCCAGCGCGAAGCTGTTCAAGAATCCCGGCATCGAGCACGTGGTCTACGTCATCAAGGAGAACCGGACCTACGACCAGGTTCTGGGCGATCTACCGCGCGGCAACGCCGATCCTTCCCTCGTGCTATTCGGCCGGGACGTCACGCCTAATCAGCATGCGCTGGCCGAGCGGTTCGCGCTCCTCGACAATTTCTACGTTTGTGCCGAAGTCTCCGCAGACGGCTGGAACTGGTCCACCTCCGGCATGGCCAACGAGTACACCCAGCGAAACGTCTTCGTGAATTACAGCGGCCGAGGCCGGAACTACGACTTCGAAGGCACGAACAACGGCACCCCGGTTTCCGTGAAGGGCAAGCGCGACGTGGCGGAAGCGGAAGGCGGCTACCTATGGGACGCGGTCGCCAAGAAGGGGCTCTCGCTTCGCAACTACGGAATGTTCGTCGCCTTCGACCCGGACAACGTTCGCCCCGAAACACGGGAAATGAAGGGAGACGGCTCGCCGACCAAGGGGCCGCTCGTCGGCACGACCTCCGAAACCTTCCGGCGGTACGACACTTCGTACGCAGATGGTGAGGCATGGCTGGAGTACAACCTGCCAGCCGCGCAACGACAACTGGCCAAGTACGGACCAAAGAACGACCCTTCCCGCATGACCGCCTGGAAGCGCGACTTTGCCGAAATGGTGAAGACCGGCAAAATGCCGCACCTCATGCTCCTTCGCTTGGGTCGTGACCACACCGCGGGCACCGCCGCCGGACAGTACAGCCCGCGCGCCATGGTCGCGGACAACGACTATGCCGTCGGCCAGCTCGTGGAAGCGATCTCGAACTCGCCGTTCTGGAAGAAGACGGTGATCTTCGTCGTCGAGGACGATGCCCAGGCCGGGTTCGATCACATCGACTCCCACCGATCGACGGGGTACGTCATCGGACCGTCCGTCCCGAAAGGAACGCTTGATTCGACGTTCTACAACACCGACAGCGTTCTGCGAACCTCGTGCCTGCTTCTGGGCGCTGACCCAATGAACCAATACGTCGCGACGGCCACACCGTTTGGGTTCTTGAAGTCGGCCTCGAACACCGCGCCCTTTAAGGCGATCCTGCCAAGCAAGTCGATCATCGGCGAGGTGAACGGGGCCTCGGCATACCGGTCGGGCGATAGCGCGCGGCTTCTAAATCGATATCAAGAGGAGTCGCTTTCCGATATCGAGCTAAACGACATCCTCTGGGGCTCGATCAAAGGAGCGAAGTCCAAGCGGCCGGCGACCCCTAACGCGCGGTGGAAGACGAAGGATCTGGACGGCGACGGGGATTAGTCCGGACTCTTCAAGCTTTCGGATCGAAGAAGGGCCCTAGCCCCTCACCGTCTCCGCCCGAGTCTCCGGCGAAGAATCCCCGCCAATCCCAGGCCTAGCGCGGCGTAGCTTGCGGGTTCTGGGACGGCGGCGGGTTGGATGGAGAAGTCGGTGAACGGGTTGCCGCCCGAGTCGAAGGCTTTCACTTCGAAGCCTCCGGTTCCGCTGAAATCGGCGAGGGCGGCCTGGCCGGTGGAGGAGCCGATAAAGGCGGACGTGTTCATTTCGAAATCGATCCGAAACTCCGTGACCATTCCGGTGGGAACGAGCCCGAGGTTCAGAGGAACGATGCTCGATAGTTCGATTCCGTTCAACGAGCGCGGTTCGCTGCCGGTGGGCAGGTTGACGTTGGTGAGCGAAACGGCGCCAAGCCAATCGCCGGTCGCGTTCCAGGTGAATACGTTGTAGTCCGTGCTATCGAGGTCGAGGGTGCCGGCGGTCGAGTCGAGGAGGGCGCCGGCCGAACTGAATCCTTGGACCCTGGACTCCGCATGACCAATACCGTGGCCGCCGGTATTTGGTGCAGTGTTTCCGCGAGCGGCGATGAGGCCGTGCATGGGCACAAAGGTTTGGACAGACACCATCCCGCCGATCGCGCCGCCGGCATCGAAGATGAGGCGTTGGCTGAGGCGAAACTTCGTCTCGGCAGAATAGCCCAGTGTCGAACCAATTCCGCTGTAGTCGGAAATCACGAAGCTTTCCGAACGCAGGGTGGCGGTACCGAAGGTGGTCTGGATGAAGTGGGATTTGGCCATCGCGATGTTGATCGGCGGATCCCAGGGATGACTTTCAGAGCTGGATGCGAGATCCGTTTCGCGGCCATCTGCGTTCCACTGGGCCGCGGAGAACGCGTCGTAGACGTGAGAATCGGCGGCCGGGTTATGGGCGCGGGCGGTGGCCTCGTTATGGATGGAGAACTGGGCCGGGGCGAGGGATGTGAGGACAAGCGAAAAAGTGGCGAGGAACGCGAATCGGTAGGGCATGGAAGGCTCCATCGACCACGATAGCGGGCGACCGTCTCAAGACCGTCTCAAGCCTTCCAAGAGTTCGCCCACGGCGGGAAGTCCGTGGCGTGCAAGAATCCCCCGCGCCTCGTCGGCATGCCAAGGTTCGCCGGTGATACGGCTGAGAGCCGAAAGGGTGGTAGCTTCTCCGTGGCGGTCGCCGACGCGGCGGAAGGATCGAAGGGCATCTTCCGCAAGCAGGCGGGCCTCGTCGGCGCGGCCCAAAGCGAAGAGGCAGAGGGCCAGATCACGGTCGGTTTGGGCCCAGCCACGAACGTAGCCGAGGGTTCGATGGGCATCCGAAGACGCTCTAAAGGCCGCGGCGGCACCCGCGAAATCGCCCCGGGCGCGGCGAATGGTTCCCTGAGTCGCGTGCGCGATCGCGACGTAGGTGCTTCGATGATCCCGGAAGATCTCCATGGCTTCGCCGACCAGCTTCTCCGCTGTATCGAGCTCGCCCCGGTCCGCGGCGAGCATTCCGCGGTTGTGGCGGGAGATGGAAAAGTTACGTAGGTCCCCGAACTCCATCCAGATCGCCTCGGACTCCAGGTACGCGGATTCAGCCTCTTCGTAGCGAGCCAGATCGCCCAAAGTGAGGCCGCGCAAGTGCCAGGCTAGAGCTTGGTTACGGTCACGAGGACCCGAGCGGAGGACGGTAAGGGCACGCTCGACCTCTTGGGCCGCCTCTTCGCGAGCGCCCCGCTCTCGGATCGCAAGCGAAAGGGAAAGCCTCGCCGACGCTTGAACCAAGAGGTCCGCCTGCTCTCCCGGTCCATCTAAGAGCGAGCGGGCCCACTCTTCCATCTCGGAGCCGGCGTTCCGGACGTACCAGTGGGTCCAAAAAGCGGCAACGATGCGCAGGCCCAATTCCCGATCGGCGGGATCGTCGCTGGTTCGGCACGTCTCAAGGGCGGTTCGGATGTTATCGCGCTCCCGCTCCTGGAGAGCTAGGCGTTGGCCGAATTCACGTGGGGGAGGGGGGAGGTCGTCGGCGCGATTAGACTCCACCCAGTGAGCGAAGTAGCGGGCATGGGCCTGTTCCGCCCCTTCCCGGCGATCACGGGTCAGATTGCGAAAGGGCTCCGGCATCCGAAACCGGAGCGTTCCGTCGGTCTGTTCGGCCGGGGTGATCAGAGACCATCGGCGAAGGGTCTCCAGGGTGGCGAGGTTTGCCCCGCCCACTGCTTCGGCACCGGCGGCATCGAACCCACCCCGGAAGACCCCTAGGCGGGCGAACGCGGCGGCGGTTTTTGGGGGAAGGAGCGCGAGGCTGGAACCGAGGACGGCATCGAGCGATCGCTGCCGTTCCGGAATGCCGAGAGACTCGCCGAAGTCTCCATCGGAAGTCCAAGCCGCCTCCTCAAGTTGGGCAAGACCTTGAACTCCGGCGCGGGCGGCGGCCAACTCGAGGGCAAGCGGGATACCTCCGAGGCGACGGGCGAGGGACTTGGTGGACTCAGCGTCCGTTACAAGATCGGGTCGTGCCCGTTTCGCGCGCTGTTCGAAGAGGGCGATCGCGTCGACCTCGGGAAGAGGCCCCAGCGGGAACTCTGTCTCCTCCGGCATACCGAGCAGTTGGCGCGAGGTCACGAGTAGCTTGATCCCGCCTATGGACGCAAGGGCGCGCGCGAGGTTGCGGAGCTCTTCTCCGACCAGTTGATCAGCATTGTCAAGGATCAGGACGAGCGGTGCGAGGTCGGCAAGCTCCCGGTAAATCAGTTCGGACACCGCAAATCCGGGAGCGGGGACCGGGAGCCGGAGCGCGGATCGGATGGCGTCGGCGGCTTGGACTGGGTCGTCGAGGTCCGCAAGGGAGACCCAGACGGCCCGTTCGAGCTCTTTCGTAATGGCCACGGCAAGGCGGGTTTTGCCCATTCCCCCGGGAGCGGTCAGGGTGACGAGCTTCCGAGTCCGGAGAAGCCTGGTAAGGGCGGAGCGCTCTTCTGATCGGCCAAAAAGGCGGTCCAAACCTTTGGGAAGGGTATCGGGCACGGCGTTCTCGTTTTCGGAAATTGCCTCGGCGAGCGTCTCCAGCCGCACTTGCTCGGCTACAACCCACTCGTCGTAATGCCCGGGAAGGAGGGGGCCGGAGGCGAGCCGCTTTGCCGTTCGGGCGTCGCCTCGAGCCGCCGCGCCTTCGAACTCGGCCACGTCGGTGACGAAGCGTTCCGGGTTCAGGCGGACGACGGACCGGTCAGCTTCCAGGGGGTGATCCGTGCCGAAAAGCGTGCGCAGACGGGAAAGAGCAAGGCGGAGGGAGTGGCGCTGCGAACCCGGATCGGCGTCCGGCCAGAAGAGTTCGGCCAGGACTTCTCGGGAGTGGGAGGTGTGGGGGTGCAGCGCCAGATAGGCGAAAAGGGCGGCGGTTTTCTGGGTCGGGAAACGGTCGATGGTTTGGGCGCCGCATGACGCGCGCAGCCCGCCAAACATTTCGATGCGCCAAACCCCCACGTCACGACTCTACTTCGGAAACTCTGCGAATTAAAGCGTCTTAAGAAGCAGCACGTGAAATGAAGGTTTTTCACCTTTTTCCGCCAAAAGTCCCAAGTAAGCGAAACACCTCCCCCGAAAAGGCGTCGGAATAAATGTCACCGTTTCCTCCGGTGGCTCCTCAAAACCCTCGACGGAGTCCGGATCCTACCAAGGACCGGGCTTCCGTTTTTTTGATGACCTTCACTGGCGCTGGCGAACCCGAATCCGCCTCCGGAAGTCCATAGGGTATGCCAAAGAACGTGGATGAACGGCCGCCGGTTGAGGCGGAGGCGATCGATGCGCGGGAGATCGAGCCGATGGGAGAGGGACACGTCGAAGCTGATCCGGTGCCCAAAACAGACCTCCCCCCGCCGAGCTACGAGGCCAATCAAGCGGTACGCGGACAGGACGCGCATCCGGGCGGTGGAACGGAACGGAACGTCTGATCTGAGCTAGCCAAACCACAAGCCGCAGACCACAAGCTACACTTTCCGAGTGCGTCCGATCCTCGCCTTCTTCACCTTTGTGGGCGAGTCGTCGATCATTTTCGGCGATGCGGTCAAACGGGCGCCCAAGCGGCCCGTCGAGTGGAAAGAGACGATCGTCCAGATGGCCTTCGTCGGAGTCGCCAGCGTGCCGATCGTAGCGTTGACGGCGTTCTTTTCCGGCGCGGTCCTTTCGCTTTACCTCACCGTTTTTCTGAAGCAGTACGGCGCTCAAAGCTTCGTAGGCGCGACGGTCGGTCTCACCGCGACGCGCGAAATCGGCCCCGTCATCGCGGGCATCATGATCTCCGCGCGAGCGGGGAGCGCAATGGCCGCCCAGATCGCCACCATGGCGGTGACCGAGCAGATCGACGCCCTCCGGATGCTGGGCGTTCACCCCACCAACTACCTGGTGATCCCGCGCATGCTTGCCGGAATCCTGATGGCTCCGATCCTGGCCCTCGTTTCCATCTGGATGGCGGTCATCGGTGGGATGCTGGTGGCGGATAGTGAGGGGCTTTCGATGCAAGCTTTCCTCCAATCGGTGCAGCAATACGTGACGCCGATGGATGTGGTGAAGGGCATCGCCAAAGGCCCCTTCTTCGGCCTCATCGTGGCCCTGGTAGCGTGCCAGCAGGGGCTGCGTACCAAGAATGGCGCCGTCGGAGTAGGCCGGGCCACCACCAACGCCGTAGTCATCAGCATGGTCCTGGTCTACATCGCGAACTTCCTCTTGGCCCGCATCATGTACCAATGAGATGTGGCGTAGGCGTCCCGCCTGCGTCACCGATCGTGCAGAGCTACTTCATCTATAAGCGGATGGGCTAACGATCGGGGAGCAGATCTTCGGCGGGGATTCCCAAGCCTCGGCAGAGCTTCGTGATCATGTCTACGGTGAGTTTTCGCTTGCGGGACAGCACTTCGGACACCCGCGAACTGGCCCCAAAATAGGGAATCAGGTCCGCTTGCTTAAGACCGAGGCGGTCCATGTGGAACCGGATGGTTTCCACCGGGTCGTTGGCCGGAAAGGGATAGTGCTCACGCTCGAACGACTGGATAAGCACCCCCAGAACCTCCGCCTCATCTCCTTCCGGGGTGCCGGGCGCGGCATCGAAAATCATGTCCAACCGCTTTAGGGCGGAAGACAGATCCTCCTCATTTCGAATGGGGCGAATGGTGGTTGCCGTGCTCATTGGAAAAGACTTATTTCTCCTTTTTCGGTTCGACGCGGCCCAGCTTCTCAATCCTCAGATCGTATTCCTTCGCAATTTCCGCGCGTCGGGTTTGGACCGTTTTCATACTTTCTTGAACGCCTTGGAAATCCGTCTCGGCTCGTTCATACATAGGCGTGAGGCGATCGACTTCGGATTGGTCCCGCTCTTGCCGTGCTCGATCAAGTCGAATCGAAAGGCCGAAGAAAAGCCCGGCGGACCCGGCGTAACTAGGGATAGAAATGGACTGGGAAGCGGTCCGAATGGCGGCTTGCTGTTCCAGAAGCAAGGCACGGGCCTCTTCTCGGCGGCCAGCGGGAACTTGGCGCACCCGATAGTCCATTTGGCGGTCTATGAACTCTTTCTCCGAATCCAAGACGACGGCCTTAGCCTCGTCGAAGGCACGATGCGCGGCGACGGACTCTTGCTTTAGGGATGCCAAAGAAGCTTGCCGTTCCGGCGAATCCTCGGCATTTACGATCTTGGTGAGTTGCTCAATCTCATGGTCGACCCCAACCTTGACCTTGATCCTTTCGACCACTATGTCTCGCGCGTCTTCAAGAGCTTGGAGGTATGGACGGAGCTCCACCGGGCAAGCATCCATCGCCTTCTGGCGTCGGCGCCGATTAAGCTCACGGGCCTCGGCGCCGTTCCGAGGGAAAGAATCCATCCTTGAATTTTGCTTCGAGCGGCAAGGATGGATAGGGCTTTCGACAAATGGAGGCGGACTACCGAACCTGCGTGCCTTCCGGCGCTTCTTTATCCGGCTGCAAAAGAATCGCCCCGCCGTTTTCGTCCGTCGCCGCGAGCAACATGCCCTGACTCTCCACGCCGCGCAGCTTCGCGGGTTTGAGGTTAAACACCACCACCACCTGCCGCCCGATCAGATCCTCCGGCGAGTAGTTCGCCTTGATCCCCGCCACGATCTGCCGGCGCTCCTCACCCACCACAACCTGGAGCTTCAGAAGCTTGTCGCTGCCCTCCACTGGCTCGGCCTCGAGGACCCGACCCACCCGGAACTGGGTCTTCATGAATTCGTCGATGGAGATTTGAGTGGCAGGCGTATCGGACATGGGTTCTTTGGGCTTTTCGGGTTTGGGCTCTTTTGGCGGCTTAGGTGCCTTCGCTTGGGGCACCGGCTTTGCAATTTCGAGCCGGGGGAAGAGGGGCAGGGGCTGGCCGAGCTCGTGGCCGGCCGGGAGGGAAGACTCTTCGCCGATCTCGTTCCACGTGGAAAGCGGCGCGAGACCAAACTGCGCGGCGATCGCATCAGCGACGCGCGGCATCTCGGCGCGAACCAGGCCTTCTGCGGCACGGACGCAAAGCAGCATCGACCGCAGGACCGCGGACAGTGCTGGGTCCTCAGCCTTGGCAAGGGCCCAAGGCGCGCGCGTGTCGGTGTACTTCCCGAGGAAGCGCACCAGACCGAAAGCCGCGGCAGAAGCCTGCTCTAACCGGAACCCTTCCATCGCCGACTCATAAACCATCTTCGCCGCCGCGATCGCCTGAAGCGCCTCTTCCTCGGCGGGTCCCTCCGGCACGATGCCCTCGGCAAACCGGTGAGCCATGCTCAAAGAGCGATTCAGGGCGTTGCCGAGATCGTTCGCGAGGTCGTTGTTGTAGCGGCGGTCGAAGTCGTCCTGCGTAAAAGCAGTGTCGTTCTCGAACGGCAGGGTCGACATCAAGTAGTGCCGCACCGCATCCGTTGCCAACAGCAGATCACAGCCTGAGCGCTCCGCCAAAGAAGCTGCCAGTTCGCCCGGAACCACCATGTTCCCTCTAGACTTGGAAATCTTCTCGCCGCTACCAAGGACATACCAGGCATGAGCCGCCACGGTCTCGGGCAGAGGAAGGCCCACGCCCATCAGCATGGCCGGCCAGAGAGTGGCGTGGAAACGGGTAAGAATGTCTTTGCCCAGCCACTGGACAACCGGCGGCCAGATCTCCTCATAGCCCGGCTCCGGCCAACCCGTTGCCGTGACATAGTTGATCAGCGCGTCAAACCAGACATAAATAACCTGACTCTCGTCCCCCGGAATCGGAATGCCCCAACCAGGGTTCTGCCGCGAGACCGTCAGATCCCGCAGTCCCTCACCGATAAAGGCAAGGACTTCGTTCCTCCGCGAATCCGGCACGATAAAGCCGGGATTGGCCTCGATATGCTCGCGAATCCGGTCGCCGAAGGCGGACATCCTAAAGAAGTAGTTCTCCTCACTCACCCACCGAACCGGATTGCCATCCGGCGAGAGGCCATCGGTGATGTCCGACTCCTTAAAGAACGTCTCCGTCGAAACGTCATACCAACCCTCATAGCGGCCCTTATAAATGTGGCCCGCCTCCATGAGTTTGGCGAAGAAAGCCTGTGAGGCTTTAACATGACGCTCCTCGCTGGTCCGAACGAACTCGTCCCACACGATGCCGAAATCGCCAAAGATATCGATGAACCGCTGAGTGATCTCTTTAACAAACTCGTGCGGATCGCGCCCCAGCGCCTCCGCCGCCTCTTTAATCTTCAGCCCGTTCTCATCGGTCCCGGCCACAAAGAAGACGTCGTCGCCCCGCATCCGAAAATAGCGCGCGGTAACGTCCCCAGTAAGCGTCGTGAGCAGCGTCCCAATGTGGGGCGTAGAGTTCACGTACGGAATGGCCGTAACAATGGTGGTCTTATGAGCCATAGGCTAGACGTTCAAGTGTACCGGGCAGGGTGCCCTAGACGGCCCAGTTGTGGCGTAGGCGTCCCGCCTGCGTCAGTCGGATTGAACGCCAAACAGATTGCGAAGGCTCGACTGACGCAGGCGGGACGCCTACGGCCACAACTAAGCGGCTCATGTGAATTTTCTGGCTACGGTAAAAGGAATGGCATGGGCTACTGGCGAATGCAGCTACATCCGGACGATGCAGCACGATCTTCTTTTCACGCCGCCACTTGTGTGACAAAGGGAATCATTGGATTGGACTTCCGGAAGGATGTCGGCGACCTTCGAGGCGGACATGGCGAAATCCAGGTTGGTCAGAAAGACTATCGTCTCTTCGAGGCCGAAATGCAGGTGGGGGACCTAGTACTGATCCAAACTCACCACTATCCCTTCGCTCTCGTAGAAATCGCCAGCGACTACGCCTATGTTCCAAATGCTCGGGAGGCATATGGAGTCTGGTTCAGACATTTGAGGTTAGTACGAAACGCTTCTCTGTACTCGGACTATATTACCAACCCCAAAAACTGGCAGCAAATTACAATGACGGATACTTTGGCACCGCTCAGATCTTCTGATACCGTTTCATATCGGTTGATAGAAGAGTGGCGGGGTGCTCGCTAACTGAAATGGTTTACGGCCAACGCGCTTTGATGCGAAAGCTATTCGATGAGCTTGAGGGAGATCGGGAGAAGATTCTTGCCGCTTACGTCGCTGCGGATCAGCGGGGTGAAGTTCTTCGGAAGAACGACATAAATAGGACGTCCAGTTCCGAGTATGCGATCCGGCTTTGGGCGAACGGCGTACACAAGGGCTGGCTTGAAGTGTCTTCATCAGTGGAGAAGCCGAAGATCGCCAAAAGCAAATATAGGAACGACGAGGTTGATCTATTTGAAAAGCCTCTCACCGAGATGGGAATTTTGTGGCGGGATGATCCATCACGCCCAGAGCCTTCGACGGAAGCCAAAGCATTCTGGTCAGGATTAGTCGCTGGGTGGTGCGCCCATGACGAGATGCCGCTCCTGGTACGAAAGGGCGGACCCAGAGGAGTCATAGAGAAATTGCCTTCCGGGCGCCCTTTCGTGCGATGCGACAACTCGCCCGCGCATTGGGCTTTTATGGGGTGCTACGCGGATCAAAGGCCATCCCTAACCGAAGTGTTTCGGCAACTAGCAGAAGGGGAATTGCCGATTTTAATGGCAAGGGCAAGGACGGAAAAGGCTCTGATTGAAGCTGGTAGCCACACGGCATATGGAGGTTTCACTTCCAAGAGCAAATACGGCCAAGTAAATAAATTTACGGACGGCAAGTCCTACAAGCTTTGTCATATCCGTCCGGTTGGTTTAGGTGGACGAGGTGAGGTGGAGGAGTTCGACGAAATCTCCTTGAAAGATCATATGATGCGACTGCTTGATCCAACTAATATGATCGTAGTGCCCCTTCGTTACTCAGGTGTTGGGGAATGCCAGGCATTTCTAGACGCTTTCTTGCCTTCGTCAGATCAGGCAACGCCGTAGGGCTTTCACTCTCCATCCCAAACCCCTTCCTATCGCCGAGGCGATAGGAAGGGGTTTTCGGATTTAGTTCACCTTCCGCAGCTTCGTCAACCGACCGATCGGCACCCACTCGCAGACCAGGATGTCCTTCTTGTTCATCCAGATCGCCGCGTGCGGGTGCACAAACTTGCCCGGAATAAACTTCTCCCGCGGAACGTTCCGAAGATCGTCCGGCGCGCCGTCGCCGAGCATGGCGATGACGTGATTCTTCTTGTCCAAGATCGTGATCACACTGTCCAGATCCGGGATCAAGACGAGGTCGTGGTTGTAGTGGACGTGGCACGGCCGTCGCATCCCTTCGGTCACGAAGTTCAGGTGCTTGCCTTCCAAATCGAACTCCTGGAGACGATGGTTGCCCCGGTCGGCCACCACAAGCTTCGGCGCCTCGCCGCGATTATCCACCCATAGCCCGTGGGGCTCGCGGACAAAACCCGGCTCGCTACCGGGCTTGATCACGACACCCTTATACTCCCCGTCCTTGCTGTACTTGTGGATGTAGTGCGAACCGTAACCGTCACCCACGAACAAATCCCCATCGGGCAAAAAGGCGACGTTGGTCGGGCAGAAACCGCCCGCATCCTTGTAGACGCCCGACTCCATCGGGACCCCCTTCTGCCAGACGACCTTCCCGGCGAGGTCCGTCTTCACAATAAGGCGGCGGCGAGTATCGCAATGATAAAGAAACTCTTCCGAGCCTTCCTTCCGCAGGTCAAGCCCGTGAGCACCGCCCCGGAAGTCGGCGCCCCAAGAAGTAATGAACTTGCCCTTCGGGTCGTAAACGACAACCGCGTCGCTGCTCACGCTGCCCGAGCCGACCGTATGGGCCACATAAATCCGCCCATGGGAGTCCGTCGCCAGACCGTGCGTGTCGCCCCACGCGAGATTCGCCGGCGGGGTCAGCCAATCGTGGATGCATTCATAGGTGTGCTCGCCCGTACCGAGGATTGGATTCGTCTTGGTCGTCTGCGCGCGCAACGGTGCGGGAATAGCCAGCCACGCCGTGGCGGCGCCAGCGGCGGCAACGAAATGGCGCCGGGTGATCGGGGCGTCGGACATGGGTGCAGTTTAGCGCGATTTGGGGGGAAGCTCCACACACCAAACCGATCCTCCTATACTGTGGTTTCCGAGGCTCAACGATGACCCAGGCAAACGGACGGCTTTCCCCCACCCAAATCGAAAACTTCCACCGCGACGGCTACACGCTCTTCAACCAGCCCGTCTTCTCGCCGGAACGCTTCGGCGAACTCAAAGAGATCTTTGAGGACGACCTCACGCGGTACGGAGAAGCAAATCTCGATACCATCCACTTCCGGGACGAGCGGCTCATGCCGTTCCTAATGAGCGACGAGATCCTGAACCTGGTCGAACCGATCATCGGGCCAAACATCGGACTTTGGAGCAGCCACTTCATCTCCAAACCGGCCCGAACAGGCAAGGCCACGCCTTGGCATGAAGATTCGGCTTATTGGAACGGACGCATGTCCGACATGGCAAACATCGTCACCGTCTGGCTAGCTCTGGATCGCGTATTCCCGGAGAACGGAAGCATGGGCGTCATCCCCGGCACCCACGCGGGCGGCTTTAGCGAATACGAGCGGGTAGACGCGGCCGAGAACATCTTCGAGACCCAGGTCAAAGGCGTGGACGAAGCGAAGGCCGTCTTCTTCACCCTGGAACCCGGCGAGTGCAGCATTCATGACTCGCGAATCATCCACGGCGCGCACGCGAACACCAGCGAGTTTCGGCGCGCCGGCTACACGATGCGCTACTTCCCGACGTCCACCAAGTTCTTTGCCGACAACAAACGCAACGCGGGCCACCGCATCTGGCTGGCCCGCGGCGTGGATGTCGCCGGAAATCCGTTCGAGAACGCCTAAACGACGTCCTTAATCATCTGGATGAACTGAGTCATCGGGAAGTTCGGACCCGGATCGGTGTGCGAATGGTCGCCCGGGAGGCCGTGGGCGGCACTCCATTTGCTCACCTGGGCGTGCGTCGTGATCCCGTGCTGACCCGCGGCGATTCCCGCCGCATTGACGAACTGAACCGGGATGTCCGTCTTCGGAACGATGATCTTGGCGATCAATTTGGCCGTAAGGGCGAGCATCGCCTTGCCATAAGCATCCAGCCAGTCGGAAGCCGATTGGCTGGCATAGCCTGCGAGTTCAAGGTGAATCCCGTTCCGGTTCGCGTTCGGTGCGGCATAGGCAACATCCCTGAGCTGGACGCACTGAATGACGCTGTTATTGTCGATGCAGTAGTGCGCGCTGGTCTGAGGGGTTGCGGCGGAATGAAACCACTCGGCCACGTTCTCCGCCGTCTTGTCCTTTTCGGGAGCCTCCATGTCGTGAATGACGATGAGTTTCCAAGGGCGGGCAGGCTGGCCGGTGAGGTCTTTGTAGCGGTTGGGGTGCGCTTGCTTGAAGGGGATCTCCATTAAAAAACTCCTTCGCCGGTAACCGCGGCGACAGGTTCTCGCAGCATACACATTCTTGGAGAGTTAGGAAGGGCAACGGCCAGGAAACCTAGGGCGGTCACAATAGGAGACGGTATGGGTTTTCTTGATCTGCAGCCGGACGCTTACGGACTCTCCGAGTCTCTTGGGCATGATCTGAAGCGGATCGATGATCTTCTGGGCCGCGTCCTCCTCTCCCAGGAAGGCCCCGAGTTCGTCACGGAAGCCCGACGGCTAATGGCCGCGCACGACCAGCCCGTCGTCGAGGACGCGAACCGGGTTCGACGGTTGGCACGCGCCTTCACGATCCTGTTCCAGCTCATGAACGTGGCCGAGCAGAAGGAGATCGTCCGGGTCAACCGCGCGCGGCACCCCCGCCGAGAATCGATCCGAGACGCCGTCGGCCAACTCAAAGCCCGCGGAGCCACGGCGGACGAGGCACGCGCGCTGGTCGCGCGGATGCACGTCGCCCCGACCCTCACCGCTCACCCGACCGAAGCCAAGCGCAAGTCGGTGCTGGACAAACTCCAAGCGGTAGCCCTCCTGCTGGCCAAAGACGAGAACCCGCCAGATCTGATGGACCCGCTGGACAGCGAAGGCACCTCAATGGCCGAGGCCGAGCGAATCCTCGTCGAGCTCTGGCAGACCGACGAAATGCGCGCCGTCCGGCTGAGCGTTCGGGAAGAAGTCCGCAACGCCCTCTACTTCTTCGGAAAGACCGTCATGGAAGTGGTTCCGTGGCTGCACGAAGACGTGAAGCGGGCGCTGGAAGAGGCCTACCCGGGCGAGAAGTTTGAGGTACCGACCTTCCTCACCTACCGCTCCTGGGTCGGCGGCGACCGCGACGGCAATCCAAACGTCACGCCGGAGGTCACCTGGATCACCCTGCTCGAACACCGGATTCAGGCGCTGGAAGTCTACGTCCAGCGCGCCGCCGTCCTGCGGCGGTCCCTGACCCTCAGCACCAAGCTTGTCCCCATTTCGACTGCGCTGGAAGAGGACCTCAAGATAGAAGGTCCCAAGCTGCCAGAAGCAACTCAGGAGCGCGCCTCACAAGAGCCGTACGTACGCAAGTTCCTACGGATCGAGGCCCGTCTGGCCCAGACGTTGGAAAAGGCCACCGCCATGCTCTCGAACGGACGTCGCGGCGGATTCGACGACGCCTACGAAACGCCCGAAGAGTTTCTGTCCGACCTGCGGCTGGTCCAAAACAGCCTGCGCGAACACGGAGCGGAAGAAGTCGCCGACGGCGGCCGCCTCCCCACCCTGATCCGTCAGGTCGAGGCCTTCGGCTTCCATCTGGCCACCCTAGACGTGCGCCAACACAGCGACGCCCACGCCGCCGCGCTGGACGAGATCTTGCTGGCCGCGGGAGTTCTGCCCGCCGACAAGCCCTACTCGGAGCTACCGGAAGACGAAAAGGTCGCCCTGCTGACCGCCGAACTGGCGAACCCTCGCCCGCTCCTCCCGGCGCAGTACGAGGCAAGCGAAGCGACCCACCACGTGCTCGACGCCTTCGGCGTCATCGCCCGAGCCCGGGCGGAGCTTTCCCCCCTAAGCGTGGTCGCCTACATCATCTCGATGACCCACGGCGTCTCAGACCTTCTGGAAGTCCTCCTGTTCATGAAGGAGGCTGGCCTCTACCGGGTCACCCCGACCGGAGTCGAGAGCGACCTCGACGTAGTACCGCTGTTCGAGACGATCGACGACCTCCACCGCTCCTCCGAACTCATCACCGCCACCGTGAACAACCCGGCCTACGCCGGCCACCTCAAGTCGCGCGGAGGAACGCAGGAGATCATGCTGGGCTACAGCGACAGCAGCAAAGACGGCGGCTATCTGGCCGCCAACTGGAGCCTGCAGTCCACCCTCGCCGGTATCGCGGTCACCAGCAAAGAACTCGGCGTCCCGATCCGTCTCTTCCACGGTCGCGGCGGAACCGTCGGCCGAGGCGGTGGCCGCGCCAACCGGGCGATCCTAAGCCAACCCGAAGGCTCCTTCTCCGGCGACATCCGATTCACCGAGCAGGGTGAAGTCATCTCCTTCCGCTACTCCCTCCCCCCCATCGCCCACCGCCACTTGGAGCAGATCGTCGGTGCGGTCCTTCTCGCGGAATACGGCACCGGCATCAAAGGTGCCGAAGAACGGTACGGCGACACGATGCGAAAGATGGAAGAAGCCTCTCGCGAGGCCTACCGCAAGCTGGTTTACGAAGACGAAGGCTTCTGGCCCTTCTACATCCAAGCCACCCCCATCGAGCACATCGCCCTCCTGACCATCGCCTCCCGCCCCGTCTCCCGCGGCGGCAGCGGCGTGGGCAGCGTCGAAGGCCTCCGCGCGATCCCCTGGAACTTCGCCTGGGTCCAGAGCCGGGCAACCCTCGTCGGCTGGTACGGCCTCGGCACCGCCCTCCAAGGCAAGATCGCCGAGGGCGGCTTGGACGAACTCCGTCGAATGCACAAGGAGTGGCCCTTCTTCTCCATGGTGCTAAACAACGCCGAGCTGGAACTCATGCGAGCCCACCTCCCGACCGCACGTCTATACGCCGCCCGGGTCGAGCCGCCAGAGCTAGGCGAGCGGCTCCAAAAGCTGATCGAAGAGGAATACACCCGAACCCGGGACGCCATCTTAGCCATCTCCGGACAATCAGAGCTAATGGCCCGCGCGCGGGTGGTGCGAAACACCGTCGAGTTCAGAAATCCCATGGTCGAGCCACTCTCCCGACTCCAAGTCGGCCTAATGGACCGCTGGGAAACCCTGTCCGAGGAAGAGCGCGCCGGGACCTGGCGCGAAGCGATGCTCCAAAGCATCGCCGGCATCGCCGCAGCGATGCAAAGCACCGGTTAAAGCCCTTAAGCAACCGCGCACGTTTCGCTCGGTAAAGCGTGCGCCAGACTTTAAGAATCTAAAGAGGTAGCTGCAGGATTGATCAAGTGAACCTCCCGCGCGGGTCCGCCGGAGAGTGTCGCCTCCCCTCTCAAAGCGCGATTATTGAGTGTACGATCTCAGCCCTGAAAGGGCGACCCTTGATAGCGAAGGGCGCAGCCCTGGTATGGCGTCCCCGGCTAGGTCCGAGGCCTGAAAGGCCGATCCACCCCGATCATGCGCCCCGCCTTTAAGCTCTCGAGACTTCTGGCCTGCCGTTAGGGAGAAGGATGGAACAATTCGAGCTGCGTCGATTTGAAGGCCGTTTGCGACGCAGATTTGCGTCGCAAATCAACCCTGTACTAGAAAACGGCTCGTAGTTCCGCAGCCCGTAAGCTCAATACCGCTGCAGCGTGCGCTTTTGCGACGCAAGCTTCTTCAAGGCTGACCTGCTCAAATCGAATCTCATCACCCGGCCTCAGTCGCGCCAGACGATCCAAATCCGCCGCGATGACCACCGCGATCTTGGGATACCCGCCGATCGTCGGACCATCGGGACCGAGAATGATTGGATAACCAGAAGGGGGAAGTTGGATGACGCCCGGAATCGCGGGTTCGCTGGGGAGGCTCAGAGTGTGTGGCATGGGAATGCCCTCGAGCCGAAGGCCGACTCGGTTAGAGCTGAGGCCGACCTTATAGGGCTGCTCAAGAAAGGCTTCAAGGTCCAGCAGATCCGCTTGCGGGCCGGGGAGAATTCGGATAGGAGCATCCCCGGCGCGAGGTGGGTTCGCGAGATGACGCTCTTGACCTTTACCAACCGTGATGTAAGCGCGGGCGTTGGTGGGCTGAATCTTGAGCCGCTCCCCCTTCTTCAAAGGAAAGGCGCCGTCCGGGCCGCCGACGAGAATAAGAGTGGTGTCTTCAAGGGCTTCGACGGTGACGGGGCCGAGGGCGATCTCCAAAAGACGCGCGTCTTCAGGTTGACCGGCCAGGGCATTGGCGAGGGCGGCGGATTCTCGGTCGAAAGGGCCTCCGGGAGGGACCCCGTAGGTTCGTTTGTCGGTTGGTAGGGAGACGAGCTGGTGAGCCCCGTAGGCTTCGACGATGCGGTAGGCAGTCTCGCTAGGCTCCAACTTCATATCCCGCATCCTCTAACGTCTTGCGGACCCGCTCCGCAAACTGAAGGCAATCCGGCCCGTCCCCATGAAGGCAGATCGAATCGACCTTAGGCGCCAGCCGGCGGACCTGCTCGGCAACGCGATCGGGATCTTTAATCACCGCGCCCGGACGGTCGCGCGGCATCAGGGTGCCGTTGTCGCGATATAGCCGGTCGGCGAAACCCTCCTTGATAAAGCCCTTGCCCGCCCGCCGGGCGACCTCAGCGTGAGAGGTGCGATCGAGTCCCATCAAAGGGAGTTTGTAAACCCGCAGGAGCATCATGAGGAACTGGACGCCCGGATGCTTGGAAAGGAAGATGCCCTCCTGCCCGTAAGGAGTTGGAGCATCGTTCTCCGTCCGCCAGCCTTCGGGAAGAACCACGGCAGTGTCGTTGTAGAACCCCCCGTGAGGCTTAAGGTAGTCCGGCGCGTACATCGCCGCAAACCACTGGCATTGGACAAAGATGCTGTCGAAATACACCTTGTGTTCGCCCTCCGGAATGGGATCACGTCCCATGCTGGCGCGGTGAGGATAACCGGGGTGGGCGCCCACCCGCAGGCCGGCTTCGCGGCAATAGGCGACGGTCTCGGTGGTGAGTTCTCGGCTGCCCGCATGCTCCCCCAGGCCAATATTGGCCGAGGTGGCGAACTTCAGAAGCTCACGATCGAACGGGAAACCCTCGCCGATATCGACGTTGAGATCGATCCGCTTCAGAGCCTTTCCCCCATTCGCGAAGCGTACTCCGATTCGTCGATGGGGTGGAAGCAAATGCGGTCTCCGGCGGAAATCGGGAAATACTCGTCCGCCTCATCGACCAGGGTCAGCGGGGTACGGCCGATCAGCCACCAACCGCCGGGCCGTTCCAAAGGATAGATGGCGGTCATACCCGCGGCAATGGCGACGCTGCCGGGTGCGACGCGAATTCTTGGGGTGTCTCGCCTCGGAAGATCGATTTCGGCTGGGAGCGGCGCGAGGTAGGCGAACCCGGGGCAGAAGCCGACCGCGCGGCACTCATACTCCCTGGCGTGAAGGGCGATCAGACCCTGGACCGTTAAACCTTTGATTTGGGCGACCTCTTCAAGGTCCTCCCCATCGTAAAGGACGGGGATCTGGTGGACCTTCGCGTTTTGGGTTTTAGGCCTCGCGTTTTGGGTTAGCGAGTTCGGATCAAAGGTCTCGTCGACGATGAGACCGACCGTGTCGAAGGCGGCGTAGGCCTCGATGACGCCCGGGTGGCCGGTCAGGTCGACGGCCATTTGAGGGGCGGGGCAGGGGAGGTCTCGGAGGATGAAGGCGGATTCTCCGAGAGGGTCGAGGCGCACGGTTTCTATTTTGGCGTGAGCATCACAAGACTTTCGTCAGGCTGATCGGGCCGCGAGGCGTCGGCGAGGATTTGGCCTGCGTCGTTGATGGCGAAGGCCTGAGTAACGACCCACCCGTTCGGAAGGGCGGTTCCGCCACTGAGGTTAACGGAGGCCGACTCACCGGACCAAAGCTCAATCGCCTCTCGCGTGGACCAGTTGTCGGCATCGACCAGATATTGCTGGCGCGAAATGACAAGCATCTGGCCTTTGCTGTTCACGGCAAGCGGCTCGTCATCGTCGCCCTCCGCAGGGTGGTGGAGCAGGGTCAGTTTGCCCGCTTTCCATTGGAAGGCCACATGGCTACTGCCTTCGAACCGCCAACCAACGACGGTTCCGTCCCGAGCGATCGCCGATGGATGGAGACGGGGGAGGGGTTTGCCATCGGCGGCGGGTGGGTCGAGAGGGGTGGAGTCCAGAAAGGCCGAAGGGTTCGCCGCGGGGCTGCCCACGTCGGCCGTTCCGGCAAGCTTCCCGTCCGCGCTCATCGCCAAGGGTAAGAAGCCAAGGAGGGGCCTCGGCTCGGGTGGGGCGGGAGACTGGATCAGGGCGAAGGCATTGTCCAAGCCATGGGCCACCCCGAGGATCGTGCCGTCGTCGGCAATGCCGAGGAGCTGGTCTGGGACGTTACCGAGCTTGGTCAGCCCGCCAAAGGAGCCGACATCGGCGCAGAGCTCGACTTTGCCGCCGGACCACTTTGCTAGCCCACCTGCTCCGACGAGAGCGACCTGCCCTTTGACGTTAGGCCCGGCGATGAGCGTATAACCGTCACCGCTCCAGATCGCTTGCCCCTTTTGAACCACGAAGGCAACACGCCCCCGCAGTCCGGCAATGAGTCCATCTTCATTAAAGGAAGCCACATCGGCGGCGGGCCCAACGACGGTGACCGCGTATTGCGGCGGCGGAAGGAAGTACAGCATCCCTACCGGGTCGTACGATTGAGCCTTAGCCAGAGTTACTGAGATAGCCGGAAGGAGGGAGACGAAACGTCGCGCATGCCTCTCGGCCTCAAGATCAACCCCGCCTCCCCAAGCCCAAAGTGCCGAATCCCACCGCCAGGCCCATGGCCAGGGGAAACGGTGGGCGAGCCCCAAACCACACATTGGAGTGGAGACGTGACCCCGCCAAGTCTAACCCCGCCTCCCCAGGCCCAAAGGCCCGAAATCCACAGCCAGGCGAACGGCCCGGGAAAAACGAGGGAAAACCTCAAACCCTGTATTGGAGTGGAATCGCGATCCGGCCGGGGTCAACCCCACCTCTCTAGGCCCAAAGGGCCGAAGTCCCACAGCCCAGGCCAACGGCCTGGGAAAAAACGAGCGAGAAACCCAAGCCCCAAAGGGGCGGAATTTCGGGGTGCCTGGACGCCCGCCAACTAGGATGCCCGCCAAACGTTGGGTCCGATCTGATGTCGGAGCCTAGTCAAGCGACCGCGTTCACCACGTCGGTCACCAGCCGCCACCAATAATTGATCCGGGCGATTTTCGCGGCGAGGATAGGATCGAGAGATGCTCGGCCGGCGATAAAGGCGACCGAAGTTATTATAGGACTTCAAAAAAATAATATAACTAAATATATATAATGGTTCGATGCGCCGAGATTTCACCGAGAAAAAAGCGAAATTTGAACCTAATTCCGACCCCGGGCTCATCGAAAGACATGCCCTTTCGAGATAATCTGAGGTGAAGATCGATGTGAAAGTCTCCGTTTTTAGGCTGAAAGATCACCCGCCGAAAGCAAGAAAGGAAGACCGAAGGACGCCATACTGCTTCACGTGAAACTTCCGGTGGTGGTGATGGAGGGCGGGACGATGCCTCGCTATGAGACGAACGGTTCGGCCGGAATGGACTTGCGGGCAAGCGAGGACGTGGTCCTGGCACCCGGCGAGCGGAAGGCGGTGGCGACAGGACTAAAAATGGCCATCCCCGTGGGGTTTGAAGGGCAAGTGCGGCCACGATCTGGGCTGGCCTTGCGGCACGGGTTGTCCATGGTGAATAGCCCCGGCACCATCGATTCCGACTACCGGGGCGAAGTTAAAATGATCCTGATCAATCTAGGATCGGAAGTCGTCCAATTTTCTAAGGGCGAACGGTTGGGACAGTTGGTAATCTGTCCCATCGCGCGCGTTACTTTGCTTTCGGTAGAAAGCTTAGAGGAGACGACACGCGGGGATGGCGGATTTGGCAGCACAGGGATCGCAGGGTAAGACGAGCGACGCTTTTTGCGAGAGGTGCTTTGCGCCCCTCGCAAGTGGAGATACGTATTGCCCCGACTGTGGCGCGCCCGTCGACGCAACGGCCCCGGATGCCGATTCGGTCGTTCATGGCGAACTGGCGCAGGCCAACTTGCTACGTCTGCGCGGCGACCTGAGCGGGAGCGAAAAGGCATTGATCGCGATCCTCCGGCGCTATCCGAACGACCCTTTGGCGCATGAGATGCTGGGCGATGTCTGCGTCGAGCGGGGAGAGATCGATCGGGCCAAGGAGTGGTACGAACTAGCACTGGATCTGGCGCCGGATTCGGCAGAGATCAAGCGAAAGCTGGAGACGGCCGGTACGACGATGACCGAGCAAGCGACCGCGGACACGGCGGAGACGCTTGGGCTGCCTCCGTCCACCCCTCCCGCCGCCTGGTGGCCCCTTGCCGGGGCGGGGGCCTTGCTACTGCTCGCGATCGCCGTGGCCGCTTGGCCGAAGTCGCCGCCACCCCTACCCATGAAAGGGACGGTGAACGCGCCGGTTGCGGACTCGACCGTGCCGAAAATCGAACCCAATCCAGTGGCCCCGGCGCCAGAACCGGCGCCTGCGCCGGTCGGGTCCGAGGAGGAGAGGAAGCTGTTGGCCGAACTTCAGGCCAAGCCGGATGGAAGCCACGTGCAGAGCGTGGTCCTGGATCCGCGAACCCAGGCCATCGTGGTGTCCTTTGATATTGCGGAATCAGACGACCCCCGGGTATTGGCTTTGAGCCTTGGGAGGGAGACCTTAGAGGCCGCCCCTGCGGTGGCCATGGTCACCCTGCGGGCGCTACGGGCGGGGAGCCTGGCGTTTGCCGCGGACCTGCCCCGGACGGGTTCGGATGCGACCGATCCTTTGACGAACGTTTGGCCAGCCCCCACGGCGCCGACCGACCCAACGGCCACCCCGCCTTCAACCGGTCCGGCCTCGACGCCGCCGGCAACGGGCGGCCCCTCGACCCCTCCGGCAACGACTCCTCCGGCTACGACCGGGACCCCGCCGACGGGCACCGGGACGAGCGCGGGCGGGTCAACGGGACCTTAGACGAACACGCCATAATTGCTGCACGATGCGACTCTCCGTGCAGCTTTACACCGTTCGTGACGCTCTTGACCAGGACTTTGCCGGCACTCTGAAGAAGATCCGCGAGATCGGCCTGGAGTACGTGGAAGTCGCGGGCAACATCGGAGGCGGCACGGCGGAAGAGGGCAAGAAGATCTTCGACGATCTCGGCCTTCAAGTCAGCGGCTCGCACGTGGGGCTCGACCAGCTCACCGGCGATCTGGACGCCGTGATCGCCCGACACAAGACGCTCGGCTGTCCCCACGTCATCATCCCCTATCTGAGCGACGAGGACCGCGACTACGCGAAGCTGGCGGAGACGGTGGCGCCGATCGGTACCAAACTGAAGGCGGAGGGATTGACCCTTTGCTATCACAACCACGATTTCGAGTTCGCAGAAGTGGACGGCGTAGCCGGTCTAGATCTGCTTTACACCAAGACCAACCCGAATCTTCTCCAAGCGGAACTCGACCTCGCGTGGGTCAGCATCGGCGGCCAGGACCCGGCAGCCTATATTCGCAAATATGCGAACCGCACTCCGCTCGTTCATCTAAAAGACTACGACTCCTCCAAGACCCCCCGCTGGCGCCCGGCGGGCGAAGGCGTGATGGACTGGGACGCCTGCCTCGCGGCCTGCGACGAAGTGGGCGTAAAGTTCGGCGCGATCGAACTGGACGAGTCCCCGGCCGACCCGCTCGACGCCGTAAAGACGAGCTTCGAGTACTTCAGCGCGAAAGGCCTTAGCTAAAGCCTAGTCAGAACCCCTCTCCCCTCTGGGGGAGAGGGGCAGGGGTGAGGGGCGAGAGCCTCGCAAAGAAGGGGCCGACTTACAAAGGCTGGCGCCTCCGGCCACACGCTTCGCGTTCTCTTGTCTAGGGATTGAGCGCTTTTCGAATCGCTTCCATGAGTTCGGCATCCCTTTCCGGGTCGAACGCTACGGCGGGATCTTCTCTCACTTCGGCGGGGATGCTAAGCGGGGGAAGCGTGCGCTCGGCTTCGGGCTCGTCCGAGAAGCGGGGGACGATGTGGGCGTGGAGGAAGGGGTCGAGGTTGCCGTAGATGCTGTAGTTGCAGCGAATCGCGCCGGTGGCGGCGCGGACGGCGTCGCCGACCTTTGCCATATCGGTAAGGAACTGGATCTGGACGTCTTTCGGGGCGTCGTTCAGGCTAGCGGAGATCGGGTCGTCGAGGAGGAGGCAGTAGCCGCGGCGGAACTGGAACGGTGCAAACTCGACCCAGCCGCTGGGGAGCCGGGCGATGAGGCGGGGGTTCTCGCCGTTGCGGAAGGTGTCCAGGCGGGCTTCGATCTTTGAGCTCATGGGCTCAGTTTAGTCGTCCTTCGATATTCGGTGTCCCACTCGGTGGCTTCAACGATTTGGAAACCGTGGGCTTGGTAGAAAGCGTTAGCGGGACTTTGGTTGAGGGCGCCTAGAGTAATCGGGGCGTTTTGGGTTTCGGCGAAGATATGTTCGAGGACTTTGCGGCCGATCCCTTGTCCTTGGTGGGCTGGGAGGAGATAGAGGTGGTCGAGGCGGAACTCGAGGCCGGTGGGGCGGAGTTGGTAGAAGCCGATTCTTTCGCCATCGAAGTCGATCCAGCGGGCGTGCGCGGGCGCGAACGAGTCGGCGAGCCGTCGGCGAGCGCGTTCAGGATCGAAGCGGCCGATGGCCTCTAGGCTTTCCCGCATCGCGGCCACCCGGATCTCGGCCAGGGCCTCGAGGTCTTCCGGGGTTGTTTCCGGGTAGCGGAGCACGGACTTAGTTTGACCCGGAGGCCATTCTGGCGAATGGCGGTCCTTGGATCGGTTAGGCGGCGGGAAGCCAATAGAGGCTTTCGATGGCGGTGGCGGCGATGGCGTTGCCGAGGGACTCCAAGGGGATGGAGCGTTCGACGGAGCCGTTGGCGAAGGCGGATTCGGGGAGGGCGGGGTCGGTGCAGGTGTCTTCGGTTTGGGCAAAGACGGCGCCGCCGGCCCGGCGGATGGCCATCGCTCCGTCGGCGCCGTCGCAGCCGGATCCAGAGAGGAGAGCGGCGATGCAGAGGTCGCCGTAGAGAATGGCGGCGGAACGGAGGAAATCGTCGGCGGAGGTGTCGGTGAGTTCTAGATAACCCGCCGGGTTTAGGGAGAGGCCAGCGCCGATATAGGCGGTACCGGGTTCGGGGCGGTCACCAGGGCGGGCTTCGACCACGGGCATCGTACCGATGTCGCTGAGACGTTGGGCCAAGGGCGCGATGAAAGCGGGGGGAAGAGCAACCGAAATCAGCACGGGCGCGGCAAAGCCTTTAGGAAGGCCTTCAAAGACCCCTTCGAGCGAGCGGATGCAGCCGGTGGAGCCGGTGAGGAGGACAACGCGGCCGGTTTCGGCGACGGACGCTTCGCGATACACGGGAAGCCGAGGGCCAGGTGTCTGGGTGTGACCGGCATGGCGGACTTTGGCCACCAACTCCTCTCGGATCCCGCGCAGAGTTCGGAGGGAGCCGCATTCGGGCTTGCAGACGAAATCGGTGGCGCCAAGAGAGAGCGCTTCGAGAGTGGTTTCGATGCCCGCGGGGGTGTTCATCGAGATCATGACGGTGGGGGTCGGGTGGCTCGCGGTGAGTTCGCGGAGGCAGCCGAGGCCATCGAGGTTGGGCATGTCGACATCCAGGGTGATGACGTCGGGAGTGAGTTCTATGGCTCGGGCCAGTGCCTCTTCGCCGTCTCGGGCGTAGCCGACGACCTCGAAGTCTTCCTCACGACGGAGCATATCGACGAACATCTGCCGGACGAGCGGCGAGTCTTCGACGACGAGGACGCGGGTGGCTTTCACGAGCATGCCTCCGCAAGACTGAGTTCTTGGGCCATCGGAGAGAGAGGTTCCATGTTTACGCGGCCGCGTCCGGCTTTGAGAGCACCTTGGCAAGGCATCCTTCTTTAACTTCGGTCGATGCAAACGAGGACGTTAGAGCCCTCGGGAAAAAATGACCTCTGGGCCTTTTGCAGGCGGTGAACGTCCCGCGCCCTTCAGGCGTCATACTAAAGAAGATATGGGGGCGAACGGGCTCGACAGGGCCGGTTTGATTCTCGATCGCGAGCCGTGGATTCTCGTTGGCCACGTAAAAAACGAGTAAAAAAAGTAGCTGCGAATAACAACTACGCCTTCGCCGCCTAACTCTTAAGTTAGCCACGACGAGGTCCGCTCCCCACGAGCCGGTAGGGGGGTTCCCGGGCCTAATAAAATCCGGATCGGCCGTGTAGTCTCTGTTCGGGGCGTAGCGGGCTAAAGCAATCGAACTGGATGATCCGCTCAGGCGACCTCGGCAGAGAGCGGCATCGAGATTAAGTACAGAGGAGACGCTCGTGGTGATTAAGAAGGCGACGGTTTTGGAAGGGGGTTCAACTCCCCCCGCCTCCACCAAAATTTGAGAAACGCCCTCCGCAATTGCGGAGGGCTTTTTGTTACTCGAACATCCAAAGCCGCTGGGGGCGAAATTGTCGGCGCGAGACGTCCCGGTTACAATGCGGCGATGAGGCATCCAGAACATGCAGCAAAGCTTTGGCCGATTCTTGTGGAGTTGGCCAAGGGTCGACAGTTGGAAACATACGGTGGCATCGCGCTGGAAATGGGCTTGATCGCTCAAGGAGTGAGCAGCGCGTTAAAGCCGATTCATGCATATTGCCTAGCTAACAATTTTCCACTTCTGACGGCTTTGGTGGTACGTGCCGATTCCCGTAGACCCGGGGGCGGCTACCGCTCAGCCAACGATCATCAAACGGAGTGCGAGAGGGTCTTCGCGCACGACTGGTCGACCGTACGCGGGCCTTCCGCCCTGGATTTCGCTAAAGCGATCGCCAAAAACTAAGCTGTCCGCGTTTACCGCTCGGAAGTTCGTTTATTCAAAGCATGGATTCGGTGCGGTCCTCGACAGTTTGGAGGGTTTGAGGGCCTAACGCATCAGAAGATGTTGGGAGGTGTTTTTTGACGGCTTGGGCGGTGCGTTGGATCATGTTGGTGGTCGCTCGTGGGGGGATTCCGAAGTCGGCGGCTAGGCTCACGAAATCTTCCGGGGTGAAGCGGCCTGCGGCTTCGTCGGTGAGGGCGAGGGCCATTTGATCGGCGCCGAGGAGGGTGTTTTGGTAGGGGAGGGTTGAGAGGAGATCGTAGGCGGGGGTTAGGCGCCATTCTTCCTCTTCGGAATGACGAAGGAGGCTCACGTTCTTTGCGTGCAGGTCGCCGTTGCCGATGAGGTAGCTGAATAGGTAGAGGCGGAGGGCCTCGAGGATGGTGGCTTTAGAGACGCCGAGGCGTCTCATGGCTTCTAGGAGATCGCGATATTCCGGAACGTATTTGCTGTTCGGGAAAAGGTCCATCACCTGGAGCATGTCTTCGATGTGGATTTTCCTCAAGGTACTGCTTTGAGGATCCGGCTCACGGTCGAAGCGGTGGACGATGAGGGCTTGAGGTTTGAGATCAACCTTGGCCGTATGGAGGCCGCAGCGCTTGGCCAGGCGCATGAAGGTGAATTCGTTTTCGATCAGGTGAGGGAAGCGGGCGGTATCGAATTTCGCGATGTAGGTGGTTTTGCGTCCGGAGCGAACGATTTCTCCGATGGAGAGTTTGGGCTGGACCCCGGGAATCGCGGCTAGGTTGCGGGAGGGGAAGTCATTTTGGTTCTCGAGCAGCGAGTGAATGAGGTGGGCGGCTTGCTCGAGGTTGAGGGAGGGCTTGCGAGGGTCCTCGCCCGGGGCGCGGACTTCGATATCGCCGATGGCATCGGCACCGGTGGCGGCGAGAATGGCGAAAAGGTCATCGGCGGCGGACCCGATGAGGTTTTTGACGGCTTCGAACATTACGCCTTCGGGTAGGAGGCCAGCGAAGTATGTGGGAAGGTTCGCTAGCCCCTCGACCTGGATCGGTTCCTTTTTAGAAAGGTGAAGGGCGATACGGGGTCGGCTGCTTCTTAGAAACTCGTCGGTATAGCGAAATTCACAGCCTTTGGGGAGGCGGCGGAGGTGAGCGACGTGTTCCCCGTCTCGATAGACCAGAAGATGTTCCAGGGAACGGTAGTCAGTCATCGAGGATGGCCTTGGGACGGATTTGGAGGTCGAGGCCGAGGGCGTCGAGGATTTTTAGGAGAGTGTCGAGCCGGATGGTGGCCTTACCGCTCTCAAGGAGGTAGATGGGGCGGCGCGAGATGTCCGCGAGGGCGGCCAGCTCGTCTTGGGAGAGACGCGCTTTGATTCGGGCGGTTTTGATTTGTGCCCCGATCTCTATTTCCGTTGCTTCGATGAGATTGATAGATCACATTTTAGCAGTTCTAAGTTCAGATCTTCTCATAAAGTGGGAGTTATGTGATCTATGAGTCTCAAAATCATAAAATTCTGTTCGATTGGAGCTTACGCGGCTTGATTTGTGATCTTAAGATCGCATAAGGAGTTGTCGTATAGGACTTAGATACACCTTGTGAGCTGTGTGTGCGGACATGGGCGCAAGGAGTTCGTCTTTAAGAAGCTTGGGCAGGACCGCTCGTACAATGCAATTGGATGGCAGTGGAGTGCACCAAGGTTTGGGGTGGGCGGCAGCTGGGGCAGGTTTTGGATGGGCTGCCGGACTTTGTGGTGCTGCTCGATCGGGAACTTCGGCTTCTTTATGCCAATCGGTATGCACTCCGAATCCTCGGTCGGCCCGAGAAGGAGTTGGCGGGGGAGAGTATTTGGGAGCTGTTTCCTCATTTGCGGGAGACATTGGCTTGGGAGGAGTTGCCTCGGGTGGTGGCCTCGGGAGCGGAGGCTACGTTTGAGTACTATTCGTCGTTAACCGGGCGCTGGTTGCAGGCGCGGGTGTTTTGTGTGGATGACGCGGTGGTGCTTCATAACACCGATCTCTCGGAGGCTTACGCCGCGAAGGAGCGGTTGCGGGGGAGTGAGGGGCAGTTGAGGTTGGCGCTCTCCGCTGCGGAGTTGGGGACTTGGGACGTTGAGTTGGAGTCGGGAGTGACTCGCTTTTCGGGGAAGGCAGCGAGGGTTTTTCGGCGGGGGGAAGGCGAGTTTACGATTACGCGGGCGGAATCGATGAACGTTCTGCATCCAGAGGATCTGCCGCGGGTTCAGAGAGCGTTGGAGGCGCTTATCTTGAGGGACGAGCCGTACCACGTGGAGTTTAGGGCCCACGAGAGCCAGGGGAATTGGCGCTGGGTAGAGGCGGGGGCGATGGCGGTGCGGGATGCGGAAGGGAAAGCGCTGCGGGTGATCGGGGTGTTTGCGGACGTGACCGATCGGAAGGAGGCGGAGGCGGAGCTTGAGCGGCGGGTGGCGGAGCGGACAGCCCAGTTGGAGGCGGCGCGGCGGAGCCAGGATTCTTGGAACTACAGCGTTAGCCATGATTTGCGCGCGCCCTTACGCGCGGTGATGTCGACGGCACGGGTTCTTCAGTTGGACCATGCGGAGGAGCTTTCGCCGGCGGCTCAGGCGCACTTGCAACGGCAGGTGAATGCGGCTAAGAAGTTAGGAGATCTGATCGACGAGTTGCTTGCGGCGTCGCGTTTGGCGAATCAGGATCTGGCGATGGCGAAGCTGGACCTTTCCGACATTGCTCGGGAGGTGGCGGACGAGCATTTGAGGGCGTGCGAGAAGTCGTTTTACGTTCGGATTCTTCCGGGGATGTCGGCGAACGGGGATCCGTGTTTGGTGCGGCTGGTGTTGTCGAATTTTCTCGAGAACGCGATGAAGTATTCGCCGGCGGGTTCGACGATTACAGTGGGCCAGGAAGGGGGCGCGTTTTACGTACAGGACCAAGGGATCGGGTTCGAGATGCGGTACGAGCCGAAGATTTGGCGTCCGTTTGAGCGGTTGGTTTTGGATTCCGACTACGGGGGGACGGGGATTGGACTTTACAACGTGGCGCAGATGTTGGCGCGCATGGGGGGCCGAGCTTGGGCAGAGTCGGTGCCGGGGGAGGGGTCGACGTTTTGGTTTACTTTAGGGAGTTAGGGGTTAGGGGTTAGGGGTTAGGGAGTTAGGGAGTTAGGGAGTTAGGGAGTTAGGGAGTTAGGTTTTTGTTGGTGAGGAAACGTTCTTTGAACCAATAGGCTCTCGACCCCCTCCCCCACGGTTCCCCCTTCCGCTCGTGCCTCGCTCCAAGGGGCACCATCTTCAGGCGAGTTCGTCGGGGACTAGGCCGTCGGCGTCGGCTTCGAAGGTTTCTCGGTTGCCTCTTACTCGGTAGTAGCCCACTAGGAGGCCGATGACTTCGGCGTCGTTGGGGAGGGGGAAGCGGGGGTAGGCGCGGTTTAGGCTTTCTAGGAACCATTCGTGGCGTTCATAGATGGCGCGTTTGACGACGAAGCCGACGTCGGGGAGTTTTACGAGGAAGACGAAGCCTTGGAGGAGTTTTCTTCGTTCGCGGAAGACGGCGGTGTCGAATTCCCGGAGCATCGGCATCATGGAGTCGCCGTCTACGATGAAGGCGATGGTGCCGAGTTCGGCGATGCTGGAGGGGACTTTGACGACGCGGCGGTCGGTGTCGACGTTCCAGACTCCGGGGCCGGCGGCGGCGTCGCCGACGATTTGGATGGGGCGGAGGGGGGTGCCGACCATGCTGACCAGTTCGCCTTTGCGGGCACCGTCTAGGCGAAGGGATTCTTGGGGCCAGTTGTCGGGGAGTTTGAGGATGGTCCGGATCTGGTCCAGTTCTGGGGGTTCGGGGGCGGTGTTGCCTTGGATGATATGGCGCAGGCGGTAGACGGAGACGTCCATTTGCTTGGAGAGCCATTCGGCGCTCCGTTTGGGACGGGTTGAGTTGACGGCGGCTTTTACCGCCAGGCAAAGCTCCATCTCGCGTGGGTCAAGCATGGCATAGGATACGCGATATTTCTCCGAATCAGCTAGAGGCTGTGCTAGCTTGAGCATCGGCTGGGGTCATTGGGTCATTGGGTCATTGGGTCATTGGGTCATTGGTCGCGCCGGCTGGAGGCTGTTGCTTAATTTGGTAGGCTGTCGCCCCTCACCCCTGCCCCTCTCCCCCAGAGGGGAGAGGGGTTCTGAAGGGCGGCGACCGATATTGCGACGAATTGCGCAATTTAGCAAAATAGAAGACTAATGTCTACCACTGAGGCTGAAAAGGGTGTATCTTAGATGTGGGCCAATTGCGCCTGGTGAGAGATGGAACGGCCGGTCGATTTCGAAGAGATTTGGTTGAATGCGACACCGGTGGAGCGAGAGGCGCTTCGGGTGGGGATGATGCCGCGGGGGATGCGGGGGACTTTGGACAAGGTTCAGGGGACGACTCCGCAGTCGCGGTGCAACGCACGGCGGCGGTTGAGGGAGAGGTTAGACAGGGATAGGGAATAGGTAAGAAGGAAAAAGGAAAAGGGGGGAGAAGGATTTTTGGTCCTTTTCCCTCTTTCTTTTTCCTTCCTTTCCGATTTCGGGGCTTGGGCGCGGTGTTCGTCTATTTTTGGCCATGCGCCTTGTGCATCTGGCGGTCCAGCCCCGACCAAAGAATCGTGCCTCTTCATTGAGAGAGGGCGATGTGCCGCGAAGGGCTCGGCTGGGTTTCTGGCCGGGCTCTCATTTTGCGAGAGAGAACTTTTATGAAGACAAGCGAGGGACGAGGCATCCAGTCGGTGCCTTCTTGGTTTGCGGTGGTGTTTGCCATCGCGTCGGCGATTGCGAGTGGCGGCGTGGCCTGGGGCGCGACGAACTCGAAGAATGTGGAGCAGGATCGGCGGCTCGATAGTTTGGAGGCGGCGGTTTCGAGGATTACGGATATCCGGGAGTCGGTGGCGCGGATTGAGGGGAAGTTGGATCGGAGGCCTTGAGGGAAGAGGGAAGAGGGAAGAGGGAAGAGGGAAGAGGGAAGAGGGAAGAGGGAAGAGGGAAGAGGGATTGGGGATTAGGGATTAGGGATTAGGGGTTAGGGGTTAGGGGTTAGGGGTTAGGGGTTAGGGGATAGGTTTTGGGTTTTGGGTTTGGCACTCGGAAACTGGTATGCACCCGGACTCTCCCACCCCTGCCCCTCCCTCTCACCGGAGTGAAAGGGAGGGATTCCGATGGACTTTCAACAACTTTTGCAGTTACAAATGATCAAATTACATTTCAGGATTAAGTTTCGGGTTTTTGGGGTGACGGTGGGGACGGTGGAGGATACGCGGGATGTCTCGGGTGTGCTTCGGTTGGTGTTTCCGCAGTTCGGGTTGCCGGTGGCTAGCGGGGTGCTCTATAACGAGCGGGGCGTTTTGATCGAGTTGGTGGGATGAGATGAGAATGGATGGTTTGGGGCGGTCCCGGGCGGAGGTTCGGGGCGATGCGGTGTTGGGAGCGGATGTGCATATTGCTTGGCTGCGCGCGGTCGTGAAGGGCAATAAGGTTTGGCCACAGGTGGATAAGGAAGGGAACCGGATGAAACGGAATCCCAGCGGCGACGAGATGTTGCAGGCGGGAGAGAAGCTTTTTAAATACGGTCTTGGCACCAAGGTTGAGACGGCTAGGGAGGAGAGCTTTCCCCAGCGGCCGCCGGTAACCGACCTCTCCGGGCTTACGCGCGAGGAGAAGGAGATGCTGTTGGCGTTGGCGGAGAAGGCAGAGGCGACGGCACAGCAGGGAAATATTAAATGAGCAAAGATCTTCAGAATCACCTTGGCCTGTATCCGGGGCCGGAGCAGACGGCGGGAAGTCCGACGCATCGGCGAATGTTTGTGGGGCCCTACGATGCGCAGGACCACGGCTTTCCGTCCAACGGGGTAGCGGAGGCTTTCGAGTCGGTCGACTTGGGGCGTATCACCACGAGCAGCGGCGGGCCGGCGGCGACGGCGAATAACTACACGTTCACAGTTGACGGCGCGGGGGCGGTTTCTAATCAGAACGACGGCTACCAGATGTTGACCGGGGCAACCTCCGGGAACAAGATTCTTGTGCGGCATAACCGGCGGGCGCCTGCTTCCGGTTGTTTGGGCAAGCGGTCGGTGGCGAAGTACCGGTTGAGCGTCAATACGGTAGCGAGTTCGACGTCGATCTGCGGGTTTTACGATAACGGCTCTACGGATCCGGTGGGTACGCCTCCGGCGAATGGAGTGTTTTTCGTCATTACGAACGGCGCGATCGTGGGTCGGGTTCGGGGGGCGTCGGGTACGGCGGCGGACACGGTGACGTTGGCGACTTTGACGGATGGTCTGGTCGCGGAATTGGATCTTAAGTTCCTGAACACGGGAGTAGCGGCTACTTCTTGGGGTGAGTTTTGGGTGAACGGGATGTTGACGCCTTTCTCGGCGGCGCAGATTACGCAGTTGGTGGCGCTGACGGGAAATATTTATCACAACCTGCACATCCAGGCGACGTCGGCTTCGGCGCGGTCGTTGACGGTGGATTTCTGCTATCCGACTTGCGATCGGTAGAGGGTCGTTGGGTCTTCGGGGCTTGGGCCTGAAATCCTAATTCCGTTCGATTCACCACAGGGGACACAGGGGGCACAGAGGCCGGATGAGAGTTGGCGGTCGCTTTGACTGGCTCCTGAACTTGGGAGGTTGTCGCCCCTCACCCCTGCCCCTCTCCCCCAGAGGGGAGAGGGGTTCTGAGGCTTCGTTACTTATAAGCAATGGCTCGTATTGAGAATCCGGATTACACGAAAATCACATTGGCGCGGGAGTCTTTGCAGCATTTTGTGGAGTTGACTTCGAATCTAAAGCTTCACCGTTGGCAGCTCGATCTTTGTAAAATTCTTGAGCGGTTTCGGCATGAATCCGGGTTGCGGCTGCTTATTCATGGGCCGCCGCAGCATGGGAAGTCGATCATTTTGACGAAGCGGCTTCCGGCTTGGCTGTTGGGGCATTTTCCGGATCGGCGGGAGGTGGTGGCTTGTTTTAATGTGGATCATGCGACCGGGTTGGTTTCGACTTGCCGGGATGTGATGCGGACGCCGGAGTACCGAATGGTTTTTCCGGATTCGGATTGCGAGATCGATGAGCCGAGTTCGCAGAAGGAGTTTTTTACGAGGCTTCGGGCGAGCCGAATGGATTCGCAGCATTCGCTGAGAGCAATCTCGCTCAATACGGGGTTTACCGGCTCGGGCGCGGACGACCTGTTTATGGACGATCCGTATGAGTCGCCCGAGCATGCACGGTCCGAGGTGACCAACGAAAGGACTAAGCGGTTTTGGCCGGAGGGGGCGAAGCCCCGCGTATCGGAGAGTTGCAATGTGGCGATGATGTTTCACCGCTACCATCCAGGCGATGCGGCGGGGGCGTTGCTGGAGACCGGGAAGTGGGAGGAGTTTCGCTTTCCCGCGATTGCGGACGAGGACGACGGGACGGACCCGACGCGGATGTGGCGGGGGTTTGGGGAGCCGCTTTCGCCGACGATTAAATCTTTGCCGACGCTTCGGGAGATCGAGGAGTCGGATCCGGAGGTGTTCTGGGGGCAGTTCCAGGGGCGGCCTAGGTCGCCGAAGGGAGCGCTTTTCAGCGAGGACATGTTCGAGGTGGTGGACGAGCTCCCAAGCCTTGGCCTATGGATTCGAGCCTGGGATCCGGCCTCCTCGGATTCCGAGCGGAACGACGCGACGGCAAGCGCAAAGGTGGGGGTGGACGTTGACGGTTCGATTTGTATCGCCGACGTCACACGCTGGAAGCGGCAGTGGCCGCAGACGCGGGATGGTGAATGGGAGGGTGGGCGACCTTATGAGAAGGGCGCCCGCTGCACCCAAAAGGGCCTTATTCAGATTACGAAGGACGACTTTGCCGCCCTGGAAAGGGAGGCGGAGGCGAAGCGGATGGATCGGGCGACTTACCTGGTCGCATTTGCGAAAAAGGGGTTGGGGCTGCCGATGGTGCAATCGCTTCAGGACAACCGCGAGTTCTTGCGAATTCCGCTTTATCCGATCGACGAAAAGGGCGACAAGAAGCAGCGAGCGAGCGTTTGGGCGGCGAAAGGGCGGGTGCGACCGATCCGCATTTTGCGGCGGGAGTGGACGGATGGGTTCCTGAAGCGGACCCTCGCCTTTCGTGGCGACGGCACTACTCCGGACGACGAACAGGACGCAGTGAGCCTAGCGATGGCTCTGCTCTATATCTATCACGAAGGAAAATTACTTGAAAAATTGGAACGGCCGGAAACTGGAAGCCTTGCATTCTATCGAACCCTTGGCAAGCAACGAGACGATTGGGAATGAATCATTTTCGACTTCGGATTTTGGAATTTCGACTGAATCGAAGTCACTCAATCCCTATGCGATGCTGCTGTTAATGCGGCAGTGGGCGGTGGCTCAGGGATTGAGTCAGTATCTGCGATGCCCGCCGGAACTTCATGCGCCGGGAGGTGACGCGTACTCGGTGCGGACGATTGAGACGGAGGTGCCGGACGGGTCCATTCGGCGCGAGATCGAGGTGACACGAGATCCTTCGGCGTATCAGGTGGCCGAAGCAAAGAATCGGTTGGATCTTCTGCGAGGGGATCTCGCGGCGCTTTTGAAGTCTGACCGCTCTCTTCGGGAGCAGGCGGAGACGCCGCGGGCGGATGTGGTGCAAAGAGAAACGGCATTGACGCGAATGGCGGAAGTGGCGGCGCAGGCGAAGGCCTTGGGGGACCAGATTCGGGAGTTGGAGTTGGAGGTTACGATCTTTGAGCCGGAGAGTTGGCGGTTTCCTTTGGACTTGGCGGGAGTCCGGTTGGTGGCTTCGTAATGCCGATTTTGGATTTGCAGTGCGAGTGCGGTCATCGGTATGAGGCGATTCGGTCGGTTTCGACGCGGGACCCGGATGCGGAACGGTGCCCGTCCTGCGGCGGGTCGCAGTTGAAGACTTTGCCGACGCATTTTCTGGCGACGGATCGGGTGCGGTCGACGGCGGGGATGGACCCGCATGAGCGGGAATTGCATCTTGAGAATAAGGCCTATTTGGAGGCGAATTCCGAGAAGATTTTGAGCGGAGAGTTGGGGGTTGCGGATTTGAAGCGGTGTCCGGTGGAGTTCCGGCCGGTTTGTCCGGAGCATTTGCGGAGGCGGTGGTTTTGAGGGATTGTAGGGATCGAGAGGCTGTCGTTACCTCCCCCCGGCCCCCTCCCATCGCCTCGATGCGGCTTTGTCTGAGGCTAGAGATTATCGCCGTGGCGACGAGAGGGGGAGCAATTAATGTCCAATTTAACACCTCAGGTTGAGATTGAGAGGGCGCTGGAGGAGGCGTATGATCCGGAGTATTACGCGAGTCTTTATCGGCAGACTTTGTTTGCTTTTGGCGAGGGTTGGCAGGATACGGTGCCGGGGGCAGTGGCGGGTTCGGGGCGGTTTCCGGATTTTCCGGCGATTCGGGTTCGGTCGTTGGAAGTCGGGCGTTCGCGGAAGATTTTAAATTCCCAATTTATCGACATGGGGCGTACGATGTATGCGCCGGGTTCGCCAGAGTTTCCGCAGGTCGATAAATATACGGCGGAGGTGCGGAAGCAGTTTTTTGCGCGGCGTTCGTCGGATGGCGAATGGGACACGGAGCGGGCTTCGGCGTTTCTGGAGGGGAACGGGCTGGGGGTTGGTTTTGTGCAGGTTGGGTTTAAGACCAACCGGCGGACCGGGCGGCAGCGGGTTCACGTGCGGCATTCGCCGACACTTTTTACACTGTGGGATCCGCATGAGCGGTCGGCGGGGCGGGCGTCTTACATCTGCTTTGTGCAGCACCTGAGCGTGAATAAAGCGATCGCGACTTTTGGTCCGGACGTGGAGCAGTATGCAGAGGAGACGAGTTACGACGGGCATAAAATCCGGTCGGTTCGGATTTTTGAATATTACGATCTGGGTCACGGGCGGTGGGAGCCGACGATGGCAATTATTCCGGGGTCGTTTGGGGAGAAGCCGCTGGTGCGGGAGGCTTCGCCTTGGAAGGATCATTTGCCGTTCGCTTTTTATGAGCACTGGATTGCGCCGGGAATGCGGCGGCCGATCGGGCGGATTCCGATTCAGATGGCGTCGCAGATGGGTTTGAACGCTTTGGAGCGTCGGTTCCAGGCGGTTTCGAAGCAGAACGGGTTCGACATTATCGATCTGGATCAGGTGAACCAGGAGGATGTGAAATCGGCGATGGCGGGCAATACGAACGTAGTTCGCATGACGACGCCGAAGCCGGGGACCACGCCAATTACGCGGATTCCGGGTCAGTCGATTTCGAACTCGGATTTGGAGCTGTACCGGATGTATGAGCAGCAGTTCAACGAGGACAGCGGCACGAACGAATATGACCGCGGTGGGCGTCCGGATGGGAATCTTACGGCGTTCGAGGTGGGCAACATCGAGCGGAAGAGTTCTTTGCAGGGTTCTTGGCCATTGAAGCAGGCGGCGGCGTTTGCGGTTCGTTTGGTGGAGCGGGTGCTGGAGAGCGCGGCGATGGGCGATCAGGACGATGTGGAGATCGACTTGCTCGGGCGGAGCTTGAAGTTGAACGATCCGGCGGATGCTCGGTCGAGGATTTCGGGCTGGCTGGAGGAGCCGAGCGAGGTTTTGATCAAGGGTGAGTCTTTGCAGGCGCAGGACTCTCTTCGGGATCAGTCGCAGCGTTTGGGCGCTTTGCAGGCGGTGCAGGAGCTGGTCGGGAAGACGGTGGATCCGGGTTGGTTTACGGAGCAGAAGCTTCGGGCGATTGGGGAGGTTGATATTCAGCCGGCGCTGTTGCCTTCTCCTCCTCCGCCGCCGGTTGCGGCGGCTGGGGTGCCGGGTGGTGCTCCGGAGGGGGTGCTGCCGGAGGCGATGGGTTCTGGGGGCATGGTTCCTCCGATCGGGCCTTCGGTTTGACGGGCGAGGGGAGGTTAAAACGCACCCGGACTCTCCCTTCCCTGCCCCTCCCTCTCGCCGGAGCGAAAGGGAGGGGTTCTGAGCGAACGCTTCGCGTTTAGAGATTTTGAAACACGAAAAAACATGAATAAATTAATCGAACTGGGGCTTTGGACGAGTTTGGAGGCAGACGAGGGAGATGGGCCGGGGGGAGGCGGGTCTGGCGATGTGGATTTGAATGAGCTGGTGGAGACGGCTTATGATTCCATCGATGACTCGCATCCTCCGGAGGCGGAGGACGCCGACGAGCCGGACTTTGAAGATCCACTGGCGGTGAGCGGCGAGTTTGCGGAGGCGAATCCAGAGGTGGCGCAGGCTTACGAGGAGCAGGTTGATCTTCTGCGGTCGAACATCGAGGCGATGGCTCCGATGTTGGCTTTGGAGCAGGAGTTGGGTGATCCGGCGCGGGCGCCGATGGCTTTGCGTCAGTTCGTTGAGGCGGTGGCGAATCACCACGGATACGACGCGGCGACGATGCTTGGTCTTTCGGGGCAAGTGCCTCAGCAGGAGGCCGATTGGCGGGGGCTCGGGTTCCGGTCGGAGCAGGATTATCTGGACGCGCCGGAGTGGCAGCGAGAGGGATTTGACTCGCCGAACGAGTTTCGGTTGGCTCAGGAGTTGGACGAGCTTCGCTCGCTGGTGGCGCCTTCGATTCAGGCGCAGCGGGAGGCGGAGGAGGCGGCGCGTCGGCAGGTGGCTTGGCAGCGGTTCGAGGGGGCGGTTCGGTCGGAGGCGCCGCGGGCGATTGCGGCGCTGAATGCCGAACATGGCTGGCGGGTTACGGATGCGCAGGCGATCGAGGCGGCGGCCCGGTTTCCGGAGTTGGCATCGCAGGACCTGAAATCGGCGATTCTCGCGGCGTTTCCCGTGGAACTTGCTCGCCACTATGCGGGTGGCGGTTTCCGGGGCGGCTCGCGGATGCCGGAAATGCTGCAGGGCGGCGACAGCCGCGGGGTTCGGATTCCGAACCCGGACAATGCTTCGATCGCGGATTTGGCGGAATTCGCCTATTCGCAGATTTGAGAGAGAAAGGGAAAAAGGAAAAGGGAACAGGGGAGAGAGAAAGGGAGGAAGCTAGCGCTTCTTTCCTTTTTCTTTTTACTTCTTTCCTTTCCTCGCGCACGAGAAAAAACTAAATGGCACTTTGGGACGGGACTTCACTAAACACTAACGCGCTGGCTTCCATGTTCAACCAGATGTGGGGCATGGGGGCGATTGCGATCGCTCGGAAGGATAACGGGCTGCTGTACGCCATCACGGGCAAGAACTGGACGGACAACGTGCCGAACAAGGACGGGAAGCTCAAGATGATGCAGAAGATCACGGGTAACAAGATCGAGCTGCGTCTGATGGGCAAGTTGGCTACGCCGAACACGATGGCGAATGCATCGGCCGAATTGGCTACGGCGACGCTGAACTATGACGCGACGAACTATGCTTCGGTGCAGTTCGACCTCACCCACTATGCGGAGGTCTTTGCCCTGCCGAATTCGGAATTCAACCGAATTAAGGGGAGCGAAGCGAAGACGAAGAGCTATGTGGCGGACGAGTTCCAGCGGATTTTGCTTTCCTACGAGAACGCCTGGGGCAACATGATTAACGGTTCGCATTCGGACGGTTTCAGTACCTCGAAGTTGGGTAACTGGCGACACTTTGCTTCGGACGGGGTCTCGGCGGGTGAGACGGCTTACAAGAACTATGGCGTTGACCGGAGCGTCGCGGAGAACGCGGATTTCCGGGGGTGGGTGACTCCGAACGCGGGGTCGTTGGGCTTTGGCAAGATCAAGCTGCTTAAGAACAAGATCCGCCAGAACGGCGGGAAGACGAAGCTGCTGGTTGCCGAGACGTCCATCTACACCACGCTTGAGACGATGGTGGAGGGGTATGCGCACGTGCTTTACGACGAAAAGTGGAGCAAGTTCGGCGGCTCTTATGTGGCCTATTCGAACATGGTGGGCATTCAGGATCACCGTGCGCCGAGTGGCGTGATGGGTTTCTTGGATCCGGACACTCTCGGTTTTTGGATGGATTCCGATGGGATCTTCGACCCGCAGGCGACGTTTGTTCGCGATATTACGCGTCCGGCGGCGCGGGTTGCGCCGACGGAGGCGTGGGTTGGGCTTTTCTGTAACAAGCCGAACAGCAACGGCTTGATGACGGGGATTACGGGCTAAGGCGCGCCCGGGCTTCCGGACTGGTTCGGAAGCCTCCGTTGTTTGAAAGCACCCGGACTCTCCCACCCCTGCCCCTCCCTCTCATCGGAATGAAAGGGAGGGGTTCTGAATTTTAAAAGCATATGACCACGCAGCAACTGATTGAGCGGTTTCGGAAATTGACAAGTTATGACCTCGACCCGTTTGTGGGATTGGAGGGGACGGATGAGGAGGTGGTGGGGCTGCTGAACGAGGCGATGGTTGAGATTGCGGTGGCGGCTTATTTGGTGGATCCGGCGGTTAGCCTTACGGTGACACCCGGAACGGGCTCTTATTCATTGGAGGGTTCGGCGTTTGGGTGGCGGATTGTGGAGCCGATCTCGGTGGTGGCCGGGGGGCGGCGATTGCAGAGCGCGGTGGGGACGGGGTGGAGCGATCAGGCGCCGGGGCTTTGGACGATCGGCGAGCTGAATCGGTTTTATCCGACGTGGCCGACCGACGCGGCGGGGCAGGTGGCGCGGGCGGTTTGGGCGGGGGATCGGTTGATTCTTCATCCGGCGCCAGCCGGGGTCGTTAATGTCACGGTTGAGGCGCAGATTCTTCCTCCGGCGCTTTCGGCGGATGAGTTGGATGCCGAGCCGGAGTTGCCGGTGCGGTTGCATCCGGCGATTGCGATGCGGGCGGTTTATAACGGCTGCCTGATTAACGCGCAGTCTAGCGATCAGTTTTCGCGGCTTCAGACCCAGGTCTCGGAGGCAATGGGGTTGGCGATGGACATCGGGCGGCGGAATCGGGCTTCCCGGTTTGGTTCGCCCACGGTTTGGGACGGTACGCAGCCCACTTATTTCAGCTTATGAGTTTTTCTCAACGTATTGGGCCGTTTCGCGGCCTTTGGACCGCTTTGGGCGGGAGTACTCCGGACGGTTTTGCGGGAGGCCTTTTGAACGTTCGGCTTGGCGATGGGCATCTTCGACCGCGGTATGGCTACCGGAATCTGGCGGGAAAGCCGTCGGGGTTGGCGCACGTTTATGGCCTCTCACGGGTTTCGGGTTATGACAATTCTAGCCATAAGTTGGAGTGGGTTTCGGTGGAGGATCGATCGGGGACGGTGAAGCCCTATTCGGTGAACCCGGCGACGTGGGCGCGGACGGCGATTACGAATGGTGGGTCTCCGGTTTCTTTGGAGGCCGGAGAGTGGCTTGGGTTCTCGTTCGATGCGAATTCGTATTGGATTAATCCGGACGCGACGACTTCGCTTTATCGGCACGAGGTGGGGACGGCGACGAGTTGGACGGCGATGGCGAACGCGGCTTATACGCCTCCGGTGGACAATCCGGCGTTTTTGCTCAGCCTGAATGCGCCGTATGCCCGGCCCTATGGCGGGGCGGATACGATCGCGGTTTCCGGGGCGGGCGTTTCGAGCGCGACGAGTGCGATCGATGCGGACGGGAATATCGTGGTTTCGGGGTCGGCGGGCAACAATAGCCAGACCTCGGCCGACTCGATTGTTACGGTGACGTTTGCTTCGACGCAAGATTTTAGTGCGATCGACTATCAGGGATTTCTCGCTACCGGCGGATTGGTTTACATCCGGTTTAAGGAGGGGGTGAAGCTTGAGTTGAAGATTGGCGGAGTTTGGCAGACGCCTCCGCAGACGGCGTTTTTGAATCCGGATGACCGCACGAAGACGGGGGTGGTGGTTCGGATGAAGGGGTTTACGGGAGCCAATGCGGTTCAGGGGGTGCGCATGACGGTGCGGGCGGAGCCGCAGCCGCATAAGACGGGGGTGGCTTATACGCTCTCCGGGCATACCTTTGGCGGGTGTTATCTTGGCGCGACGGCGAGTGGTGACCGGGCTTGGGATGCGGCTTATAAGACGGCCGACATTACTTATGGCGTTCGGTACCGGGATGTAGCGGGGGCGACGGTGACGGGGATCAAGCAGTCGACGTTCGATGCTTCCCGGTTTGGGACGTACTTTGTAGACAATTTGCTTGGGCGTTCGTGCTTGGGTGACCGGGTTTCGTTGGAGATCACTCCGCTTACGACGAGCGGGTATTCAGATGATCCTAGTGGTTTGAGCTACAAGATTGAGTATCTGCGGCTGGATCAGAACGGGGTTTGGCACATTCTTGGGACGGCTCCGAATACTTCGGGGCAGAGTTGGCGGGATGGGTTGGAGGAGATTGCTTTGCAGGCTCTTTCTACCGCTTCGCCCGCGGTGACGGGTTATGTGGCTCCGACGTTGGCGCCGGTTTTTTCGACGGGTTCGCTGACCAGTGGCTTTGCTTATCACGGGTGCGTGGTTTGGCTTTACAACCAGGGGAAGGCGAATATTCGGTACTCGCGGGTTGGCGATGCGGAGAGCTTGGCGAATCCTTCGGACGATGCGGAGGATTTGGCGCGCGGGGCGGATTTTACGATGGCGGATGACTTTGCGGACGCGCCTTTCGGCGGGGTTCAGGCGGGGGATGCGGCGATTATTCTGGGCAAGGAAGGCTGCTATGCGCAGTCGGGCACCGCGCCGTATACGATGACGCCGCCGCGGAAGATTCCGGGGTCGGCGGGGGGAGCAGGGCGGTTTGCGTTTACGCGGTACGTGGATACCTCGGGCAATCCGGGGATGGCTTGGTATGACTCGGTGGGGGAGAACGTTTGGTTCGCTTCGGCGGGGTTGGTTTATTCGGGCGATTCGCAGGCGCGGCCGATCGAGCTTTCTTCGCCGATTCGGGGATCTTTGCGGGAGTTTCTGTTTACGGGACAACGGGAGACGATCGAGGGATTATCGCTTTCTCAGGCGCGGATGGATTACGATTCGGCGACGGGGTCGCTTTGGCTTGTTTTGGGTCAGCGGGCGGCGGTGTTGCGGCCTCGGTCTTTACTTGACGGACAGCAGCAGTGGGAGTTCTTGCAGTTCTCGTTGGGTACGGCGACGGGGGATGTGGATGCGTGTTCCGATCCGTTCGATGCGGAAGATGGGATCGACGAGGCTCGGTCTGGGGGGACGTTGACTTGGAGCAGTCCGGGGGACGTGATCGCGGGGCCGGGGGTGGCTTCGACTTCGGCTTATTTGCCGGGGGTGAAGTCGCGTTGGCTGAAGGGTTCTAGTTTTGTGCCGGGGGTTTTGTTGCCGGCGGAGGCGACTTTGACGGGGTTGACGTTGCGGATTCGGCAGCGGGCGACTTCGTTGGGTGAGGGGCCTTGTCCGGTGAAGTTGGCGGCGATCGATGCTTATAACGGGGCGACGTTGAAGTATTCGGCGGTGGGGGCATTGGTCTCTTCCGGTTGGGAGGATTACGACGTTAGTTTGCCTTTGGGCAGTATGGCGACGGATGTGGCGGGGGTGAACGCGGGGGTTCTTTCCGCTCGGGTGGCTTATGACGCGGTGCCGGATACGGTGGATGCTTATAACCCGGCGAAGTGGACGGTGACGGTGACGCCCGATCAGATGCAGCGGGCTCGGGGGAGTTTGATTGCTTTCCAGACGATGACGGCGACGGCCACTTGGATCGGGGGTGGGTCGGCACCGGCATTTGTGGCGTTGAATCTGACGGGTACGGCCTCCGGTGGCGGAGAGGGTGGGGCGGATCTGCCTGATGTGTATGCGACGGGCTATACGGGAACCGCGTCGGTGACGAACGGTTGTGGGCAGACGGCGACGGGGAGCATCATGGCGCCTACGCCGGATCCGCCTCCGGCGGAGCGTACGGCGACCGGTACTAAGAAGTTTGTGGTTCCGGTGGCGGGCGGGGTGGCGACGAAGTCGGTGACGATGACGGCGAACGTTTCGGTTTCGCCGAGTTCGACGCAGGATGCGGTTGGGCATTTTCATCTGGAGGCGGCGATTGCGACGCCGGATTCCACGACGGTGGAGGTGGAGTCGATGTTGATAATCGCTTGCTACACCGTGCCGGTGGCGGAGGGGGAGCGGTCGATCGCTTATTTGGCTTTTGGGCCGGACCGGAACTTGGTTTGGCTTCGGTCTTCGGGGCATCTCGACGCGGTTGAGTGGTGTCCGACTTGCGAGGCTTACATCGACGGGTCGAGCCGCGACGGGGGGCTAACGATGCCTGGTGGCTATTGGGAAAGCGGACGCCTTCCCGGCCCCCCGCGGCGGCTTTCCCGGGTGGAGATCGAACGGGACGGCTTTGAGGCGGTGACGCTGACTTCGTTTACGGATCGGATGACGGCGGGGGCTTCGGCGGTTGCCCCGGCGGGGCAGCGATGGGCTCGGTTTGGGATGGGGCAGGCGGGGTCGACGCATCGGATTCGGGTGAGCGTGCCGGAGACGTTGGCGGGGGTTTCGGCGATCGACATGGTTTTCAACCGGCTGGATGGGCCGGGACGGTAAGAGAAAAATGGGATTCTTTCAGAACATTCTTGGTGGTGGCGGTCCTGACTTGGGGGCTTATAAGCGGAAAAAGGCGGGGATCGAGGGACAGCTTTCGGATCTTTACAACACGACTTACGGGGTGACGCAGGCGGCGGACCGGTCGGGGCTTTTCGACCCGAATCAGCAGTTGGCGCTTTTGGATCGGGATACGGCGCATGCGACGCAGATCCAGTCGGGGAATGCGGCGGCGGCGGCGCGGACGTTGGGTTATCGGCCGGGCGACTCTTCGCCATTGCTTCAGCAGCGGGCGATTTCGGATTCGGCGACGTTGGAGCATGCCCGGTTGGCGAATCAGATTCGGCAGAACGCGGGTCAGGCGCGATTGAACGCCTATAACAACTTTGGCAGTCTGGGCAGCGGGATGCTGGGGCAGCGGCTGGGGGCGGTGGATAACGATATTCAGACGGCTTATGCCGAGCAGCAGCAGTCGAACGGGCTTTTGGGTTCTTTGCTGAGTACGGCGATGCCGTATTTGGGGGCGGTTAATTTGGCCGGGGTTTTTAAGAAGGGAAGCGGGCTGCCTCGGGGGGTGACTCAACACTCCGGGACTCCTTTTGTTTGGTAGCTATGAATCTGGACTATTTGGATTTCTATAACAAGAAGCTGAAGGAGGTTTTGGGAAGCGCTAAAGGGACGGCGGCAAAACCTATCCCGGTCCCGATTAAGTTGCCTTACGAGAGTCCTCTCGTTGCCGCTTTTCGCAGCAACTTGGAGAGGCGCGTTCCGGCTCATATCGATCACGCTGCCGAATACTTTCGGAATTACATCGATCCGAACCGGGCCAACGTCGACCACATCGACGGGGCGCTGAACGCGGGGAAAGATCGGACGGCGAGTGGGGCACCGGAGCCTCCTCGGTTTGAGGAGGCGCTTCGGAGGCTTTATGAGCTCCAGTCTCAGCCGCCCTCGGCGGCGGCTCCGGTTCCTTTGAAGTTGCCTAACTCGGCGCAACTCCTGGCGGGAGGGTTGGCGGCGCTTTTGGTGCCGAAGTTTGCGGCGACGGCTTTGGCCTCGCCGTTTCAGGCGGCGTTGGTGAAGCATGGCGAGGATGAGCAGCGGGCGGCTTTGGAGGTGGAGAATGCCACTCGGGCTTGGCAGGGTCAGGTTGGGGCGGCGGGGGATGCGTTGTCATCCATCCAACGCCATGGGGTGGCGTCGGAGCCGCCTTTTTCGGCGTCGGTTCCGCCGCTGGCGGCCAGTCCGGATCGAGAGGCGGAGGAGGGCGTGCGTCCGTTTACGAAGCAGGTTCTAAGCCGGTTATCGATGGGTGATTTCGGAACGGCGAAAGAGTTGGCGGCGGAGGCGCAGGCGGGTTTGCAAGGAGCCCGTAGAACTTGGATTTCCGAGGGGGATGCCCATGAGATCGAACTCAATGAGTCTGCCGCCGACGGACTTAGGAAAATTGCCAACGATGGTTTTGCGAACGTGCCGAAGGTCGGTCCGGTTAGCCGGGCAAGGCTTTGGGCTCAACAGCAGCATAACGAAGCGGCGTGGGCGGCAACGCAAAAGACGATGAGGGATATCGATCGTCAAGTTGCGGCGGTTCATGATCGCTTGGCCCTTATTGGGGAAGTTCCGGGGGCGGACGAGGTCCGGGACCATCTCTTCAATGCTCTGGACTGGTTGGAGGCTCTTCGGTCGGAGAAGCAGGTTTATCTGCACCGGCTACAGGGCATGATCGGCCAGATCGCGGAGAGCCTTTAGCTCGCCCTGATCGGCCCACGGACGGGAAGCGACTGATGCACAAGGGAGTTGCGGTCAACCCTGAGTACGTGCGTAACGTAGTTAAGAGGAGAAAGGGGTGAATCGACTAGGACGTGGAATAGGTAGGCAAGGGTCGGCTAGCAACAGGTGGGATGCCTCATGTATGCTGGCTAGACTAAGCCAGGAGAGCAATGCGAAACCGTAAGCCAACCCTTGGCCCTCGTGATGTGCGGGTCGCCCACGAGCCATTCCCGAGGATTACCTCGGTTAAGGTGGGAGGGTTCAAGGCAATCGCCCATGTACAGGACATTCGAATCGGCTCCCTGACGGTTCTTGCGGGTGCGAACAGTTCCGGCAAGTCGAGCGCCATTCAGCCGTTACTGCTTCTCAAGCAAACAGCGGAGGACCCAAGAGGAGGTAGCGATCTTCAACTTGCCGGAAGTCATGTTCTTTTCACAGACAAACAGCAGTTGCTTGCGAAGTCCTCGGCGGCTGGCGAGAAACCGTGTCTTCTAACTATCGGATTAACTATCGATGGAAGGGATTCCGTGCACCAAGTTTACGACGCTCCCAACGGCAAACCTCTTGCCGTGGTCAAGGCACACTACAGCGTTCCGCGATACCTGCCCGGTGAGTTTGATCTCGAACCAGGGATGGGCATGGAGGCCATTAAGGGGGCTTTGGGGGCTTTGTTTGCCCAGCTTGAGCAATCCTTCAAGCCTGAGGCCGTAAAGGTTCGAATTGAACGAGGGTTGCTTTCGATCATTCTTGAAATGAATCGAAACGATGGGGTCATGAAACTTAGCGATGGTTCAACTCAACCGTCACTGTTTTTTGTTGAAATGCCATTTCGAACGGGGTTTTCGAAGGCACTTTCCGGGATCATACATGTTCCTGGTGTTCGAAGTAATCCCTTACGCCAGTACGACCTAATCCCGAGAAGAGGTCAGGTTTTCAGGGGGACGATGGACGTATTCGTTCCAGCACTGCTGATGGAATGGCAGGAGGAAGATGAGTCCAAGATCGATCTTCTAAATGAGTACATGGTTCGCTTGGGCCTAACTTCACAGATCAAGGCCACTCAAGACGATGATTCGACCGTCGAAGTTCGTGTGGCTAGATCACTTTCGGCGAAGTCGGACATGGTGAGTATTGCCGATGTTGGGTTTGGGGTTTCTCAGGTTCTGCCCGTGCTATTAGCTCTACTTGCGGCCGAGAAAAACCAACTCGTCTATATTGAGCAGCCAGAAGTTCATTTACATCCGAATGCTCAGGTAGCACTCGCGAATGTCATTTGCGAAGCAGTCGAAAGGGGCGCTCAAGTAGTGATGGAAACACACAGCGAACTTATGCTACTTAGCATCCAGACCGCTGTAGCTCGCCGCCGCCTTGACCCAGACAGCGTTGTGCTCCATTGGTTCACACGAGATGTAGAGACGGAAGAAAGCGAAGTCTGCTCCAAGTCGCTTGCCCCTGACGGCAGTTTTGGCCCTTGGCCGGAAGACTTTTCGAAAGTCACGATGGATGCACAATTGGAATACATCAGGAGCATCCAGTAAAGGTGCCCGGATCTGATTCGGCGCTAGTAATTGACGCGGATATCGCGCGGTCGGCGGGCAACAGTCCCGGGATCGCTTACATTTGCACGGAATTATTGAACGCCACCCGGACTGGAGACCACCATGTTCGACTATGTCCAGTAATGGATTACGAATGGTCAAAGCATATGAGCGCTTTCGCCCGGACGTGGTACCTCGCGATGCGCCATGCCCAGCGATTGGTTACTGAACCGGTAGAAGAGTGCCCGAATTTGTCTAAAGCTATTCAGACCGTCAAGATGCCCTCCAAGCGTAAGGCTATTGAAAAGGATAGGCACCTAATAGACGCCGCTCATTGTGGCGGTTGTCGCGTTCTTAGCCGGGACCAGAAGGCCCGAAGGTGGTTTGCGGCACTGCATCCTCATTGCGAGAAACTTGAGGCGATTTACTGGGCGATAGTTGATGAATCCGCCTATGGCACTCAGGCGATCGCTTGGGTGAATGCGGGGGCTCCTCAGGACGCCGCATTTGCGCTAATCCCCACAATCACTACGACGAGCGTGAAATGAAGATCCATCCTTCTGAAGAACGCGGAGAGCCTATCTACCTTTTCCCGCCTAACCCCTGAGGAAGCCCTCAAGAAAGCCTACAGGCCCCAGTAGAGGCTAATGCGCCACGCAAACCGGGCGCGGGCGGGAAGAAGAAAGAGAAGCCCGAAGATACTAATCAGCCTTCGGCCTAAGCGACTCCTTTACCCGTTCGGATTCCTCCAACAGCGCGTCTCGCGCTGCGTAAGCCTCTCGCAGTTCTAGGCGCAGAATCTCCGCCTCTATTTCGGCTATTTCGGCCTCTACGTCTTCAAGGGATCTGCGCTGAAATGTCCCCTTTAACCAACCAAACAAGCCCATGCCGCCATTCTATCGGAATTGCGATGCGGGGCAGCTAAGCCCAAAACGGTCCCGTGGTTTGTCAAGGGGATAATTCCGAAATTTAATAACGCATCTGGTCAATGTCCCGTGAGAATCGCGGCGACAAGGTTGATCGGACTTGCCTGCTGGAAGGCTCTCGTTTACCACCCTTAGTCTGTCCCTGCGGGAGACGGGCAAGCACGATTTCATTCCCGCTCCGCGTCGAGCGGAGCCTTTACACAAACAAAAGAACATGGCAGACACTCACACTGCCGCCAGTGGCGGCTTCGAATTTCTCGGGTCGGAAGCGCTTCCGAGTCTCAGCTCGGCGGCGAATCTGTTTCCCACCCCGCCCGTGAATACGCGGGTCATCCTGCTTACTCTCCGGTCGTTCGGGATGACCGTTCGGTTCGATGGATCGACGCCGACGGCGGGGGCGAACGGGCATGACTATCCGGTTTCGACCACCGGCCCCTATGAGTTCACGATGAATCAGGGGCAGGCGCTGAAGGCGAAGGCGATTCAGAACGGAGGCGCGGCCACGGGGTGGATCACCTACTTCGGGGTGGCGTAAGGTGGGCCACTCGTACGGTGGGTCGCTGCCCGCGCACGGCCGGCGGGAAAGTTACGGCACATCAGGGGGAAGCGTTGGCGAGGCGCCCATGGCGGGAGCGAGCACGATTCCCAACGACATGGTGCTCTGGCTCGACGGAACGCAGGGGATCACACCAGACGGCACCGGTCTCAAGTGCGCGTCTTGGACGAGTCTGGTTGGCGGCCACGTGCTGAGCCAACCCACCGCCGGCCTGCAACCGACCCTGACCACGATGAACGGGCTGCAGTGCATCCAGACGGACGGGGTTGATGACTATCTCTCGAACACGACGTTAAACTTGCCTCAACCGTGTACGTGGTTTCTGGTGATGAAGCCAAATGCAATTCCGAGTGGCGGTATCAATGCCTATCTATTGGATGGGAAACCTGGGAGCCCGACTGGAAGGCAGATCATGATGTTCCTAGGGGGTCCTCCGCTTCGCTACACCTTCTCGGCGACTGTGCAAATGACCGTAGCAAGTCCGACCCCGGATACGAACAGGCACCTCTTGACTGGCATTTATAACGGAGGGTCCTCAGTTGGTTACCTTGACGGTATTCAAGTGGCGTCCGGCACATGCGGCTCCGAAACACAAGACGGCTTAACAATTGGCCTTAGAGGACAGTCTGGGGGTTCGCCCTTCTCCGGTATCTTCGGCGAGATCATAGCCTACTCGCGTCAGATGTCGACCAGTGAACTTAATGCAGTACACGGCTACCTGAAAAACAAATGGCAAATCACTTAGACTCCGCTTGTCGGGCCTTAAGCCTCCGTATCTCTTTGGGATGCGGAGGCTTTTTTTGCGTTTAGAGCCTGTAATTCGTCTGCTCAGGCATGTCAGTCGTTCTGACGAAGTGACTTTCGGGCCAAAATGTGATAGAGCCGTATGGACCAAACGATAAACCCGCCAGTGGAAGCTAGACCGGTTGCGAAGGCTTGGTCCCAGTTTTACAACGTACGAACGAGTTCGGAGCCTGGCTTCCTCATGCTCGCCGCGCTCTGCGCGTTTATCGGCTCCGTGCCATTCGAGATGTCGCTTACGGCCGCGCCGGGTGCCTTCTCAATCACCACTCTGATTGGCTACGGGTTCTTTGTCATCGCCATCTTCAATATGCGGCGGTGCTTTGCGGCCCCGCCTTTGGCCTTCTGGGCGTTCGTCGTCTACCTGTACATCACGCTGATGACGTCGGTGGCTTTCTCCGGCGGCCACCGCGACGAAGCAATCAAACGCGCTGTGACGCTCGCGCAGCTCGTCCTCATGCTCCTGATCTGCGTGAACCTTTTCCGCTATAAGAAGTTCTTCTTTGCCGCCCTATGGGCGCAGGGCATCAGCTGTTTCTTCGTCGCTTGTCTCCACACGATCGGCTTTGGCGCGACTGCCATCGCCCGTGCCGGCGTTGAGACTCGCGAAACGACATTCGGAGCAGATCCCAACTTCCAGTCGATGATCATGGGGACCGGGGCCTTAGCGCTTATTGGGCTTGCTCACGGACGTCGTAGCGCGGCATGGTGGCTCCCCTTTCTGGTGTGGCCCATGGCCGTTCTTGAGTTGGTGGACATGTCTCGAACCGGTTCGCGCGCGGGCTTGCTCGGGTTCGGGGTTGGACTGGCTTCGTTTGTGATCATGAAGACCAGCCCGGCGAAAATGCTCATGCGCGCGTTCGCGTTGTTCATAGCCCTTATAGGGTCAGTGGCGGTCATGCTTCAATCGCCCCTTCTTCGAGCGCGACTTGACAAAACGATCAACAGCAGCGATACCAACGGACGAGAGTTGATCTTCAATGGGGCCGTGGCCATGTTTAAGCACAAGCCCTTGTTCGGCTACGGGATGATCACGAATCAATACGAGCTGTTCCAGAACATAGCCCTGAGCTTTAGGGGTCCAGCCCTTTATTCGCTGGATACCCACAACCAACTCCTGGGCGTCGCCACAGAGACGGGACTTGTAGGATTGATCCCCTTTCTGATCGCGGTCGCTCTTTGCTTCCGAGACGCGTTCAGATCGCGTGTCACGTCCTACGGGGTGATTTCACTCTCTATCTTGATTGCGACCGTCGTCGCGAACAGTAGCGGCAACGGCCATATCCTAAAGAGCACTTGGATCGCGTTCGCGTTCGCGATGGGCACGAGTTGGGCATATAAGGCGGAGAAGAATCAGGTTCCCGCCGAACCAACGCACCCCGCGTACGCTTAGTGATGGGTTTATGGGCGCGCATTCAGGCCGGTTGGCAAAGAGCAGACGCGCGGCTTGATGCTTGGATCGGGGACCTTTGGTCCGAAGATGTTCCCCCGGACCCTGCCGGGGAAGACTCCAAGTCGGTGCGGCACATCCTCGTCAACCTGGTGTGGCCCGTAGTGTGTGCGGCGATCTTCCTCGCTTTCTATTTCCTGCGCCGCTAAGGGGCGGCGTGGGCTTCAACCGCCGCCGGTTTAGGCTTCTTCGCCAACCACGGGCGTTCCGCCACCAGGAAGAGCAGGTAGCAGCCCACGAGGACAGCGACGACGCAAACAACGAGGGTCAAGACGAAGGCCGGATCCCCCTTTATGTTCGCCTTCTCAGCCACCGTTCGCGACACCTTCATTCCGAGCCGGAGGCAGTACAGGTGGAAGAGGTAGATCGAGTATCCGTACGCGCCAATGAAAACGAGTGGGCGCCAATTGAGGGCCGCAACCGTGACCTGACGAGCCTTCTGGGCTACCGTTTCCTGCATCGTAAAGAAGAGGAAGCCCGCCAGAAGGAAACCGCTGCCGAGGTCGGTGAGGATCAGGGGGGCTAGATCGCCTGGGGCGGCGTACGCAGCGCCCAGAAGTGCCGCGCCGACCAGTAAAAGTGGCCCGAGCGTCTTCCATCCGGTTGTCGACGACAGGGCCAGCTTGCAGACCACCATACCGAGTACGAAAAGGACAGCGAACCACGGTGCGGTGTGTTCGTAATTGGCGGGCGGTATGAGCGCCGCCACGAGGCCGAACCAGATCGCCGCAATCGCCAGCCCTGCCGCCATCACGGCGCCAATGCCTCGGCGGAGGAGAACCCCCGCTAGCAGCGGGAAGAGGAAGTACAACTTCCATTCCAGACAGACTGTCCACAGAATTCCGCCAGCAGATCCGTCGATGTTAGGAAAGAGGTCGCGAAGGAGGAGCAGATGGACCGCCGCCGATTCCCACGTCAGATTGGACGATCCGTGACGGACCATTTGGATTGCGCCGAAGCCAATCAGAAGCAAAACGAAGAAGTAGTAAGGCGGGAGGATTCTTTTGGCTCGTCGCGCCATGAATTCCCTGTAGGTGCCTCGTAATTGACCTGCTCGCGCCACGGGGATCATGAGAACGAAGCCGGACAGAACGATAAAACCGCAGACGGCCGGGTGGCCGACCTGAAGCCACGTCCAATGGGAAGGAACCTTCCCAGCGAACCAAATTGAGGTCGTGTGACTTAGTACCACTGCAAGGGCCAGCAACGCGCGGTAGCTGTCCAGAAAGCCGTAGTGGGCCTTCTTGGCCGGGACGCTATCGCTCATGACTCATCACCTTTGGTAACCCTTTATACCTTTCGGCATCCCGGCCCGCTTTGGAGCGGGCTGGGATGGGTGAAACAGCGAAAGGCTGCGAAAGGCCTCTCTACCTCGTCTGCCATTGAGCGGACAAACGCTTAGGCCGGCTTTGCGCCGGCCTGGATCCAGGCTTCGATGGTTTTGATCTCGGTTTCGGAGGGGGGAGGGCCGCTGGGGGGCATCTTTTTGACGCCGGGGGCGCCGCGCATGACTTGGACGAGTTGGCTGCCCGCCGGGTCGCCGGGTTTTACGGTGGGGGAGATGCCTTCGTAGTTGGTGAGGTTGATGTGGCCCGCGGGGTTGGCGCCGCTGTGGCAGGGGAGGCAGCGGGTGGTGAGGACGGCCTGGGCGCCGGCAAAGGGGGCGGCGGTGGCGTCGGGGGCGGAGTCGCCGCCTTTGCAGCCGATTGCGGCGATGAGGAGGCTGGCGGAGATCACCGAAAGAGGCTTCACGCCCGTTATGATACGCCCTTCCCGATTCTGAAATAGGCGACGGCCCAGCGGCGGAGGAGTTTCCAGGTCATGAGAAAGAACAGGCCGCCCATGAAGCCGCCGAACAGGGCGTTCAGGGCTTCTCCGGCCAGCCATGCGTTTAGGACCCAGAAGGTGAGGGCGAGGCCGTAGACGATGAAGGCGCCCTGCAGGAGGAGCAGGAGGAGGAGGGTCCGGAGCTTCATCTAGTTGTTAGGGAGTTAGGGAGTTAGGGAGTTAGGGAGTTAGGGAGTTAGGGAGTTAGGGAGTTAGGGAGTTAGGGAGTTAGGGAGTTAGGGTTTAGGGTTAAGGGTTAAGGGTTAAGGGGCGAGTTTTGGGGGGCTCTTGGGCAGATTTTATCAGCCCCGAAGGGGCGATAGTCGATAGCGAAGGGCGAAGCCCTGGTACTACGTTTCGGGGAGTTTCCTAGGCCTGAAAGGCTGATATACCTCGACACCACGCATACGTTTCGCCGAATTCAATTGCCAGAGTGTTAGTCAGGCACGCATGGTCGGGGTATGTCGGCCTTTCAGGCCTAGGGATGGCTTACTCTCCTGTGACCAGGGCTTCGCCCTTCGCTATCGACGGTCGCCCTTTCAGGGCTAAAAATGCCGCATCCCCAAACTCGGTCAATTCTGCAATTGGCTTAGGGATTAGGGTTAGGATGGCGGTTAGTACGAGATTCGAACTCGTGGGTCCCTGTTGGGGCCTCGTGCTTAGCAAGCACGTGCATTAGACCACTCTGCCAACTAACCGAAAACGAAAAAAGGCCCGCAAGAAGCTCTCTTGCGGGCCGGGGGAGTTGTTTGGAAGATCGTTCCTAAGACTCAGCGCCAAGCCGCCCGCTCGAAGAGCAGGGGGTGGAACTACTGATGGTTAGGACGATTCCGAACACGCTTTAAAGCTACCCGCGGCGGAAGTGGCGCTTGAGGCGAAATGCCTAGAACCAAATTCGCGCTTAATCCGTTCTATCTTCACGGGGGTACCGGCGTATCCTTTAAGCGGACGCAATGAGAGCGGCGACACAGACGGAAGAGCAGGAGGCGACGCCGGTCGAGCGGTTGGCGCCGGAGGATTTGGCGGCACTTCGTCAGTGGGTCGTCGATCGTCAGGTGGCGCCGGCGGACGACGCGGTGACGCTGGCCGACATCGCGGAGGCGACTGGGCTTTCCGCCAGCGAGGTGCAGATCCAGCTCGACCGAATCCGCGAGGAGCGGGCCCATCAGGTGGCGCCGGCGGCGCCTCGGCTGAATCAGCGGGTCCTGCTGGCCTTGGCGATCGTGCTTTTTGCGGGCGCCGGAGCGGTGAGGGTGCTGACGCCTCGGCCGCTGACGGAGGAGGAGTTTGAGGCGAGGGCGAAGGCGATCCTTGAGGAAAAGAGGCGAAACAGGCCGCTGAAGCCGATTCACTATCCGATCGAGTCGAAGGTGACGACGGAGGCGATCGTGCCGAACGCTCTTCAACTGGTGTTCTCGGGGCCGCTCACGAAGACGATGGTGACACCGAAGGCGGGTGGTCCGATGGCCCGGCAGGCGGCCATCGATGGTCTTACGAAGGCCATTCGGGAGGGTTATGACGCGGCGCGGGAGGCCGAAGCCAAGGCTCCGATTCCCGCGAAGCCGTTGCCTAAGCGGCCGGAGACCTTTGGGTGGGGTAGCGCTCAGCCGGGCGCGCTGAGCGTCTCGATCGGTTTTAGCGGAGGGAACACGGTGACCGTCCTCAACACCATCCCTCCTCCGGGCTTCTCGGCGGAGCAGTTCGCGAAGGATATTCAGCAGGGGATCGGGAGGCTAGCGGAGAGCATCGTCGAGGGCCAAGAGCGGTCGCAGGAGATGAGCCTCAAGCAGGGAAAGATGACCCCCCGCGACATCGGGATGCCGCCTCCGGGTTTTTCGATTATGTTTAAGGGGCGCGAGCAGGTGTCGACACAGGCCAGTTCCTTGAGCATTCTTCCGGTCGATCTGGTTCGCACGGCCCGAAAGCTGGAGTTCACGATTCGGAATCTGATGTGGCGCGACGTATTGCCGCCGGACTACGGGTTCGCGGCAAGTCGGGCCGCCTGGGCGAAGCGCGCTCCTCAACCATTTGCCGACGTTACGATCGTCGGCCCCGGCGGTCCCATCGACTTTCGGCTTCCGATGATTGCGTCCGATCAGTATCCGACGGCGGCAGACGCGGCCCGGGCTTCGGAACGGATCTTGAAGGAAGGGATTGGGAAGGCGGTTCAGCAGCTTAAAAGGTTTGAGAAAGGAGGATCGTCACGTTAAATCCGGTTCAGAAGGAGCAGGAGGCGGAGGAGCTTCTTTCAGGCGGCGAATCGGCGGCCCTGCGGAAGCGGCTCGGGTTTGTGGAAGGGGGCGACGCGCCGGTTACGGTTCAGGATGTGGCGGAGGCGACCGGCCTCACGGAGGCCGAGGTCATTGCCCAGGTTCGCCAGATCCGGGCGGAAACCGCCTTCGCCGAGCCGAAGGCCGCGCCCGCTCCGTCGCCTCTGCCTTGGATCGCGTTGGGCGCGTTGGTGGTGGCGGTCGGGGTGACCGGCTGGCGCATCAGCTTGGGCGACGGTATGCCCAGCTTTAAGCCCGAGCCCCGCGGCGACGTGCCTTTCGCTCCGGCGGCCCCGGCACCGGTCCGTCGGGAACTCGCGACGATGTCGCTGGCGATGACGAACATCTCGAACATCAGCCAGCGTCCTCCCTCCGGGTTCGATGTCCACGTGTTGGGTCAACGGAACGACTATTCGTCCGGCTCGTCCTACGATCCGGAAACGATCGCGTTGCCTTATGGCCAGGTGTTGAAGGGGTTGGCGGAGTCGGCGGCGGAGGTGGCGGCGGCGATGGATGAAGCGGAGAAGCATCCGCGGTTCCCGTTGCCTCCGCCGTCCGCCAACGGCCGCTATCGAGATTCGCAGGGCAACGTCTATACGCCCCGCCCCGGTTTTGCCCGGGTCGTGATGAGCGGGTGGGCCGGTACCGAAGCGGGGTGGGTTCAGCTCCCTTTGACGGCGGAGGGGCGAAAGGCGTTGGACGATCTGGCGCAACGCCTGCTGAAAGACGCCAAGAAGGAGCAAGACGACGCGCTGGCCCCGGTTTCGGACCCTCGGGCGGGCCTGGTCGTTCCGCCTCCCGGATTCGCTTTTCGGTTTGCGGGAAGGCGTTTAGATTTTCAGCAAGGGCCGCGAATCTCCTTTGCGGGCATCCCTAGACCGGCGGTTGCGGACCGCGTTACCGCCGCGCTTTTGAACGCGGTACACCGGGACCGGCGTCCGCCCATTGGTCCTTGGACCGGCGATGCCGGAAAGGACGCTAAAATTCCCATACCTTCACTCAGTCACGTCGAGATCTTGGGGCCGGAGAATCTGGTCACCGGCGATATTCCGACGCGGGTGGGTGAGGAGGCCGCGACCCGGAAGGCGATTGAAGCGCTGGCGGGCAAGGTTGCCGAACAGATCGATGCCATTAACCACAAAGCCGCAGAATATAACGGAAACCGCAGGCCTTGAGGCGGATGCCCCCATCGCGCCCCAAGAGATTCGGGAGCTGATCGCCCGTCTCACCGAACAGTCGGTCGAGGCGGTGCCCGCTCATGAGGCACGGACCCTCGAAGGGCTGGCCCTGGAAACGGGCATTTCGGTGAACCAGCTGCGTGACGGCTTAGCGGATCTCCGCAAGCCGAAGCGGTTCATCGTCCCTCCCGCCGCCATCGCCGCGTTCGTTGCCCTCGTCGGGGTCGGTTACTGGGCCATCGTCCATACGCCTCCGGTCGACGCCCGGGCACCGGCGGCGGAGTCGGTGACGGCGCCGCCGGTTCAGGTCCCCGAGCCGGTCGCCCCGGATACTAGCGGAACCGTGCCGTTGACCAACGTGACCTTCGGGCCGGACAGCGGCAACTACTCCGTCGACACCGGCTTCGAACCCTCGACGCCGCTCCCGGAAGGGGTGAGCATCAACGCTCAGGCGAGTACGATCATGTGGGGAAGCGGAGACCATCGGGCCGCCGCCTTCGATAAGCCCCTGAGCCCGGATCAGGAGGCGGCGGTTCGCAAAGCTATGGAGGAGCTTCTTCAGTACGTTCGAGCGGACGCTCCGCGACGACATGTCGGGACCCCAAAACCCGGCACCGTCACTCCTGGAGCCCCGGGCGGAACGTTCCCGGTGCAGATCGGCGGCATGACGTACCACGGAGCCTATGGCGGTTCGGTGGACCTCCCTCCCCCCGGCAAAGAGTACGACGCGGCCGCCGCCCGAGCGATCTCGAAGGCGGCGAAGCTGTTCGTGGAGGCGATGCAGGAACAGCTTCGCCAAAGCGGACGTTGGCGGCGGGAGAACGGGCCCTAGCCTTTAGGGACGGTGCTGGCGGTCGTGCTTCTGGCGGTGGATTTGGTGGCTCACTCGGCTCTGCGTGCGGTCTAACCGGCGTCGTTCGGCCGAGGTGAGGCGTCCATGGTGGGCGAGGCGGTCTTTGCGTTCTCTCGCTCGGAGAGCGGCTTCGCGCGCTCGAATCGTCGCCGCTTCTCGTTTGGTCAGCGAGCCGCGATGGATACCCTGTTCGATCCGCTTGTGCTGATCGTGCTGTCGATGATTCACTCCTTGGGCCGAGGCGAGGACGGGGAGCATCGCGAGGACGAAGAGAAGAGTTTTCAGATTCTTCATGGTGAAGGGAGGGACGGAGGTACGGGCGGAGAGTTCAGTGGTCCTGGGTCCTGAATTTCGTGCCGGGCGCGGTGACGTAAAGCTGTTGGATGATCTTCGCGACGACGCCGGTCCAGCCGGTTTGGTGGCTGGCGCCGAGGCCTTTTCCGGTCTCGCCGTGGAAGTATTCGCTGAACCAGATCAGATCCTTCCAGTGAGGGTCGAAGTCGAGGAGGTCGGACCCTCCGTTGCAGGGTCTCCGGCCGTCTTTGTTGGGGAGGAAGAGGCTTAATAGTCGTGTTTCCAGATCCGCCGCCACGTTGGCCAGGGTCATGCAGGGGCCGCCAGGTTCGGGTTCGGGGAGGGTCATCTTGCCGCCGAAGTAGTAGTCGAACCGTTGGAGCGATTCGATGAGCAGGTAGTTCACCGGGAACCAGACGGGGCCGCGCCAGTTGGAGTTGCCGCCGAAGGAGCCGCTGGTCGATTCGCCCGGTTCGTAGTCGATCGAGTGGACCTCATCGCCTAGGGAGAGCATGAAGGGGTGCTCTTCGTGGAACTTCGAGACGCTACGGATGCCGAAGTCGGATAGGAACTCCGCGGGGTTTAGGACTCGTTGCAGGATCCGGTCCAGGCGTTCTCGCCCGACCGCGGACATCAGACCTCGCTCCTGCTGACCGGGTAGGTCCAGGCGAGCGACGTGGCGGGTCAGGTCGGGCCGGTTTTCCATGAACCAGTCCATCCGCGCACGGAATCCATCAAACCTCGCCAGATCTTGGGGGTCGATGGTGGTGACCGCGAACAGGGGGATGATGCCGACGAAGGAGTGGACACGGCTGGACTCGCAAGTTCCGTCGGGATGGAGAAGGGCGTCGTAGTAGAACCCGTCGGTTTCGTCCCAGAGCTCAACGCCGTCTTGAAGGCGGTTGTTGAGGGCGGTGGAAACGTACATGAAGTGCTCGAAGAACTTGGAGGCCACGTCCTCGTAAGCCGGGTCGTGGCCGGCCAGTTCGAGGGCGATATCCATCATGTTCAGGCAGAACATCGCCATCCAACTGGTGGCGTCGCTCTCCTCTAGGCGGTAGCCGTCGGGCAGGTGGCGGTTCCGGTCGAACACCCCGATGTTGTCCAGTCCGAGGAATCCGCCCTCGAAGACGTTGTTGCCCTGCGTGTCCTTCCGGTTGACCCACCAGGTGAAGTTCAGCAGCAGTTTGTGAAAGGCGCGCTTGAGGAAGGTCTTGTCGCGTCGCCCGTCGATCTCGTAGACGCGAAGGGCCGCCCAGGCATGGACGGGTGGGTTGGCGTCGCTGAAGCTCCACTCGTAGGCGGGAATCTGGCCGCTCGGGTGTTGCATCCATTCCCGCATGAGGAGGATGAGCTGATCTTTGGCAAACCTCGGGTCGATCAGGGCCAGGGGGATGGTGTGGAAGGCGAGGTCCCAGGCGGCGAACCAGGGGTATTCCCACTTGTCGGGCATCGACATGACCTCGCCGACGTGGACGTTGCGCCATTCCGCGTTTCGCGACCTTCCCGGGGGTGGGTTTGGTTGCGCGGGGTCTCCTTCCAGCCAGGTGCCTACGTCGTAGTGATAGAACTGCTTGCTCCACAGCAGCCCGGCAAAGGCCTGGCGCTGCACCTTGGCTACTTCGTCGGGAAGGCCCGGCGCGAGTTCGGCGTAGAAGGCATCCGCTTCTTTTCGGCGGAGCTCGATGGTTTCATCGATGTCGGGAAGGTCCGTACTGTCGGTCAGCGAGTATCGGAAAACGACCGATCCCCCGGCGGGAACGATGGCCTGGAACATGGCTGCCGCCTTGGTGCCTCGTCCTTGCGGGTTGACGGCCGTTTCTTCCTTGCGGATCACGTAGCGGTGGAAGGCGTCTTTGACGAATGGCTGCTCGTTCGGAGTGTGGAAGAGCTCCGCGAGGTTGGATTCGTTCTCGGTGAAGAGCCACTCGGGTGACCCCTCGGCGGCGAACCGCATTTGGCCATAGAGAGGATGGGCGACCGCTACCTTTCCGCGGTTTAGGGTGAGTTCGGGCCTTTGGTTCCCGAGCTTCCAGTCCCACGTGTTGCGGAACCAGACGTGGGGAAGTACCCAGATCGGCGCGTCTTCGGGTCCTCGGTTTGAGACGGTGACGCGGAAGACGGTGGTCGTAGGGTCGGCTTTAGCGGTCTCGATTTCGACGTCGAAGTATCGGCTTTCGTTGAAGACGCCAGTGTCGAGCAGCTCGATCTCCGCGACCCCATGCCCAGCTTCCCGGTTGCGGCGGACGAGTTCGTCGTAAGGGAAGGCGGCCTGCGGATACTTGTAGAGCATCTTGCCGTACGAGTGGGTCGGGGTGGCGTCCAGGTACCAGTAGCACTCCTTGACGTCCTCTCCGTGATTCCCCTCGGAGTTAGTCAGGCCGAAGAGCCGCTCTTTCAGAATCGGGTCGTGGCCGTTCCAGAGGGCGAGGGCGACGTTGAGCAGGCCATGCCGGTCGCTCCATCCGGCGAGACCATCCTCGCCCCATCGGTAGGTTCTGGAGCGCGCCTGATCGTGCGAGAAGTAGTCCCACGCGGTGCCGTTTGGAGAGTAGTCCTCCCGAACCGTCCCCCACTGTCGTTCACTGACGTAAGGCCCCCACCGGTGCCAAATCGCCCGCTCGCCGTCATTCTCTTGGAGTCGTCGTTTTTCGCTCACTATCCCCCCGTCGCAAACCCTGGATAGAGCGTCATGCCGCCGTCCACGAAGATCGTCTGCCCGGTAATGTATTCGCTCATGTCGCTGGCGAGGAACACGGCGACCTTGCCGATATCGTCCACGTTGCCTACGCGATCGTACGGAATCAGTTTCCGAAGAGAAGCCTCGGCCTCGGGCGTCGACCAGGCGGCGGTGTTGATGGGCGTTTTGATCGCGCCCGGTCCGATGGAGTTCACGCGAATCTTCTGCGGCGCTACTTCCTGCGCCAGCGACTTCATGAGTTGCAAGATGCCGCCCTTGCTGCTGGCGTAGTTCACGTGGCCGCCCCACGGGATGGTTTCGTGGACGCTGCTCATGTGGACGATCTTGCCGAGGGAGGCGGAGACGTCTCGCATTCCCCGCCGCTTGAACTCCCGTACTGCCGCCCGAGCGCACAAGAATTGGCCGGTGAGGTTCACCTTCATCACGAACTCCCATTGCTCCAGGGTCATCGCGTCCAGCGCGGCGTCCCGCTGAAGGCCGGCGTTCGCGATCAGGGTGTCGACGGTGCCGAACTTCGCGATGGTTTCGGCAAACATCGCATCCACCCCCGTCTCGTCGCCCACATCCGCCTGGATCCCGATCGCCGAGCCGCCGGACGAGTTGATGTCCTCGACGATCGCCTGGGCTGCTTCGGGTCTGACGATGTAGTTCACCACCACGTTTGCCCCGGCCACCGCCAAGTGCCGGGCGACGCCCTCGCCGATGCCGCTGTTCGCGCCGGTAACGATCGCCGTTTGGCCGGAAAGCGGCTTATGCGGATAGAGCGCTTCAATACTTGCCTGCGTGCCCACGCCTACAAGATAGGGGATGAGTAGGCTTTCGGTGCCAAACCTTAAGGTTTTGTTATTTCGGGGCGGGACTTTGCGCGGCTGCGGGCTTGGCGGTCATGGTTCGAATGATCCGAACGGCACCCGCTCCGAAAGCGAACGCGGCGATAGCAAGCAGGATCGCATAGCGAAGCGGAACCGGCGGAACCGGCGGAGCAGAGGAGCGGATCCCGGGCATGAGTTTTCTCTTGTACCTGACTAAACTCCGACCAAATCCTCAAGACCTTGGCTGGGCAGGCCAACGCTCTCGCTCGTAGACCTGAATTTCCACGGTCAATCTTTCCGCTTCCTGTTGTTCGGACGTTCCAAGCTCAGGTTCGAAAATTTCATCTAGCCGCCTGAGCGCTGCAGCCAGATCGGCATCGTTTTGGATAAGTCGAGTAGCGCTCATAACGGCTCAAAAGTAAAAGGGGACTTTTACTTCCAGAACTTCCGGAACGCCAGGATCAAGATGATCGCGCCAATAGTCGCGCCGACGATGGTCCCGATGAAGCCGCCGCTTCCACCGCCCAGCAGCGCTTGCATGATAAAGCCCATCACAACCGAACCCGCGATGCCGAGCAGCATCGTCATGATGCAGCCCTTCGGTTCACGGTCGCTTCCGGGAACGACGGCTTTGGCTAAGACTCCGGCGATGAGACCGACGATGATCCAATAAATCATATGAAATCCCAGACTCGTGTAAGGAGTCTAGGGTTTCTGGGGCGTGACCTTGGCCCTATTCTGGATCCCGGCCATCCGAAGCTTTGCCTGGTCGGCAAACGAACCCATGGGCCAGCGATGGAGCACCTCGGCATAGCAAGACTTTGCCCGGTCGAGGTCGTGGAGGACGTTTTCGCAAAGCAACCCGGTGCGGAAGCAGGCGGTCTCTTGAACGTCCTCGGTGGCATCCGGCGAGCCGTAGGCCGTCTCGTAGAGCCGCATGGCGTTCACGTTGTCGGCGGCCCGCTCCAGGTCGCCCGCGAGGGAAACCATCTCCTTTGCCTTAACCAGTCCGTGAAAGGCCAGCCCGGCGATCGGTTTGGCAAGCGTCCGCGCATCCATCTCTCGCCGCATCTTTGGAAGATGCTTGAAGAAGGCGTCCACGCACTCCTGGTTCGGGCCACGCGGTTCGCGCAGGCTCTTGTCCATCCAATGTAGCACGATGTGGGCGTCCTCCGGATTAGTTCGGTGCAGCTCGGCCAACTCCATGCGTCCCAACACGCCCAGGTCCTTCACTTCGGCCAGGGTGGCTTTGCTGTCGCTGGCCATCTCGCTATCTCGGGTCGGGCGGCACAGGATGCAGAGGATGAAGCCGGCAAAGGCGCCGCCGAGGTGGGCTAAGTGGGCAGTCCCGCTGGCCCGGCCGATCAGCAAGTAGAAAACCAGATCCAGCCCCAGGAAGTAGAGCCCGACGCCCCACATCGGCCAGTCCGTGATCTGCCAGCGGATGCCCCAGCCCCAAAGCGTGGTCACCTTCGCATAGGGGAACATCCAAAGCGCCGCGCCCACAATGCCCATGATCGCGCCGCTAGCCCCGATAAGCGGCACGTTTGGATCGGCCCTTCCGAAAATGTAGGCGTGAAGCGCCGCACCGACCGCGCCCGAAAGCAGATAGAGCGGCACGAAACGGTACCAACGAAGCCGGCCCTCCACAGCGATGCCAAAGAGAGCGAGGAACCACATGTTCCCGAGGAGATGCTCGATGCCTCCGTGCAGGAACATGGAGGTCAGGATTTTGATCGGCGTGAAGTCCGCCGCCTTGACGCCCCACTCCTTCATCACCGAAGCTTTTGCCCAAAGCCCGTTCTCCGTGGTGACGATGTAGACGAGGACATTCGCAACGATCAGGAAGATGGTCGCAAAAGGAAAACTTTCAGGTGGATTCTTACTCCGAAGCGGTAGGGGCACGTTGGTTGAAAACCTTACCAGCCGAGATCGCGAGTCTAAGACAAAATTCCTGTTCCTCGCAAAAAACGGTATGTCATCCTATTGAGACCTTGGGGACTTTAGCGGTGCTTGCGGGAAACTACGTGGGGACGCCCCGGCTTCGGCCGGGCGCGGAAGACTCGTTGAAACCGGCCGAAGTCAAAGCCCTCCTCCGCGAAGCCGCCCCCGCCCCGCTTGAACTCCGCGCCGACGGAACCTTCCGCCACCGCGGTGCCCTCGAAGGCTGCGTCCTCCTCAAAGGTGGCCGCCTGCAATTCGAACCCGCTTCCTTCGACGGCATGACCAAAGAGGCCATGCGCGCTCGCGCCGAAGACGCGGGTCGAGAGTTCGGTCTCGCTTGGATCTTCGAACCCTTCGAGCTCGAGATCGAAGAGGACGGCACCATGGCCACGGTCACCACCGGAGTGGTCCAGGTCGCCTACACCCGCGCCGAGCCGAAGGCAGCGAAGAAGAAGTTAGGATAGGGAAGAAGGACAAGGAAAGAGGTAAAAGGCCGTTTCCATGTTGTTCCTGCCCAAAGCCCAATGACCCTCTAACCCAATGACCCCACTCCTCGCTCTCATCGCCCACGACGGAAAGAAGGACACTATGCTTGCCTTCGCCAGCCGCCATCGCGAGACTTTGTCCCGCTATCGCCTCATCGCCACCGGAACCACCGGTACCCTCGTTGCGGGCGCGACGGACCTCGAAGTCGAACGCGTCCGGAGTGGTCCGAAAGGCGGCGACGTCCAGATCGCCGCCCGCATTATCGATGAGCCGTTTGCCGCCGTCTTCTTCTTCGTCGAGCCCATGGACGTCCACCCCCACGACCCGGATATCCAGACGCTGCTCAGAACCTGCAACATCGCCAACGTGCCGCTGGCGACGAACGAGGCGACGGGTGACCTGTTGATGAAGGCCCTCTAAGCTCGATTGGCACGAATCTTGCGCCGTTCAGTACCGGCCCCCTCGGGCGATACGAACATGAAACGCAAATTTGTCCTCCTCACATTGGGTGCGGCACTCTCCGCCGTTGCATCGGCGAACCCCGCCGTTAGCCTGACCAACGCTTCCGGACCGGAAGCCTCGAACGTGCTCCTTGGCTGGTCGTTCTCCACTACGACCGACGTCTACGTAACCGGTCTTGGTTATGTCGATCTCGGCGCCGACGGCATGAACAGCAGCCACGAAATCGGGATTTTCGACGTCGCGGCGAACAGCCTCGTTACCAGCGCGACCCTCGCCGCCGGAACCGCTTCGACCAAGTTGGGCGATTTTCGGTACGCGACCGCGGACGGAGCAAAGCTTTCCGCCGGCAAGCGATACATGATCGTCGGTACCAATGACTCCGACTTGTGGACGACCGATCAGCACTCCATTGCGAGCTTCGCCTCGGAGATCGTGCCGGACAACTACTCGGCGTTCAACTACGGAGTGAACAGCCTCCAGATCCCGACTCAGACTTACGTCTATAAGCAGTACTTCGGACCGTCCTTCACCTATTCGGCCCAACCGGTCCCCGAGCCTGCTTCCATGGCGGCGCTCGGACTTGGCGCCGTCGCGCTTTTGAAGCGCCGCAAACGCGCCTAAGAGCCTCAGCGAGGTGGCGGGAAAACCGCCACCTCGTCGACGATCTTGCCTATCGCGTCTTTCTCTCCGCGTTTCAATCCACCGTTGTCCTGTCCATCCCGGCCGATGCTATAGACCCGGAACTCCGAGCCCTTGATCTTCACGATGAGCGGCTTACCGGTGAATGGGTCGATCGGTGAGACCTTTGTCGGCCAACGGCCCGTCTGGTCGTGAATGGTAAGCGCTTCGGCCAAACCAGCTTGGACCGCCCGGCGGGCATCCAGTTGGGTGATGGAGTCGCCCGCTTGAGAGAAAATCGGCATCAAAATGCGCTGAAGCACAAAACTCAACCCCTTCTTATCCTGAAGCCAGTTGTCGATGGAAGCCATCTGCTGTCCAATTTCACGGGGCGATTTCTTGAAGCCATCGGTTCTACGATAAGCTTCGTTCCAGATCTGAAGATGCCTCGCGAGGAAACCTCGAAGCTTGCTGTCTTCCGGTAGGCCTGATCGGTGGAGACGCGCTAGATCGATCTTTCTCTCTTTGGTAGTCTCTTCCGAGAAGGATAAACTTGTCACGCCGCCGAAGACATCGAGATTTCGGGTCACAACGACACCGGTAAATGCTTCACCGCGAAGCGCCCGCCCAAATTCCGGTAAGGGTGGCGACTTGGCTAGCCAGTCGGTATAGCGAGCGATCCGCTTCGGATCACTCGCCGCCGCATCGAGACAACGCTCCAAGCCGCCTAACGCGATCGTCTCGGATGAAATCCGCACGAGCATCGAAATGATCGTCGGCTCTTGACCGGCCCAAACGGCAACCTGCCGGGCCAACGTCAAGTCGGCCAAAGCTGCCTCGTCGTTACCCTTGGCCGCGTTCCGGCCCGCCCGAATCGCCGCCGCCTTGGCGAGGGTCTTCATGGGCCGGTACTCCGGTAAAAGAAGATAAGGGCCAAGATCCCAATCCCTTTTGAAATCGACCTTCGGGCGATCGATCGCCGTCTGGATGTGCTTCAAGGCCGGATCGTATTGAGCCACCAGCGAATCGACGGACGCGTAGTTTCGCTTCTTCAGCTCCTGGGTCAGCTCTCCGTCTACCTTCTGTGGAGGCATCACTCTGACCGCGGCTCGAATCGCGGATGCCGCGTTGTCCGTGTCGGCAACCTTCTCCGGAAACAGGTCGGCGGTTACGAACGGCATGCCGTTCTTCTGATATTCCGCCACCGCTGCCGGCAAGTCGCCGTTGGCGGTGGGAAAGTCATAGAACAAAGTCACAACCCGGAAGATGCCGTAGAACGAGGTGATCACCACCGTTCCGAGGCTCACCGAGGTCGCAATGAGGCAGCCCTTGCGCATCCGCTCCAGGCTACCTCTCGCGATTCAAGGCCTTAGGCCTTGCGGCGGCGTCGCAGAAGTCCGATCGCGCCAAGTCCTAACGCGGCCATCGTCGCCGGTTCCGGCACAGGCTGGCCATAGACTTCGATCTCATTGAGTCCGGCGGACGCGCCGTAGCGAGTGTCGACGGTGAACCGAACGTAGCGACCAAGCGAGCTGACCCCTAAGGTGTTCGTCTTTAAAGTGAGCCCACTCCACTCCGCATTGCTAAAGCTGTCCGAAACGACGTCGGTGAAGTTCACTCCGTCGGTGGAAAGCGCGATCGTATAGGCGTTCGTGCCTCGATCGAAATAGCCGCGGTTGTGGGTGTCCTGGAGGACAAAGGACGAGACCGAATAAGTCGCGCCGAGATCGACGGTGGCGTAACCGTTCGAATTCTGAGGTGTAAGCCAGAACGACCAGTCGAAGCCTGTTCCCGTATCGTTGTACCGGCCATCGGTGATGGTCTGCGCGGGGAAAACCTCGGAACCGCTGTTGTAGTAACCGCTAGAGTCGACCACCGGTTTGCCCAGTGCGAGGTTTGGATCAGCGGCGGCGACGGCCACCAGAGCCGTGAGAGAAATGAGGGAAAGAGCAATCTTCATTGAATTAAACTCATATCAATAATAGCGCAGGACTTTCGCATCCCATCCTGAAAACGAAGTGAATATCGTCTTATTGCGGGGATAGCATTTGGGTCCTAGGTTGGTGTCTCACCGGGTTCCTGCGAGGGCCGATCTCTTCTCATAGCCACGCCTAGTCCTGCTACCCGCAGGACTAGGCGTAGGTTATGAGAGCCAAACGCTCCTTATGCTTTGCGGCGTCGCTTCAGCAGACCCAACGCGCCAAGGCCGAGGGCGGCGATGGTCGTAGGCTCCGGAACGGCCTGCATGCCGGCGGCGTCGCGGATGGCGAGGGCGTGGCCGTTGTACATCGCGGTTACACCGAGGGCGGTCTGCACACCTGTGAGTGTGTTGATCGAGTACAGGCCACCGGTCGTCGAGCCCGCGTTGCCGGTAGCGATGCCGTAAAGCGAACCGCCAATGAAGCCAAGCTGAAGCTGCTTGCCCGAGGTGTTGAGCGAGGTGTAGCTGTTGCCCACCGCCGTGAGGTCGGAGCGGAAGATCGTTCCGTCGCTCGAACCGTACATCATGCCTGCCGCCGTGGTGGCGATGTCGCCGTAGCCAAAGCTCTTAGAGAAGGTTTTGACCGTGGAAGGCGAAGCGCCAACAAAGTCGACCTTCTTGATCAGGTTGCCCGTACCGTAGTAATAAGCGCCGTTGTAGAACGTGGCCGAAGCGGCGTCGCCAATGGTGTAGCTGGTCTGTGTGAACGTTCCGGTTCCGAGGTTCACCGACCAGAGCTTGCTGTTGCGCTGGAAGTAGGCGGTGTTCGTCGACTGGTTATAAGCCAGCCCGTTCGTATCCCCCGTCCCATGTCCCGCCATCGAAGCCGCAAGCGTCGATGCGCCGGTAGCGGTATTGATCTTGTAGATCCCATTGTTGTCGATGCCGAGCAGCGTGCCCGCATTGGCAAAAGCGGCGGAGAGGGCGAGAGAGGCGACGATTGCGATTCGCATGCCCTAGGTAAAGCAAGCGGTGTGCCAAAGGCGGGAAAAGGAATAGGAGAGAAGAAAAATGGCCCCTATTTCCTTATTCCTTTGCCTCACCTAGCTGGTTTCCGGCATCGTGCTGAACCGGAAGGATGCGATCGCCCCGAAGACCAGGGTGAACACGAGGAGGCCCGCGACGGGGGTGAGTGCCGCGCCGAAGGAACCGCCGCGCCATAACATGGAATCCAATCCGTCGAGTGCCCACCGCACCGGGACGATTAGGGATAGCTTCTGAACCCATTCCGGCATCAGGAAGTTAGGGAACCATGCGCCGCCCAGCATCACCATCAAGAGCACCGCCATGATCGAGAGTCCCCGGCTCTGCTCCTCCGTACGGCCGAGCGAAGCTACCAATAGGCCGAATGCGGAGGTCATGGCGGCCGAAGCCAACAGGACCAGGCCGAGCCCAAGCCAGCTTCCGGAGACCCTTATCCCGAAGGCCAGCATGCCAAACCCAATAACGCCTCCAAGAACAACTGCCCCGATCAAGGCTGTGCTCAGGCCCTTGCCGATCAGCATCTCCGGGAGCGTTACCGGCGACGCCCGAAGTCTTTTCCAGATACCCTGTCGACGCTCGCGAAGAATGGTCATCGCGGCGTTAATGCCGTAGAACAGTACGCCTTGCATGGCCATGCCCGCGAAACTGTGGGCGACCTGGCTGTAGTCCTGCAGATCGTCGCCATCCTTCTTCACCGCCGTCTGGGCCTCTGCCTTCAGCGTAAACGGTTGGCGCATGCCGCCTCCTTCTTGTGACGTAGTTCCGGAGTTGACCTTCTGGATGCCCTTCAGACTATCGAAAAATGAATGGAAGCTCTTCTTCTGATCGGCGGTCAGCCCGGGTGAAGAGTCGATGTCCTTCATTTGCGAACTGTAGTCGGTATTCGCTGAGAACACGCTCTGGGTGACCTTCTGCATCGCCACCTGCATGATCGAACCTTGCACCGCCTGCATTTCCATGTTCTTGGACGGGTCGTATCTTAGCTCCACCACGGGGGCCACGCCGTTGAACATCGCCTTCGGCGCGTTTTCGCCAAAGCCTTTGGGGAAGATCACCGCGACCGCTCGCTTGCCTTGCTTTACCGATTCGGTGGCGGAAGCTTCGTCCGTTTCCGTCGGGTCGGCCATCGAATCCTTCTTCAGCCCCTCAATCACTTTCCTCACCAAGGGTGAGCCGTCGTTGTCGACGACCAGGATCGGAATTTTCTTGGAGGTTGAGGGTCCATTAGCCGTGTTCCCAAAGATGGATCCGAAGAAGGAGGCGATGCCGATGGGCACGAGGAAGGTAATCAGCATCGCCTTCCGGTCGCCGAAAAACAGTTTCAGATCCTTGAACAGGATCGCTTTGATGCGGTTCATTAGTCTCGGAGGCTCCTTCCGGTTTTGTGAAGGAACACTTCCTCCAAACTCAGGCGATCCGAAGCAAGCGCACCGTAGCTCACGCCGTGAATGGCAAGAATGCTTAGAATGCCGGGCAAGGTGGCTTCCAATGACTCGACGTCGATCGACAAACTCTTTTCGGCCGCTTCAACCTCGCCCACCCCAGATAGCCCCCGAAGCTCCGCGAGTGCCGCGTCCGCCGAGGTCTCCAGTTCCAGGTTGATCCGCCGCTTCCCGGGCATGCTCCGCTGAAGCTCCGCCAACGTCCCCTCCGCGACGATCTTCCCATGGTCCATGATCGCGATCCGGTCGCAAAGCCGCTCCACCTCCTCCATGTAGTGCGTCGTATACAGCAGGGTCTTACCCTGCGCCCGAAGCGCCTCCAACGCTTCGAAAATCGCATTCCGGCTCTGGGGATCGACGCCGACGGTCGGTTCGTCGAGGATCAACAACTCTGGGTCATGCAGCAGGGCCGCGGCGATGTTCAGCCGCCGCTTCATCCCGCCGCTGTACTCGGAAACCTTATCTTTCGCACGGTCCTTTAGATTGGCTAGGCTCAGGGCGGACTCAATCCGGGCGCTCAGTTGGTCGCCCGTAAGGCCGTACAAGAGGCCGAAGAACCGAAGGTTCTCTTCCGCGGTCAATTCGTCGTATAAGGCGAGTTCCTGCGGTACGAAGCCAATCTTGGTCTTGAAGCTGGCCGTGGCGGACGCTCCATCCATTTCGACGATCCCTGCGTCGGGCTTGAGAACTCCTACGAGCATGGATATCGTCGTCGTCTTTCCCGCGCCATTGGGTCCGAGCAAGCCAAAGCATGATCCTTTTGGAATGGAGAGATCGACCCCGTCGACGGCGATATGATCGCCGAACCGTTTCTGTAGGCCGGTGGCCTTAAGCATCGAATGACACTATAAAGCATCTTCCCAAAACGCTCTAGGGCTTTGGGAAGGGGGACGGGGTATTCGGAACGCCGCGTGGTGAGAGAGTCTAGTTCCTGTATCAGGATCTAGAAGCGAAAGCCGAAGGTTAGCGATGCCAGATCATGCCGTACACCTTCGAGTTCGGGTGCCCATCGGTAGCCGAGCTCGACGAAGCTGCGCTGACCGAGATTTATCCCCGCCAGAAGTTGAAGCATCGGCTGGAACCGGGTCACGCTGTCGCTGCCAGCCCCGTCGAAATCAATGTCCCGAAAGGAGTTCTTCTGAAAGCTGCCTCCATTATTTCCGCCGTCGTCCCCACCGCTACCGTCCGCGTGAACGTGGGCATAGGTGACTCCCGCACCCAGCCCAACATAAGGAGCCGTTGGCCCACCCGCACCGACGGGCATGCGTTCGACGAACAGAAGGTCGAAGGCGCTGAACCGGTTACCGTGACCGGAAAGCGAGTTGAAGGTCAACTGCAGCGAATCTTGGCCGAGCCGTGAAAGCAGGGGCCGGGAGGGCAAAATGTAGCCCAAACCAACGCCAAAGCCGAAATCGGCCGTCGCGTCCCGGAGATCGGCGGAGGTCGGAAGGGTCAGCCCGGCCGTCGCAAAATACGGGTGCTCAGGGCTACCTTGGGCAGCCGCAAACATGGCGGCCCACCCGAAAACGAGGACGGAGACGGCCCGAGGGGCCAAGGATCTTGAACAACTGAGAAACATCTCAGAAGCAAATATACAAGGCCAATCTACTGAACTAAATCTGGATCAGTAGATTGACCCTTTTAGAGTACTTAGGTCGGTTTATTCAACCCAGTCGCGTGGCACGTCGAACTCGTGAAGCCACCCCTAGCGCCCCCACGAAGAGAGCGGCGCCACCACCATACGGAACGGGTGTGGAAGCAGTCGGTGGATCTAGTAACAGGGCGCTGGTCACCTCGGGAGCGCTCGCTTGGTGACGGGGAGTGTGAAGAGGCGATTGAGCGGCCGAGTACGCGGCCACAACGATGAACACGGCACATAGGCCCGTGCGACTTGCGGTTGCCATAGGAATCTCCAAATAAGTCGCGGAGCCGGGCAACATCACACGGCGATCGACAGAACTATAGTACGCCAGACAAGGTAAAAGTTCGCGAGAAACGTCTAAGTTTTCACGTCTTTTAACGATTTCTTAGACTTGGGTACTTTTGCGGCCTTGGTTTGTACTGGCCGGGTGCCCACCGGGTCCGGTGCCGCAGGGTGGCCTTTCGCCGCAAAGATGTCGCGCAAAAACGCTCCGGTGTGACTAGCCTCAACCGTCGACACATGTTCGGGTGTGCCCATGGCAACGACCGTTCCACCGCCACCGCCACCCTCCGGTCCCATATCGACAAGCCAGTCAGCAGTCTTAATGACGTCCAGGTTGTGCTCGATGACCAGGACCGTGTTGCCCGTCTCAACCAAGCGGTGCAGTACGGCAAGCAGCTTCCGTACATCCTCAAAATGCAGACCGGTCGTCGGCTCGTCGAGGATGTAAAGCGTCTTCCCCGTCGCTCGCTTGCTCAACTCGGCGGCAAGCTTGATCCGCTGCGCCTCGCCGCCCGAGAGGGTGGTCGCCGGCTGTCCCATTCGGACGTAACCCAAGCCGACCTCTTGAAGGGTTTCCAACTTTCGGAAAATCTTGGGGATCGGGCGGAAAAAGTCGCACGCCTCGTCGATCGTCATCCCAAGCACCTCTGAGACGTTCTTCCCCTTATATTTAACTTCCAGGGTTTCCCGGTTGTACCGCTTGCCTTTGCAAACCTCGCACGGCACGTAGACGTCCGGCAGGAAGACCATCTCGATCTTCAGCACACCATCGCCTCGGCAAGCTTCGCATCGTCCCCCTTTTACGTTAAAAGAGAATCGGCCATTCTTGTAACCCCGAACCTTCGAGTCCTGGGTTAGGGCGAACAGTTCGCGGATCATGTCGAAAGTACCCGTATAGGTGGCCGGGTTCGACCGAGGCGTTCGGCCGATGGGCGATTGATCGATGTCGATCACTTTGTCGAACTGATCCGCCCCCTCCAAGCTGTCGTGTGGCTCCCAAACCGTGCGGGTGCCGTGTAGCTCGAACATGAGCCGAGGAAAAAGCGTGTCCTGAATGAGCGTCGACTTCCCCGAGCCCGAGACGCCGGTCACGCAGCAGAAAAGGCCGAGCGGAAAAGCCACATCGACCCCCTTCAGGTTATGCCCGCGGGCGTTGCGAACCACCAGCCAGCCGTCACTCATGTAGACGCTACGATACCTGTTCGATAGGATATTTTGGGAGGGTGGAACCGTTTGTTATCGAAATCGTGGTCGCCGAAGACGGCTCCCTAACCGTCCCGACCGTGCCCTTCGCGCCCGGAACCAAGCTTCTAGTCACGCTTGAGGAGGCTGAACCGATGGACGCGGAGTCCTTCGACGAAGCTCTGCGAAAGCATTACAAATCCTAAGTGGCGAGAGCGGGACGCTCTCGCCACTTAACTTCCCAATACCTGCCCGGCGGTTTTGAAATGCATCTTCGCCACCTCGGCCAGAGCCTCTCGTCCGTGCGTCGCCACCAGCCGTTTGCCCGGCCCGATCACGTTCGTCGCTCCCTTGGGCAGTTCCATCCCGAACTGGGTCCCCAGCGCCTTCAGCCGCCGCAGAAACTCCGCGCGCGCAAGAATCGAAGCTGCCGCAACCGCCAAGTCCGCCTCGGCCCGGACACGCGACTCGAAGACCACCAGCTTGCCTTTCTCGAACAGCGCCTTTTTCACCAAGGCCCCACCCGCCGCAAACTGGTCGGAAATGACCAGCTTCGATTCCTGAATCTCCAGCACGTTCTCAATCGCCCGCGCGTGCCCCCACGCCAAGAGATGGTTGAGGTTCTTGAACTTGGCGTAAAGCTCGTTGTACTTGGTCGGCCCGATCGAGATCACCGAATGCGGGCAGGTGCGCATGATGACGTCACTCAGCCGCAACGCCATCGGATCGGTCAGTTTCTTAGAGTCTTTGACCCCTTCCAGCTCCGCGTAGTGTTCCGGCCCCACGTAGCATGCGGCCACCACCAGCGGCCCAAAAAAGTCGCCCTTCCCCGATTCGTCGACGCCAATGCGACCATCCATAGCAGACCGGGAAGGTACCTCAGAGTCCGCTCAAAACCCTTGCCGCCACCGCCAACTTCTCCACCTTAGAAGTCCGTGCCCGCGTCCGGAATACGTCGCACCCCTGCGTTTCGATCCGGTCGAGGATTCGCGAATACAGGATCCGCGCCAGTCGCACCGCCTTCCGCGCTTCCGCAGGCAGCAAAGGAATTCCGGTATCCGCCTCCGCATAAAGCCGCCGGGCACGCTCGATCTGAAAGCGGGCCAACGCCGCAAACCGGTCGGACATGTCGCCCGCCAAGATCTCTTCCTCACGAACGTCGAAGCGGTCCAACTCATCCAACGGCAGATAGATCCGCCCCCGTTCTGCATCTTCCCGAACGTCCCGCAGGAAGTTGGTCAATTGCATCGCGTTTCCTAACGCTCGTCCAGCCGCGCGCATAGCCGGGTCGCCCCCGGCCTCCAGAACATCGCACATCATCATTCCGACCGCCGCCGCACTTCCTCGCATGTATCGCTCCAAATCTGCATAGGTGGCGTACCGGGTCACCGTCAGATCGGATGCCATCGCCTCGAGAAAGCAAAGCGGCTCTTGCGGTTCCATGCCGACCCGCCGAGCGACTTCGCAGAAAGCCCTCAATACCGGCTCCTGGACGGCCTCTCCCTTGAGGCCACGAAGTAGTTCCGCTCGATAACTTTCCAACCGAAGCCCCGGCGCACCGTCTGACGGATGGTCCACCCATTCGTCCGGAACCCTCACAAAACCGTAAAGCGCGTGGACCCGCCGCCGAATTTCGGGCCGGAATCGGGAGGTGGCGAAGTAGTAAGTGGTGCCGTGCTGACGGTGCAGCCGACGGCAGAGTTCAAAATCCGCTTCGCAAGCATGGCGCTGAACCCCCCCCACGTTGGAGAGGTACGAGAGCACAAACCCTTTGGTGCCAGATTTCAAGACTTTCTGAACTTACGAGCGTCCCAACGCTCATTCACATCCGGAGTTCCTTCGGCCAACCTTTCGTACCGCTCAGGTACGAAACGAAGCTCGCCGGCAAGCGCATCGAGTTCATGTCCCACGGCCAGCCTTGCCCGGGCCGAAAGATCGTCCCCCAACGCGATCTCCTCCCCAAACCGAATCCAAGCTTCCGGCCGCTCATGCATTGCCAGTTCATAGCGGATCGCCACCGGTACGACTCTCGCCGCCGGAACTGCTTTCGCTACCGTTTCTAACGCCTTCCCAAACGGCATCAGACTAGGGGGGCGGTGAAGCGTCCCTTCCCCAAACAGCAATAGCGACCGCCCCTCGTTCTGCATTAAACGAATCGTCCGCCGAATCGTCGCGGCCCGGGCATTCGCGTCGTCTGCCGGAAAACGCATCCCACCGACCTTCGCGAAAAGCGGAAACGTATTGAATTCCGCGATCCAGTCCACCACCCGGATCCCCAGCTTGGTCGCCGCCAGATACATCAGATAGCCGTCATGCCATCCATGATGGTTCGCCACAAAGATCACGGGGGCGGCGGGCTTACTGGTTGGAGGGAGCCAATGGACGGTATGAAACGCTTTCCGCACCGACCGCCGAATCATCCAGTCCACCGCGAGCCCCAAAGCTCCCTCTTGCTGGCGGTCGGACACCGGAATATTGTGAACGGTTCAGAACAGCGTTCGCGTCTCCAGATCCAACAGGATCTTCTTATTCGGCAACCCGCCGCCGTACCCTGTCAGCTTCCCACTAGCTCCGATGACCCGGTGGCATGGGACGATGATTGAGATTGGATTCTTCCCGTTTGCCGCGCCGACCGCCCGGGAAGCCTTGGGTTCGTTGATTCGCCGCGCCAGCTCCCCGTAGGAGATCGTCGCGCCATACGGGATGTCCCTCAGATGCGCCCAAACTACCCGCTGGAACGTGGTCCCTTTAAGGGCTAGGGGCACGTCGAACTCGGTTCGCTCTCCTGCGAAATACTCGGCCAGTTGCGCCTTCACCAAAGGAAACGGCGCGACCTCATCGTCTCGAGTCGAACCCTCAGGAACTGTAGGATCATTCATAAAGAGCGCCGTCAGCGCTCGCCCATCGGACATGAGCAGCAGGGGGCCAACGGGGCTGTCGAAGAAGGTGTGATAGGTCATAGGGTTCTCCAAAGGTGGATGGCCGCATAAGCGCGCCAGGGTCGGTAAGGCTCGACAAGCGCCGTTGCCTCGGCAGGGGTCTTGGCGCCTAAGGCGCGCATCAGCATCAGATCTCCGGCGGGGAAAGCGTCGGGGTAGCCCAGCGCCCGCATCGCGATGTAGCTGGCCGTCCAGGGCCCGATTCCTTTGATCGCGACCAACGCGGATGTCGTCTCCTCTGGATCGACTCCCGGGGATAACTTGAGTCCCCCCTCCATCGCCCGCGCCAAAGCCACGATGGCCCTTGCCTTGTTGCCAATAATCCCCAGGGCGGCAATCTCATTCGGATCCGCCTCTGCCATCCGAGCGGAACTCGGGAAAGCCACGGAAACGGGCCACGGGGTCTCCACCGGCGTTCCAAAAGCCGCAGCCAAGCGTCCTGCTACGGTACGTGCCCCGGCCACCGAAACCTGCTGTCCGAGAATCGCTCGCACCCCAATCTCAAACCCGTCCCAAGCTCCGGGCAGCCGAAGCCCGGGCTCTTCCGCCGCCAGATCCCCAAGCCGCTCCGCGATGGCGGAAGGCTCCGCCTCGGTATCGAACAGCCGCCGCACACGCCGCAGGATCTTCGGCAGCTGACGCGCCAGGGACCCCGAGGTCTCTATCTCAAGCGCGTCACGCTTCCCGGGTCCAACCGCGATCCAGCCGTCCTCGACCGCCCGGAAATACCGCCCATCGACCACGGCCTCCACGCCCGAGATGGCTCGCATCTCAAGAAATTGGAGAATCGCCTCCCAGGCGTAAGGCGGCCGGTACGGAACCCGGCACTTCACCGTGTCGCCCGCCCCGCCGGCCCGGCGTCGGAGGTCGGTTGGGCTCATGTGATACCGCTCTCGGAAAAGCGTGTTCATCCGGCGAATGCTCGAGAATCCGCTTGCCAACGCCACCTCGCCCACGGGAAGGGCGGTGTCGGTCAGCAACCGCTTCGCCGTCAATAGCCGACCGGTTTGCGCCAGGGCTACCGGCGAGACACCGAATCGTGAAGTAACCGCTCGCCTGAGATGCCGGTCCGTCACACCTAGGCCACGGGCTACTTCCGAGAGCTCGACCCCATCCTCAATCTGTCGCACCGCCCGGTCCGCCAATCGCCCGACCGCATCGACCCGCGCCCTTCCCGGGGCCAACTCGGGCCGGCAGATGAGGCAGGGCCGGAAGCCCGCCTGCTCGGCCGCCGCGGCGCTGGTGTGAAAGGAGCAGTTCTCCTCCCGCGGGGTTCGCGCCGTACACACTGGACGGCAGTAAACGCCGGTCGAGGAGACGCCGACGAAGAACAGCCCATCGAAGCGGGCGTCACGGGCCGTCAGCGCGCGGTAGAGTTCTCGTGCGTCCAGGTCCATGAGTTCTAGTATCGACGTTCAAAAGTATCCACTGCTCGCCCTTTTCGGACCTACTCCTCAGAGAAGGAACGTCGTAAACTAAAGTCGGATGCTTGGTCCTCGCTCCGCGCGCTATCCAATGTTGGCGGCGTACCTTAACGCCCGCCCGCACACGCCGCGTTTTATTCGCTCGCCCCGTCAGGAGCTTGCCGCCCTTTCCGGCGTCTTCATCGTTTCGGCCGGAGCCATGGGGGTTTTCCTGGGGCAAGCCGGGCCTATTGCCGCGGCCCTTTCGTTGGTCGCTGCCGCCACCTGTGGCGTGCGCGCGTTCTACGCAAAGCCCGCCGCCCGGCCCACCCCCGAGCAGGAGCTTGCGCTTAGTGCCGATGACGTGGTCAAACAGCTCCAAGGACACGTCCACTCTAACCGCCTCCACCGTGCCCTACACCCCGCCGTTGGCGCGACGCTTGAAGAGTGCGCCGGGTACTGGATGCGCATTGCTACCGCGCTTGACGGCCCCCAGTGGACGGGCACAGAGACGCTCCCGCAGTGGGCCTCTCTCCGACAGGAGGCGCTTGCCGCCACAAAGATCGCGATGGATGAGGCCCTTGTCCACGCCGGTTCGACGCTCATTCTCGTACAGCCAGCCAAACCACTTGAACACGTGAGTGACGCTCTGGAGGACATCGGCTTCGGTCCCCTCGTCCGAAACGGCCGCGACCACGAGCCGATGCCCCCGTCTTTCCGCCCCGTTCGAGAACTTGCCGAGCGGCTTCGCGAGATGGCCGAACGGTGCGAGACGGCTGCAACCCAGCGTCGTCAGGAGTCTCCCGAACCGGTCAGTGCGGCTTTCCGCCGTTTGGATGCGGCATTGGGTGAGATGCGGACGCTTGAGGAAGCCGAAGGCGAGTTGAGACAGGGGGCCTAGTCTTCCGCCATCGATTAGGAAATTAATTCTAAAAAGCATTTGAATTGCGGCCATTTTCGGCGAGATTTTACGAGGAAATCCCGTAAATTTTTATTTGGGTGAAGAGTTTTTGTCGCTCGAAATCAAAAGCATGTTATTTTGAATTTTGACTCCGATAAGTATTAATTTGTCTACTATTTTACCTGGGGAGCGAGGTCAGGATGTACTTTGGAGCGCTCGGACTCTCCCACCCCTGCCCCTCCTTCTCATCGGAATGAAAGGGAGGGGTTCTGAGCTTTGGCAAGTACGCGGGTAGGCCCTCACGCCACAATTAGGGAATGACCTTGTCCGAGTTCTGCACCGCCATGCCGAAGGTGGAGCTACACGTCCACTTCGAAGGCTCCATCCGGCCCGAGACGGTGTTGAAACTGGCGGAACGGAACGGCGTTCAACTCCCTGCGGACACCCTTGAGGGCCTGCGCAACTGGTACACCTTCCGCGATTTTCCCCACTTTGTCGAGGTCTATGTCGCCGTCACGAAGTGCATTAAGACCGCGGACGACTTGGAGACGATCATGCGGGAGTTCCTGGAGGGCCAGAAGGCGCAGAACGTTCTCCACTCCGAGGTCACCTACACCGCCTCGACCATCGAGACCTTCTGCGGAATCTCCTGGCCGGACCAGCATGCGGCGCTCCTCCGGGGCATGAAATACGGCAAGGAGGAACTCGGCGTCACCTGCGGACTGATCCTGGATATCGTCCGCGGCCATCCAGTGGAGCGGGCGATGGAGGTCACCGAGTGGGCCACCACCAGCGAAGGCGTGATCGCGCTCGGTCTGGCGGGGGAGGAGATCAAAGGCACCCTCCAATACGAACCCTGCGTCGCCCTCGCGACCGAGCGGGGTGTGCCTTGGATTCCTCACGCCGGAGAGACGACCGGTCCGCAGACCATCCGCGACTGCCTCGCCATCGGCAACCCCACTCGCATTGGCCACGGGGTCCGGTCGATCGAGGACCTGGAACTGGTCGCCGAACTCCGCGACCGGGGCATTCTTCTGGAAGTCTCGCCCACCAGCAACGTCGCGGTCGGCGGCGTTCCGACGCTGGCCGATCATCCGCTGCCGAGTTTAATGGACGAGGGGGTGCGGGTCTGCATCAACAGCGACGATCCTCCCATGTTCAGCACCTCGATCACCGAGGAGTTCATCCGCTGCTCCGAGGCGTTCGACTTCGACCAGGACATCCTCTACAGCCTCACGATGAACGCGGTGAACGGCGCGTTAGTGTCGGACGAGCGGCGTGCCGAACTTCGAACTGCGGTCCGCGAAGGCTTCGCCGAGTTGGATGCTTCGGAAGACGATCAGGAATGATTCAAGCGGTCGAACCTTGGTGGCGGAGTTTTCGGACATTGGCAATGCGATGCCCGGCACGTCCGTCGCCGGACCACGCGCCGGTTGTAGCGCCGCCTGGCTTAGAACCGCCCCCGGCGTTGCCCGAGAATGAGAACGGCTACCTTCACGTGGTCGAATTGCATAAGGCGTGGCCAAACGAAGGGCGCTATCCGCCAGATCTGAAACATTGGATCCAGGTGGGCAAAGCCGATCGAGCGGGCGCGGAACGTGCTTTGGCCCCACTGAGGTCAGTTTTGGAAAACTCGGAGGGACTTTTCGGGGCCAAAGTTTGGCAGGCAAGCATCACCTTTGACGGCGACTGGCCGGAGATATTTTCGTTACGGCGCTTGGGTCAAGCCTTTATTCTTCGAGGCCTGCTCGAAGACCGGCCCCAAGATCGCGATCATGCCATCGAGTTGTCTGTTAGGCTACGACGGAGCCAAGGGACACTTCTCCACTTCATTGTCGCTCACGCTTTGGAGAAAGCGGCGGCTGGCCCTTTCGAAGGCTTAGAAGAAGATCGAAGAGAGGCAGTACGTTGGAAGCTCGCAAGGATGGAAATCCCTTCCGCTCACCTCGCGGATCCATGGTCCCCGACCCTGGGAGAACCGACACCAAATGTTATAGACCAGCTCAACGCATGTCGGTGGGCGATCGATGATTATTCACAGCCCTACGATCCCCAAGCAACGATCCAGATGATGCTCTCGGAACGAGAGCTCATGGCAAGCGGAACCTCGGTCGACCTGGCAAGGCGATCAAAAGAAGTTGGGAGAAATTGGCCTGCAGCACTTCACGTTCCGGGTGGTCCGCCTGTCCCCCTTTTCGTCCTTTGGCTCCTTCGCAAGGGACTTCGTGAATCGAAGGAACCCAACCCATACGGAGAGATCAAGGTGGCCCAACTCCTCCATGTTGCCGCCGGTACGGCCCAAATGGTGGAACGGGCCCGGGCTAAGCCTCGATAGGCGCTCGTCGCCGTGCCGCCAAGGCCCGCTGAAGTTTCTTCGTCCCCGCCCCATCCTGAATCTGGGCGCTAACTTCCGCGAGAGTGACTTCCGCAGAAAGGCCGTCGAAGATCGTCCGGGCCACTAGCGAATTTCGGGTCCATATTCCCTCCGGCGCAACGAGACACTGGGTCGCATCGACCGCGACGGTCAGACCCTCGCCTTCAAACTCCGCCACATCGACGCCGCGCGTCTCCGCGTCCGAGAGTTCGCCCTTCAAAGCCAACAGATTCTCCGCCGACCCACGAACAAGAGCCACAACCGTCGCCTCAGCGAGCATCTGCCGCGCGCGCAAGACCGCCTGCTCCTCGCTGGCCACCACGTAAGCACGACCGTCCTCGTGAACTTTGGCAGCTTTCTTCAGGGCCGACTTCGCCTTTTTCCGCTCGCCCTCGTGGACTTTCGCCAACGCCTCAAGAACCCGCTCCGGCTCGACCGCCCGCACGATTCGCGTCGCGCCGTCCTCAACGAGCACCGCGCCCTTCCGCTCCAGGCTTTCGATTGCCTTGTAGGTGTTGGCCACCGGCTTTCCGGTATTGCTCGCAATTCGATACCCGGTCCCTGGCCCATCGGTTACCAGGTGGGCATACACCCGCGCCTCAAGGTCCGTAAAGCCAAGGGCGATCAGAGACGCAATACCGTCACTAGAAGCCATAAGGCCATTGTAGCCTCAGTTACGAGGAAGGGAAAAGGGATGAAGGAAAAGGGAAAAGGCGAACGGGGTTCGAAGCCCCTTTTCCCTATTCTTTTTCTTCTTCCCTTACTCCACGTACGTGTTATCGTCGGGCGCCTTCTTCAAGAAGGCCTCGATGTAGGCGTCCAGGTCGCCATCTAAGACGCCGGTGACGTCGCCGGATTTGTAGCCGGTTCGGTGGTCGTTGACCATCGTGTACGGTTGCATGACGTAGGATCGGATCTGGCTTCCCCAGGCGGCGGGGCCGCCTTCGCCTTTGAGCGCCGAGACCTCTTCCGCGGTTTTGGCGTGCTGAAGCTCGATGAGACGCCCAAGGAGGACGCTCATGGCCGTTGCGCGGTTCTTGTGCTGGCTTCGTTCGTTCTGGCAGGAGACGACGATGCCGGAGGGAAGGTGCGTGATACGCACCGCCGATTCCGTCTTGTTAACGTGCTGGCCGCCCGCGCCTCCGGCACGAAGAGTCTCGACCTTCAGATCGTCCGGATCGATCGCGACTTCCGACTCCTCGACTTCCGGCAGAACCTCCACCTTCGCGAACGAGGTGTGACGCCGCGCCGCGCTGTCGAAGGGTGAGATGCGGACGAGGCGATGCACGCCCTGTTCGCACTTGAGGAAGCCGTACGCGTTCTCGCCGGTCACCAGGAACTGCACGGACCGATAGCCCGTGACGTCGCCTGGAGTTTCGCTGACGATCTCGATCTTATAACCGTGACGCTCCGCGTAACGGGTGTACATCCGGGCAAGGATGGAGGCCCAGTCGCACGCCTCCGAGCCACCCGCGCCGGCGTTGACTTCCAGCAGGGCGTTTCGGGCGTCGTGTTCGCCAGTGAGAAGAGTTTTAAGTTCGTAAGCGTCCAGGTCCGCGATGAACTTGAGGGCCATCGTGTCGGCCTCGCGTTCGGTTTCCTCGTCGGATTCGAGTTTCAGGAGATCGTAGAGCTCGGCGATGTCTCGCTCGGTCTTGTCCAGGGCCAGGAACGGATTCGCGATGCCTTTCAGACGGCTGAGTCTTTGAAGCTTCTTGTTCGCGGTTGCGGGGTCGTTCCAGAAGTCGGCCTCAGAGGAGAGAGCCTCTAGGTCTGAGATTTCGCGTTGCAGGTGAGGGTAGTCAAAGATGCCCCCTAATAGCGTCGAGTCTCCCGCGAGACTTGGACAGCGCTTCCTGCTGATCAAGGTTCAGCATCTCAACAGGGTACCTCCAGTGATGCGAGTCATTTGTGCGATCCGAAAACGCCCGGCGTAGCCCATTGAATGCCCCGAAGACGCTCCCTCCAAAGCGTTCGTTAGAATGGCTTTCGAAAACGAAGGTGCCGGGCGATGGGATAGAAACCGAACTTCCGGTACATCGCGTAAGGCCCTTCCGTCGGTTCAACGTCTTCAGGACTCATGGAAGTGAAGAGACGGGCTGTCGTACAGCCTGCCGCTCGAAGGCGGTTAAGACTTTCCATCGCGAGTGCCCTCGCAATGCCTCTCCCCCGCCAGGCTGCCCGAACTGCGACCTGAGCGATCTCGCCAACATCGTCCTTCCTCCCGCAGAGGTAGACGCCCACCACCTCGTTTCCGGACCAGGCGATAGGACTCAACGCCGGATCGGCTTCCCGGACCCGCTCGATCCACTCCGGCTCCCATTCGTCAAGGCGGGTCGCCAAGCTCTCTAGCGTCCGTTGACCCTCCGCCCCGGCTGAAACAAGGTTTGATTCTGCCAAGGCCCGAGCAACCGGTCGAATTGCCTCGACCGAAAGGGGACGAAGTTCAACGCTCGGGATAGAGACGACATCCGGAAGGTCTCCGAAAGCATCGAAGGCAAGTTCAGGGGATACGAAGCCGATTCGGTAGCCTTCGTGGGCCAAAAGAGCGACCGCGTCTTGCTCATGCTCGGTCGCGTTGGCTAAGTGAATTCCGGGGCGATCGTCTCCACCGTGAAGTTGGCGAGCCATGGCTTCTCCCCATCGATGCATGGACGTTCCCAATCCCCTTCCCCGCACCTCCGGCCGGACCCAAACCCGCCAAAGGTACAAACGCTCCTCGAATCCCCACGCTTCCATGAAGGCGTGCGCCACCGCCTTACCCTCGAATTCTGCGATCAACGTCGCGTCGGGAGGGGAGGATTTCATTTCCTTCCGATAGCTTTCGGCGGTGAGATTCGGAAGCCGGTAGCAGACCGAATAAGGGTCGATCCGGTCCCTCTCTCGACACGCGTTGTGGAGGGCTAGCATCGCCGGAACGTCGTCGGTAGACGCCCTCCGAAACGTAAATTCGCCAACCTCGGGGAACTCCGGCATGGGCCGAAAGTATGCCCTAGGCCACGCGAACGCTATTTTCAACGTAGACCCTTTGGGCGTTCGCGTCCGTAAGTTATGATTTTCCCTTTTCTTCTCGCTACCCTTAGCAACGTTTCCCTATCGATTTCAAACGTCGAACCCGGTGAAACGGTCCGTTATCCGCTCCTCCTTGTAAGAGGCGCCACGAGCGGAAAGGAGGTGTTGGCGGGCCTGGGATGGAAGTCGGTGGCCAAGTTTCCGGCGGCCGAAGGTAAGTACGAAGCCGCCATCGAGCTTAAGCCCGGGCCGAACATGATCCTCGTTGCTTCGGGCCGCGATACGGTCAAGGTCAAGGTCGACTATGTGCCGATGCACTCGCCCTACATGGTCCGCACGGTCTACCTGCTGGCCAAGGACGAGAACACCGAATTCGATGGTCCGCCGGATGCCGATAAAACCCTCTACAACGAAAAGCTCGACCTCGCCTTGAAGATGATGCAGTCGGTCGCCGCCGAGAGCATGAAGGAGGCTGGCTATGGCCGCAAGACCTTTCCCCTCGAACTGGACAAAAACGGCAAAGTCGTGGTCAACCTGGTGCGCACCGACGAGACCGGAACGGTTCTGCGCAGCATGGACGGTATGGCGCTCTGGGGTCGATTCGCGGGTGAACTTGAGAAGCAGTTTCCCTACGATGTAAACAAGGTCTGCGGCGTGATGGCCTTCACGCGGTGGGACAAGGTGGCCAAGAAGGGACTTGCCCATACGGCACTGGGGGGCGGTGGACTCGGCCTTTTCGGCGGCGGCGCCATGTGGAGTTGGCCCGCCTCGGTGGCCGAGATTCCGAAAGTCTTCGCCGATGCCCGGCCCATCGATCCTGAAATCGAGATGGATGACACGGGCCTGCGCGGGACAATGTGGTCGTCTCCGGCCACGACGATTGGGGCGATGCTTCACGAGATGGGTCATACGTTTGGCCTCCCGCATTCGACCGATCCCCGCAGTGCGATGTCGCGAGGTTTCGATTTTCTCAACCGTCGCTTCGCCGCCTACGAGCCGCCCCGCAAAGGCGCTACCGAGGGTCGCGCAGTGGGTTACGAAGACGCGACCCACTGGGACTCCTTTGAAGCCGCGCGCCTCAACCTCCTCCCTTGGTTCCAGCCCGAGGGCTACCACGGCATCCGCTTCCCCAGCGCCCTTCCGCCACGCATCTCCTTCGAAGGCGATGAAGTCGTGGTCAGCGCTCCCTACGGCCTCGGCCTTATCGGCGCGGTGCGAGAAGGCAAGCCGGGCGTGTTCAAGGAGTTCAAAGGCGAGAAGACCGCGAAGATGAAGCGGTCCGATCTGGGCGAGGGTGAGGGCACGGTGATCGCCGTCGACGTGGACGGCAACCAGACCGAGTTGAAGCTGCCCTAGGCTGAATGTGGCGTGGGCGTCCCGCCTGCGTCTGGCACCGGCTCGCGTAAGTCCAGACGAGCAAAAGGACCTGATTCGCCCGCTTCTTTCCCTCTCCCCTCCCCAGCGCGCCATAATCTTCTGTGGCCGATTCGGTGCTAGGGAGGACGAACCGGGCGTTTCCGCCTGTTTGGCTCAGCCTCTCGCTGCCGCCGACCGGTGGCGAGACCGCAATCGACGGGCTCGTAAACGCCGCCCGCGAGGCCAATGTCCCACTCGACATCAGTGGAAACCCCGCCCTCTTCGGCGGACGGATGCGGGGAGACGACGACCTCTTCCTAACCCAGTTCTCCACCGCCGGGTACGAACGCGCCAACGACGACCAGCATGCGGGCGATCTGATCCAGGCCCACCTGATCGAAACTCTCTCCGCCATCGGCCGCGAATGGATCGACGTCTACTACCTCCGGGTCCGCCAAGCCGTCGATGAGGCCCAGCTCTCCGGCGCGCTCGAAGCCATGGAGATGGCCCGCCAGGAGGGTCACATTCGCCACCTCGCCATCGTCTGCGACGGCTCCTCCCTTGCTACCCTCGGGCTCTGGCAGTTCCACGACGCCTTCGATCTTCTCCTCGTGCCACGCAACCACTTCGAAGACGAGGATTACCGGACTCTCGCTCCTCTCGCCAAGGAACGCCGGGTTGGCGTCGTGACCTACAACCCTCTGAGCGGCCTCCCCCTGCAAGACCCCCTCGCCCAAGCGGCGATCGGCGATCTGGCTAAGGATCATCCTGTTCTGGTGAAGGTCCGCACGCCGGAAGAGGTGGCGATCGCCCTTGCCGCGCCCGGCGTTGTGGTGCCCGACTTCCTAGAGCGCCTCCATGCTCGGGAGCTTGTAGCGTGACCGAGGCCGAGTTTTCCAACTACCTCCTGTACGCCTCCCTCCTTGTGGGGCTGATCGGTTTGGTCAACTTCTTCCGCCCGAACAAGCGGTGGCTAGGAGCGGGGGCGGTCTTCGTCTGTATCACCGGTCTTCTATACCGTCAAGGCTTGGCCGTTCCTGTGGTCGCCGTCGTCGGTGGACTCGGCGTCTTCTGCCTCCTCCGCGATATCGGCGCGCGCGCCGGATCGAAAGGGAGAACCGCGTGAAAGTCGCCGTCGTCGGTCTCGGCATGTCCGGCCTCCGCGCGGCCATGTTGCTGGAGAGAGCCGGGCATGAGGTGGTTGGGTTCGAAGCCCGCGAGCGGGTCGGCGGACGAATCTTCACTGCAACCCCGGAGCCGGGTGTGGTCTATGAAGCGGGTGGCGAGTGGATCGACGCCGACCACCATCGCTGCCTTGCTCTCCTTCGCGAGTTCAATCTGGACCCCGCTCCTTCCGGCAATTGGCCCAAACGTCTGGTCCACCAGGGGCGTTGGACAACCGACGACCTCGTCTGGAACGATGCCCTCGAAGACGATCTTCGCGTTGAGGCCGCCGCCCGGGAAATCTGCCGTGGTCTGAGACTCCCAGCATGGGAGAATTTCCAAGGTCAAGAGTTCGACGACGTCAGCCTCGCCGATTTCGTCCGCGAGAACACGACCAGCGAACGCGGACGGTGGTGGGTCAACGCCAAGCTCCGAAGCGATGAAGGCGACGACCTCGACCGAATCGGCCTCCTCGGCTGGCTCACCGGCTACCTTCACTACATGGACCGGGAGGGCGACGAGATGAGCGCCTACCGATTCCCCGGCGGCGCGGGCACCCTTTGCGACAAGATTGCCGCGACCCTGAAGGGCGAGATGCACTACGGCAAGGTGCTGGAACGGGTCCGCCAGGACGGCGACGGCGTTCGCCTCACCTTCGAAGACGGGGGAGAAGCCCGGGTCGATCGGGTTGTGGTGACCCTGCCTCCTCGTCCGCTGGAGCGAATCGTCTTCGAGCCGGCTCTTGGCGTCGGCAAACGCTGCGCGGTCGAAGCCTGCGGCGTCGGCCGTTCGATCAAAATCGCCTGGCTCTTCGACAAGCCCTGGTGGAAGGACGAAGACTGGGGCGGCGCGATGCTGTGTGACGGCCCGCTGCAACAGACCTGGGACGGTTCGATGGGCGAAGGCGCGGTGCTCATGGCCTACATCAATGGCGAGGAAGCCGCGCGCTGGGCCAGCCTCGGCGACCCCGTAGCCGCTGGCCTCTACGAGCTTTCGCTTCTTTCGCCTCGGGCAAAGGAGCATTTTCAGAGGGGCTGGTTCCACGACTGGATCGGCGACCCTTTCTCCCGTGGCGGCTTCAGCCACCTCGCTCCGGGTTACGTCCTGGAACACATGCCCTCCATCGCTCCTCCCGAGTCGCGGGTTCATTTCGCGGGCGAACACGCCTCCCGCTGGATAGGCTTCATTGAAGGTGCGCTTGAGAGCGCAGAGCGAGCCGTTGATGAAATCGCGAGGAGCTAGAGATTGACGATTGACAATTTACGATTGACCAGTTCCGATCCGTCAATCGTCAATCGTCAATCGTCAATCCCGACTCTTCACCAAAACTTAACCCTCGCCCTCACTGAGGAACGCGTCAACATCCTCGTCGAGAACGACCGGGTCGTCGCCCGTGGCCCAGATGTCTCGGCCCCCGCCGACGTTCTCCGCACCGATCACGCGGGCCAGCGCATCATCCCCGCCTTCGTCGACAGCCACTGCCACATCCTCCCCACGGGTCTGGATCTCCTCAAACTCCACCTCGGCCCCGCCGTCACCCGGGACGAAGTCCTAGACCTCGTGGGCGAGCGGCACCGCGAGATGCCGGAAGGCTGGCTTCACGCCGTCCACTACGACCAGAACAAGTACGGCGATCACCTCACTCGGCACGATCTGGACACGATCTCCCCAGACCGGCCAATCCTCCTGCGCCACGTTAACGGTCATGCCAGCGTCGCTAACTCGGCGGCGTTGCTTGCGGCCGGGGTCAACCGGGATACCCCCGATCCGACCGGCGGCGAGTACCTTCGGGACGTGGATGGCACGCCCAACGGCGTTCTCCTTGAAGACGCCCACGAGCACGTCACCAACTCTGCTCCCGGCCCGGTGTTGGAGGAGATGGTCGAAGCGATCCTCCGTGCCGGGGCCTCCATGCGCGCCTTCGGTATCGATTGCGCGACCGACATGATGACCGGCCGCTGGGATCTGCCGATGGAGTTGGAGGCGTATCGACTGGCCGCCGAACGCGGCTGCCAGGTCGACCTTCGTCTCTCCCTCCAGTGGCGCCCCACCCTCGGACCTCGCGGAATTTCGGACGAGGATCTTGCCCCCTACCTCCGCGCGACGAACCCAAAGATCATCGGCGTTAAGCTATTCGCCGATGGCGCTTTCGGTAGTGCCACCGCCGCGATCTACGGCCAGTACAGCGGTGCCGAGCCGGTTGGGAAGCCTTACACCAAGCGCGCCACCCCCACCGGTAAACCCGGCACCTCCGGCCAACTCATCTACCGTCCGGAAAAGCTGAACGAAATGGTCCAGATCGCCGCGGAACGTGGCTTCTCCATCGCCGTCCACGCCATCGGCGACTATGCGGTGGACCTCGTCCTCGACGCGTTCGAAGCCACCCCCGACCCGGCGATTCACCGACTTGAACACGCGATGCTACTCAGCGATGCCCAGATTGAGCGGATCGCCAAGACCGGCTGCCGCGTCTCCATGCAGCCTGAATTCCTACTGAAGATGGGCCACGTCTATCGCCGCCAACTCGGTGCGGAACGAACCTACCATCTGAAACGTGCCCGCAGCGTCCTCGACGCCGGCATCCCCTTGACGTTCTCATCGGACCGCCCCATTGTCGCGGGCGACCCTCGCGATGGCATCCGCGCCGCGACAAATCGTCCGGAAGGCTTCGACCCGGCGGAGAACGTCACCTGGAAGGAGGCCGTTCGGCTTTACACGATCGAAGGCTCAAAGGCAAACGGAGACGGCAATCTCTACGGCTCTCTGGAGCCCGGTTCGGTTGCGCACTGGATCGCCGAGTAGCACTCGGCAATCCTTAATCGATCTCTAAAGCCGAGAATCGATCGCTCAACGGATCGCTCTTCGCGTGGGCTTTGGCCAGTTCCAGCGCCACACGTAGCCGGCTCGAAAGCTCTTTCGCCCGCGCCGCCGCCTGCGGGTCGGCACCAAACCGCGTAGGGTCGACTGCTTTGGCCAACTCGTCGTAAGCCTTCTGAACGGCCCGCGCCGAAGCAGTCGCTTCCACCCCGAGAAGTCGCCGGGCGACTTCCAACGTCATTGGCGGAGCCGGCGGTGCCGTTGGTGAGGCACTGGTGGGGGGCGTTGGATTCGCGAGGGCTTCTCGAAGCTCCGCTTCGGCCTCGTTATCCACCCCGGCAATCTGGTCCCAGCCATGGTTCACATAGCCACGCACGATATCGTAGGCCCGTCGGCCGCTGCTCATAAGTTCAGTATCCCACAGTGAAGCGATGGTCTCCCGACCATCGTGCCTATCATCCGAACGCTAGCTCCACAACTCGCGTCGCCAATCCAACCTTCGGCAAAGCTGCCGCCTCTTCCTCGGTGTGCCAAGCAACAAGGTCGGTCGACCCGTCAGTCTCGATCGTCAACTCGCCTCCGACGATCTGGGCGCGATAGATGAAGCGCAACGCATGCATGGTGCCCGTCTGCGATTCGAAGACTTCGCTCTGAACCTCGATGAGTTCGCCCAGTCGAACGTCGTAGCCAGTCTCCTCCCGAACTTCTCGAATCGCCGCCTCTTCGGGATGTTCTCCGAAATCCAGCCCTCCACCCGGCGCGGTCCAACTCCCGAGATTGGGTTCGGGAGGGCCGAGCCGGCAAAGCAGTACACGCTTATCCTGGCAAATCAGGGCATAAGCCGCCACGCGCTGGATCATCTCTTAAACGCAATACAGACCGGCGAACCCAGCGAAACCCGGTGCCCGCTCGATGTCAGCTTGCCCGTCTTGGGGTCGATCGCCAGCGAGGTGATGTCATTGCTGTTCTGTCCGCCCACGACCAGCCAGTGGCCGGTCGGATCGATTTCGAAACCTCGCGGCTCCCGCACTGTCGCCTCCGCGATCTCGACCAGCGTCAGCAGTCCATCGTTGCCGATCGAATAGACGGCCAGGCTCTCATTTCCACGATTCGAGACATACAGCCACTTCCCGTTCGGGTGAACCAGAATCTCCGCCGTGTGACTTGCGCCATGGTCTTCCGGCAGGGTCGAGATCGTCTGTAGAGCGGTCAATGCGCCCGTCTTCTGATCCACCGAGAATGTGGTTACCGCGTTCCCCATCTCGTTGTTCGCATAGGCAAAGTGGCCCTTCTTCGCAAAAGCCAGGTGGCGCGGCCCGCCGCCCGGCGGCACTTTGCCCGAAGGCAATGGAGCCAATGTCCCTTTCTTAGAGTCGAATTGGTAGGTTAAAACCTCGTCCGTTCCGAGGTCGCAGGCATAGACAAACTTGGAGCGCGGGTCCGCATAAGCCGCATGAAGATGCGGCCCCTCCTGGCGAGACTTATCCGGCCCGCTGCCGGAGTTCTGCACCATCTGTGTTGCTTCAGCCAGAGAGCCATCCGTTTCGATCGGGTGGCAGGCGATCTTGCCTGACATGTATCCCGAGGTGAAGATATATTTGCCTTTCGAATCGACCGAGATATGACAGTTGGCGTCGCCGCTAGAAGGCCGCGAGTTGAGAAGGGTGAGCTTGAAGTCCTTCTCGATCTTGTAAGCGCTAGCCTGCCCCTCGCGATTCTCATGCACGGCATAGACGAACCCCTTGTGGACGGCGATGTAGCTGGGGTTGTCGGCCTCGACCGCCAACTCGGGAGTCGAGATTTCGCCCGTCTTCTCGTTCAGCCGGGCATGGTAGATGCCCTGGCTTCCGTTCTTGGCGGTGTAGGTGCCGATATAGAATTCAGCCTCAGCTGGGGCGGCCATCGTCATGATCAAGGGAAGCAGCATCGCTATGCCGAAGAATATCCGATGGCGTCCAGATCCGCGATGAACCCACGACGACTATCCTTTCGATACCCCTCGCTTAACGAGCCGTCGATGTTGATCGCGCGACCCTTGGCGTAGACCACCGGCGTCCACTCCAGATGCCGACTGTGGCCGTGAACCACCCGTCGCGCCTCGAACTGCGCCAAGTGCTTTTCCAGATTGAGTTCCGCCGTCCGCGGCGCGCGAAGACCTCCGGTGTCCCAGCCTCGACCATCCGTCATCTCGTAGAAGATTCGCCAAGCGCCCTGCGCCGTCTCCGCCAACCGTGCGCCAACCACGTTGACCTCTTCGATCGTCGAACCGAGCCGTCGGTAATAGGCCGCGCTGTCCGCGTGTTGAAACAGAGTATCGCCGATCGCCACCATCATCGGGCGAGCCTGGAGCCACCGAAACGTCTCGTCATCGTCCGCAATCGCCTTCGCCTCCCGATCTTTGCCACCGTTGGCAATGAAGAGCGGCCAGCAGTCTGGATTCGCCTTCTCCCCCCGACACTCGAACGCCCGAGCTAAGAGCACGGCGTCGTGGTTGCCCATTAGCGATTCCACGTAGCCGCCTGCTTGTTCCGCCTGCTCTTGAAGGCTTCGCACAAGGGCAATCACCTTGAGACCGTGAACACCTCGGTCGGTAAGGTCACCGATGAAGATCAGGTTGCTGGACTCTCCGCGCCATCGGTTCTCGGCGTCGATCAACCGCGCGGCTTGCAGCAATTCCTCGGCACGACGCACGTCGCCATGAACATCACCGATCGCAAACAGTCCGTTCACGACCCGCGACGCCTCCGTTTCCGTTCCGCGCAGACCCGCCTCGCTATTTCCCGCATCGACATCTCCTGCGCTCCTTCGGCCACCGCCCGTGCCCTTGTCTCGGGTCTTAGGTCGTAGTGGTCGCCCTGATACCACTCTCGCCGCATCCCGATTCGCTCCGCCATCGCGTGCAACTCTTCTTCGGTATCGGCGATCATGTGGCACCAAAGCGTCTGCCCATGAAACGGCGGATGCTCTCGAATCGGATCGACGTAGACGGCCATCGTCACCAGACTCGAACTAGGCCTTCGTAGGCATCGAAAATTTGGTCGCGGGAAATGATCGGGATCCCTTCGACGAGGGCTTGGGCGATCAATAGTCGATCGAAAGGGTCACGGTGGTGATGGGGGAGCGTAGCGATGGGCTCCAGATGATGCAATTGGATTGGGAGGAGTTCAAACCCGTTGATGGAAAGCTGGTGAGGAAGGAAGCTAGACAAGGGTTCCTCGATGGGCAGCCTTCCCAAACCCGCCTTAATGTTCATCTCCCACGCGCTGGCAATGCTAAAGAGCTTCTTGTTTCCAGGACTTTCAATCTCGGAACGGGCTCGGCTGGACAGCAGCGGGCTGCCTTCTACAAACCAAATAAAGCTGTGCGTGTCCAGCAATACGCGTGGCACGCCTACGTGTACTCCGCGAAATCCTCCAGAGGATCGTCAAAATCGTCCGCCATATGGATTTTGCCTTTCGCACTTCCGAAGGCAGGTTTTGGGCTTGGCTTGGACGCCTCTGCAGATGTGACATCGAACATCGTTCCGGCAGGCGCGTCAATAGGCGTCTCGGGCACCAAAACCTGCCCGTCGAAGCGCGCACGCACATGCACCGGTTCGAAACCCATACCGATATTCTACGCCGAACCCTCCGTCCTCGCCCCCTCCACCCTTCATAAGGAGGTATCACCTAGAGAGATATGGCGAGGAACCTTTTGGGCATCCGGCATCTGGAGGCGGCGGAGATCGCCGAGCTCCTGAGCGACGCGGCGGACTTTAAAGCCCGGGTGATCGATGGGAAGGCGATTCCCTCGCTCGGCAAGAAGTCCGTGGGCATGTTGTTCTTCGAGAACTCCACCCGCACCCGCGTCTCCTTTGAGCAGGCCGCAAACTACCTCGGCATGCGTAGCGCCAACTTCGCCAGTGGCTCCAGCAGCATGAGCAAGGGCGAGACGCTGAAGGATACGATCCTCACGCTCCGCTACGAGCGGCTCGACGGCCTCGTCATGCGCCACCGCGCCAGCGGCTCCCCTACCCTCGCCGCTCGCCACTTCGGCGGCCCGGTTCTCAACGCCGGCGACGGACAACACGAACACCCCACCCAGGCCCTCGGCGATGCCCTCACCATCCTGGAGCGCAAAGGCAGCCTCGAAGGACTTAAGGTCGCCATCGTCGGCGATGTCGAGCATTCCCGCGTTGCACGATCGAACGCCTGGCTCCTGAATAAGATGGGCGCCGAAGTCCGCCTCGTCGGCCCCCGCACCCTCATCCCCCATCAAACAGGTCTACTCCCGGGCAAAGTCTTCTACGACCTCGCTACCGGCATCGAAGAGTGCGACGTGGTCATCTGCCTCCGCCTCCAAAAGGAGCGCATGCTCGACTCGACCCTCTCCTCGGTCAACGAGTACGCGAAGATGTATCAGGTCAACAAGGACTCCCTCGTTTGGGCTGCCCCCGACTGCCTGGTGATGCACCCCGGTCCGCTCAACCGCGGCATCGAAGTCGATGACTACGCCGCTGACGGTGCCCAAAGCGCCATCAACGCCCAAGTCGAAAACGGCATCTTCGTCCGCATGGCCTCGTTGAACTGGTGCTTCGGCGGCCCGCAGCCTTCGTAAGCCTTTATGTGGCGTAGGCGTCCCGCCTGCGTCAGTCGAGCCGACGGGGTAGGAGATTCCTAGGTCCGACCGACGCAGGCAGGACGCCTACGCCACAATAGGTTCTATGGCCGAGCTCCGGGCATTTGATCCGGACCCTTCGATAAGGTGGCTGTTTTGCCTCACCCATCCGGACGACGAGCTGTCCATCGCCGTCTGGATCCACCGGTGTGTCTCGCACGGTTGCGAAGTCTGGCTAAGCTGGACCCACGCCACGCCAGAACGGCAGCGCGAGGCTCGAGCCGCCGCCCACATGTTGGGCGTCCGCTCCGACCGCCTCTTCTTTCACGGTGGCACGGACGGCTCGATCTGCGACGAAATGGGCGAGATCCTTCCTTCGTTCCACGCCATGATGGAACGTGTCGCCCCCGACCGCGTCGTCTGCGGCGCCTTCGAGCAGGGCCACCTCGATCACGATTCGACCCATTGGCTGGTGACACACTCGTTCAAGGGGCCCGTCTTCGAAGCCCCCTTCTATCACATCTACACCAGCCGAGTCCAAACGATCAACCGTTTCTCGGACCCCCGCGGCCAAGAAACGATTCGGCTCTCGAAAGACGAACGCAAGTTCAAACGGGCTCTGGCCCGCCAGTATCCGAGCCAGAACATCTGGATGGTGCTTTTCTTCTATGAAGTCGTCCACCAAGCCGCCCGACTTCGGCCCTTGCGCCTCGCTTTCTCGGAAAGACTGCGCCGGGTCGGAAGAACGGACTACCACCAACCCGCACATCCTCAGCCCATCGCTCGGCGCGTAAGGGCCTCCCGTAAATGGAAGCGTTGGTGTGTCGCGCTACGGAAGGCGGAAGAAACTATAGCTCTCCGGGAACCTTAACGCATAAGTCGGCAGTCATACCGACATCGCCGTCGGCATAGGCGTCCTCGGAATCCGTTCGCAGTTGCGCCGTGACCTCTTGAGTAGACGCCGTCGCGGGGTTGTTGGGAGAACGAAGAGGAAATGCGAACGGATTGGATCGTCGTCGGCGCGGGATTTGCGGGAGCTGTGTTGGCGGAGCGAATCGCCACTCAGCTCGGACAGAAAGTGTTGCTGGTGGACAAGCGAAACCACATCGGTGGTAACGCATATGACGAGCACGATGAGAACGGTGTTCTCGTTCACAAATACGGCCCCCACATTTTCCACACCAACGGAAAGCGGATCTTCGATCACCTCTCCAAGTTCACGGATTGGCGACCCTATCATCATCGCGTCCTCGCCATGGTGGATGGCCAAAAAGTGCCCGTGCCCTTCAACCTGAACTCGCTCTACGCCCTATTCCCGCACCGCTACGCGGAAAGGCTTGAAGATGCGCTGATCCAGAACTACGGATTCAACGTCAAAGTCCCCATCCTCAAGATGCGGGAATCGACCAACGACGACCTCAAGTTCCTGGCCGACTACATCTACGATAAGGTCTTTTACGGCTACACCACCAAGATGTGGGAGATGGAGCCCGAGCAGCTCTCTGCCGCCGTCACCGGCCGCGTACCCGTCTACATCAGCCGCGACGATCGCTACTTCCAAGACACGTACCAGGCTATGCCCACCATGGGCTATACCGCGATGTTCCGCCGGATGCTGGACCATCCGAACATCAAGGTGATGACCAACGTGGACTACCGCGAAGTCGTCGAGGAAGTGACCTTCAAGAAGATGGTCTACTCCGGTCCGATCGATTCGTACTTCGACTTCATGCACGGCGAACTCCCCTACCGCTCCCTCCAGTTCGCTTTCGAAACCAAGAATCAGGCACGGGTCCAGGAAGTCGGCACGATCAACTATCCGAACGAGTACGACTTTACGAGGATCACCGACCAGAAGATCCTCACCGGCCAAGAAGGCCTCCCCAACAGCACTCTCATCACCGAGTACCCCCAGGCATACGTCCGAGGCGTCAACGACCCTTACTATCCCATCCCATGCGACGCGAACAAGGAGCAGTACGCCCTCTACGCCCGCGAAGCCAAAAAGCTGGAAGGCCACGTCTACTTCGCCGGCCGCCTCGCGGACTACCAGTACTACAACATGGATCAAGTCGTCGGAAGAGCCTTGGCCTGCTTCGAAAAAGAAATCGCGCCCGGCGGGCTGTCGTCACCTTCCGGGAATGGCATCCTGCGGAAAGCGGAACTTTTATAGCTGCGCCAACGGCCCCTAAGAACCCTCCCTTTCATTTCGATGCGAGGGAGGGCAGTGGGAAAGTCCGGGCTACCCGACCAGCGGTAACCGCACATCCGCCCGGTCCAAAACTCCCTGTTCCACCAGCGTCCGCTTGTGCCCCATCGGCTGCGGCGTCCCCCGGATCTCCGTCAGCCGCGGAAGCAGCAACTCCAGCTTCACCGCTCGCGATTCACCCTCGTCCGCCAAAGCTCCCGCCAACTCACGGCAAAGCACATTCGCCGCCCCGCTGATCGTTCCGGACCAGCCGGCCGCCAACGCCGGTCCAAGAAGTGTCTCGTCCCCCACAAAAAGCCGCCGCCCCGGCAGCGCCGCGGCAAACGGGACAAGATTCTCTGGAGATCCCGAACTATCTTTTAACCCCACCAATCGTGGCAATAGAGCCAGGGACGAAAGCATTTCCGGATTCAAAGCGGGAGTGAACCGGGGGAAGTTATAAAGTAGGACATCCGCCGAAGATCGCTCCAAAAAAGCCCGCAGCCAAGGGGTGACGTCGATCTCCCGGTGAAAGAACGGCGGCATGACCAAGACGCCCGCTGCCCCCGCCTTGCTCGCCTCACGGGCCATCCAAAGGCCTTCTTCTAGTGAGGTGGTCGCCACCGCCAACCAGATCGGAAGGCCGTTCGCCGTCTCCACCGCCAGACGTACCAGATCCCGTTTCTCAAATGACGTCAACGAAGGCCCCTCGCCCGTCGTCCCGCCCACGACCACTCCGGTCGCCCCTTCCGCCTGGAAATAGGCCAGCAACCGCGCCACCCCCGCCGCGTCGACTTTGCCGCTCTCCTCGAACGGCGTGACGGCGGCAGGCATAACATCCATAGGGAGAGGGTATCCCACAACCGGGCGACACCCAAAGCCGTTACTGGGCGTCTAAGTCGTTATGAGCCCGTTCCTCGCGATCCTCGCCCTTCAGGCCGCGACGGTCGATCCGGCCGCCGATCCGCTTTTCGCTAAGCCCATCACCCTCCGGATGCCTATGGCAACCGTACGCGAAGTGGTGGCGGCGCTCACGAAAGCGACGGGCCAAGCGGTGGACGCCTCAGGCACCGTCACCGATTGGAAGGCCACGGTCCTCGTAAAAGACCTTCCGGCTGGCCGCGTGATGGAGGCTGTCGCCGACGCTTTAGGGCTCGTCTGGAAAAAGGATGGCTCATACCTCCGGCTGAGCCGGCCGGATGGCGCGGTGGGCGCCGAGGCCACCTACCTCCAGTCCGAAGCCAAGTTGGCGGGGACAAACCCCGTCCAACCTGCCGGAAACGGCGGATTTGTCCCGCAGCAGTTCCCACCGAGGCGAAGCCCAGGGCGACGCATCGTTCCTGGTGGGGCAAGTGTGTCCGGCGTGGCCGCCAGCCGGTTTGATCCCTATCTTCTCGCCACAGAGACTGCAAACGGCCAGCCCCCCTCCCGTCTAGCCGTGTCTCAACCCCTGGGTGAGTCGGAATACGCTAAAACCATCCGGACCTGGCCTTCCGTTCCAGCGGAGGCCAATGAACTCTGGAGCCGCCCCGTTCCTCCGTCCGTGCCCGTGGCCAAGTCGACTTGGGAAAACGGTTCCTACACCCTTTCGGATGTTCTGGCCGCCTGGTACGACGTCAACCACCTTCCCGTCGTGGCCGATGCCTTCCGCATCTCGATGCGCGGGAATATGATCAACACCGGTCCCGCCCTCGGCGCCTTGCAAAGTTATGCCGGATCCGAGAATCTAAGCTTTAAGTTCGCAAACGGCGTTGCCCGCTTCCGCCACCCTGCCTTCTGGCGCCTCCGCGGCCAAGAGATTCCAGAGTCGGTCTGGAACACCATCGAGAAGGGCTCGGCCTCCCTCGATAATCTCGCCGCCTTCGCCGCCCGCCTTACTGCTCCTCAGGCCGCATCGTTCCGGTCTATGGAAGCGCCTTTGTCGCATATCACCACCCAGTCTCTGCGCGAGGCTTACCCGGCGCTCCTCCTTTGGAACGGCCTGCCGGGCCAAGTGCGAAAGGCCCTCTACGCCGGCACCCCGGTCGGATTGTCGGCAGTTCAAAACGTGGCCAACACCTACGCCTACGCGCTGAGAGAAGCCCCCTACTACAACGCCGGAAACCCCGCCGAAGCCCTGGCCACCAACCCCGCCAAGCTTGGGATTTTCGGTACGGCCGGCAACAAGTCGTTCGAAATGCGACTATCCAACGACCCCGGCAGGGGCGTTTCGTACGAGATCTCGCTGCCTTAAAAAAGCGAGATCTATCGCTGACGGCGCCGCTGAGGCTTCTTAACCATCTTCGTCTTGCCCGCCCGAGCCGCCCGCTCGCGCCGAGACAAAGTAGGGGCCGGTGGCTTTGCGTTGGGGCGCTCGGTCTTCTCAACCGAGATGCGGCGGACCCAGGCCTCCTCTTCGCCCGGAGCAAGATAGACGTACAGCCGCGCCGTCGAACCATGCACGACCACAAGCCGCTCTCCTTCGCCCTCCTCCAGAACCGAACCCAAAGTATCCGAGGCCAAAGGGGTCAGAGACACAAACTTCAGATCCTCACTCGGCCCCGAAAGGCGAGCGGCGACGAGCTTCTGCGGCTCCTCCTGCATCAAGTGCCCGAGACGACGGTCCAGCCCCGCCCGCACCGTGCCGCGGGCAAAAGTCGACGTTCCAAAATCGGAAAGCTCCGTGCCAAACCGATTGCGGAACCGAACGCGCAAGTGTTGACGGGGAAGCTTATCGAGGATTTCCGCAAAGGCGGACTTAACATCCATCGGGACCATTGTGGCCCGCTAAAGCATCTGAACGCGCGCTTCAACGGACGAACGTGTCTCCAACGTGCTCAAAAGCGACCGAAGCTCCGGAGCCGAGAGATGACAAACCGCCGGACTGCGATCATGCGGTCCCTGAAACTCCGCCGAAAACCCCTTTGCCGTCTTACGAAAAACAAAGTGGCTGCCCGAACCCCAAGCTTGGTAGCTCATCCCGAAGACCACAAACCCGAGGTGCTCATAACTAAAAGGAAACGGCTCGGAATCTCCAACCCGCGCCGTTGCCTGCTTAAGGCCAACCGTCAACTCCATCCACCGTTGATCTTCACTCGTCAAGCGGATAGTCTTCCCAAGCATCGAACGTCTCCATACGGGTTGGGCGCGGAAGGAAGGTCGCCGGTTCCCGTAGAATCTTAAACATTCCCAATGGTCCCGCTCGGTCTTCATCACGTGTCCTGTATCTGCGCCGACGCGCAGGCCAACCTCGACTTTTATGTCGGCAAACTTGGGCTGCGTCTCGTTAAGCGCACCGTCAATTTCGACGACCCAGGGAATTACCATCTCTATTACGGAGATGGCCGGGGAACCCCCGGCACCCTCCTCACTTTCTTCCCCCTCGCGGGCATCCCCGCCGGGCGTGGCGGAGCCGGATCGGTCACCTCGATCAGCCTCGCCGCTCGGCCCGATTCGGTGGCCTGGTGGTCCCAACGGCTCGATGTCGAGCCTGGCGAAGATGGAGCACTGGACCTTGAAGATCCCGACGGTCTTCCCCTCCGCATCGTCCCCCTCGCCAAACCACCCCTCGCCGCCGCCTGGACGGGCCTGTCCGTGCCGCCAGAGCACGCTCTCGGGGCGATTGACCGCGTCCGCATGGAGACCGCCGCCTTCGACCATACGCGAGAAGCCCTAGAAGTCCTCGGCTTCGAGTTGCTAACCGACGATGGCCAACTCGCCGTCTTCGGTCTCTCCGGCGGCGGCCCTTGCCGAACTCTGGAAGTCCTGCGCTCCACCGGCCCTCGCGCCCACAACGGCGCCGGAACCGTCCACCATGTGGCGTGGCGGGTCGCGGACGACGCGGCCCAAGAGGCGTGGCGCGAAAAACTGGTTCAAGCCGGCTTCCACGTAAGCCCGGTAAGAGACCGCGACTACTTCCGTTCGATCTACTTCCGCGAGCCGGGAGGAACCCTCTTCGAGATCGCAACCGATGGCCCGGGCTTTGCCGCCGACGAGAAGGCCGAGTCGCTAGGAGAGTCTCTAAAATTGCCTCCCTTCGCCGAACCTCATCGTGCCGACATCGAGGCCGCATTACCGCCGCTACGCATGCCCGGAAGTTAGTACACGCCGTACCCGCGAGAATTCCAAGGAGGCCGAATCATAAAACCGAGAAAACTCCTTGGTGATTCTCGTTAACCCGTCGTACAATGCAACCTGTCAGGCCACTGAGGGGCCGGTCAGCCACTCCAAAGTTGGAGCGGCGAAATGGAGGAAATGCATGGTCTATCGTCCACTACGCTATGAGCAGATGATGCGGGCTGCGGAGGCCCACGACGTGAAGGCGCGCCGGATGTTCGGAGGGATGGGAGTGTACACGGGCGAGAAAATGTTCGCCTTTCTGGTCGGCGAGGAAGTCGGCTTCAAACTCTGCCCGGACGACATTCAAGCCGCTATGGAGATTCCTGGCGCTGGGCCGTTGAAGCCTGCCGTTGACGCTGAACCGATGAGGGAATACGTCAAGATGCCCCGTGAAATCCTCGACAATGTCGAGCAGTTCATGTTCTGGATGGAGCGCAGCCTGGGTTACGCCCAGACCAAACGCACGCTCGCCGCTTAACGTTAGATACGCCATTCCTGGGGCGAGTTGGATTGGAATCCAACTCGCCTTTTTCGTTTGCAACCCCGCTCGAAGGTGTATCGTAGTGGCCATCGTGAGGAGCACGCGTTGAATCGGAAACTCGTCTGGATCGGAGCGAGCCTGTTCTTCGTGATTGCCGTGGGTAGCGGCTTCATTCCGGATCTTCGCCTGAGTAGCGAATTGCGAAAAGCCAAACAAGCCGGGCTGACCATCCTTGATCACCCGAATGTCATTCCGAGTGTCGACGACAACGCCACAATCGCCTATCGCCAAACCATTTCGAAGTTCGGTTCGATTCCCGCCCTTATAGCCTCCGATCTTGCCCGCCAAATTAAGGAGAATAAACCCCAAACAAGGCGGTACGTCCAAGCAATGTGCGTAGCCTCGAAGCGTCCCGCTTTCGTGCCTTTGGGAGCTGGCTCGGAACCGAACTCCGGTTACTCCTTGCCCATCGAAACCACCGTCTTCACCGCTGCCCGGGCCGCAATCATGTTGGGTACTACCAAGGATGACCTCGAGGGCCCCGCTCGGATGGCCAAGCATCTCGGAGACCGCGGCACGGCCCTCGAGGTCGGCCAATGGGCTTACCTGGTCAACGCCATCTTCAACCGGGCCAAGGTGCTCCACCTTTCGGCCGAGGACCAGTCCCGCATTGCCACGCTTCTCGGGCCACCCCCCAGCGCGTGGCAGGCGCTACACAATCACGTCGCCCGAAAAATCCTTAAGATGGAGGCAAACGCGAAGTTAGAGGGCCGAGGGGTGGGACGGGTGCGAGAGGAAGCCGCCTACCTGCAGTTCTGGCGAGAGTTCTTCACAGAAAACCCAAAGGACCGCCCGATTAAGGAGGCCGTCCGCGCCAAAGAGTCAGTGATCCAAGACGGGGAAAATCGAAATGGCGAGTTCATGGACTTCCAAGGACTCTTCGGAAGTTCGGTGAACCCTTGGACGGATTGGGCCGGACTTGTGGACGGGGCAAGCCAAAGGCTTGCCGCCGCTCGCTAATCGACCGCCGCTTTGGTGCGGGTGACCGTGCGCTTGCTCTCGTCCCGAGGCTTATGGCTGTTCTTCAGCACGAGCCGCACCGGAGTACCGGCAAGTGGGAAAGCCTCGCGAATCTTGTTCAGCAGGTACCGCTGATAAGAAAAGTGCATGATTTCCGGGTCGTTGCAGAACAAAGCAAACGTCGGCGGCCGAACGCTCACCTGGGTCGCGTAGTAGATCTTGAGCTGCTTGCCCTTGCTCGTATAGGGCCGGGCGAAAGCGGCATCCTGAATCAAGCGGTTCAACTGCCCCGTCGAAACGCGGAAGTTATAGGCTTCCACGGCCTTTAGAGCTTCTTCAAGAACCGGCTCCAGGCCGGCTGACTCCGTCGCCGAGGTGAACGCCGCCGTCGCGTAGCTCAGCTCCGGAATCTCGTTCGAGATCTTCTTTAGAAACTCCTGCTTGAGATCGCTCGGCTGCCGGGGTCGCCCGTCCGGCGGCTCCTTCGTGTCCCACTTGTTTACCGCGAAGACAACCGCCTTGCCCGAATCGTGGGCCAGCTTCATACATCGCTTGTCGCCGTCCGTCAGGCCTTCGCTGCCATCGATGACGATGAGCGCGCAGTCGGCCCGCTCGATCGCCTTCTGCGCGCGGTTGACCATGTAGTACTCAACCGTGCCCTGGATCTTGCCGCGGCGGCGAATACCGGCCGTATCGATCAGCCGGAAGGTTTCGTCCTTGTACTTAAGCGACGTATCGATTGCATCACGGGTCGTGCCCGCGATGTTCGAGACGATCATTCGCTGCTCACCGGTGAAGGCGTTGACCAGGCTCGATTTGCCTACGTTTGGCCTGCCAATAATAGCGACTCTAACCTCTTCGGGCTCGTCGTCTGTCTCCGCGCGAGCCGTGTCTGGAAGCTTGAGAATGATCTCGTCCAACAGGTCGGCAACGCCGCGCCCGTGGAGACCGCTGACCGGGAAAACCTCGCCCAAACCGAGCGAGTAGAACTCGTTCGCGTTCAGATCACGGTTCGGATGGTCGGCCTTGTTGACGACGACGAAGATCGGCCGGGTAAATCCGCGCAGTTGGCGGGCCAGATCCATGTCGTCCGGGTTGAGTCCGTCCATCGCATCCGTAAGGAAAAGCACGACGTCGGCCTCCGCGAGGGCAACGTTCGCTTGGACGCGAATCTGTTCGGCGAGGGGGTCTCGCTCATCGAAGACGATGCCGCCGGTGTCGACCACTTGGTAGCGTTTACCGTTCCATTCGGCGGCCGCATAAAGGCGGTCGCGGGTGATTCCGGGCTCGTCTTCGACGACGGCAAGGCGCTTCTTGACGATGCGGTTAAAGAGGGTGCTCTTGCCGACGTTGGGTCGACCGACGATCACCACGGTGGGCAGTTTATCGGCCATAGTGGACAACAGGGTACCCGTTGCCGGAGGCAGAACCCAAGGTGGCGCAGGCGTCCCGCCTGCGTCTCTAACCAATTTTCGAGCATTACCCCTATACGAAACCCTTACAATGACGGGGTGCCACAATGGTTTGTGGCCGAATTTATCCACCTCTACGAACCCGGCGACCCCACATTGGTCCTGCTGCACGGCACCGGAGGTGACGAAAACGACATGCTGGCTTTAGGCCGCGCCCTCCGCCCCAACGCCGGTCATCTCGCCCTTCGCGGAAAAGAGCCGGAGCATGGGATGAACCGCTGGTTTCGCCGCCTTTCCGAAGGCGTGTTCGACCTTCCCAACCTCTACGAAAGGGCCGATGAACTGGCCAACTACCTTGAGGAAAAGCTCCCCGAAGGCCACCGAATCGCCGTGGGCTTTAGCAACGGCGCAAACATCGCCGCCGCCATCTTGCTCCATCGCCCCGAGACCTTCTCCGCCGCCCTCCTCCTCGCCCCGATGGTCCCCTTCGTACCCGAGGCACTCCCGGACCTCACCGGTATCCGCGTTCACATGGACTGCGGCGAACGAGATCCGATGGTTCCGAAAGAGAACGCCGCCCATCTGGCGGGAATGCTCTCCAAGGCGGGAGCCCGAGTCTCCGTCCGCTGGCACCCCGGCGGCCATGGCCTTGATCAGGAAGGCATTGAGGCGGCGAAAGACTTTTTAAAGTCGCCTTGATGAGCGGGTACAAACGTACCCGTTCACATTCCGGTTGTAAGTTTGCGATCCGTCAAAGATCGCGCGAATACTGTCGGCTATGTCGTCCCGCCGGCCGCTTCCCCGTCGATTTCATTCCCGAGTAATCGCTCTTGCCACCATAGCTGCGGCGATGGCCGCAGCGCCGAAGGCGGAGGCCATCAACTTCTTCTTCTTCGGGTTTCAGACCACGGATTGGGGCTACTCGCCGAACTGGGACGGCGCGGCGCCTACTTATCCCGGGAGCTTAACGGACCACCGAATCTATTTTCGGCCAGCGCAACTGAATGTCTACGCCGTTCGCGACATTACTTGCAATATGAACCAGTCCATTGCGTTGGTTCACACTTTGCAATCCGATTACAGCAAATTGACGCTCACTGGCGGGAGGATCGTGGTCGGTAGTCTCGTTGCGGCCACGACCGCAGGCAATACGATATCCAACGAAATTTTTCTGGACAAGGCCGTCGACTTCAATATCACGGGAAGCCTGACCGTTACGGGGACCATCAATGCCACCCAGGGCGCCCTGATCAAGAAAGGGGGAGGAATTCTGACTCTTTCGGGGCAGAACGACCTTCAAAGTGGGCTGCAAGTCACTGCAGGCACGGTCAAGGCTAACCATGAGGGAGCACTTGGCGGGGCGCCCATCTACTTCCAAGGGGGCAACATCGACCTGAACGGATACAACGCGGCGGTGGGGAACCTGTTTTTTGGGGACGGCTCCACCGCCACCACCGGTAATTTCACCGGTGCCGGGGCTCTCGAGGTGAATGGAGGCATCACGTTTTTCGGCAACGCCGCGCACACCACCAACAACGTTAGGATTCTTCAAAACCTCGTTCTTTCGGATGGGATCCACGGCGTCGGGATGGGGCAGAAGTCGAACAGTTCCCTTTACGACTTCCTCTTCTCGGGAAATGTCAGCGGAGCGGGCGGATTCTTGTTCGACTCCCCGAATATGGTGGCCGCCATGACGGGAACGAATACTTATGCGGGCGCGACCACCGTTCGGGCCAATACCGTTTTAGGGGCGGCATCGGCCGGGGCTCTCCCGACCAACACGGCTCTCACGGTCGATGGCACCCTTACGTTCCAGGTCGGAGTGACCCAAGCAGGGCTGACCGCGGGCACCTTCTCGCAAACCGTAGGCTCGCTCGCCGGCGCGAGTACGGGCTCAATTATCATGGGTAGCGGCAGCCTTACGGTCAAGGGTCTGGCGGATACGAATTACGCTGGATCGATTACGGGTTCGGGCTCGCTCACCAAGAACGGCGCCGGCACGCTGACCCTAAGCGGTACGAACAGCTATACGGGCGGCACCACGGTGGGAGGTGGCCGGCTGATCGTCGCTCATCCGATCGGTCACTACCTCGCTAACAACGGTTGGCTGGAGTTCAGAACCGGGAGTGGCGACGAAGTGTATTCCAATCAGATCTCCGGAACCAGCGCTTTCGTGAAAAGCGGGCCTGGCGTACTGCTGCTCACGGGGGCTAACTTTTACAACGGGGGAACCGTTGTAAACGAAGGCACGCTGGTGCCCTCCAATGCGGCGGCATTGGGCAGCATCGGCGGATCTCTCGATACGGGCTCCAATGGCACTCTCGCCCTGGCCAGTTACGATGCGGAGTTCCGAGGGATCTCCGGCTCCGGGAAAATCAGTCTTGCCGCGGGCCGGACTCTATTCACGACCGCCACGTTCAATTCGGAGTTTTCCGGAATCATCTCCGGCGCGGGTGGCATCTCCAAACCGGGAAGCGGAACGCTGACCCTGTCCGGAAAGAACACCTACACGGGTGGAACGGTAGTCGGCGCGGGCAAGCTGATCCTAAGCGATCCGACCGGCAACTACTTAGCGAACGGAAACATGGAGGTTAAGCGCGACGACGTGCTCAACCCCGCGGTCCTAAGCGGCACGGTTACCGGTTCGGGCAACTTCGTAAAGAGCGGCGCCGGCGCGCTTTTTGTCACGGGAAGCCTGAATAACACCGGAACGGTGACGGTGAGCGAGGGCATGTTGAATGTTCTGAAGCTGGATCGGAACTACATCAATAACGCTGGTCTCACGGTGTACGGCGCAACGTCCACGCAGACCGGCGTGGTGTCGGGTACGGGATTCCTGCGGAAGAACCTTTTCCAAGACCTGACGCTCACCGGCACCAACACCTACACCGGCGGCACCTACATCTATGGAGGGCGAATCATCACCTCCTCCAACGGAAGCTTGGGCGCGCCGGCCCCGATCTACCTCGACGCCGCATTTGCGACTAGTCTGATCAGCAACGGATACAACGTCACGGCCACCACGCTGACCGGGACCGGAACTCTCTCCATCAATGGCGCAACCCTGACGATTGGCGATGACTCAAATTTCCAGTACAACGGCTCCGTTCTCGGCAACTCTTCAACCCAGCTCGTTAAGAAGGGAACGGGTACGGCGACTCTAACTGGGAATACGACCTATTCCGGCCTTACGACGGTCCAGGCCGGCCGGCTTGTGGTTCCGAAGCCCGCGGGTAACTACGATCTCACGGGCGCGCTCGAATTCGCGTTGACGGGCGACCAATCGCTCAATGCCTTGGTCACGGGCATCGGCTCCGTCACCGTGAGTGGAAGCGGTACCTTGACCGCTTTTAACAACAGCCTTTATTCGGGCGGCACCACGATCAATGCGGGCGCGGGCCTGCTTGCCTATTCGCCAAACGGCAACTACCTTAACAACGGCCATATGGAGGTCCACAACGACCTGGCGAGCACCTTTAGCGGGGTGATCTCGGGCACCGGCTCACTGACCAAAACCGGGGACCAGATGTTCTTCGTCACAGGGAATAACACGTTCACCGGCGGAACGACGGTTCAGTTCGGAACCCTGGCCGCCGCATCGGTTGGATCGCTGGCGAATGGCAACCTCACCGTTCTGCGGGGCACCGTTATTCCGGTGGTCGAGAACGTCGGGCTCAATAACCTGACGCTCGGAGATGGAGCGACCACGAACGTAGGCGGTCTCTTCGGTTCGTTCTCGTTCGCGTTGAACGGCGGGATCACCTACAACTTCGCGCCGGGGGGCGGGGCGATCACGACGGCGAGCCGGTTGAACCTCGTGGCCGGTCAGCATACGGTGACGGATAACGGAAACCACAGCAACCAGATCTACGACGCCGTGATTTCGAGATCGATTGGCGGCGCCGGCGGCATCACGAAGACCGGCGGCCACTCGCTGATCCTCACCGCCGCCAACAGCTACACGGGCGGAACGATTGTTTCGAACGGAACGCTTTACCTTGGCGCCGTCGGCGCCTTGCCCACCACGGGCGTACTGACGGTTAACTCCGGCGCAACCGCCTCCTTAAGTCCGATCCTTTGGAGTAGCGGAGTCCAGGGCGGAGAGTTCTCGCAGACCGTGGGCTCGATCGCGGGCACCGGCAACATCCTCCTCGGCTCGGCCTCCCTAACCGTCGATAACAGTGCGAACGCAACCTGGGACGGGATCATCTCGGGGACCGGTTCCCTGATTAAGAAGGGCGCCGGCAATCTCCTCCTGAATACCGCGAACGCCTATACGGGCGGGACCATCGTCGAGGCGGGCAAGCTGATCGTGAAGCAGCCGACCGGCACCTCGTACGACGACCGTTCGCGAATTGAGTTCAATGTCCCTTCCGGCAACATCACCTCCTTCGCGGGAACGATCTTCGGGAGTGGCGGCGTGGACAAGACCGGAGTGGGGCCGTTAACCCTTAGTGGAGTCAACACCTATACGGGCGGCACCAACGTCCTCGGGGGGCGGCTCATCGTCACCAATCCGAACGGTAACTACAACGTAGCTAACAACGCGTTCCTTGAGTTCAACAACGGACTCGATACGATCTCGAGCGGGGTGCTCACCGGGTCGGGCACCATTACAAAGTTGGGCCTCGGGACGACCACGCTGACGGGCGATAGTCTTTTCTTAGGAAGAATTCGATCCGCCGCGGGCACCCTTGCGGCCAACTCACCAAACGCTTTTGGAGGAGCCAACGTTCTCCTCGTTGGCGGAAATCTCGGCATCAACGCCTCCAACGTCTCCGTCGCTAGCCTCACCTTCGGAGAAGAAAATTCGAACAACATTGGGTCGATCTCCGGCCCCGGCTCCATCGACCTGGCATTCGGATTGACCCTTAATTTGATGACGGCCAACCGGACCTCCCCGGTGTCCATCGGCAGTGCGATTATCCTGGGCGACGGCGACCACACCCTGGCCGACAATGGGCAGCGAAGCAGCGGAGCTTACGACGCGGTCTTCTCCGGGGCAATCTCCGGACCGGGTTCGCTGACCAAGACGGGTAACGGCATTATCGCGATGACCGGCGCCAATAGCTACATGGGCGTAACGAACGTTAACGGCAAGATCTTCGCCGGAGCGACGAACACGCTCTCCGCTAATAGTGCCTTCACTATTGGCGAGGGTTCGACCTTGTCGCTCAATCCGATCACGAGTGGGCCGGGGGTCGTCCCCGGCAACTATTCCCAGCGAATCGGTTCGCTTTCGGGAGTAGGCCAAATCCTGCTTGGTTCCGCGGCCCTGACGTTTGGGGACGCGGCGCAGACCGTCTACTACGGCAACATCTCGGGAACCGGCTCACTCGTGAAGACGGGCGCCGGCCGGTTTATCCTCGTCAACGGGCAGAACTACACCGGTGGCACGACCATCGAAGCCGGCACCTTCTCCACCGATGACCCCATCGGCGACTACGTGAATAACGGGGTCCTGGAGTCGGCGGCGGAGACCTTCGCGGGCAAGATTTCCGGCACCGGATCGTTCTTGAAGGTCGCCGGCAACGAGACGACGCTTACCGGCATCAACACTTACTCGGGCGGCACGACGATTTTGAGCGGTCAGCTCACTGTTTTGCATCCGGTTGGCAACTACGCCAACTCGGGCATTCTCCAGTTCTCGAATGGGACGGCTTCCGGGGTGATCTCGGGCGCGGGCACGCTCTTTAAGAGCGGCACAGGCACCGTCACCCTCAGCGGCATCAACACCTACACCGGCGGCACCACGATTGACGCGGGCCGGCTGATCGTCACCAACCCGGTTGGCAACTACACGGACCGCGGCGTCCTCGAGGTCCAAAACTCTGGTGCGCTCTCCTTTGACGGCCGAAAGGTAACCGGCGTGGGCGGCTTCGCGAAGTCCGGGGCCGGGGTAATGACGATGGCTCAGAAACTCGCCAACACCGGCGGCATCGAGATCAAGGAAGGAACGCTGAAAGGGACGACCAGCGTCTTTGTCGGCAAGGCCATCGTCGGCGATGCCGGCGCGACCCTGCAACTGGAGACCACCGGCACAAGCTTCTTCACAGCGGACTACTCTGGAGCAGGCAACCTGCTGAAGACCGGTTCCGGCCGGCTTTTGCTGGACGGGCCGCTCTCGCACACGGGTGGAACCACCGTCGGCCAAGGCGCGATCTACGCGGTCTCCGCCGCAGAGCTCAACGGCCTGAATATCTCCTCCGGCGCGCTGTTCTTGAACGACGCTCAGGATACGGTCACCGTCAACGGCCGGGTGATTACTCAGGGCGAGTTCGACACGACTGACGGCTCGACCACAGTGTTCAAGGGTTTGGTCTCCGGCGCGGGTAACTTCGGCGGCTTCGGCGAAGTCCACTTCGACGGCGGTTACTCGCCAGGTAACTCACCGACCGCAGCCACGATCCAGGGCGACATGTTCCTCGGCACGTCGAACGACCTGACCATGGAATTGGGTGGCACCACCCTGGGATCGGGCTACGACCACCTAAACGTTGGCGGCACCGCCTTCCTCGACGGAACGCTGAACGTCGCCTGGTACGGCGGCTTCACCGCCAGTCTCGGCCAGAGCTTCGACCTGTTCGACTTCGCTCTCTCGTCGGGTAACTTCGCCGCGATCAACCTCCCGACGCTCGGCAACGGCCTGAAGTGGAACTCTTCGATGCTCTACACCGACGGCAAGCTATCGGTACAGGCAGTACCGGAGCCCGCATCCATCGCCGCGCTCGGCCTGGGCGCACTCGTGGTTCTGCGACGCCGTAAGAAGTAAAGCCCCCTGGACCGCCACTCGCCCGAGTGGCTTCCGGAAAACAACGAGAGTGACTTGAACCAAGTCACTCTCGTTGTTTTAACTTTAAATGCTTAAGGCATTGTATTCAAGTTAATCACGCACCTCCGAGATTTCTCCGAGAAAAAATCTCACATTTAGGTTCAAATCAAAAACGAACCTATACGCAAAAAATCATCAAAACCGGATCTAAAGGTACGGACTATCAAACGTCTCTTTCGGCGCCCGCGCCTTCGCGATAATCTCCAGCGCATCCGCCGCCGCGGCCTGCTCGGCCTCTTTCTTGCTTCGCCCCGTCCCTTCGCCGATCATCTCGTCGTCGAAGCTGACCTGAACCGTAAACCGCCGTTCGTGCGCGGTGCCGGACTCACGAACCACCCGGTAGTAGGGCGTCTTCCGCCAGACCTCTTGGGCCACTTCCTGAAGCTTCGACTTATAGTCGTCCGGGTTCACATCGCCGCCCGCGATGCGGGCAAGGTACTTCTGGAGAAGCTCGAGAACGAACCAGCGAGCGACCTCAAGGCCGGACTCCAAGTAGACCGCCCCAATCAACGCCTCCACGACGTCGGCCAGAATCGACGGCCTCCGGCGTCCGCCGGTCGCTTCCTCACTCGGCGCGAGTTCTAAAAACTTATCGAGACCGAGCGAAAGCGCGATCTCCGCGAGCGGGGCTTCCTGCACCACGCTCGACTTCGCCTTGCTCATCATCCCTTGGTCCCAGGTGGGGAAGTGCTCGTACAGATACTGCGCGACGACGAGACCGAGGACGGAGTCGCCGAAGAATTCGAGCCGCTCGTAAGAGTCGCGCACGACGTTGGGCACGGCGGCGCTGGTGTGGCGCATCGCCAGGCGGAACATCTCCTCACTCTTTAGCGGGATAGCCTTTGGGATCACGTCAATTTCGATAAGGCCTCCGCGATGCGTCCGACGCCCCGCTCGATATCGGCGCGCGAACATGCGTAGCTGAGCCGGATATGGCCCTCACCCTCGAACACCGTCCCGGGAATCACCGCGACTTTAGCCTCCTCTAAAAGATAGCCTGCCAAGTCAATATCGTTCGCGATTCGACCGCCTAGGTAGGAGGTGATATCGGGAAACGCGTAGAAAGCGCCCTTTGGCAACAGCATCTTGACGCCCGGGATGTCGCCAAGGAGACGGGAAATAAGATCCCGCCGCGCCTCGAACTCCGCGCGCATGACCTCGACGGATTCTGCCGGCATGTTAAACGCCACCGTCGCCCCCTTCTGGGCGAAGCTCGTGGGGTTGCTCGTGATCTGATCCTGAAGGTTGCTGAGCGCCTTCGCGACAAGGGGGGGCGCGGCGGCAAAGCCGATGCGCCAGCCGGTCATCGCGTACGTTTTGGAGCAGCCGCCGATGGTGATGGTCCGCTCCGCGATCTCCGTGCCGAGAGAGGCGATCGACGTATGGGTTTCGCCGTAGATCAGCCGTTCGTAAATCTCGTCCGTGACGATCCAAAGGCCGTGCCGAAGGGCGAGGCTGGCGATCTCCTTCAACGTCGCTCGTGGAAGTACCGCCCCCGTCGGGTTGCTCGGGCTGCATATGAGAATCGCCTTCGTCCGCGAGGTGATCGCTTCCTTGAGCTGATCGATCGAAGGAACGAAGCCGGTTTCGGCCGGAGCTTTGACGACCTTCGGAACGCCATCCGCAAGCTTGATCTGCTCCGCGTAGGTCATCCAATACGGCGCGATCAGGATCACCTCATCGCCCGGATCGAGCAGCACCTGCATCGTCTGGTAGACCGACTGCTTCGCCCCGCAGCTCACGACCACCTGATCCGGCGAAACCTTTACGTTGTTGTCCCGCAAGAGCTTCCCGGCAATCGCCTCCTTCAGCTCTTTAATGCCGGCACTCGGCGTGTACTTCGTAAACCCGCCGCGAACGGCCTCAACCGCCGCCTCGATAATCGGTTCCGGCGTATTAAAATCCGGCTCACCGGCGCCAAAGTTAACGACATCCTCACCGGCCGCCTTCATGGCGTTGGCTTTAGCGGTGATAGCGAGGGTAGGGGAGGGCTTCAGGAGCCCGGCGCGCGCGGAGAGAGCGAGGGTTTCCAACTCAAGCCGAGTCTACCGTTTAGGGCGGAAAGACGGCGTTTTCGCGTTGTCCCTTATTGTGGCAAGACCCCTCCCTAATAATCCCGGCGTAGAATGAACTCATGAGCACCGCTCCCTTCAGCGTTCACGTGCGCACCCGTTTCGACGGCCGCGTTTTCGTGCCTGAGGAGCCAGTGGACTTACCTCCTGGATCGACTCTGGAGGGCAACGCAAAGCGACCGCAGAGTCCCGAAGACTGGAAGGCTTTCGTCGCATCGACGGCTGGCGCTTGGGCAGACTTCGATTTTGAAGAGCCCGAAGAACTGCCGTGGGATGATGTGGAGCCTATCCCCTGAAGTATCTGCTGGACACCAACGCAGTTAGCAGATATCTTAGCGGACGTCCGGCGGGCCTTATTGCGAGGATCGCCCGTGAGTTACCTTTGGATCTGGCGACCTGTTCGATCGTCGAAGCAGAACTCCGATTTGGAGTCGCAAAAGGCGGGAATTCGCCCAGGCGTACGGCGCAGCTGAATCACTTTCTAGGTGGGCTAACGATCCTAGATTTTGATTCCAAATGCGCTACGAGATTTGGTGAGCTAAGGGCCGACCTAGAGGTTCGCGGGTCGCTTATTGGCCCCTATGATCTCCTAATCGCCTCCGTGGCATTGGTAAACGGTTTGGCGGTCGTCACTCACAACGTCGCCGAATTCTCCCGAGTCCCCGGCCTTTCGGTCGAGGACTGGGAGATCTAACTCTCCTACTTCTTAATGTCGATCGTTACCATCTTCCGCTCCCCGGGAGAGATCGATCCGTCCGGCAACACGTCGCCCTTGTGATACACCTTCTCGTGTTTCACTGCCCCCGGCGGCAGGTGGTTAGGATCGATCGGCCCACCGACGCGGCGAACGCGAGTCGCCTGATCTGGTGTGATGTCGAATTCACTTTTCGGCGAGCAGCCAAAGCAGAGAGCGGCGAGAGCAAGGAAAGGGAGCGTTTTCATGATTTTGTCGCGAGATGCAGGTTGTGCGAAGCGTCGCCCCAAGTCCTTCCGAAGGGAAGAGCAGCGGCGTGAGAGTCGAGGAAAAGGTAGGTAGCCACGTTGCCCGTATAACGAATCGGGGCGATCTGTGTCGCCACCGAGATCGGGTCGATCTTGCCCGGCAGCGATGCCTCGGTAAAGGGCATCTGGTTGATGAAGTTCCACCAAACGTAGGTATCGGCCGGCCCGTGATCGGTAGTCGCCACGTCGGTTCGATCCGCAAAATAGATCGCCTCCGCCGGCCGTGGAATCGATGACATCGGCCAGTCGAAAGCCAACTGCTCGTTTGCCGCAAAGCTCGTATAGCCTTTGTCCTTCAACCGATCCTCCGGACTAAACCAGACCTGCTTGTTTTTCAAATAGGGCTCGTAAAGTTCGCCAAACCCGTGGCTGGCGCCAATAACGATGATCACCATGTTGTAGCCCGGCCACTTGGTCTCGACGGGAAACCGAAATGGCAAGTGATCCTCGTGGTCTCCGAGGTACAGGGCGCTCGCCTTCCCGATTTGGCTCAGGTTGCTTAAAGCGGTGGTCTTCTTCGAAGCCCCTTTAGCGGCGGCGAAAACCGGGAAGAGGATCGCCGCGAGGACCGCGATAATCGCGATCACGACGAGAAGCTCGATCAACGTAAACCCGCGAATGCGTGTCATGCCGTTCGAAACGCCGCGCCTTTAATCTCCCGTTCCGTTTCTCATATTCTTCTCATCTTCGGGCTTTCCGAGGCTTCAAGGCGTCATCTTAAAATCGAGGTGCGCATTCTCCTTGTCGAAGACGATCTCGAACTCGCGGCGACGCTTCAGCAGGTGCTGACGTCCGCAGGCGCGACCGTCGATCTCGCCCGGGATGGCAAAACGGGACTCCAAAAGGCCCTCGACAAGCGATTTTCCCTGATCGTCCTCGACCTGATGCTTCCGCAGATGAACGGGCTTAACCTCTGCGCCAATTTCCGCCAAAGCCGCGGAACCACGCCCATCCTGATGATCACCGCGCGAGACTCGGTGGACGACCGAATCCGGGGCCTCGAAACCGGTGCCGACGACTATCTGCCCAAGCCATTTGATGTCCGCGAGTTCCTGGCCCGAGTCCGTGCCCTCGCCCGTCGCGATCGGGTCCTAAAATCGCGGCTTCTCAGAGTCGGCGATCTCAAAATCGATACCCGCCAGCGCACCGTCACCCTTGGCGACCGCCCCATCCCCCTCACCCGCCTGGAATACAGCATCCTCGAAACGCTGGCAAGCCAAGTGGGCCGAGTAGTGTTCCGAGAAACCCTCCTGGATCTGGTCTGGCAGGATAGCGAGCCGGGCTCGAATAAGCTCGAAGTCGCCGTCCGATCCTTGCGCAGAAAACTCGAATCCGCCGGTTGCCCCGGGCTCATCCAGACCGTCTACGGCTCCGGCTACCTCATGGAGGATGGCCCCGCGTGAAGACGGTTCGGGGCCGCCTTACCCTCTTCACCGTCGCTGTGGTCGGGGCGATTCTCGCCCTGATGGGCCTCTTCGTTCGCTTTCAAGTCCAGAACAATCTGATCGCTGAAATCGATCGCCAACTCAGCGAAGATGTGAGCCGGGTCAAGACCGGCCCGATCGAGCCCAGCGAAATCGCTTTCCCCACCCCTTTGCCGAAAGCGGATCAAATCACCCTTCGTCATTCCATTGCCGAGCGGCAGGACACGATGATGCAGATCCTCCGTTCGCAAGGGGGCGACGTTCGCCTAGAAGCTCGCTGGACCGCGCCCCGGCTGATCCCGGTGGCCACGGACGATATCGTCCCACGTGCGGAGGATCCTGAGGGTGTTGTGCTAGCACGCAAGGGCTTGCCGGTCCGGCGCGATTTCTCTTTGAAGGGGCTCCCGATGCGCTCCATGACCGCGCCCGTGCGACGGGACGGCAAGCTCATCGCCTTCGTCCAGGCCATCCGTCCCCTAACCCCCGTCCGTAACCAGATGGCCAACCTCGACCGCGCCCTCGCCACCTCCATCCCGGTCGCAATCCTTCTCGCCGCCATCGGTGGCGCACTCCTAGTGGGAAGCTCGATGCGTCCGCTCCGAAAAATGACTGACTCCGCCCGCAGTCTGGACCGCGATCTCTCCAGTGCGCGACTCCCGGTGGAGGGCGAAGACGAGTTCGCCGGTCTGGCCACCACCATCAACGCCGCCTTCGACCGCACCGCCGCCGCCTTCGCGGAGCAGCGAAGGGCGTTGACCCAACTCGAACGGTTCACCGGCGACGCCGGCCACGAACTACGAACCCCGCTGGCGAGTATCAAAACGAACGCCTCGTACCTGCTCCACCTGACCGAAGCCCCGCCCGAGCACCAACCCGCCCTCCGCCTGATCGACACCAGCGCAGACCGGATGACCAAACTCATCGGCGATCTGCTCCTCCTCGCCCGACAAGACGGCGGCCGCTCGATCCTGCGTCCAACCCCCGTCGACATCCCTACCCTAGCCCAAGATGTCGTGGATACCCTGCCCGCTCGCGACGAGGTCACGGTGAGAGTCGAGATTCCCCCGCTTCTGGCCTGCGTCGACCGAGACTCCGTCGAGCGTGTCCTCCTGAACCTCGTCTCCAACGCCCTCCGCTACGCCCGAACCAGCATCACGATCGAGGCATCCCTGGCAAAAGGCATCCTCAGCCTTAACGTCTCCGACGATGGCCTCGGCATTGCTCCCGAAGACGTGTCCCGCCTCGGCGAGCGCTTCTTCCGCCCCGACGAAGCCCGCGGCCGCCAAGAGGGCGGCGTTGGCCTGGGCCTCGCCATCGCCAGGTCCTTGACGGAGAGTCACGGCGGCGAATTGACGGTTGAGAGTGAGCTTGGAAGAGGCACCACCGTTCAAGCCAAGTTCAAAATGGCCGGCCCTTCGCCGTAGTCGCAGGATGCACTTGTGCCTGCGGAGAGTTGCATGTCCCCGTCACTCCTACGTGGGGACAAGTACATCCCACGACGACGGGAACGCTGAGACTTAATCCCGAGTTCATTGATGTTAGTGGGCCCCAAAAACCAACTGCGCCTGTTCCTAATTCCGTTCGCGGTCTGCGGAATCGTTGGCCTGCTAGCTCTTTGGGCCTCGGACCCGGTGGAGGCGCTCATTCGAAGCAACCAATCCGAGTGGCAGGACAAGGACATGGCTCTGCTCGAAATGGCGAAATTGAGCCGGCTCTATGCGGTCGAGAACCGCTGGCGCAAATGTCCCGTCGACGAGTTTGACCCGAACGCGCGGGAAGCTTTGAGGAGGCAATGTCTCCGAGATCCAAACCACTTCATCAGCCTTGCCTCAACCTCGAATCCGGTCCACCGCGCCGCCATTTTGCTCACCCTCGCAGAAATAAAACCCGATGGATCGAAAGCCGTTCTGGCCGAGGCGGCAACCAAAGATCCCGATCCCTGGATACGCAGAACACTTGCCGCGCGAAAAGGCGGCTAAGCCGCCTTCAAATCTTCGGCCACGATCTCGCGGTTGTGCCGTGCCGGACCATGCGTGGGCGCTAACGCCAAACACCGGTCATAGGCCCGCACCGCCGCATCCGAATAACCCGAGTGCGCATACGCGTTCCCGAGCGTGAACCAAGCCTGCGCGTTCCCCGGCACCAGCCGAAGCGCTGTCTCGTAAAGGTGCGCCGCATCCGCCCAAGCGCCGCGTCGGGCAAACGCATCGGCACAGTTTAGGCAAGCGTTCGCGTCGTCCGGCGCGCGTCGAACCGCTTCTTGGAAAAGCTCCAAAGCCCGGGCGGGCTGGTTGGACTCCTCCAGCGCGCGGCCCCAATTGACCAGAATGCCGGGAGAAACCTGTTGGCGTTCCGCCAACGCTCCATAAGCCGCCAGGAGTCCGGAGGCATCCGCCTCGGCCTCGCAAGCCTCGGTCCAAGCGGCCCAAAGACCGATTTCTTCCGGCGCGGCCTCCCATGCCAACCGAAGATCTTCCGCATAAGGCAGTCCAAGGCGACGCCGAACTTCCGCCCGCAAGCGCCGCATCGGACCAAAGCCGGGGTCGTAAGGCAAAGCCGCCTCGATATCCGCCATTGCTTCGGTATCGCGATTCAAAAGAGAAAGTGCCTGCGCCCGAACCAACCGGGCTTTGTGGGTCCCGATCCCGCGATCGCCCGCCGAACCCTTCGGCCAAGGCAAGCAGACCGCCCGATCGGAAGCCTTTAGCGCCCGTTCGCCATCGCCAAGTCGGAGGTAGGCCTGAGCCCGCTCGTACTCCACGAACAGCCCGCCCCATCCGGCGGCATCCGCCAAGTTGGCATCCTTAAGCACGTCGGGCGCGCATTGAAGTCGAACATGCCAAGCAAGCGCCCCAAAGCTGTCGCCGCTCGCCATCCCTTCCGTCGCCTTCACGGCGTGGTCATAGGCCTCTTCCCGTCGGCCATCGACCAGTAAAGCGTTGGCTAAATTAAAGCGTTGAAAAACGTCATCCGGCTTGTCCTCAAGGGCAGCCTCTAGCAGTCCGATCGTACGGGCCGCCTTGTCCTTGGCCGTCATGATCGAAGGACGGTATCCGTGATGACGCAGGAACGGACCTTCGATCCGCACCCGGGTACCCACTGTGCCAACGACCTGCTCATGCACCCGGCCTTCCCAGGCCGTCGTTTCTCCGCGTCGGAAAAACCGTAGCGCTGGGTGGACAAATCGGTCGCCATCCGGACGGTCATCGACCAGATTCTCGATCTCCACATCGTAAGCGCCGTGGCCCGCATCCGTCAAAGCGCGAACGCGTTCCGGAGCGACGACGAGCTCTTCATCGGCGTCGATCCAAAGAATCCAATCACCCTTTGCGTGAGCCAAAGCCATGTTTCGCGCGGCGGCGAAGTCGTTCGGCCACTCGGCGTGGAACACCGAAGCCCCGCGTTCCTGGGCCAGCGTTGCCGTCTCGTCCTTCGAGCCGGTGTCAAGCACCACGATCTCGTCCACCGCTCCCTTAAGCGAGTCAAGGCAGCGCGGAAGAACGGCTGCTTCGTCGCGAGTGATCAGGACGGCCGAGATGAACGGTCTCACGCGGCCTCGACTTCTTCAACCAATCGGCGGCGAGCGCCGGGAATGGTCAACATCTCTTCGCGAAGAAGATTCTTGATGCGGTTGACGAGCTCGATATCCTGCGGTCGGTAGCGGCGCTGCCCCCCTTCGGTGCGAATGGGGTCCAGAAGTCCCCGGAACTCGTCCTCCCAATAGCGGAGGGTGTGGACCTCTACATCCGTCAGGCGGCTTGCGGTACCGATCCCAACTCCAGAGGCTTGGCGGCGCGGCGTCATGTTGGTTAAGTTATCGGCACGGACCTTCGGCTCAATAGGTCTCCTAGGGGTCATAACCTCGCAATTCTTGCAGGGATGTCTGGAATTCCCAGGCAGGACCGGGCGTAAAACAATTCCGGGCCTGCCCATAATCTATTTATGTTCGAGAAGCTCCAGGAGATCGAGCGGCGCTTCGAGGGCGTCGAAGCCGACTTCAATGATCCCGTCCTTGTGACGAACCAGCGCGAAATGCAGCGTCTGGGCAAACTACGCGCCGAGCTTGAACCGGTCGTCGAAACGTTCCGCACCTACCGCAAGGCCCAAGGCGGCATCGCCGAGGCCGAAACCATGCTCGACGATCCCGAGATGAAGGAGCTGGCCCAAGAGGACCTCGATCGTCTTCGGCCGATGATTGCCCAGCTTGAAGAGCAGCTCAAAATGATGCTCGTCCCCAAGGACCCGCAGGACGACAAGCCCGTCATCATCGAAGTCCGCCCTGGCGCCGGCGGTGACGAGGCGGCTCTCTTCGCCAACGAACTGTTCCGGATGTACCTGCGCTACGCCGAGCGCCGCCGCTGGAAGACCGAAATCGTCGAACACGAAGTCTCCGGCATCGGCGGCCTAGACCGCGCCGTCTTCAAGGTCGACGTCGTGGGCGCTTACAGCCAGTTGAAGTACGAATCCGGCGTCCACCGCGTCCAACGCGTCCCCGCCACCGAAAGCCAGGGCCGCATCCACACCTCCACCGCTACCGTGGCCGTGCTTCCCGAGGCGGACGAAGTCGAACTGCACATCGACGCCAAGGATCTCGAAATCTCCACCTTCTGTTCCTCCTCCGCCGGTGGCCAGCACATGCAGAAGAACGAGACTGCTATCCGTATCATTCACAAGCCGACAGGTCTGGTGAGCACGTGCCAAGACGAACGCTCACAAGCCCAAAACAAGATCAAGGCGATGGATGTCCTGCGGGCAAAGCTGTTCCAGAAGCTTCAAGAAGAGGCCGACGCCGAACGCTCCGGACTCCGCAAAGGCCAAGTCGGCAGCGGCGACCGCAGTGAGAAGATCCGCACCTACAACTTCCCGGAGAGCCGAATCACCGACCACCGCATCAAGTTCACGATTCACAACCTCAGCGCCTTCATGGAAGGTGATCTCCAAACCATGATCGACGCCCTGAACCAGGACGAGCAGGCGCGGAAGCTTGCTGAGATGACCGAGAACGAGTAAAGGCGGCCTTATAATGAGCCTATGCGCAAAGGCTGCTTAGCGGCAGTTCTGGTGGTCGGCGGGACCGGCCTCTACTGTGCCCATCGAGTCTTCTTAACCTATTGGGATTTCGGAAGCGCATCCGACGAATTGCCAGGGGCCATTGAGGCCTACCGGGCGGAAGAGTTGCCGTGGCGAAGCTCCGATTTAGCTCCGCCACCGATTCCCGAGGGGAAGAATGGAGCGGAACTAGTTCGCCGGGCGATAACGCTCTGGCCGCACGCTAAAGACGATATCGGCTTCTATTCGAAAGATCTCGAAGCGGCCTACAAGGCTGGAACGATCGAAAAACTCCTACCGAAATATGAAGCCGCGCTCCGTTTTGCCCACCAAGCTGCCCAGCGAGGCGGCCTCGATTTCGGCTGGGACCTAGACCAAGGGGCGCAACTGGTGATGCCGGAACTGGCCGGGGTGCAGGCCCTGGCCCGGATGCTTTGCGGACGGGCGGCGAATCGTGCCGGACATGGCGATGACGCCGGGGCGATTAGCGATCTCGAAGTTGCGCGCCGCCTCGGCGTCGAAATCGGACGGTTTCCAAACATGAGTTCCGTCCTGACTTCCGCCAAGATGCGGGCTTACGCAAACGAAGCGGCTCAACACTGCCTCGCGTCGGCGGCGGGGCGCCCTGAACGTCTCCGTCGATATCGGAGTTGGATCGTCGCCGCGCCTCCTTTCCCCGATCTTCGAAGAACTTTTCGAGGCGAGATCTATGACAGGGTAGCGACGGTGCGAAACTTCGATCGGATGGGCGTGGGCAAAAGCTTATTGCCCCAGGGGGATCTCCTTCCATTTATTGACGGACCCGAGATGCTTGGCGGCGACATCAATCCGGAACCCACGATGCGCCGCGAAGGCCTACCAACGAATGTTCGGTCGAGGGCATATATGACCCGTTGCCTTCAAACTTGGACCCAACTTTCCAAAGCCACGCATGGACTTCGTGATGACTGGGCACGAATTGGAGCGGTTGGAACCCAACTCGATAACCGTGTTTCCCGAGCCAGGGGCGAGAGCTATTCCTTCATGGCTTTTCTGTTTCCAGCGTTCTACTCACTCGGTGACACTAATAAACGAGGTGAGGCGTTTCAGAACGTCACCTTCGCCCTCGCCGATGCCCTTATCTTTCACGCCAGAGAAAAACGCTGGCCGACCACAGTGGACCTCAGCGATCCGTACCGTGACAAGCCGTTGGATGTGCGCTTCGATGGAAAGCGTCTCCGAATCTGGAGCGTCGGCCAGAATCGAATCGATGAGAAGGGAATTACCCGGCGCGAATTATTAAGAGCCGGGGCGCCTGCGACATCTGACGACATCGTCGCCAGCTACCCACCGATCCGACCTTAAAACGAGGTTGGAGAAGCTTTAGCTCTTCTTCCGTAACAAAACCAACAACGTCGGCGCCCCCAACAAACTGGTGATCGCCCCCACCGGCAGTTCCAACCCCGTTTTCCCAAAGAGAGAAGGCATCGCCCTTTGCGCGAGCAGGTCGGCGAAGACCAACAGCAGCGAACCCATTAGCAACGACCCGGGCAGTGACCAGCGCCAGTCCACGCCCAGAAGCCGGCGGGCCAAATGCGGCGCGACCAAACCCAAAAACCCGACGATCCCCACCGTCGCCACCGTCGCTGCCGTCATAAACCCGCCCGCCAGCAGAACAAGCCGCGCCAGCGCCGAAGGATCGACGCCCAACCGCCGAGCCGCATCGCCCCCGAGGGCAAGCGCGTTCAGGTTCCGAGACTGGACCATCAACAATGGAAATCCAATCAACAGCACCACGAGAAGCAGCCCTGCGGTCGGCCAATAAGCCGCGTCCCCCATATCTCCCATCAGCCGGCGGAGTACGACATTCGTGTCCTTGCCCGCGCTGAGGAGTACCAAGGTGAGCATCGAAGACAGCAGCGATCCCGTGACGGTGCCTGCCAGGATCAACCGGTTCACGTCGATCATCCCGCGCTGGGTGGCCAGAGCGTAGACCAGGGCCAAGGCGAGCATGCCGCCGACAAACCCAAAACCCGTCGTCAGCAACACACCGAAGCCGAAGAGAAAGGCGAGCGAACTTCCAACCGCCGCCCCGCCGGAGACGCCCAGCACGAAAGGATCGGCCAGCGGGTTTCGCAACAGAGCTTGAAACGCCGAGCCGACCGACCCCAGAAGCGCCCCCACCAGAAGGCAGACGCATACTCGAGGCAGCCGCAAATCCCAGAGGATCGAATTGACCCGTGCCAGCCGATCGGTGCCTCCCTCGCGAGGTCCCCGGAAGATCTCTCCCACCAGTTCGACCACCGAAACGTGGTACTCGCCCCCTGGCGAAACGTGAAATAAGACGGCGACCACGACCAGCGCCGCGAGGAGAGTTAATACCGTTGCGGGGCGGGGCACGGGGAATTTTGACACGCCGCCGATTTTGCGGTCCGATGGGGTTAAACTTGCCGACTCATGCTCAAGACGCGCACGGGGGGCTTCCCCATTGGTTTTCGACGGGGATGGTCCGACTGGCAGAAAGATACGAGCGGCCTGATCGCCTGGGCTAAGGACAACAGCTTCGGCGTCGTCGACCTTGGCTCCAACGCCGACACCGAAGGCGCGGCCGTCGCCGCCGCCGGTCTCCAGGTTGGTTCGGCCGACCTCAAGTCCTGGCAGGGCTTCATCTCGAAGGACCCCGCCATCCGCCAAGCCGCCGCGGACACGAATGAGTCGTATTTCGCCGAGTGCGCCAAGCACGGCATCAAGAACTACTTCGCCGTCATGCTCCCTGAAGATGCCTCGCTCTCCCGCACGGAGAATTTCGGCTACATGGTCGAGGGTCTAAGCCTCCTTGCTCCCATCCTCGAAAAGCACGGTGGTCGCCTAGTCGTAGAAGGCTGGCCCGGACCCGGCGCCCTCGCCTGCACCCCCGAAGGCTATCGGGCGATGATCGAGAAGGTCCCGTCCAAAGCGATCGGCATCAACTTCGACCCGTCGCACCTCGTCCGCATGGGCATCGACCCCATCCGCTTCGTCGAAGAGTTCGCCGACCGCGTCTATCACGTCCACGGTAAAGATACTGAACTCCTGACCGAAGGCCTCTACGAGTACGGCACCGAGCAGCCCGCCACCTTCGGCAAGGGCCGCGGCTTCGGCAACATGCACTGGCGCTACACCATCCCCGGCCAAGGCGTCGTCCGCTGGACCCGCGCCTTCGAGATCCTGAAAGCCGCTGGCTACGCCGGAGCGGTCAGCATCGAACTCGAAGACGAGTTCTTCAACACCGACGAGTCGGGTGAAAAGACGGGCCTTCTGGCTGGCGCCGCGTTCCTCGCCGCAGCGTAACCTCAGAACCCCCTCTCCAAGTGGTTCGTCTTGGAGAGGGGGCAGGGGGAGAGGTCGGCGGCTTTCCAAGCACTGTCCCGTTTTCGCTCTGCTGGATGGTTTGGGGACCCTCTCCCTCTTGCTCCTTTCCCCGCAAGCCCCCTCCTCTTTCGGCTCTCTTCGCCGTACTATGGTCCCTATGCAAGAGGACGTCCACGCAGGAGGCATGTTTGCCTCGATCGGTCTCGCCATGGTGGCGACCATCGGTACGATCCTCACGACCTTTCGCGGCATCGGCACGTTCGACGCCCTCTGGATTGCCGCCTTTGCCACTTCCGTACTTCTCCTCTCCGCCGCCGTCGTCAATTTCGACATGAAGCGTTGGCTTTGGTAGGGAAAAGAAGAAGAAAAAAGGAATAGGGAAAAGGCGGATTCTTCCTTTTCCCTATCTCTTCTTCCCTTTTCCCTTACTCTCCCAACACGTTCTCGTAGTGCCGTAACCCCGCCCGGTCGATGGCCACGAGGTCGAATCGCCAGATCCGCCCATCGTCCCCGCAGGCTTCAACCCAACTTCTTGCCGCCGTCCGCATGCGGCTCGCTTTGGTAGCGCCGAGCGACTCCTCCGGGCGATAGTCCGGGGCCAGCCGAAACTTGACCTCGACAAATACGAGCACCTCGCCATCCAGACAAACAAGGTCGATCTCTCCACCTCGCACCTTCCGTCGCCGAGTCACCAGCGTGTAGCCCTTCGCCAGCAGAAAATCCGCCGCCCGGTCCTCTGCCGCCGCGCCCGCCGCTCGCAAGTTGCGTTGTTCGCTCATTTCGCCGCCTAGAACAACGCGGGCTGATCCAACAATGCCCTCACGGGCGCATAAGTCCGCCGATGCTCCGGACAGGGCCCTAGCTCCACCAAAACCGACAGGTGAAACGGCGTCGGATAACCAAAGTGTTTCTCAAACCCGTAGCCGGGATAAACGTCCGCCATCGCGATCATGATCCGATCCCGCTCGGTCTTCGCCAAGATCGAAGCGGCGGCCACACAGGCCAGCTTGCCGTCCCCTTTCACCACGGCTTCGGTAGGAAACGAAAGATCCTTCGGCAAAGCGTTCCCGTCAACAAACGCCCGAACCGGCGACAAGCGCGCCAGACACCGCCCCATCCCCTCCAAACTGGCCCGCAGAGGATTTAACCGGTCCACGTCCAAAGCCGAAACGACCTCCACCGCCCAGTCCGCCGACGATTTGATCCTGGCCTCCAATTCTAACCGCTGCTCTCCGTCCAGCTTCTTACTGTCATCGAGCCCCTCCAGATCGAACGCCATGGGAAGACGCACTGCTGCGACGACCAGAGGACCGGCCAACGGCCCGCGTCCGGCCTCGTCCGCTCCGGCGGCATCAGGATGGTGAAGAAGCGCCATCGGTAGTCCCAAGAGCCGGAGCGCTCTCCGCAAAGGCAAGCGGCGTCTGTGGTGCAAGCAGCCCCAGCCGAGCCTCCAACAGGCGCTCGACATATTTCGCCAAAACGTCGAACTCCAGATTCACTGGATCACCGGGCTGGAGGGTGCCAAGGTTGGTCTTCTCCAACGTATGGGGAATCACCCAGACCTCAAAGGTATCGATTTCTGGCCTTACCACGGTGAGCGAAACCCCCTCAATGGTCACCGAGCCCTTATCGATCAGGTACCGCCCGTAACCCGCCGGAGCCCGAAATTTCATGACCACGGAATTACCCTCCGCGGTCGAACTCTCGATTGTCCCCGTCGCATCCACATGCCCCTGCACGACGTGCCCTCCGAGGCGAGTCGTGAGTGACATTGCCCGCTCCAAATTCACCCGAGCTCCTGGTTTCAAAGACCCCAACGAAGTCCGATCCAGCGTTTCCGGCGAAAGATCAAAACGCAGCCCTTCCCCTGGCAAGACCGTGAGGCAGCAACCATTCACCGCCACGCTCTCTCCTTCATCAAACCCCTCAGGGGCAAAGTGAGCTTCGGGCCGAATCTCTAGCCGCCCGCCATCGAGGAGAACTACCTCGCCCAGGGCTTCGACGATACCGGTGAACACAGAGAAGAGGATACTTTAGGGAGTTAGGAAGGTAGGTAGTTAGGGAGCTAGGGAATAACGGGAGAGAATTGGCCGGTCGGCCAGTCTTCACCTCAATACTTCCTAACTTCCTAACTTCCTAACTTCCTAACTTCCTAACTTCCTAACTTCCTAACTCCCTAACCCATGTCCCAAACCTACACCATCCTCTTCCTCGGCGACGTTGTCGGCGAACCGGGCCGCAATGCGGTTCGCGACCGGCTGCCGCGGCTTCAGGACCAGCATCAGCCGCTCTTCACCATCGTCAACGGGGAGAATGCGGCGGGCGGCGTGGGCATCACCCCAAAACTGGCCGATTTCCTTCTCGCCCAAAAGGTAGACGCTCTCACTCTGGGCAACCATGCCTTTCATAAGCGGGAAATTCTCTCCTACCTCGGCACCAGCGACCGCATCGTCCGGCCAATCAATACCCCTGCGTCAACGCCCGGCAAAGGCAGCCTAACCCTCGAGAAAGACGGAATCCTGCTCACCGTCGCCAATATGTGCGGACGCGTCGGCATGGAGCCGATCTATGACGATCCCTTCGCCGCCTTCGACCGGCTCGCCGCCTCGCTCCCTAGCCCCCACCTTCTCCTCGACTTCCATGCCGAGGCGACGAGCGAGAAGGTGGCGATGGGCTACCACGCCGACGGAAGAGCTACCGCCGTCCTCGGAACCCACACCCACGTGACCACCGCCGACGAACGCGTCCTCCCCGGAGGCACCGCTCACATCACCGATGTCGGCATGTGCGGCCCCCGCAACAGCGTGCTTGGGATGGATCGCGCACTCATTCTTCGGCGCTTCAAAACCGGCCTTTCGGAAAAATTCGAGGTTTCTAGCGAAATCGGTGTACTCTCAGGGGTGGTGCTAAGCGTCGGAAGAGATACTGGCCGCGCGCAAAGCATCCAGCGGGTTTCCGCCGGAAACGGAGACGCGTAGGCAAAGAGGCAGACCGATGAGTTTAGTTTTAACCGCCCTGTTCGCCCTGACGACATCTCCGGTGCAGAACGCTCCGCAGATTCTTTACACTCCCGTCCGGGGCATCGCCGATCAAAAGATCTCCATCAAGGGCTGGGGAAGCGGTACCGGCTCCGAGACCGACGAGACCTATTACGAAGGCGCCCATTCCATTCGCGTCTCCACACGGAACTATTTCCAGGGCGCGCAAATGAGCTACGGTGCCCCGGTCGATCTCTCCGAGCGGTATGCCGATCGCAACAATCTCCTGAAGTTCGTGGTTAAGACCGCCGACGCCTCGGTATTGGGCGGCGCGGGCGCTCCCGGCGGCGGAGCCGCTCCGGGTGGCCTCAGTGGCGGAAAGGGCGGCGGAGCAGCCGGTGGTCCCGGAGGCTTCCCCGGTGGGCGTGGCCCCGGTGGTGGAGCAGCAGGTGGTCCCGGTGGCTTCCCCGGTGGGCGTGGCCCAGGTGGCGGAGCGGCAGGCGGGCCTGGTGGCTTCCCCGGCGGACGCGGTCCCGGCGGCGCTGGCGGTCAAGGTGCTGGCGGTTTCCCCGGCGGACGTGGACCTGGCGGCCCCGGCGGACAAGGTGCGGGTGGGTTCCCTGGCGGCCCGGGTGGGCCCGGCGGAGCGAACGCTGCCGCCCCGGCCCTGAGCGCGCTTCGCGTGATCATTACGACCACGGACGGAAAGAAGAGCGAGGCCTATCTTCCCGTTTCGCCGACCTCGACCGGCGAGCGCGGCTGGAAGACGGTTGCGATTCCGCTCCAAGCAATCAATGGCTTCGATCGGACGAACAAGACGATCAAGGACATTGCTTTCTCCGCCGATGCGACGGCTACGTTCTACGTCGGTGACGTCCGCGTAGTGAACGATGCCACCGCCATCACGGGCGAGATCTATGGCCGTCGTACTCTAAACCAGGCTCTCGGAGACAAAGTGACCTTCGTCGGTCGCGGCGAGGGGGGCGCCAGCGTGCTTGAGTACGTTTGGGACTTCGACGAAAGCGACGGCATTCAGGAAGATGCGATCGGACAAGCGGTGACTCACCAGTTCCGCCACGCTTCGCCCGCTGGTGGAAAGACCATCGTAACCCTAACGATTCGCGACAAATATGGCCTCAAGCCTTCGAAAACTTCGAAAGTCGAAGTCGTCGTAAATCCTTAACGCCCCTTTGCACGGCTCCCACGAACGTCGGAGCCGTGCTTTCCCACGCGAATATCCCGCAATAAACCAGTACTTAAGGCCAAACCCTCCCATTTGGGACGAACCGCAGTTATATTCCTATTCGGCATAGGGAAACAATGCGAATTGGTTTGAGCTTTAGGGAACCTCTCGTCGGAGAGGCGATTGCGTGTCTAGTGGAAAATCGCCGCGGCTGGTCAGCTGCCTTCGTTGCTCGCTCGGTTTCCGAAGCGATGCTCGCTGTCCGAAAGACCCCGGTGTCCGTCATCCTCGTCGATACTCTCGGCCTCGAGGCCGCCGAACTCCAAGCCCTCCTTGCCCTTCGAGAGAGTGGGGAAGCCGCGGTGGTTCTGCTGGTCGCGGAGGCCGATCCAGGTCCGTACCTCGATCTCCCGCTCGACCGAGTTCTTTCGCGCCGGGTCACGATCGACGAACTCCTCCCCGCGCTCGACGAGTTCGCTCGTCCCGTGGGCCGGACGCGAGGAAGCGCCCTCCCGTTCGAACTCAGCCGCCGCGAACTGGAATGCGCGCAGCTCGTCGCCCGTGGTCTCAGCAACCGCCGCATCGCCGAACTCACCGGCCTGCGCGAGCAGAGCGTTAAGAACGTCGTCTCCCTCGCCATGCGCAAGATGTCGGTCGAGAACCGTGTCCAAGTCGCCCTCCGCCTCACTCAGGCCGGCGTTGCCGATACGATCCCCGTCAAGGCGGTCGTTTCGCTCTCCGTCCCCGAAGGCGTCGGCCTAGCCAAATAGGTAGTCAGGGAATTAAGGAGTTAGGACAAACTAAGGTTAGTCTCCTAGCTCCCTAACTTCCTGACTACCTATCCCCCCATGCTCCAGCGCGTCGTTACCGCCATCCTCCTCGCCATTCCGGCGTTACTCGCGCTTACGCTTCGGTCGCCCTGGCCATTAACGCTCCTTGGTCTAGTCGCGGTCGGAATCGGTGGATCCGAAGCGGACCGTCTTCTGAAGAACCGCCTCCCGGTGTGCACCGCCGTCGCGGTATTGGTCTACGCGCCGCTGGCGTGCACCTTCCCAATCTACGACACCCCTCCGGCCGCCCTTGCCTTTGCCGCCTGCATTCTCTGCGCGGCCACCTGCTTTGGCGTCGGCGCGGCCGGCGTTCCGGATCGCTCCGCATTGGCTGGACTAGCCCGACCCTTTGCCGGCCTCTGGGTCGCCGCCCCCCTCCTTGCTGTTCTGCTCCTTCACCAGCACGGAACAGCAACCAATACCGGCACATGGATGCTGAGCCCAGCGCTGATGGCGATGGTGCCCGTTTGGGCGGGCGACATTGCCGCCATCTTCGTCGGCAAGGCCTTTGGCAAGCATCCCCTTGCTCCAAAGATCTCTCCGAAGAAGACGGTCGAAGGGAGCATCGGCAACCTTCTCGCCGCCGTTCTCACCGCCTTCCTCCTCGGCCGTTTGCTGGGTTTGTCCGACGCTCGTTCGCTAGGCGCGGGTCTCGCGGTAGGCACCCTTGGCCAAGCGGGCGACCTGTTCGAGAGCTGGCTCAAGCGGCGCGTGGACGTCAAAGATAGCGGCACCCTGCTCCCCGGCCATGGCGGCGTTCTGGATCGAATCGATTCCGTTCTGTTCACCGCACCGGCGGTCGCGCTGATTCTGCTGAGTTAAGGCACGGTTAGCAACCGTCTAACCCGCAATTGTCTCGCACCCTAAACCTACGCAAGGATCGCCCCGGTACTATTAGGCCTCCGTGGTGCGCATCGAACAGATCCTGCAACACTTGCCTCACCGCTACCCCATGCTCCTCGTGGATCGAATCCTCGAGGTGAACGAAGAGCGGACCCGAGGTAAGGGCCTTAAGAACGTAACGGTCAACGAGCCGTTCTTCCAGGGCCACTATCCAGGCAAGCCGATTATGCCCGGCGTCCTCATCATCGAGTCGATGGCTCAACTTGGCGCGGCCATCATTCTGATGAACCCGCAGTTCGAAGGTTTCGTGCCCCTCATCGGCGCGATCGATGCGGTGAAATTCAAGCGGATGGTCGAACCCGGCGATCAACTCATCATCGATGTGGAGATCCTATGGCTGCGTGGCACCATCGGAAAGATTAAGGCGTCCGCCACCGTCGAAGGCGACCTCGCCGCGAGCATGGAGATGATCTTCAAGCTCATGCCCAGGGAAGCATAAATTTGCCGGAAGTCCACGCTACCGCTCTGGTCCACCCCACCGCCGAACTCGGTGAAGGGACTGTCGTCGGTCCCTTCGCGATCGTCGAAGCGGGCGTGGTGACCGGGGCGGACTGCAAGATTGAGGCGCTGACGACGCTTCGAAGCGGCACCACCCTCGGCGCCCGAAACGTGGTCGGCCAGGGAGCCGTTCTCGGCGGCGATCCGCAGGACACCAAATATGCCGGCGAGCCCACCTACCTCCGGATCGGCGACGACAACACCTTCCGCGAATACGTCACCGTCCACCGCGCCACCGGCGAAGGCGAAGCCACCGTTGTCGGCAACCACAACTACCTAATGGCGTACTGCCACCTGGGTCACAACGTCGTTCTCGAAGACAACGTCATGATCGCCAGCCATACCGGCATTAGCGGCCACGTCACCATTGAGTCACGTGCCAACATCGGCGGCATGACCGGCGTCCACCAATGGGCCCGCATCGGCAAGGTCGCGATGGTCGGCGGTATGAGCCGCATCGTCCGCGACGTTCCGCCCTACATGATCGTGGAAGGCGAGACCGCCATCGTCCACGACATCAACGCCGTCGGCCTCCGCCGCATGGGCATCACCCCCCCCGGCCGCCTCGCCCTCCACAAGGCCTGCAAACTCCTCTTCAAGAGCCAACTCGGCCTGCGAAACGCCATGGAGATCGTCCGCCGCGAAGTCGCCATGACCCCCGAAGTCGAGTATCTACTCAGCTTCGAAGAGCGCCGCTACCGCGGAAAGAACGGCCGCGGAGATCAGATTTAGGGAAGGAAAAAGGGAATAAGACAAAGGGAAAAGGAAACCTCCCAGGCTTCTCCTTTCCCTCTTTCTTGTTCCCTTTTTCCTTCTCTACGCCCGATTCGCCGTAACCACAATCATGTCCCAGTGACCGACCTCGTTGTTCGGCTCCGGAACCAAGGGCGCGGCGTCATGGAACAGCTTCTTGTCATTCAGCACCACATACTCACCCGGCTTTAGCGTCCGCTTCACCATCGGCGGCTCGCTCAGCGACTTGTAAACCAGCACCTCACCCCCGGAGAGGTTGTAGGTGTCGATCATGAACATCCCGATGAAGTCGAAGCCGTCCTGGTGCGTGCCTTCCGGTGCGGGAATCATCACCCTGTTGCCACAGTTCCAGCGAACCTGGTGCGCCTCGATCACCGCCTCAGGGCTGAGACCGGTGTGGTCGCGAAACGTCTCGAAGATCTTCACGAAAGCGGGTTCGTTCTCGAGCTTCGATTCGACTTCCTCAAACCGGCGTTCGACGTCGCCCACCGCCTTGTTGATGTCCTTCGACTGCATGAACTCCTTCTGGGGAAGATGGGTCAACTTGCCGTCGGCGCCGAGGCGGTAGCGCGAATATCGTCGTGAGCGAAGTCCTTTGACCGCGTAGGTGTCTTCGGCCAGGTTTGCGAAGGTCGCCTCTAGGTCGGAGAGGTCGATGGAGAGTTGGCCCGATTCGAAAAGCGTATCGTCGTTGATCACGGTAACTCTAGTTTACGCACCGAGAAGGTCATTAGGCGCTAGGCTTTAAGGAAGGGTCATTGGGCTTAGGGTCATAGGGCACACTGCTCTTTAGCAACGACCCAACGACCCAACGACCCAACGACCCAACGACCCAACGACCCAACGACCCAACGACCCAACGACCCAACGACCCAACGACCCAACGACCCAACGACCCAACGACCCAACGAC